>JACKQG010007237.1_pt1 | contig 11295 bp, 13 predicted proteins | sample 8237621 | NCBI WGS metagenome assembly JACKQG01 (sample SAMN15677084, study PRJNA649215) | marine metagenome | biome: marine; feature: Black Sea; material: saline water; isolation source: suspended particulate matter (SPM) from the Black Sea western gyre | collected 2013-06-09/2013-06-10 | depth... | reverse complement strand
ACAATCAAAGTAATTCTTGGACAAACTGTCCCATTTTACGAACAAATAATGGACAAGTTAATTTTTTGGCTGAATATACGGCTAAAATCGACAAAAAACCTTGAACAAATCATAAAAATGATCCATGTTTTAGTATTTCATGTCATTTCCACAGGGACGTAAAGACGGTCAATTTGCTCCAAAAGAAAAAAAACGGAAAAGACGTGGGTATACAAAACAGGAAACTTCTGAACCTACATACTATGATATTTTGGGCGTTTCAACTACTGCTACGGCCCAGGAAATAAAAACTGCCTTTAGAAAACAGATTCTAAAATTTCATTCAGACAAGAATCAAATCGATGATGCTGATGAATATGTCAAGTTATTGTATATGATAAGGGAAACATTGCTTTCTTCTGAAAAACGCTTTGCTTACGATGCAATGAGACATGGTGGGACCGTATAAATTGTTTCAAAATAAAAAATCTATAAGATCATTTAATTCTCTTGCCTCATTCATGTTTTTGGTGATATGTTAGATGGCAATTAAAAAAAGAGAGGGTGGAATGGATCCATCTCAATACAAGGACTATGTTCTTTCCATTTTGTTTGTAAAGTATATCTCTGACAAATCCAAAAATCAAAAGGACTCTGCAATAACAATTCCAAAAGGTGGAAGTTTTGATGATATGATTGCCCTGAAAGGCAAATCCAATATTGGCGACGGAATGAATAAAATAATTTCCAAACTTGCTGAAGAAAACGGTCTGAAGGGCATTATTGATGAGGCAGACTTTGATGACTCTGAGAAACTAGGCTCTGGAAAAGAAAAGGTAGACAAACTATCGGATCTAGTTTCAGTTTTCCAAACAGATGATCTGAATTTTTCAAAAAACAGAGCTGACAACGATGACCTGATGGGTGATGCATATGAATATCTGATGAGACACTTTGCAATAGACTCTGGAAAGAGTAAAGGACAATTCTACACGCCTTCAGAGGTTTCACAAATTATTGCCAAAGTAATTGGTTCTGCAAACATTAAACAAAAGTCTGGAACCGTTTACGACCCTACTGCAGGTTCTGGTTCTTTACTGCTAAAAGTTTCAAATGAGACGCCAAATGGAATCACAATTTACGGACAAGAAAACGATGTCGCAACAAAAGCAATGGGAATGATGAACATGTGGATTCACAATAATGTTGAAGCAGACATTAGACAAGGAAATACTCTTGCAAATCCACTCTTCAGGCAAAACTCTAGTCTAAAGACATTTGATCTGGTAGTATCTAATCCTCCATTTTCATTTAAAAAATGGACAAATGGGGTTGATACTGAACACGACGAATTTGGTCGCTTTGATGGATACGGAATTCCGCCAAACAAAAACGGCGATTATGCATTTTTCCTGCACGTCATTAAATCCATTAACAGCAAGGGCAAGGGTGCAATCGTCATGCCACATGGTGTACTGTTTAGGGGTAACGTAGAGGCAAACATTAGAAAAGAAATTATTAATCGAGGCTACATCAAAGGAATAATTGGTCTTCCGCCAAACCTATTTTACGGAACTGGAATTCCCGCATCAATAATTGTAATTGACAAGGAAAATGCCGAAAGCAGAAAAGGAATTTTCATGATTGATGCAAGCAAGAGTTTTGTCAAAGATGGAAACAAAAACCGATTACAGGCAAAAGATATTCACAAAATTGTTGATGCATTTACAAAGCAATTAGAGATTACTAAATTCTCAAGGTTAGTTCCGCATTCAGAAATAGCCGATGAGAAAAATGACTACAACCTGAGCATTACAAAGTACGTTAACAGTCAGGAAAAAGAGGACATTTAAGACATAGACGGACACCTCAAAGGTGGAATTCCAGAAGCAGACATTGATGATCTTGAAAAATACTGGAAGGAATATCCATTACTTAAAAAGTCACTCTTCTCAAAACTTCGAGACGGCTATCTGAAGATAAACGTGGATAAAACTGAGATAAAAAATACAATCTTTGATGATTCAGAGTTCAAAAAATACTTGGAGAAAATGAACAAGGCATTTGATTCATGGAAATCAAACACCATATCCCATTTAGAAAAGTTCAAAGTTGGCTCTAATCCAAAGGAACTGATTCCAGTAATTTCAGAAAATATTTTGGAAAAATATTCCCACTTTGTCTTGATTGACAATTATGATGTATATCAACAACTAATGACTTACTGGGAAGACACAATGCAAGATGACGCATATCTTGTATCATTTAGTGGATGGAATGTCGCACTTGTTGACATAAAGGATAAGAAACAAAAGGTCAAGGGTTGGGACAGTGAATTAATTCCAAAAGATATTGTTATCTCTAAATATTTCTCAAACCAAAGTGACGAACTTGAATCTTTTCAGACTGAATTAGACTCTATTTCTGAAGAAAAACAGTTAATGGATGAAGACAATGAAGGTGAAGAAGATCTATTCTCGGAGGTCAGAGGTGCCAAATCTATTTCCAAAACAAACATCACAAAGAGATTAAAAGAGATAAAAAATGATCCTGATTTTACAGACGAGTTAGAGGTTTTAACCAAATATCTGACACTTTTAGAAAAAGAAAAGGAAGTAAAGTCAAAGATTAAGTCAGCAACTGCAAATCTTGACAAGGAGTTATTGGCAAAATACAACTCTCTCAAAGAGTCAGAAATCAAAGAGATGGTAATTCATGACAAGTGGCTTGCAACAATTTATGGTTCCATCAATGAAGAACTGGAAAGAATCTCTCACAGTCTTGCTGGAAGAATTAAAGATCTTGCAGAAAGATACGAAACAACACTGCCACAATTAACTGATGATGTAAAGGAACTGTCTGGAAATGTTCATCAGCATTTGGAGAAGATGGGATTCAAATGGTAATCAGAAAAGGATACAAACAAACAGAGTTAGGAATTGTTCCTAAAGATTGGGAAACTAAATCACTTTCAGAATGTGAGAAAATAACAATGGGTCAATCACCCGAATCAAAATATTATAACAAAAGTGGAGATGGTTTACCTTTGATACAAGGTAATGCTGACATTGAAAATAGAAAAACTATAGTTCGAGTTTTTACATCAGAGTTTCCCAAAATTGGTAAAGTTGATGACATAATCATGACTGTTCGTGCACCAGTGGGCAATATTGCAAAAGCCACTTTTGATTGTTGTTTGGGGAGAGGAGTATGTTCAATATCTAGCAAAAATAATTACTTGTATCATTATCTGATTTTTATAGAAAATAGATGGAAATCAATGTCCACTGGTTCTATCTTTGATTCAATAAACTATGATGGATTAAGCAAATTAGAAATAAAAATTCCAAAATCTACTAAAGAACAAGAACTAATTGCAAAATCTCTTTCTGACATTGATAATCTCATTCATTCACTCGAATCCATAATCCAAAAGAAAAAAAACATCAAACAAGGGGCAATGCAAGAACTATTAACTGGAAAAAGGAGGCTGGAGGGATTTAGTGAAGAATGGAATACAAAAAGAATTATTGATTTTACAGATGTGACTTCGGGAGGAACTCCTAGCACATTGATTAAAGAATATTGGAATGGGGATATACGGTGGATGAATTCAGGTGAATTAAATTTAAAAAAAGTCTTTGATGTAGAAGGTAGGATTACTCCACTAGGTTTGAAAAAATCTGCAACTAAATTAATTCCTAAAAATTGTATTTTGATTGGACTTGCAGGACAAGGAAAAACGAGAGGAACAGTAGCAATGAATTACGTTGAATTGTGTATTAACCAATCGATAGGTGCAATTAAACCAAATGAATCGTTTAACCCAGAATTTCTCTATTATAACTTAGATTTGAGGTATGAGGAATTAAGAAAGATGTCGTCAGATAGTGAAGGAAGAGGAGGTCTAAATTTGACATTACTAAGAAATATTTCTGTTTATTTACCTTCGAATAAAAAAGAACAAGATGCAATTGTAAAAATTCTCTCAGACATGGATTCTGAAATAGAACAACTAGAAAAACAACTCGAGAAATATACAAACTTAAAGCAAGCAATGATGCAAAAACTGCTCACAGGAGAAATACGATTGGTATGAAGGTAGGTCAGTTAGAAAGAAAGACACAAGACAGGATTGTAAAGTTCTTTCAAGACAAACTAAATTATGAATATCTTGGAAACTGGGAAGAACGCACAAACAATAGCAACATCGAAGAGGAACTACTCACAAAATTTCTAAAAGGAAAGTACTCTCAAAACCTAATCAACAAAGCCGTAAACCAATTACAAAAACTTGCAACAAACCAAAGCAAGTCCCTGTATGATATCAACAAGGAAATTTACAGTGCATTGAGATACGGAATTGACGTAAAAGACAAGGCAGGAGACAAAAAGCAAACAATCCAGTTCATCAACTGGAACGAACCACTCAAAAATGACTTTTACATTGCCGAAGAAGTTACAGTAGCAGGAGTTAACGAGAAAAGACCAGACATTGTTTTGTATGTAAATGGAATCGTATTAGGAGTTTTAGAACTAAAGCGAAGCAAGGTATCAGTTTCAGAAGGGATTAGACAAAATTTAGACAACCAAAGACCCGAGTTCATTCAAAATTTCTTTGGAACAATTCAGCTAATCATGGCTGGAAACGACTCTGAGGGATTAAGATATGGCGTAATAGAGACTCCTGAAAAATATTTTCTTAACTGGAAGGAACAAACTGGCATACGAAACAAACTGGACAGTGGTCTTTCAGTTCTATGTGAGAAACAACGTTTCTTGGAACTAATTCATGACTTCATAGTCTTTGACAGAGGACAAAAAAAGATTGCAAGGCACAACCAGTTCTTTGCAGTTAAGGAATCTCAAAGCAAGCTCAAAAAAAGAGAGGGCGGAATAATCTGGCACACGCAGGGAAGCGGAAAAACTCTCACAATGGTGTGGCTTGCAAAATGGATTCGCGAAAACATTCACGACTCTCGCGTATTACTCATTACTGACCGAGAGGAACTAGATGATCAAATAGAAGAAAGATTCCATGGAATTGACGAGGCAATATACAGAACAAAAAGTGGCAAAGACCTCATCAACAAACTTGACAAGGCAGAGCCATGGCTGATATGCTCGCTGATTCACAAGTTCAGATCAACGCACACAGATGATGATGAATTTAGAGAACTAGTATCAAAAATTCCAAAGGGATTCAAGGCAAAAGGAGACATCTACGTCTTTGTAGATGAGTGTCACAGGACACAAAGCGGAAAACTTCATGAGGCAATGAAGTCAATTGTTCCAAATTCTTTATTTGTAGGATTTACAGGAACGCCTCTGTTCAAAAAAGACAAGAAGAACAGCCTAGAAGTTTTTGGAGGATACATTCACACGTACAAGTATGATGAGGCAGTAAAAGACAATGTAATTTTAGATCTGCAATATGAGGCAAGAGAGATTGATCAAAAACTGACATCAAAAGATAAAGTAGACAAGTGGTTTGAGGCAAAAACTAATGGACTTACTGATTTTGCAATGGTCGAGCTGAAGAAAAAATGGGCAACAATGCAAAAGGTTCTAAGCTCAAAATCTAGATTGCAAAAGATTGCTGCTGACATTATGTTAGACTTGGAGACCAAACCGCGACTGTCAACAGGCAAGGGAAATGCACTACTTGTTGCAGGAAGCATCTATGAGGCTTGCAAATACTATGAATTATTCCAAGATAGCGGACTGAAAAAATGTGCAATAATTACATCATTTAATCCTCACATCAGTTCAATCAAAGGAGAAACTGTCAGCCTTGATGAGGATACTGATAATATTGTAAAGTATGAAGTCTATCAAAAAATGATAGGAGATAAAAAAATTGAGGACTTTGAAAGAGAGGTCAAAGAAAAATTTGTAAAACAACCAGAACAGATGAAACTGCTTATTGTTGTAGACAAACTTCTTACTGGATTTGACGCACCTCCTGCAACTTATATCTACATTGACAAGTCAATGCGAGATCATGGTTTGTTCCAAGCAATATGTAGGGTAAACAGATTAGACGGGGAAGACAAAGACTATGGCTACATTGTTGACTACAAGGATCTTTTCAAGAGTCTTGAAAAATCTGTTGTTGACTATACCTCTGAGGCATTTGATGAATATGAAGAGGGTGATGTTAAGGGTCTGCTAAAAGATAGAATTGTTGTTGCTAGAGAAAAACTAGACACCTCTATTGAAAATATTCGCGAATTATGTGAGCCAGTAAAACCACCAAAGGCATCAGAAGACTACATTGACTATTTTGCACCAGAAAACGAACTACAAGAAACTACTCAGAGAAGAATTGCATTGTACAAAATGTCATCATCACTGATTCGCGCATACTCTAACTTGGCAAACGAGATGGAACTTGCAGGATATTCCAAACAAGAGGCATCAAAAATACTTGAAGAAGTGACTCATTACAAGGATGTTAGAGACGAAATCAAACTTGCAAGCGGTGAGCACATTGATCTTAAAGCATACGAGCCATCAATGAGACACCTCCTAGACACATACATTGATTCCCAAGAGAGCAAGAAAATTTCAGAGTTTGATGATCTTACGCTTGTTGAAATGATTGTACAAAGCGGAATAGCAGATACCATAAGAAACATGCCAAAAAGAATTCGAAAAAATAACGATACGGTTGCAGAAGTAATTGAAAACAATGTAAGAAAGATAATCACAGAAGAAAAACCAACCAATCCTAAATTCTATGAAAAAATATCGTTACTGCTCAAAGATATAATCTCTAGTAGAAAAAAGAAGGTCATCAAGTATGAAGAATATCTTGAAAAAATTTCTGACTTGTGTAAGAAACTAAAAGACGAGTCAGCTGAATCTGAATATCCAGAAAGTATAGAGACCAAAGGGCAAAAATCACTTTATGACAACTTGGGTGCAAATGAGGAAATTGCATTGGCAGTTGACAAGGCAATTATTACAAAAAAGGCAGACAGTTGGAGGGGAAACAAAATCAAAGAAAAGCAAGTGAATCTTGCAATTGCAAAGGCATTAAAGAAATTCAAAATTCATTCCATGAGAAACATTAACTCAATTTTTGAGATTGTAAAGGAACCAAGAAATGGTTACTAGATTTAAAATTGCAAATCTCCAGATAGAGGCAATTCGAAAGGACATCAAAAATATTCATCTAGGTGTATATCCGCCTGATGGACGAGTGAGAGTTTCTGTACCTCTTTCAACAAAAGACGACAATCTTAGAATTTTTCTTATTTCCAAGTCTTCATGGATAAAAAAACAGCAGGCTAGATTTTCAAAACAAGAGCGACAAACAAAGCGAGAATATGTCTCTGGTGAGAGCCATTATTTTCTTGGACGAAAATACAAACTTACGGTAAAAAAAACAGATGAAAAATCTCAAATTATTATAAGAAATAAAACTAAAATCGACTTGTTTGTAAATTCTAAAACTACCTTACTTGAGAAACAAAAAATCTTTGAAAAGTTTTACAGAACTGAACTAGAATCAATTCTTCCAAAATTAATCCAAAAATGGCAAAAAAAAGTTGGAGTGAAAGCAAAAGAGGTCAGAATAAAAAAAATGAAGACAAAGTGGGGTACTTGTAACCAAAAAGACAAGCGAATTTGGCTTAATCTGGAACTGGCAAAGCAACTTCCTAACTGCATTGACTATGTAATTGTCCATGAGTTGGTTCATCTAAAAGAGAGACGGCACAATGACAGATTCCTCAAATTACTGAGTGATGCATACCCAAGATGGCAACAAGCCAAAGAAGAACTCAATCATGGAATTCTTAGTTACTTTGAGTGGGGATGCAAGTCAAATCCAAAACTGAAGAATGTGATTGAAAATTAACCGATCTTTGATTTTTCTCCACGAGTTATGTTTGACAAACTTGACCAAATTTCTCAATAACTATGCTCATCAAAGTCTGAACCAAGAGGAATTGAAGCAATTACCGCAGATCCTGTAAGTTGGCATTTTAGTTCTAGGTTTGGTGTCTTTTCTGAGAAGATTCTTCGCATTAATTTTTCTACAAAGACAGACCATGTCATTCCAAGTCCATGTTGTATGACAAAATGATGGATTGTACCTTCAATTCTATGATCAGATTTCATATGAGATGCACGCATATAATCTTCCAACATTTCGATAGTCTGTTCTATGTCCGTACCTCCTTTTGCAAATATTGTTGAATCTGATATAATTGGATAAATGACATCCACCAAATTATCAAGTTGTTTTTCAGAGATCTCTTTTCCTACCAGCTTTAGTAATCCTTGAGGAACCTGAACCATTCCAACTAACTCTTCAATTCGGTTCCATTTTACGTGTTTTTCTAAGATCTGTTTTACCAAGACATTTTCTGAAATATTTTTTTCTTGTGCCTCAGTTTGTAGTTCGTCTAAGATTTCTTCAGGAAGTCTGTAACTTGTACTACGTGTCCGTTTTTTTTCAATGGAATGTTTTTTTCTAATTATATTTTCCACAGTGGGAGGTGTTTTATCCAAAATATTAAAGATTGGATGTAAATGAATTTGGGATTATCTCCATGTTTATAAAGCCACACTCAAATTTTGCGTTAACAGACTTAATTTTTGATTGATATAGGAAAATTTTCTTTCCTTCTTGGCTAATAATCCCCGAAGTTTTCAATAATTTCAGGTTAGACATTATCATAATTTTTCGGTAAACGGTACTTGGAGGGATTCCAGTTTGCTGACTAATTTGAACTGCAGATTTTTTTTCTTCCATAATTTGATTAATTATCTGCCTGCAATAGTCATCTGCTAGGACATTTAAGAGCCCGTTCTTCTGATCATCGTTTTCTATAAATCTCCCTCTTTCAAGTGATTGCACAAATGGATTTCAGTTTAGGCAGATATAACAAGCATGTATGCACTGCAATGCAATGCTGACTGCATAATTAAAAGGAGCAAGAAAACACAATTGATATGTCAAGTCATTTGGGACATACAGAAGATGAATGGGGATCTAAAAGAAAAAAGAAAACCGTCATAGTTGCATATGATCTCTCAGAATGATTAATTTAGTCATCAGATGATTTTGAAATTTGTGTATCAAGTGCTGTTCCTTGCTCAAGAGACTTGCTTTTTTTAATTCCCTTGAAGAGACATTCATCAGAGCAATGTGTTGCAGTCACATCTTTTAGAATTTTTCCACATCCCTTACATTTTTTCATCTAGATTGATTTTTTTATAATGGTTAAAAACGAAAATGACGATTTTCATTTATGAGAATCAAAAAACAGAGATTGTGCCTACTCGCCAAGGATGCAACGTGCAAAAGTATTGAAAGTCTCCAGACTCTAGGAATGTATGTTCAAATGTTTGTCCTGTAAGCAAAATATCACTGTTGAAAAGTGGAATTACACGTCCAGTGTCATCTTGACTTTGGACTGTGTGTCCATAATCATCTTGATTTTTCCAAGTAACAGTAGTTCCAGTCGTTATGTCAAGATGCATCGGCTCGTAAAATCCATAACTTCCTTTTTGTGCATTTCCATTTGGGATGACAATGTAGGGTTCAGTTGACAATTCATTGTCATCAATTATGATGATTTTTTGTTGAATCAAAAATTTTATTGCATGCAGAAAGTCAGATTCAGAGGTATTGCCTTCTCCATACCATTTTGCAGTATTTTTTATCCAGTCAGGAACAGAATTACTATCTGCATCAACTTGCATCAAACCAGAAACAATTGCTGTGAGTGATACTGCAATTAATGAGAATTTAACTAAAAGTTTCATTAATCAAAATATCAGGTTTTGTAATTTAATATCAAATGTAGATTCCGATTTATGAGAATTACATTATTTTTACAGATGAGAATCTAGATGCATGTTTTATCATATGTTTAAAAATTCCATTTATGGCTAATTTTTCAAAAAAGTGTCCTGTATGTTTAGAAAATTTTACAGATATTGTATCATTTATGAGTCACATTAAACAAAAACATGGCGATTTGTCACCAGACCAACTAAGAGATATTGGGCAGCAGAAAAAACCATCTCTAAAATCGGGATGAATTTGTGAGGGGTCTTGAAGGTTGACAATGACCCCCCACTTAAGGCAATTGAACATTTCCCGAAATGCAGTCGCGAATTGTCAATCGATATGTATTGCAGGAAAAAATAACTAAAAAATACTTGAGATGATTTTCAACTGTGAAATCAGCAATACAATGCATACCTGCTCGTTATATGTCGTTTTCATGTAATGAATGACATGTCATCTACACAAAATTCTCAAACCAAGAAATTCTTACGAGAACCACGAGGAAAATTGTTGATCTGTGTGGAATGTGGCAAATCAAATAAGGAATGCCAGTGTGATGATTCATCGGATCTGGGCTAAGATCTCACGTATGGGAATGAAAGTTATGTTTGACAAACTTGACCAAATATCTCAATGATTTATAAGACGATTATCAAAATTTTTTGCAATGGCTAAAGTTTATGATGTACCGGCACAGGAATTTGTCTCTCGTTTAACTGAGATATTAAAAAACGAAGAAATTCCTGCTCCTGTCTGGACATCTTTTGTCAAGACAGGATCACATGCTGATAAACCACCACAGCAACCTGATTGGTGGTACACTAGATGTGCATCAATAATGAGAAAAATATACCTTCATGGTCCTCTTACTGTAAATGACATGAGAACTATCTATGGTGATGGTAAAAGAAAAATGTATTATGGTGCACGTCATCATCGAGATGCCAGTGGTGCCATAATTAGAAATGCAATTCATGGATTAGAAAAATTGGGTTATCTTGAACAAGTAGAAAAGAAAGGCAGAGTTGTTAGTCGTCAAGGAATGCAGAAATTGGATAAACTTGCAACTGAAATTCTAGGAGAATTAATTCAAACAACACCAAAACTAAAAATTTATTCTTAGTGTTTGAAATGAATGAATCTTCACCTGATGAACATAATCAAACAAACGATGATCAAATTAATGCACAAAAAGATATGTTGCTAAAACAAATTCTTAGTTCTGAGGCTAGATTAAGATTGAACAATGTCAAAATGGTAAAACCTGAATTGGCAAATATGGTTGAAAATTATCTATTGGGTCTTGCTAGTCAAGGACGAGCACCTGGTCAAATCACCGATGATCAATTAAAACAAATTCTATTATCTGCACAACAACCAAAAAAAGATTTCAAATTCAATAGAATCTGATCTCAAAAAAATATAATTAGGGGTAAATCAGGTTGAAATCATGAAAGCAGTTGTATACCGTGAATATGCACCTGATGACGATTATGCAAAAATCC
>JACKQG010007235.1_pt1 | contig 11296 bp, 4 predicted proteins | sample 8237621 | NCBI WGS metagenome assembly JACKQG01 (sample SAMN15677084, study PRJNA649215) | marine metagenome | biome: marine; feature: Black Sea; material: saline water; isolation source: suspended particulate matter (SPM) from the Black Sea western gyre | collected 2013-06-09/2013-06-10 | depth... | reverse complement strand
GCTCCTGACGCGCTGAGCATTGCCAACGCTCTCTGGGGCGAGAGAACCTATCCGTTCAATTCGGAATTCGTGAACACCGTTACCGACGCATACGACACGGGCGTGTTGCGAATGGTGGACTTTAAGAGCAACTTCCAGCAGCAACGGCTGATCATCAACCAATGGGTGGCGGACCAGACCAACCTGCGGATCAAGGACCTCTTGCCGGAGAATTCAGTCAGCACATTTACCCGTTTGGTGCTGGCCAACGCGGTTTACTTCAAGGGCGACTGGAAGACCCCCTTTGACGAGAAGTGGACCGAAGAGGAGGATTTCACGTTGACGGACGGGGGCACGGTGAAGGTCCCAATCATGCGCAACTACTCCATGCCGTCCGTTCGCTACGGCGCGTTCACGGCCGAGGGCGCGCTGTTCGATACCCCGAAGACGATTCGCCGGGGCGAGCCCCCGGTCGCGCAGTATCCCGATGAGAACGGCTTCGCCGTGGTCGAGTTGCCCTACGAGGGCGACGAACTGGGCATGGTCGTGATTGCACCGAACCGGCCCGACGGACTGAAGGAGCTCGAACAGCTTCTGGACAGTAGGGGGCTCGACCGTTGGATCAGTCAACTAGACAAGCGCAAAGTGGCCGTGTATCTGCCGAGATTCAAGGCCGAGACAGATTACGATCTGGTCGAGACCCTTTCGGCCCTGGGAATGGGGAGCGCCTTCAATCCGCGGGCCGATTTTAGCGGGATGACCTCCACGGGATCCAGGGACCTCTACATCTCTGGTGTGTTCCACAAGGCGTTTGTGGATGTCAACGAGGAAGGCACCGAAGCGGCGGCCGCCACGGCAGTCGGGACCTTCGGGGGCGGTAGGCCGGACTCTTGGCCATTCATCCCCAGCCTTCACGCCGACCGGCCGTTCTTGTACCTGATCCGCGATGTCCGCAGCGGCACCATCCTGTTCCTGGGCCGAGTCCTGGAACCGTAGGGCTCGATCCATCGTGCAGTCGTTCACTGGGGCTGACTTGCTCCGTTGGACTCCGTTCGGATATGAGTTGAAAGCCGAACGAGAAGCCCGCAACCGAGTCTGTCTCTGCCAGATCCAATCCAGAACAAAACAGGCGTACCGGAACACTCCAGATCGCGGCTCTTCGAACTACTCCGGCTCGGCCCGCTGCTGAACCCCGTCAATGATCTTCCGGGCTGCGGCGGCAAAGGCGGTGTGGTCGGTGTGATGCTCTTGAACTGCGGCGCGGACACGGTCGCACAGTCGGGCTTTGGCACGCTGACGAATCGGCCCGTCCGGCGACTCTTGCCACCAGATGTACAGCAGCGTTAGCCCTTCCTTGATGACCGGGGATTTCGGGGGAATATCAAGCTTGCGGAGTTCCTGCAACTGCTGTTCTGTCAGGCCGGATTCCTTTGCCCGATCGGGCGACTTCAGAATCGCTCGCACGTCCTTGGCCGCCTGATAAGTCGGGCGGTGTGCCTCGGATGGCGAGAAGGTAACGCTTCCGCCATTCCGATCCCACGATTCCTGAAAGAACCCGCACCTGACGGTCGCTTGGGTCTCGCCTTCGCCTTTCAGCGTTGACAACGTCGGCGTGAAATCGATCGGTGGATCCGTCTCCAGAAGCGGAACCGGCTGCAAGGGCCACGCATTCGACTCCGGTATGGGACCGGCAAGGCCACGCAGGATCTTCAAGGTTTTACGGTTGTTTTCGTATTCCTCTGGCGTTCCCTTGGAGTTCGGATCGTAGACGTACTTGAATTTGGGAGCGCCTTTGGCGTACTCGGCGTTGTGCAAAATCCAGAAGTTCCTGTGACTCCAAGGCACCTCGAAATCAAGGCAACTCAGGAGAACCGGAAATGCCCTGTCACCGCCCCAGACTCGAACGAGACTAAGTGAATCAAGCCACTCGCGGCTGTTGTGACGACGGCACATCAGGATCGGCAACAGCCAATCCGGGTCCAGCGGACTGCGGAGATCCGTGACCAGTGCGTGGACAACCTGATAACGGAAGGCCAAGTCCGAGGAATCCACGTGTCGACGGAGTGCGGTCACTGCTCCCGAGCCTCCGAAATGGACCAGAGCCGAGACGGCCGCAGACCGCAACTCGGTGGAGCCCTCGTCGAGCGTTCGTGAAAGCACCGGGAGACCGCGTTTGGATTTCGACACGCCGAGGGCCACAATCCCTGCTTCCTTCACGGGCGACTGTTCGCGATCCAATGCATCGAGCAACGCGTCGATACTGAGCTCCTGCGGCATCCGTCCTAACGCGGAACATGCCGCAACGCGGATGGCGGGATCGGCATCTGACAGGCGGGCCAGAGCTACGTCCAGAGCAGCTTCGCCCGGTGCCAACGGCAATGCCGCCAGCGCCGCGGTCCGCTGAGCGGTCGTGCCGGTCCTCGCGTACTCATCCAACCTGGGAACGGCGTCGTCCTGCCCAAAGCGAGCAATCGAGGCCATGACCTCCGGCAGACGGTCATCTGGGGTTTCAGCAACCTCTGTCTGCAGTTCATCCAGAACGGAGGCCACTCGTTCCGGCTCGCGGCCCAGGATCGTGAATGGGAACGTCGACTTGATCACCGGCTTGCGTGGGCCGTCGATGTTGGTATGCGGCTCGTCGAAGGCGAAGCTGCAGGTCACCTTGTACCGGCCAGGACCGGCGATCGTTCGGAATCTACTCAGATCAATCGCATAAGTGAAGTTCTGACCGCCGGGCGTGATGATCTCGTACCGGCCCATGCCTCCGAAATTCGGAGCGTTGGCATGCGGGTCTGGCAGTTCGTTGCCGTCCGTGTCAGTCACATTGATCTTGATGCGGTCGTGGCGACCGGTGCCTCGACTATCCCCGCCGAACATGAATTCGAAATCCGCTATGCCGACATTGCCAACGCTCATAGTCAATGTCATTGGTTCGCCCCAAACGATCCGGGGCTTGACGGGAATGAACCCGGCGCGCAGGACAATGCGATCAGATCCCTCTTTCGTTTCCACCGGATAGTCGGCCAGATACTCTCGCAGCTCTTCGGGAATCCGTGGCATGGGGCCGCGCGGCGGATCGATCCCGAGACCGGTTTCCGACTTGTGCACAACCAACTCCCGCTGACGGTCGAACTCGATCTCAATCCACTGCCCTTCGCCGATTGCGTAATTGAGGAAACGTGAATAGCGCTCCAGTTTCGGGAACCGATCGGGGGCTCCCAGCAGATTCAGCACTTGCGATCGTGGTGTACCTTGTTTGATCAGCGGATAGAGGACTTTGGCTGCACGGGATCGTGCCGTCCAGTCATCGCGAGACCTTGTGAACACCCGCTTCGCCCGCTCGATCTCTTCCGGTTCCGACGGACTATCGCTCTGTGCGAATCCGATCGTCGTACCGAGAGCAAACGCCACCATTGCTGACGACAAGCCGACGACCAATCCCTTGCTGCGCCAGCCGAGTCGCGAGGTCCGATTGCGCCGTTGATCGATGAATGCACTCATAACGACCTCTCCCGTCTCTTGCCAACGCCACCATCTCTCATCACCCTACCACCCGCGAGACGCGGGGGGAAGATCCTCTTGCTTGGACAGATCGTGAGATGGGGACTACAATGCCGCGTGACGTGCCAAAAGTACAAAGGAGGAATGGCAGAATCATGGAGGCAGAATTATGAAACATGAGGGAAACGGAAGTGATCAAGATTCTGCCGCCATCATTCTGCCAACTCGCGGCAAGTTCGTTCCGAAGGACCAAGGGAAGAATACAAATCGGCTCCGTGAAGCAAAAGGAGAGACATCTATGACCGGGACCGAACTAACGATGACGCGCCGTGGTTTCTTCGGTGCGGCGTCCGTGGCGGCGGCGCCGTTGGTCGCGCTGGGATCGGCGGCGGAACCGCGGCGGCTTCGAGCGGGTGCGGCGACCAGCAACATCACGTTGCCGCTGGGAGCGGCCAATGGTGGCGTCATCGCCCGCGGCGGTCTGGCCAAGCATACCCATGACGAACTCCACGTCCGCTGCCTTGCTTTGGACGATGGCCGGACCCGAATTGCCTTCGCCATTTGCGATCTGCGAATGGTTGGCCGCGAGGTTGTTGAAAAAGTCAAGGAGTTGGTGCACGAGGCAACGGGATTACCGCCGGAGAACCTGCTAATCTCCGCGACGCACACTCACGCCGCTCCGGCGGTGATCGGAATGCACACGTCCGACGTCGATCACTGGTATCGCGATTTCGTAGCCGCCCGCATCGCCGACGGAGTGCGTCGAGCGATCACGAATCTGGCCCCGGCTCGGATCGGTTGGGTGGTCGGCTCGGTGCCGGAACACGTCTTCAATCGCCGCTGGTTCATGCGCGATGGCTCGATCCCTCCCGATCCGTTTGGAGGGCAGACGGACCGCGTGCGGATGAATCCACCGCGGACCAGTGAGGATCTGGTGAAACCTGCCGGACCGTTCGATCCGGAACTGGCGATCGTGAGCGTACAACATGCCGACGGCCGACCGCTGGCGCTGCTTGCCAACTACAGCCTGCACTACATCGGCGGCTACGCTGGAGGGCATGTCAGCGCAGATTATTTCGCCATCTTCGCCGATCGGATTCAGCAGTTGATCGGCGCCGACCGGCTCGCTCCACCATTTGTTGCCATGATGTCCAACGGAACCAGCGGCGACATCAACAATATCGACTTCCGGAAACCGTCGCAGAGGTACCAGCCGTGGACTCGGATGCGCGAAGTGGCCTACGATGTGGCGGACGAGGCATTTCGAGTCTACAGGCAAATCAAGTACCGCGATGACGCTCCGCTTGCCGCTTGCACGACGGAGTTGAAGCTTGGCGTCCGCCGGCCCGATGCGCAGCGCATCGAGTGGGCTCGCGGCATCTTGAAAGAGGACACGAATCCCACTCGGCTCACGCGGCCGGAAATCTACGCCAGCGAAGCGTTGGAACTGGCCAAGTTCCCGGAGGAGGTTCCGGTCCTGCTCCAGGCGTTCCGCATCGGCGAACTTGGCATTGCGGCGGTTCCGTGCGAAGTGTTCGCCGAGACGGGCTTGGCCATCAAGGCCGGCAGCCCGCTACGTCCGACGTTCACGATTGAATTAGCCAATGGATACAACGGGTACCTGCCTACGCCCGAGCAACACGAATTGGGCGGCTACGAAACTTGGCCTGCCCGTTCGTCGTATCTTGAGGTGCAAGCCGAACGGAAGATCCGCGATGCGGCGCTGGAACTGTTGAAACGAACGATGGAACCGTGACGCTCCGTCCAAAATAACAACCCGCTTCGCGACAGCCATTCCTAATTCGTTGCCGCCCTGAATTCGTTGGGAGAAAAGGAAATGTTCCCAGCGAATTCAGGGCGGCAACGAATTGGCCGAGTAACGCCGTTCAGAACAGGGGCAAGACGATGAAGCAAACGATGGAAAACAACAGGCCGGTAATTCGCGGGATCCTTCTTATGTGTGCGGGCCTTCTCGTGACGCCTTGGTTGCCAGCCGCCGAATTGCCGCCGACCGAAGGCCGGACAAATCTGGCATTGGGCCAAACCGTTGTGTTTGCACCCGAGCCCAATTACAGTCTCACGCAACGCAACGACACCGATGCAACCGATCTGACTGATGGTGAGCTTACCAAACGCGCCGACCGCCACATCTGGTTCGATTCGACGGCCGTCGGTTGGTCGTACGGGGGCCGAGTGAATCTGGCCGTCGACCTGGGGCGGATGGCACGAATCGACGAGGTCGCCGTCCGTCTGCTCGGCGGGTCGCCGCAAGCCGGGATCAACTTTCCTGGCTGGATTGAAGCCTTTGTGAGCGACGACGGCGAGAACTACGTCAAAGTGGCGGAGTGCTCGCGCTGGCGCCCCGGCGATTTCCAGCGTTTCGGTGTGCCCGACGATGCGGGCAAGGGGTGGATCCACTGTCTTCGATTCAAGGATCTCGCCGCCCGCGGCCGCTGGGTCGGGTTACGGATGTATGTCACCGGCTTGGCAGCAACCGACGAGCTGTATGTGTTCGGCTCGCCGTTGGCAGAGACGCCGGACGGCGCGGCGCCGGGGCAGCCGAGCGATTTCAGCGTGACGCGCCCTCAGCCATACTTTCATAAACCAAACTTGGAACTCGCCACCAACATCTGCCTGCCCGTTCCCATCGGCGTGGTCATCCCCGGAGACCAAGCAAACAGTGAACCACTTGAGATGACGCTCGAGCTGCCGCCGGGGATCGAACTCTGCGGCGGGCAACTTGCTGGGCAAGAATCGGAACAGGCCAAACCTGAGACGATGCCGGACGGCCGCCGGCGTTATCAGTTCATTGGACCAGCCAAATCGAGCACCAAGACGTTCGGACGCCTTTACTTTCAAGCCTCCGGATGGAAAGACGATCAGACCGGAAGCCTTCGCTACCGGTTCCGACATGCAGATTGGGAAAGCCCGATCGTCGAATTGCCCGTGCATGCAGTCGAGGTGCCCCGTGCACCTCGTTTGAAACGGATGATGGTCGGGCTGGGATGGTGGAACGCCAGTGCCACGGCCAAGTGGCCCGGAGCCTTAGACGCGTGGGACCAACTGGGCTTGAACAGCTTCTCGCTGTTCGCCCACTGGATGCGAGAGGACAATCCCGATTGGAAGCTGGTCGACGAAGCCCGCCGCAGAGGTTTTTCCATCGTCAATATCGCCTCGCCGCTTCATCGCATGGCGAGTCATAGGGCGAAGACGCCGGAGATCTGCGACCAGTTCGCCGATGGCAGCGTCGGAGACAAGCTGTGCGTTTCGTACCGAGGTCAGCACTACAAGAACGAGATCCAGCGGTTCGCGGCGGCAATGGCCCGCGCTCGGCCACACTTCGCTTCATTGGACATCGAAGTTTGGGGATGGCAGGGACCGGTAGACTGCCGCAAGTGCACACGCTGCCAAAAGGACTTTGCCGCCTCGGGCATGGAGAACTGGGAGGCGTGGCAAGTGGCCAAAGGCAACGAGATGTGGCGTGACATGGTCACAGCCGCCCGGGCCGCGATCAAGGAGGCTGGCGGCGGGCCCGAATTCGAAATCGGCGGATATGACTTCCGCGCCGGCGGCCCCTACCAGAGCGTCTGGTCGGTCGACGACATGTATCCGCAGTGGATGCAGAGCAGTCAAGTCTCGACCTACACATGTCTGTATCCTTACCACCTTGGGCTGATCGGCGACGAGGTGCGAGAGGACCGCGCACACTTACCACAAAGCGATGTGCTGCCGTGGCTGACACCCGGAGACGCAGGTACGTTTCCCGGCGAGAGTTTCCAATGGGCGCTGTTGGAGTGCTACTCGAACGGCGCCCGAGGTGTCTACTTCTGGTCCAGCCGCGTATGGGACTCGGAGAGCCTGATTGCCTACAACCGCGTCGTTCGTGCGATTGCGCCGGTCGAGCAAGTCCTGGTCGACGGCGAACTGGTCGGCGATGCAGCCCGCGCCGAGGCGCCGGGCCGTGTGAGCGGCATACGAAGGGGCGAAGACATGGTCCTGCTGGTTGCCGACTACTTCCGCCGGACCGACGGCACGGTCAATCTGACGCTCCAAGTGCCTGCCCGATCTGAAATCCGCGACTTGATCACCGGCGAGGTTCTATCGGCCGGGATCCAAACGGGCGAGCGTCTGGTTCCTGTGCCTTTGGGCGAAAATCAAGCTCGGCTTCTCCATGTCCACCCACTCGATTGACGGTGATGACGAAGCAGGAGTACCGAACCATGAAAGACGTCGCCCTCGTTCTTCTAACACTGGCGTTTTCTGGGCGAACGTTGGCCGAGCAGCCAGTAACAGAAAAGCCGAACCACGCCCACTTTTACGTTTCTGCCATTGGCAAGGACAATTGGTCTGGCAGACTGTCGGTACAGAACGCCGAGGAAACCGATGGGCCGTTTGCCACCCTAACCCGCGCGCGGAACGCGATCCGAGAATTGAAGTCCGAGAAACGGTCCAAAGGGCCGGTGACGGTGATGGTTCTCGGGGGAACTTACTACCTGACGGAACCGTTTGTACTAGACAGCCAAGACACGGGAACCGACCAAGAACCGATCACGTACACCGCCTATCCCGGACAGAAGCCGATTCTTAGTGGAGGTAGGAAGATTGTCGGATGGGAACCGTACCAAGGTAACATCCTCCGGTGCCACCTGCCCGAAACGAAGGAAGGCCGATGGAGCTTCCGGCAGCTCTTCTTCAATGGCGAAAGGCAGATCCGAGCGCGGTGGCCCAACCGCAAGCCAAACGATCCACTGTACGGCGGATGGGCCTTCGTTGAAGCGACGTTGCCGGAGGGCGACCAAAAGGCGGCCGAGTTTCGCTTTGCTCCGGACGGCGCTCCCCGGCATTGGGCCAGGCCGGGCCAAGCGGAAGTCAATGTCTTTCCCTGGTACTGCTGGGTGAACGACATCATTCCGGTTAAGCAGGTCGATACAGGTAATCGCATGATTATCCTCGGCAGGCGCGTCCAGCCCGGCTTTATGTCGTTAATGCCCGGGAATCGTTTCTGTGTGGAAAACGTGCTTGAAGAACTCGACCAGCCCGGCGAATGGTGTCTGGACCGCGAAGCGGGAACTCTCTACTTCTGGCCGCCCGCAGGAACCGTGGAGAACGGCCAAGCGATCGCGCCGCGAATCGACCGGCTGATCGAACTGCGTGGCACGCCCGACAAGCCGGTTCGACACGTCACGATTTCCGGCTTGACTTTTACGCACACCCTCTCGCCTTTTCCTGAGTTTCAGCCCGAGAACTTCCATTCACCCACGATGCGCGGAGCGGCCGTGCATTTGGAAAACTGCGAGGATTGCTGCGTCGAAGACAATCAGTTTTCCATGTTGGGCGGTGACGCGGTGCGATTGCAGAGTGCCAATGCGCGCAACCGGATCGTGGGTAATGAGATTGCTTTCGTCGGCGGCGCGGGTATCTCGCTAGCCAGCAGCCAGCCCGGCAACACGCATACCTGGGCCGACCGGGCCGTGCTTCGCCAGAACTCGCAGCGATACCCCAAACTGGTACGGAACGTCATTTCCAACAATCACATCCATCATTGCGGAGCGATCAAGAAGAATTGCGGCGGCGTTCAACTCTACGGGATCAACAGCGTCGACAACGTGATTTCGCACAACCTGATCCACCATATGTCCGACAAGGGCATGATCATGCAAGACGGTTTCGGTCGTTTCATCGTCGAGTACAACGAGTTGTATCAGCTTGGGCTGGAGATCGCCGACACGGGCGGCATCATGACCAACCGGTGGTTCGTGCTGGAGAACGATCCCGAACTGGCCGAGGGCAACGTCGTCCGTTTCAACCTTATCCGCGATTGCATCGGCTGCGGCGCTTATGCCGAAAAGCGACACCCGAAAGGCGAAGGCGACCGAATCACAGCCGACGGCAGAATCTGGACACCGTATTACACCTGGGGCATCTATTTCGACAACTCGGGCATGGACATCACGGTCTATGGGAACATCGTTGTATCGACGGTGCTCGGCGGCGTCTCGATGCCCGTCGGATCGCCCAAGGACAATCGAGTTGAGAACAACATCTTGATCTCAAGCAGCGGAAACCAGATCGACTTGCGGATGGGCTCCGGGGCACGCGGCAACCGTTTCTTGCGGAACATCATCTACTACACAAACCAGAGTGCGGCGCTACTGGCCGCTCGACCGAGCGCGAAAGATGCGATCGCCCAGTGCGATTACAACATCTACTTTCCCGCCGCTGGACAACCATTGCGAGTCCGTGGAATCGGAGACGAGACGTTTGCCGATTGGAAAAAGCTCGGGTTCGACGAACACTCTCTGATTGCCGATCCACTCTTCGTCGATCCGGCGGGCGGCGATTACCGATTGCGGCCTGAGTCGCCTGCGCACAAGCTAGGTTTTCGCCCGATCGACGTCGAACGAATCGGTCTTCAGAGGAAGTATCTAGCGCGGGCAAGAACGGCAAAGGAATAGCTGCTGCAGTATCCCAATGTAGCCATCACGCCCTGTTCATGGTTCAATCAGATACGCGCGGTCCTCCAAGTGGATTAGCGCGGGTTCGTCGAAGACCATGTACTGCGACATCTTCTTGCCGTGGCGTGATGCCAACTCGAAGTAGTCGTCGCTGAACTGCTTGACACGTGTGACGTTCTGCTCCTGCGCCTTGGTCACTTTGGAATCGAGCCATCGGCCGTCCCGCCAGTAGAACGTGCGGTTGCCGACGTTGCGGAGCTTTTCGAATGCGGCCTCGGCTTCATTTGCTACGTCCTCGGCGAAGTCCAGGCCTTCAGCCTTTGCCCGTTCTACCGATCCGTCTTGTCGCGAGAACGCGTTCATCAGCGGCCGTCCGGCAGGCTCGGATGCGGCTGGGGCTCGCGCTGCGCTACGGAAGTCGGACTTCAGTGAACGCTGCAGGAAACCGCCGGCACCGGACGCTCGGTCCAATGCGCTAAGCCGCTCGCCCGCGCGGCGCACGTTGGTGGCCAGATCGTCCACGCGGCCCGTATCGTCCGCCATGAACGACGTATAGGGCGTGAGGATACCGTGGCGTTTGGAGAGCTTGACCAACTCGGTGACCAGCTCGTCGTTCTTGCCCTTCAGGTCCAGCTCGTCCAGGATCTCGCCCACGCGGCGTACGGCCCAGAGCTTTTCGATGAAGGCGTGCGTCTCGTCCTTGCTCTTCTTGACAAACTTGGCCGGAAAATCCAGCTTCTGCTTCTTGCTGCCCACCGATCCGGTGACGACTACTTTGGCCGTGCCGAATTTCTTGTAGCGACCGACCACCACCAGTTGCTCGCCGGCAAACAGGTCGAACGAGCCTTGCGGATACACGCGGCTTACCGGTTTTCCCTCCTCGGTCTTGATTTCATCGAAATCGAACGCAATCTGCACGTCGGTCATCACGGGCGACTCGATACGGTTGTACAGCTTGCTCACCCGGTCTTCGATGTCCTCGTCCGGTTTGACGTATTCACTCTGGCCGAAGTTCTCGCGGACCAGCTTGTCCAACAACCGGCTGTTGACGTCATAGCCCACACCGAACGTGAAGATCCTGGCTCGCACTTTATTCTCGCCCTTGGCGTTTTCGACGATCTTCATTTCATTGGTTTCGCCGGCCGTGGGAAGGCCATCGGTCAGGAACAACACGTAGCTAGGCTGGTCGTCGTCCTGCAGTTGGCCCAACGCCGCTTTCAGGGCTCCGTCGATGTTGGTGCTGCCGCCGGCATAGATGCCTTCGACGAATCCCAACGCGGCCTTGCGATTCTTGTCGTCATAACGCTGCAGTTCGGGCCGGAACGATTCCACTTGGCTGTCGTAAGCCACGATGTTGAACA
>JACKQG010007234.1_pt1 | contig 11297 bp, 8 predicted proteins | sample 8237621 | NCBI WGS metagenome assembly JACKQG01 (sample SAMN15677084, study PRJNA649215) | marine metagenome | biome: marine; feature: Black Sea; material: saline water; isolation source: suspended particulate matter (SPM) from the Black Sea western gyre | collected 2013-06-09/2013-06-10 | depth... | reverse complement strand
GTGAATACCGGTCTATGAGGCAGGCATCATTATAAAATCTTGAGGTTTCTATATGCTCATTTATCAATTCACGTAATGTGGCATCTTGCTTCAAGTAATGGCCAATTGATTCGAAGTCGTTTTTCCATTGTTGGTTATTATCTCGGATATCTTGTATCCCCCAATGGTGTGCATCCATCCAGGCACTTATTTTTACACCATCTTGCCAAGCCCATTCTTTTGATTTCAATAATTCTGCTATTGCTTCCTTGACTATGGATATCCCTATAAGACGTACACTTTCTTTCCATTCTTGCCATTTTATCCATATATCTCTTCGTACGATGAAGCCTCGCGGTATTGGTCGGCGTGGTGACGCCTTACGAATTCTTGACTTCAAATCCAGTAAATACCTTGGCCAATCCTTTATTTTGATTGCCCCCATTTTGTCAGCAAGTATTGGCATGGCTTCTTCAAGCTGACTATAACTAGGTTTGGTATGTGCAAGCTTCTCATTTTGAAGTTCTACTAAACGTCTATGCATGGCAGTTAGGGTATCAGCCAGATTTGTACTTTGTTCAACAATGATAGGCTTAGTCTCGATTGATGCTTCTCTACCTATTCCCCTTTGGGTTTCAAAATATGCCTTTAGAAGCAAAGCGGCTAAAGTAATAACCAAAAGCCCTGCCACAATCCAAATATAGGTTGCTGGATTGTTAGTCACCCAGTGCAAGGCATTGATTATGAAGTTATCCACACCCTCCCCCCACTTATCAACTGCCTTATCCCAAAGATACTCAACGAAAAACAGGAGAGCGAACAAAAGGATAAAGCAAACCAATATAATTGGAGCGGTATAGAATATACGTGGTCTTTTAAAAATAACCTGACGGTATCTGATAAGGAATGATATAAATTCCCCTTCCATGTTCCTATTCTACCACAAAGGCATTGGCAGTTCGCCTGTGATTTAGCATGATGAAAACAGATGTGACCTGAGTCAAGTATATGATTCGGATTTAATTAATAATCTCAAGGAAATACGCCGCGTATTAAAGCCCAATGGCTCTGTAATACTCATTAATGCAATGTACCGAGATGAGAGATTCGAAAAAAGGAACTCTTACTGGGCAAGACTCGGTGATTTCACCTATCATCGGCCCAAAGAGTTTGAAGTATTTTTGAGTGATGCGGGCTATTCCTCAATACAAATCAAAGTGCTTGAAAAGAAGAATTGGATTGCTGCTCTCGGGATAAACAGATAAGAAAGAAAATTACAGTCGATGTCACGTAGGTTCATGGAGTAATTCCATCAGAATCAGTATTAAATATCACTGAACTAGTATCAATATGAACACGTGGATAATAAATATAAAATAAACACTAACTATTTAAATAGTCATGCAGGCAACATAGTCTCAATAAAACAGGTAGTTAGGTAAATGCTAAAGACACGTTGGCCCTTTTATATCTTGCTTTGTATCACGCACTTTGTTTCATAACAATCGCAACAGATAATAATTCCATCCCCTTTATCTCCTAGTCCGGTACTTTGTTAAGTGTAATAGGCTATGAGCAATTGCTGAAGTGCCGGAATTAGCTTTTTGCACTCAAATAGGAGTTCGGGAACTGTCCACAATGGCCCACCATTCATACTTGCTGCTTATCCCATGGTTCTCTGTGGCCTGTTGCTATGCCTCTCGGCAAGCATGGACAGTTCAGCTGCAATTTCGTTTATGGTGCCTGTTCTTAATATCTTTTAACCAGCCTTTGGGCTGCGCAGCCTGAATCCGAGAACGATAAGCACTATGCCGGCTAGCACGGCGTACGCACCGATGGCCCATATCACCACAATAATGGCGGCTATGGGGCGCACCAGTAACAGGATACCTAGAATTATCGAAAGTATACCGCTTACGGCGAATAACCATTTGGCACCTGTTTCCCTGACGGACCTGAAAGCAAAATTAAGCTCCATGACACCAGTGACCAGCGCCCAGGCGCCAATAAGAAGCACTAATGCCAGCTCTGTAATTGCCGGCCAGAAGAAGGTAATGATGCCGACGATGATACCTAAGATGCCCCGGACAAATAGCCAGGTACGTTGTCCAGCCCCGGCTTTGTAGTTAACAGCAGCCACCAGTGTGAAGATACCATCTACAAAAGCGAAGGCGCCGAAGAAAATAGCAAATACAAATAGACTGACTCCCGGCCAGGCAAGAAGCAAGATGCCAAATAACAAGGCTATAAGCCCTCGCACCGCCACCTGCCACCAGTGTTTTTTGTCAATTGGAAACAACCGACTAATAGTTTCGCTCATGATATTACCCCCTTCAGTTCGACATTGTATTTAGTCCGGCAATAGGTGTCAAATAGCGAGCAGTAGCTATAGAGATGTATTGCCTGGTTGATTGTCAGCGATGATATTGTGGAGGTGTTTCTGACGTTATTAAAATTTTAGGCCGTCTCAGGTCTTAACGGCAACTGTTTTTCTGCGCGTTAGTTTCATGGCGATTGCATAATTTCGTTTATTAGTCTATATTGTTTCAACCAGGCAGATGTAGTTGCCAGCTCATTTTGCCTTTCGGATTGCCTTTCATGAATTCGGCTAATCATTCAAAAGAGAGTTCCCGTAAGTGGCTTATTCTGATCTTAATTTCGCTTGCCTCATTTATGGGAGCGCTCGATGCGACTATCGTTAATATCTCCCTTCCTACCATGTCAAAATATTTCCAATGTGATGTGGCGACTGTTTCCTGGGTGGCAATGGCATACCTGCTCGTTCTTTCGGGTACACTTATCACGTTTGGCAGGGTTGCAGATATCCGCGGTTATAAGAGGATTTATCTTGCCGGGTTCGCTATCTTCACCATTGGTTCGCTGTTATGTGGCCTGTCTTCAACCATCTATCTGCTCATCGGTTTTCGTGTTCTTCAAGGGGTTGGAGCTGCGATGTTGCAAGCGATCGGCGGAGCGATGGTGGTTAGATACTTGCCGGAGAAAATTCGGGGCACTGCTTTCGGCGTACTTATTACCTTCGCAGCGGTGGGACTTGCTGCCGGCACACCTCTCGGCGGTTTGATTTCCCAGTTCTATAGCTGGCACTGGATATTCTTTATCAATGTCCCAGTAGGTATCATCGCTATCATACTTGGCCTTGCTGTACTACCCAGAGATACCGGGGAATTCGGCAAAGGTAAGTTCGATATATCCGGAGCCTGCCTTCTACTTGTTGCCCTTGCCAGTCTTATCTTCTTCTTGAATATGGGCAGTAATATTGGCTGGCTGTCTTGGCTCATCCTTATAAGCATCATCGTTTCCCTGGCGACATGGGCTGGTTTCATTTTTAACGAAAAAAGAACTCGGTCCCCTCTAATCGAGCTCAGCCTTTTCCGGGATAGGAATTTCACTATGGCAATCACCGTTGCGCTCCTTATTCTTCTAGTGGGCCAGGGTTCGTGGTATGCCTTCCCCTTCTATCTAGAGCTTGAAAAAGGTTTTGCTACCAATATCGCAGGGCTTATCTTGCTTGTGCCTGCCATTTTCATGATGGTTTGCGGTCCGATCGCCGGCTTGCTCTCCGATCGAATCGGCTCTCGTCCCATTTGTGTCCTGGGATCTGCGGTGCTTATCGCAGCATTTCTGATGTTTGCTCTAATGGGCGCCAAGACAGGTCTGTATTATATAATCATAGCCCTGGCACTCGAGGGAATTGGGATCGGACTTATCATGCCGGCAAACTTCAATCGCATCATGGGCATGAGTGTCAAAGGCAATGAAGGTGTAATGAACAGCCTTGTGACCACGGTGAGAAATGTTGGGGCGGTGATTGGCATAGCAGTTTTCACACTTATCTTTCTCTCAGTGATTGCCAGTGAGGGCATCTCACCCGCAGGTATCACTGCTCATTCACTGCCTCCGAAGGCTTTTGGTCCCGGATTCCATGCCATATTCCTTTTCGGTGCTGTGCTGGGTGGTGTACTTCTTGTCCTTAACTTGACCATGCGTGAGAAACAAGGGGGCTCTACACCCCGGTAGACTAAATCGAAACGTCTTGTTACCTTGCGTACCGCAAATTTTGCCCCATGGCTCCTTGTGGTACAAATGACTACAGCAGCGGATTCTGTAGGGCTTGTAGTGGCTCGGGAGTGGTATAGCACCAACTTAAATATAACAGAGTGATGAGCTGTTACCTGCAGTTAATCGAGAAGACGCCGTTTAGATAGAAGTCACCCTAAGTCTGGGCTACTTGTAAAAGCTCGAAGCCTGCCTCCTCGTCTGGAATACGAGATGCATCTGTCCCCAGTATCTCGAATATAATTGCCTCTCCTACCATCCATGTGGTTACACCAGGTCTTAGGCAGCCAGTGGTGGTTTTTCCAGACCTTCCTAGTGCGGCATGTATATGCAGCGCTGGTTTACCCTTTCTGTCAGGAGCGATTATCCCTGCACCAACTGCCTCATGTGCCCCGTCCAGAGGGAGAAGCATCGGTTCGGGCGGCATCTCATCTGAGCGACGTGGGCCAACAACAACCTGACCGTCGCCGATGCCACCAATCAGAATGACCTGCCCTACCGAAATCCTCTTTTCTTCGGCAAAACTCTCAATGCAAGCAGGAATAGCGTCGCCATCTTCAAGCCGAATTACAAATACCCGACCAAGTTGCCCTTCAGATGCCTTCATCAGAAGCCTCCTCAATATAAGAATTGACCAGGTAGAAACTTTAGTGGTAAAAGCAGTTTTTGTCAAACTGTTTTGGTGTTTGCAAATAGATGAATGTGGCTATCCCAAAATTGCAGATGCTTTTAAGTAAGTGTTTGTCAACGCAATTTTTGGGGGACGTTTTGTTGTAGTTGTTCGGTTTTAATCCTTAGGTTAACCGCTGAAATTTTGGCAAAAAACAGAAAAATAAGGGCAGCAAGGTATGTCCATATCAGTAGGGCTATGATAGCCCCGAGCGAACCGTATATTAGATTATAAGGGTTAAATGTATTCAAATATAGCATGAATATAATGGTTATTGTCTCAAAGCAAACTGCTGCTGCCAGAGCACTGACCCAGACGTCTCTCCATCTGATTCGGCGTTCAGGTACAAATTTGTAAAGAATTAGGAATACTAAGAAAGCAAGGGCGATATCAATGACAATGACCAGAAGATGTAACAATACTAAATTGGTTAGTGGTTGATATGCGACTGTGCTCAGTATATTTTCGCTGATATTCAGGATTATGGTTATAAAACGGGAAATGAATAGTAGCAAGACAGCCCCGAGAATCATGGCGAAATTGGTCAGTTGACTTCGTATGAGCGAGCTGGATTTGTGAATTCCCCAGGCTGTGTTTAGTGATTTCCTTAGTGAGCCAAAAAATGCAGTACAGCCCACAAGCAGGAGGATAATGGATATAATACCTATAGCTCCACGCTCATCAATCACGCTATTAATGACGTTTAGTATAAAATCCTGTGATACGGGAATTAAATATTTGAAGGCTTGAAATATCTGTTCCTGTAGTGCTGGTGCATCTATGAAAAAACTGGATAATGATATTATCCCCAGCAGGAAAGGGAATATTGATAGAAGCAGGTAATAGGAAATGGCTGCTGCAAGCAGGGGACAGTTATCAGTGGTAAACTCCTGAACTGTTTTTTTAAGGAGGATAACTATTTTCCAGGAGGCGACCGATTTAATTATATTAAACGTCATTTATTTGCAGTCTTATGATCGAACTTTATGTTAATGTTTACTAGCTTGCATTCTATCAGGGGTTATAATCTGCGTCAATCAATTTACGATGGTGTGTAGAGCGATAGCAGACGTGCTCCCCGGCCGAATCGACTCTCGTCGAATGTGTTTTTGGAGTTCATGCATTTAAGGGGCTTGCAAATTTATAGGTCACTATGAAATAATGTTTGGCGACTGTGAAAAAATTTCAGATTGTGTAGGAGGTAGTTGTCATGAAGCCTTCTGAAGAGAAACGTTACGAACAACTCAGCCCCTTCGAGCTGAAGGATAAACTGATAAAAATAGCCAAATCGCATCATGAAAAGATGATGTTGAATGCTGGTCGCGGAAATCCGAACTGGGTGGCGGTTACGCCTCGTTCTAGCTTTTTTCAACTAGGGCTTTTCGCGCTTGAAGAATCCTTGCGGGTTGTTGACCTGCCGGCTATCGGAGGAGCCCCGGAAAAAGAGGGTATAACAGACAGGTTCGAGAAATTTCTGGCAAAGAACTCTGGTGTACCCGGCATTAGCTTCTTAAATAACGCAGCGAAGTACGTGCGTGATGTACTTAGCATAAATCCTGATGAATTTCTTTTTGAAATGGTTGATGGCATGCTGGGTGACCACTATCCAGAGCCTGATAGGATGCTAATCAACTGCGAGAAGATCGTCCATAAATACCTGGAACAGGAGATGTTCGGTGGCAATCCTCCAGGTAAGTTTGACCTGTTTGCCACTGAAGGCGGAACGGCTGCCATGGACTACATCTTTACCAGCCTGATGGAGAACAAGTTGCTTCACAAGCGAGATAAAATCGCTCTGGGAACACCGATATTCACACCCTATATTGAAATCCCCCGTTTGAATGACTACAAATTTATCGAGCTGGAGATTGAACAGGATGAAGGTCGCTATTGGCAATATCCTGACTCGGAGATAGCGAAACTAACTGACCCGGCAATAAAAGCTTTCTTTCTGGTACATCCTTCCAATCCTACATCTGTGGCTATGCAAGATAGTACCTTGGACAGAATAGCAGAAATCGTACGAACCAAGCGAAAAGACCTGATAATAATCACGGATGATGTTTATGGCACCCTTGTCAACGGCTTCCGTTCGCTGGCCGCTGTAGTTCCGCATAACACAATACTGGTATATTCCTATTCTAAATACTTCGGTGCTACAGGTTGGAGACTTGGTGTTATCGGTATCCACGAAGATAATATTTTCGATAAGATGATTGCTGCTTCACCGGACAGAGATAAAAAGATACTGCACGACCGCTACAGTACGGTAGTTCTTAATCCTGATAAGATGAAGCTCATTGACCGGATGGTAGCTGACAGCCGTACCGTGGCGCTGCATCATACGGCTGGCCTATCAACACCCCAACAGGTTCTTATGGCACTCTTTTCTCTTTATTGTCTGCTGGATGAGAAAGGCGAGTATAAAAAAGTTGTGCAATATATTGTACGCCACAGGTTTAAAACCCTTTATGACGCCATTGGCATGCCCTGTCCCGAGAATAGATATGATGCGCATTACTACGCTACAATTGACATACCGGAACTTGCCCAGACAAGGTATGGTAAGGAGTTCGCCAACTATTTGATAAGGAGCCATGAGCCAATTGATTTCGTGGTAAAGTTATCTGAAAGGAAATCTATTGTACTCATGGATGGCGGTGGTTTTGATGCACCGAATATGTCAATTCGTGTATCTCTGGCAAACCTTCCCAACAGCACTTATGAAGCAATCGGCAGGGGTATAAGTGAGCTGCTGGCGGAGTATCACCAGAAATGGGAATTGGCAAAAAAGAAGAGGTAACATGAGAGTCTTAATATTGCCATTGGAAGGCAGCAGTGTGGGAATCAATCGTTGATATATGCAGAAATAACCCGCAGATATTGATTTTTCTGGCACTTGCCATTGGTTATGCTGCTGGCAAGCTGAAATTCCGTGGATTCAGCCTTGGACCAACTACCTGTACGCTTCTGGCCGCACTTGTTCTGGGACAGATCAACGTCCAGGTACCGGCTCTCTTGAAGACGGTTGCTTTTGCTCTCTTTATGTTCGGCATAGGCTATAAAGTTGGCCCCCAGTTTTTCGGCGCACTCAAGAGAGAGGGGCTTCATTACATATATATCTCGCTGGTAACGGCTTTCGTGGCTTTGGGTGTAGCCATACTCCTGGGTAAACTCTTACATTTCGACCAGGGGACAACGGCAGGTTTCTTTGCCGGCTCCGTGACACAATCGGCGGCAATCGGAACGGCAGAAGGCGCCATAGGCCAATTGCCTATTTCCGACGCGCAGAAGGCAACTCTGGATACCAATGTTGCCGTCGGCTATGCCATAACCTACATTTTCGGCACGGCGGGAACGATTGTTTTCCTGAAAATGATACCCGGTTTCTGGAGGATAAATCTAAAAGAGGAAGCTAAGAAACTGCAAGCAAAAATGTCAGGCGGAGCAGTTTCTGCCGAAAAGCCAGAGCTTTTCTCATGGTCAGCACAACTAGAACTGCGCGCATATGAGGTATCAAGCCAGAACGTGATTGGTAAAACAGTGGCCGACCTGGAGGCGCTTTTCCCGGATAGAGTTGCCGTTAATAGGGTTAAACGCGCTAATGTTGTGATGGATGTTGAACCGGATACGGTGATTCAAGCAGGAGATATAGTTGTCCTGTCAGGGCATTGCAAGCAATTTGTCAGAGCGTCTGAGGTGATTGGCTCTGAGGTTGATATTAACACTGAGACAGAAATGGTGGGCGAGGTGATGGAGATTTGTGTTCTTAATCGCGATGTTGTGGGCAGGACTCTCGGTGAACTGAGCCAGAACAAACAGGCACTCGGGGTTTTTTTGAGGAGAATAACGCGGCAGGGCCGTGAGATACCGATAACCAGGGATACCGTGGTGCATAAGTGCGACGTTTTTCAGGTAATCGGTGCCAGGGGGGATATCGAAAGGGTGATCAAGCTATTGGGTTATCCTGAGCGTCCTACTGCCATAACAGACCTGGTCATGGTCGGTCTTGGCATTACGCTGGGGACATTGGTGGGTCTGATTGTGGTACATGTTGGCGGATTACCAATAACTTTGGGTGTTGGTGGTGGTGTTCTGGTTGCAGGGCTGGTATTTGGCTGGTTGCGTTCTGTACATCCCACCTTTGGCCAGATTCCTAGCGGCGGTCAATGGCTTCTCACTGACCTCGGATTGAATCTATTTATTGCTTGTGTCGGCTTATCAGCCGCTGTGCAGGCAGTACAGGCTTTTCAGACAACTGGTTTGACTTTGTTCCTCGCCGGTATAGTTCTTTCACTCTTCCCCATGATTGCGGCTCTGCTTTTTGGAAGACGGGTGCTCAAAATGAATCCTGTTTTGCTATTGGGCGCGGTGGCGGGAGCGAGAGTTATCACGGCAGCACTCAATTCGCTGGAGGAAGAGGCTGAAAGCACCATGCCGTCAATTGGCTATGCGGCACCGTACGCATTCGGTAACGTGCTTCTCACCATCTGGGGAAGCGTGATTGTAAATGTTATGTGAGTGCGAAAGCTGTTTGATTCACAGAATTACGTGATTTTAGTGATTCAACTCGCCGGTTTGACAGAAGAGCCGCATGTTAGCTGCCACTCTTCTTGATTTTTTCCACTTCCTTTTCTATTTCCTTTGTTTCCCAGCCGATGTCATGTTTTGAAAAGGTTGCTACGGCATTGAATATGAGCCCTATTCCCCAGAACAACATTACCCACATGGGCCAGAAATAGCCACCGGCACCTGTAAAGTACCAGATGGCTACCAGCATCAAATTGACGATTATGTACGCAGTCAGATGAGAATAAAATCCTCTCTTTGCTCGTACCCTCTTCGTGGCTGTTTCGCGGATTTCCTCGTCAGACATCTTCTTCGACATGGTTCACCTCCTTTTTAAGTAGTATCGCTATTTTACAGTTATAAGTCAATAAAATCAGGAACTGCTTGTTAACATGTGAGGCTTGCTAGTATAATGAATCGCAAGACATGGGGCTGTAGCTCAATTGGGAGAGCGCCTCCCTTGCACGGAGGAGGTCAGGGGTTCGAATCCCCTCAGCTCCACTTTTTGTTTATGAGAGCTTAACGGAAATTAGCCGATGGTTAATCGAATTATTTCGAAATGATGTCTTTCAACAATTGTGGAGGTGCTATCTTGGATAAAGCGGACGAAGCTCTCCAGAAAGTATCCCAGCTCCTCACAGAAAGAGAAACGCAGTTCTGGCAAAGTTGCTTCGAGCGTTTCCAACAGATGCCGGGTGCAGATAGTAAATTCAAACATATTGCTGAAGCGCCTGATAAAGAGCAATTGTATGACTACTTAGCCGAAATTAAGTATGCTCTGGTCTTCGCTGGCCTTGGATTTCAGGTTGAAGCAGAACCTTTAGGAAAGAAGGGTCCTGACCTACGAATATCACGAGACGACCATAGTGCATTTGTTGAGGTAAAGCGCTTTCGGCTAATGTACCCAGGCCCACCGAATATTTCCCTATCTGATGAGAATTTCTTGGACGATACGTTCTTTTTAGAACCACATGGGAATCTAGAGCGAGATATCAAAAAGACCAAACATCGAATAATTGAGAAACTTGAGCAATTAAGTAGAGGGACATCAATCATCGCTTTCTGGAATGATGATGAAGATCTGGAGGATATTGAAGTCGAACAAGCGGCTTATCAGCTTCGCGATGACAGTGCTCAAGGAAGTCTTTCACTTCCTAATGGTTTGTTATTTATTCTCTATGCTGGGGATCGGGTATTATTGGGGCGGAGGCAGCAACTTTATTGTTTCCCCTTGCAGACTCTAGGGACACCTCACATGAATTGGATATGTGAGCTTGCGGAACATTCTGTTGACGCACTTGTAAATCGTGCATTAGATGGGTGATTTAATAACGGATATCACGAAGCCCAAACACCACCTCAAAAGTTCTACCTATTGATACTCCGGCTCCACTTCTGCACTCCCTTGTCCACAGGTTTCGTGAGGTTTATGGGAACGTTCACCTCTTTTACTTCCCCGTTTTAATGAGTTAACCTATAGAAGTGGACAATCTGAGAAAATACGGGCACAAACCGTTCCGTGTGCCGTTATTCACGGTGGCCCCGGTGCACCCGGAGAAATGGCACCGGTTGCCCGGGAACTCTGCTCAGATATGGGTGTCTTGGAACCATTGCAAACAACGGGTACAGTTGACAGGCAAGTTGAAGAATTAAAAAGCACCCTGGAAAATAACGGGAACCCCCCATTAATCTTGATTGGCTTTTCTTGGGGAGCATGGCTTAGCTATATCTTTGCTGCCCGTTATCCTCTGCTTGTAAAGAAACTTGTGCTCATCGGTAGCGCTCCTTTTGAGGAGAAATATGCCGCAGGAATCATGGAAACACGACTGAGCCGGCTTGGTGAAAAGGAAAAGAAAGAGGTCTTATCCTTATTGGTTGCACTAAATTCTAACACTTTTGATGACGATATCTTTGGCAGGTTTGTAGAATTGGGGGGTAAGGTTGACTGCTATGACCCCTTATCTCATGACAGAGAGGGATTGGCATGTAATCCCGATGTTTT
>JACKQG010007233.1_pt1 | contig 11298 bp, 11 predicted proteins | sample 8237621 | NCBI WGS metagenome assembly JACKQG01 (sample SAMN15677084, study PRJNA649215) | marine metagenome | biome: marine; feature: Black Sea; material: saline water; isolation source: suspended particulate matter (SPM) from the Black Sea western gyre | collected 2013-06-09/2013-06-10 | depth... | reverse complement strand
GGCCGCCCCCCGCCCCGGCAGCGCCCCGTACGCGGCGCCCCTGGCCTCCGCGGGGTCAGGGGGCCGCCGCTGCCCTCGCGGGAACGATTCGCGGGCCCAGCGGTAATGCGCCCAGGCGCGCTCGGCGATTTCCTGCGCGGCGTTGGCGTATCCTGCGGTGAAGCGGCCGTCAAAAATGTCCTCCTCGGCGACTCCGTGTTTTTCCAGTATCGATTGCGGCAGGTAAATCCTGCCCCGCCCGGCGTCCTCGGAGACGTCGCGCAGGATGTTCGTCAACTGCAGCGCTTGGCCAAGGTTTTCCGCGTAGCGCTCCGCCCCTTCGCCGTCACAGCCGAAAATCCGGATGCTCAGCAACCCCACCACCGAGGCGGCGCGGTGGCAGTAAAGTTTCAACTCGTCGAAGTCCCGGTAGCGGGTTTTTTCCAAATCGGACTCCATCCCGTCGAGCAACTCGTCAAACAGGCGGATCGGCAGGTCGAATTCGCGGATAAACGGTCGCAACTCGCGGCAAAGCTGAAAATGGGGCTCGCCCCACTCGCAGGCGCGGCGGATGTCGTCCCGCCACTGCTGAAGCATCCCGGCACGCTTGGCCAGCGGCAAGGCGTCCTCATCCGCGACATCGTCGATCTCGCGACAAAAGGCGTACAGGGCGATCATCGCGTGGCGCTTGGGCTTCGGCAGCAAGAAAAAGGCGGCTGCCAAATTGGAGCCGCTTTTTGCCGTAACCAGCTTGCCTTGCGATGGCGGCATCACTGATCCGGTTTTTCCTCTTCCGCCTCCGGCGGGTCATTGTCCTTGGGAGGCAGACCGCCCGTTTCGGAAAGAGTCGGGTTTCGCTTGCGGTGATCGCGGCGGCGACGCTTGTGCCGCCGGCGTTTTTTGCGCCGAGTGCCCTCCTCGCCCGGAGCCACCGGCTTGGAGGCCGACAGGCGGGTGCCCTGCCTGCGCTTGGATTGCCTTCCGGTACCGTCGCGGTGCATCGCAAAAATCACCATCGCAATGATGAGGGCAAGGCCGAGCGCGATAGCGACGATCAACAACGGCCCCCGGAGCGACTCCAGAAAACCGCCGGTGGCATTGGGGGTTCCGGGACTCAGGAGGGCCAGTAATTGACCAAGTGTATTCATGGACATGTTTATTCGGCGGCCGGGGTCGGCTCATCATCCGCGCCGGACTCGGGGGTCAGTTGCAGGCGTGTCATACGGTAGCGCAACGCATGACGGCTGATGCCCAGCTTTTGCGCCGTCCGGCTTAGATTTTTGTCGTTGCGCGCCAACTCGGCCCGAATCATGTCGGCCTCGAAGGAGGCTAGCGCCTCCTCGAGCGAGAGGCCGTCATAAGAGGAAGCGGCGTCATCCTCCTTGCGCAGCCGCGTCTCGAACCGGAAGTCAGGCAGGTTGACGGGGTGAATCACATCAGAAGTCGAGAGGATCACCGCACGCTCCATCGTGTTCCTCAACTCCCGCACGTTGCCCGGCCAATGGTGGCTTTCGAGCATGTGCCGCACCTCGCCGGTGAGCGGTTGAAACTGCTTGTTCATCTTCCGGCCGAACCCCGACAGGAAATGATCCGCCAACAGGGCGACATCCCCGTCGCGATCCCGCAGTGGCGACACCCTCAACTGAACCACGTTCAACCGGTGGTAAAGGTCCTCCCTGAAATCGCCGTGTTCGATGGCATCAATGATGTCCCGGTTGGTCGCCGCGATAATGCGGACATCCACCCGGAGCTCCTCCGTCCCGCCGACGCGGACAAAGGTGCCATCCTCGAGAAACCGCAGCAGCTTGGCCTGCAGCGATCGGGACATTTCGCCGATCTCGTCGAGGAACAGCGTGCCGCCGTTGGCCTCCTCCACCTGCCCGGCCTTCTGCTTCACCGCGCCGGTGAACGATCCCATTTCGTGCCCGAACAACTCGCTCTCGAGCAGCGTCTCCGGGATGGCCGCGCAGTTCAATCGAACGTACGGCTCCTCACGCCGCTGGCTGGAGTGATGAACGGATCCGGCGATCAACTCCTTGCCGGTCCCACTTTCACCGAGGATCAGGATCGTCGCCTCGGTCGGGCCAACGGTCCGGATCATCTCCCTGAGTTCCTTCAGGCTTTTGCAGTTGCCAATGATGTCGTCCAGTTGGTAGCCGTACGGCAGGCGCGCCTTGAGCTTTTCGTTTTGCCGGATGAGTTCGTGCCGCTCGGAGCAGCGGTTGACGGAGTGCAGCAGTTCCTCCGGCTCAAACGGCTTGGAGAGGTAATCGATCGCCCCAGTCTGGATGGCCTCCACCGCCAGCTTCGGCGTCGCGTAGGCGGTGATCATCAGCACCGGCAGATCCGGCCAGCGCTCGTGCGTTTCGCGGAGGAAATCGTAGCCGCTCATCCCCTCGAGCCGCGCGTCGGTGATGACCATGAAATAGTCAGACTTCTCAACCGCCTTCAACCCTTCCTCCGCCGACTCGACGGTGTCCACCTGGTATCCCCGCGACTCGAGGACCGTCTTGAGCGACTCACGCATGTTGCGCTCATCGTCAACAACCAGCAGGCTGTGGTTCTTGTTCATTTCGACTGGAGCCGAATGGCCGTCCTTCCTGGGAAGAGTAGATTGAACCGGGTGTATTTTCCAAGTTCCGATTCAATTTTAACGGTGCCACCGTATAATTCGGTGTTGTGCCGGACGATGGCCAGGCCAAGCCCGGTGCCTTTTTCCTTGGTGGTGTGGTACGGTTCGAAGACCGATTCGAGGAGATCCGGCGGGATTCCCGGGCCGTTGTCCTCGATGACCACCCGGAAGGTGTAATCGCCCTCGTAGCTGGTTTTTATCCGGATTTCCCCGTTGTTGCCCAACACTTCGCGGGCGTTTTGGATGACATTGACGAACACTTCGCTGATGTGCTCGGGCTGCGCGAGCAGCGGAGGCAGGGCGATCCCGTACTCGCGCCGGATGCGGGTGTTGAATTTGCTGCCCCTCGGGAACACCTGCATGAGGGCGGCGTCGAGTGTCTCGTTCACGTTGAGCTTGGCCAAGCGCCCCTCGACCAGCTGGGCGTAGCCCATCAGTTTGGTGATGATCTGGTCCGCCCGGTTCACCTCCTCGCGAATCAGGGCCACCTGGCGCTTGGCCGTTTCGTTTTCATTGGCCGCTTGGCCAAGGGCGAACGCGGCGTTGTTGATGATGCCCAGCGGGTTCTTCACCTGGTGCGCAATCTCCGCTGCAAGCCGCCCCGACGCCTGGAGTTGGCTTTGGCGCCGGTCGAACTCATCCTCCTCGGCCTCCATGCGGCGCTGCTTGTCGATCAACACCTGCAGCCCGTAGCCGCAGGCGGTCATCAGCATCAGCAACAACGCCCGCAGCATGACCGGCTCGCCCTTGATGTTCCCGAGTTCCTCCTCCGAGCGCGCCACCACGATGTCAAACGCGCCGGCGCAAAGATAGATCACGCTGACGGAGAGATTCGCCACGATCTGTGTCGAGGCGATCGGCATGCTGATCGCGTTGCGGATCTGCAAGCCAAGGAACATCCAGAACAGGAAGCTCTCGAAGCCGCCGGTCAACTCCGTCATCATCGCCAGCAGCAACGCATCGAACAGGCAAATGGAAAACGCCAGCTCCCGGAGCACCCGCGTGGAAAACTCCTCCATCCGGATGAGCATCACGCCGATGATCACGTTGACGATGAGGCAGAAAACGAAGAACCACTGTATGGTGCGCAACAGCGTCCAGCGCACCCGGTCGGCATCCATTTCCGGCCACTCGGTAAAGTAGAGATAAAAAATGAGGACGAGGAAATACACCGCCTTGACGGGCAGGACGGTGTTGCGCTCCATGAAACGGATACGGGCACGCTGCGAACCGTCGTCGGGCGCAACGGACTTGAACAACTGGGACAGCCGCCACCAGTCTATCCGGGTTTTCCTGCCCCTTGGGGAGGCCATTTGATCAATCGTCCGCCGACTCGACGCCCAGCAATTTAAGCGCATGGGCCGCAATCCCATCCACCGGCCAGAGCCGCCCGATGCCGTCATAGCCGCACGACAACATGCCGTCGTCTGGGCCGATGATTTCCGCGCCCCGCCCAACCAGTGTCGCGACGTTGGCTTCGGTGGCGGGATGACGCCACATCTTGCCGTTCATCGCTGGGGCCACCAGCAGCTTGGCCTCGGGTCGCAGCGCCAGCGCGACACAGCCCAGCGCATCGTCGGCCAGGCCAAGGGCCAGCTTGGCCAACGTGTTTGCCGTGGCCGGGGCCACCAGCAGTAAGTCGGCCCGGTCCGCGGCGCGAACGTGCGCCACGCCGGTCTCCTCCTCGTCGTACAGGCTGGTGATCACAGGCCTGTTCGTGAGGGTCTGGAACGGGAGCGGCTTGACAAACTGCTGTGCGTCCCGGGTCAGCACGACATCCACCTCGCACCCGGCCTTGGCCAGCAGGCTCGCCAAGTCGATTGCCTTGTGAGCGGCGATCGAGCCACTCACACCCAGCACGATGTTTTTAGGTTTGCTCATGGGTCGGGATCGGTTCGCGCTTGGCCAAGCGGGCGTTCTCGATGATGCCCAGCATCCGCTCGACGTCAGCCTCGCGGGTTACGCTGGTCAGCGTGTGGTCAAACTGACCGGCCTGATTCATTTCTTCCGTCGCGATGGCCAGCCGCCTGGCGATCGTCTCCTCCGGGTCGGTTCCCCGGCCGCGAAGCCGCTGTTCCAGTTCCGCGAGGCTCGGCGGGCGTAAAAACACGGTGACCAGCGAGCGGCTCAACACCGGGTCGCTCGCGGCCCGTTCGCGGATGGTCGCCGCACCCTGCACGTCGATGTTGAGCAGCACGTCGTTCCCCTCGGCGAGCTTGGCGCGCAACTCCGACTTGAACACGCCGTAATGATTGCCGTGCACGACGGCGTTTTCCAGGAACTCGCCACCCTCGACCCGGGCAAGAAACTCGTCCTCGCCGAGGAAGTAATAATCGGCGCCCTCCTGTTCCCCGTCCCTCGGCTTGCGGGTGGTGCAGGTCACGGCGCGGCGGACGTTGGGAAGCGCGGCGCGGACGTTGTCGCAAAGCGTCGTTTTGCCGGCGCCGGACGGCGCGGAGAGGACCACCAAAAGCGGCGTACTGGAAACGGCACTGCTCATTCGACGTTTTGAACCTGCTCGCGGATTTTCTCCAGCTCGGTTTTCAGAGTGACCACCTCGCCGGAGATCACCGAATCGTTGGCCTTGGAGCCGATCGTGTTGATTTCCCGGAATAGTTCCTGCGCCAAAAAGTCGAGCTTGCGCCCCACCGGCTGGGTGGCGTCGAGGCATTGATCCACTTGGCCAAAATGGCTGTCGAGCCGGGTCAGCTCCTCGGTGATATCCATCCGGTCCGTGTAATAGACCATCTCCCGAAGCAGCCGTTCATCGTCCGCCCCGGGCGTCTCGATGTTGGCCTTGTTCAATCGCTCAATCAGCCGCTCGCGGTGCTGTTTCAACACCGCGGGGGCGCGCTTGGCCACCCGCTTGGCCACGCGCCTTAAGCCAGCCAGGCGCTTGGCCAAGTCGCGCTTCAGGTTTGTCCCCTCATTCCCGCGCATGGCCTGCAACGCCTCAAGCGCTTGGCCAAGCGCCCGCTTGGCCGGAGCAGTAAACGCTTTCCCGTCGAGTGCCGGCTCGGACGGCTCCAGCACGCCGGGCAAACGCAGCAACGTCTCCAGCGATAAGTCTTCCGGCATGTTCAGCGACTTGGCCAGCTTGGCCAGTTCCCGCCGGTACGCCTTGGCCTGCCCCTCGTTAATGGCGCTCGCGACCGCGCGGCTCGCGCCGGAGCGCCGCAGCGTCACCCTGCCGTTGACCCGGCCTCGGGAGACGGAGGCGAGAACCATGTCGCGCAGCTCCGGCTCGATCGACTCGAGCTCGGGCGGCACGCCCAGCGACACTTCGGCCTGTTTGCGGTTCACCGTGTTCAACTCGACGATGATCTGCGCGCCCTTGGCCGCGCTTTCTCCCCGTCCGTAACCGGTCATCGATTTCATCACGTCAACGGCATCTACCCGAGGCTGGCATAGTAGGCATCCACCCGCTCCGCGACGTCGCGGTAGCTGATGTCCCTTTCGTAAATTATCTTGAACTGGTCGATCGACTCCTCCGTGCGCTCCATCGAGTCGAGCACACAGCCGAGCTGGTAGTGCAAATTCATCTTCTCGTCGTCCATGACCTCCTTTTTCCCGAGCGCCTTTTGCAGGGTGCCGGCCGCCATGTCGTTCATGCCCCGCTTGGCAAAGCAACGGCCGATGTGCATCAGCGAGGCGATCTCCCGGTGGGGGTTGGCTTGCGCGCGCTGGAAGGACTGGATCGCTGCGGTGATCTCCCCGGCATCGAGCTGCAGCACGCCCAGATCGAATCGCAGCGACAGATCGGACGGGTACCGTTCGGACAGGCGCTGGATCTGCTCCATCTCGAACGCCTTGCGCTCGTCGCCCAACGCCCCAGCCTCGCCTTCACCGGCCTGCTCGATCCGCCACTCAAACTGCAGCAGCTTGGTATCCACAATCGCCCGGTCCACGGCGGCATCGGAGCGGAGGTTCGTCTTGTTGAACCGCTCGTAGTAATCGATGGACCGGTCGAAATGCTTCACGCGGCAATGCAGCTCCGCCAGCGAGCGGATGAGTTTCAGGTTGGCCGGATCATCCACCAGCCGCTTCTCGTACTCTTGGATGAGATTCTCGGCGGTGGACTCCTGTTCCGAGCGGCGATTCTCCTGCTCGAGCAGCACCGCCTCCTCCTCGTTCTTGAGCACCGCGCGATAGTCAGCCTTGCCGGAGGCCACCTTGTCGTACCCGCCCTCGGAAAGCGTGCGGCTGGCGGTCAGGTTCTTGGAGAGTTGCAGCACCTCCTGGTCGTTGGGGTGCGCCCGGGCCAGCGCCGCGCAGGTTTCCTCCGCCCTGGCCACGTCGCCGTTGTTTACCAAAGCCTGGCAATATTTCATTGTGTTGGCCTTGTCATCCGGCTGCTGTTTCATGACCAAATCCCAGGCGAACACCGCCGTACGCGGAAAGCCGGCCGCCGTGGCCGCCTCGGCCAACAGTTTGTTGCCCATCACGCTGTTCGGGTCGTCATTCAATATCTGCTCCGCCACCTCGATCGCCTCGACCGGGTCTTTCATCAGCGCCAGTTGCCCCTTGGGCAGGAGCGACGAGGAGGTTGTCTTGCCGAACATCCGAAAAAAACCGCTCTTCTTGCCACTCCGCTTGAACTGGTTGAGCCGAAGCGCCTCGCGGCATTCGAAAAAGCCCGGCTCACGCCGCAGCGCCTGCTCGAAGAGCTTGGTCGCATAGTCGAGGTTATCCTTGCGCAGCGCGCCAAGCCCCTTGTCGAAAAACTCGCGAGCCTGGGGTTCCACCTCTCTTTTACTCTTTTCCGGCATTCGTTAAAACCTGCTCGAACCGTACCGACAAACCCCACCTGATGCAAACAACCACCCGCCCACGGGGCGAGCTTCGCGGTTGCCCTGTTCCGTGCGGTCGTGTACAACATTTGCCGCCGGTTATCGGCGCACTTACATGAGCAGCAAAGCCAAACAGGAAGACAAGGAGAGCAGCCAGATCGAAATTGCCGCCGCAGAGGAAATCGACACTCCGGCCCAGGCCCACCCCGAAGCGGACCACCAAGCGCTTGGCCAAGCGGAGGAGGAACCCGAACCTGACGAGTCCCAAGCCGCGGAGGAGGAACTGCCGCCGCCCACCCCCGACGAACTGAAAGCGCTCCGCGAACAGGCGGCCAAGGCGGCGGAATATTACGACCGGCTCCAGCGGCAGGTCGCCGAGGCGGACAATCTCCGCAAGCGCTTGGCCAAGGAGAAACAGGAGGCCATCCGCTACGCCAACGAGGCCCTCATCGAGGATTTGTTGCCGACGATGGACAGCTTTGAGATGGCCATCAGCGCCACACGGGACTCGGACGACAACGCGATCGAGTCGCTCAAGACCGGGATCGAGATGGTGTACACGCAGCTCAAGCGCACCCTCGAGGAGGTCGGCGTCACGGAAATCGACGCCGTTGGCCAACCGTTCGACCCCTCCCGGCACGAGGCGATGTCCCGCAAGCAAACCGACGAGGCCGAGGAAGGCACCGTGCTCGAGCAAACCCGAAAAGGCTATCAACTGCGGGATCGCCTGCTCCGGGCGGCCTCTGTCGTCGTGGCCGCCCCCATGGATGATGCAGAGGAGGAGATCGAACCGTAACCATGGCCAAGCGCGACTACTACGAAGTGCTCGGCTTGGCCAAGGGCGCTTCCGCGGATGAAATCAAGAAGGCCTACCGCAAGCTGGCCGTCAAATTTCACCCCGACAAAAACCCCGGCAACAAGGAAGCCGAGGAAAAATTCAAGGAGATCGGCGAGGCGTATGAGGCGTTGAGCGACTCCGAGAAAAAGGCAGCCTACGACCAGTTTGGCCATGCCGCCTTTGGCCCCGGATCCCGGGCCAGCCGAGGCGGCGGCGGCTTTCACGATCCGTTCGACATCTTCCGCGAAGCCTTCAGTGGCGGCGGTGGCGGCGGAGGGAGTATCTTCGACGATTTGTTCGGCGGTGGCGGCCAGCGCAGTTCCTCCGGCCCGTCCCGCGGCTCCGACCTTCGTTACGACATGGAACTGTCCTTCGAGGAAGCCGTCCACGGCTGCGAAAAGGAGATCCGCCTCAACAAGCTCGATGCCTGTGACTCGTGCAACGGCAGCGGGGCCGCTGACGGAGGCCGCCGGACCCCCTGCGGCACCTGCAACGGCCGTGGGCAGGTCGTCCAGTCACAAGGCTTCTTCAGCGTGGCGCAGACCTGCCCACGCTGCCACGGCAGCGGCTCCACCATCGACAAGCCGTGCCGCAAGTGCAACGGCGAGGGCCGCCGCGACAAGTCCAGCAAGGTCACGATTCGCGTCCCGGCCGGGGTTGACACCGGAGCGCGACTGCGCTCCACCGGCAACGGCGAGGCCGGCGTGCACGGCGGCAAACCGGGCGACCTGTACGTCGTGCTGCACGTGAAGGATCACGAGATTTTCGAGCGCGATGGCGACGACCTCCAATGCGAGGTGCCGGTCAGCTTCGTGCAGGCGACACTGGGATCGGAGATCGAGGTGCCCACCCTCAGTGGCAGCTCACGCATCAACGTCCCGCCCGGCACGCAATCCGGCACCATCCTGCGCCTCCGCGGCAAGGGCGTGAAAAACGTGCAGGGCTACGGGCACGGCGACCTGCACGTGCGCGTCATTGTCGAGGTGCCCACCCGGCTGAACGCCGGGCAGAAAGCCAAGCTCACCGAGTTCGGCGACCTGTGCGACGACCGCGTCAACCCGATGCGCGGTTCCTTCTTCGAGAAGGCCAAAAAGTTCTTCAGCTAATCCGTCCCTGATTCATGCACCGTTTTTTCATCCCCCCGGAGGCGTGCCACAACGACCCGCTTCGCCTCTCTCCGCAGGAATCCAAACACGCCCGGTCCGTGCTGCGCCTGCGCGAAGGCGACCGCGTCGTCGTCCTGAACGGTGCCGGCAAGGAACTGCTCTGCCAGGCGAGCGAGGTGCGCGGTGAGGCCGTCTCGCTCAGCATCGTGCAGGAAAACAACATCGCCCCCCTGCCGTTCGAGATCACGCTTTACCAAGCCGTGGCCAAGGGCAAGGCAATGGATTTCATCGCCCAAAAAGCAGCCGAACTCGGGGCGCACCGCATTGTGCCGGTGCTCTCCGAGCGCTCCGTGCCGGATTGGGACAAGGCCAAGGCAACCGCCAAGGTCGAGAAATGGCGCACCATTTGCGTCGAATCGATCAAGCAATGCGGCTCCGCCTGGCTGCCCAGGCTCGAGTTGCCAATGACACCGAAAGAGGCGTTGGTCGATGCGCGCCAGTCCGATCTCTCGTTGATCGCCACGCTGCAACCCGACGCGAAACACCCCCGGGAACAGATTGACGCTTACGCGTTGGAGCACGGTCAAACGCCGCATAAACTGGCGATCTGGGTCGGGCCGGAAGGCGACTACACCCCGGCTGAAATAAACACCATCCGCACCGGTGCCCAGCCGATCACCCTTGGCCCGCTCGTGCTTCGCAGCGAGACTGCCGCCATCTACTGCCTCGCCGTCCTGAACTACGAACTGCAGGCGCGCCCATAGCCGCTTGGCCAAGGAAGTAGGTTGCCTTGCTCGGCAACGATGATTGTGCAATGGTCTGCCTTTCAGGTATGAATGTGGCTCTGCAAAGAACGCCCCCAACTGCTGTTGGCTTACGCCAATTGTCAATTACCGGGACTGACCCCTTTACTACTCGGCAACGATAATTGTGCAATGGTCTGCCTTTCAGGTATGAATGTGGCACTGCAAAGAACGTCCCCAACTGCTGTTGGCTTACGCCAATTGTCAATTACTGGGACTGACCCGAATGGCACAGGTGGCCGCAAGGCTGCTACAACACGGAACTGGGACATGGCAGTTTCCACCTTAAAAAGCCGATCCGTGGTCGAAGAATGGGGGTAGGCACAATCAGGCATGCACGAATACTATCATCAGCAATTTAGGGATGATCTGAGCCGGTTCATGCAAAACCCGGATATGCTTTATTTCGGGCACAGTTGGCACGTTAATTGTGTCGGCCTTGAAAAAATTTCAATAGGCAGTCGCTGCAAGTTCCTGGTGTGCCTTTACTTTAGCGTAATGACTGACCAGGCTGTTTACACCCACTACCGTGGTTTACATGCTCGCTTTGAAAAGATGGCGGCATACCCGAAATTCTGTCACGGGTTGGGACAGTTCCAGAAAAATCCGAGGGATCTACTAGATGTACCGGTTGATTGCGGCTTCGTTGATAGGCAAGACCTGCTGCAGGTTATGGCTGAGGGTATGGAACTCTTCGTTGATGAAGTGGTTTCCTTCTGCCGGGATCACATGAGGGAATTACAACCCGCAGAGTTTTTTGACAAATTGATTTATGATCCTGATGTGCAAATACCCGAGTTGCTCGTAATTGCCGATCCCGCATTAAAGGGAATGCCGGGATGGGTTGCCTATGACAGCTTAAGGCGTGCAGTTAAAGATCGATTTTCATCATCCCCAACAACTGATGATTAATATTATGAACTAATTCACTTATTCAATTATTAGCTATTGATGTTAGAAATCACAGACGAACAAATCGCATTAAAGATTAATGAGCACGGTGGTGGTGCTGATGTGATATATAATATTGGTATTGACCTACTCAATCACGACGACCCCAGATGTGCAACATATCTAGAAAGAGCTGCTAAATTAGGTTCTTCGACACTTTCAGTGGGTGGAGAGTTGTGGGACTTTCAGTTTGCCAGCT
>JACKQG010007232.1_pt1 | contig 11299 bp, 6 predicted proteins | sample 8237621 | NCBI WGS metagenome assembly JACKQG01 (sample SAMN15677084, study PRJNA649215) | marine metagenome | biome: marine; feature: Black Sea; material: saline water; isolation source: suspended particulate matter (SPM) from the Black Sea western gyre | collected 2013-06-09/2013-06-10 | depth... | reverse complement strand
TTACGGGTGGGAGTGGTTAAACTGCCCTTCAAGTCTAAGTTGGGTGTCCCGTCGGATATTTCGTGATTCCGACGAGGATGTAGTATTCACCATGGTAGACAATCGTATGGAAGAGGATCGCCTGGACCGGAACGATCTCCGGGCTTTTCACGATGCGATGGATGAGCTTGCACGACGTCGGGCGGCTTCAAGTCTATTCGCCCGCCACCAGCGGCGAGTCTATTCATGGTGCCATCGATATGTGGGGAATCACGAAATCGCTCTAGAACTAGCGCAGGATGTCATGCTCAATGCATATCAAGGTCTACCGGATTACATGCACCGAGCGCGCTTCAGCTCCTGGCTCTTCGTAATTACTCGTAATCGCTGCCTGCGGGAAGTAACTCGAAACACTTTCAGCCAGGAACTCGAAATCGATCTCGATTCCATCCCCTGTGGTGCTCCTAGTCCGGAGCAGAAACTGCAGGAAGCTCAACAAGAAAAAGCTCTCTTGAATCTGATTGAAAAACACTTGCGGGCCGATGAGATCGACGCCCTTCACCTTCGCTGCATCGATGGCTTGCCGGTGGACGCGATCACGGAGATCCTGGCCGTTGACGATAAATCAGGAGCGCGCGGCCTACTTCAGCGAGCGCGTCGCAAATTACGATCGGCCTTGGACAACTCTGACAGAAGTTGAGAGGAAACGTCATGGAAGACCGATGCATTTCCGTCGAGGACCTGGACACCCTCCTCGACCTGAGTTCGGGTGATCCTCGACTGCGGCATCTAAATACCTGCTCCGCCTGCAGAACTCTGCTCGCATCCTACCAGCAGTTTCTAAACAACGAAGCCCCGCCTGCGAACAGTCGTCCGGAGGAAGCCCATCGGGATCTCTCGAGTTTCCTGAAAAACTGGGTCTCCGAAGTGGAAATGGCTCAGGTGGATCGCCCCTTTCTAAGCAGCCTCGTGGATTTCCTGCGTGGTCCCGTCATGGTGCCTGCTCTGGCCCTGACCTTACTCCTGATCGCCACGACATTTTTCCTGACAACACGCGACGGCGAAAGTCCAAAAGCAGTTTCAGGCGTATTGCGCGGCGGTCCCGATAGTGAATCTACCGCGATCATCGTCGAGGCCAAAGTGATGGCCCATGACGGCATTCGGCTTGCCTGGCAACCTGTCACCGATGCGGTCAACTACAAAGTTTTTTTGTTGGGAGAGGATCTCGGTGAACTTATCGAGATTGATGCGCTATCGGCGAACCACTACGATTTCAATTCCGCCGCGCTGCTAAGCGAAACCGGGTCCAATGCCAGATTCTGGCGGGTCATCGCGATAAGTGGGGGAGAGGAAATCGCAAGATCCGAACTCTTGGCCCTACCTCGGTATCCTTAACTCATGCGTTTTTCCCTCGTCTTTTTCAGTTTGTTGCTGACGGCTACGGCCGCCTTCGGGGAGCTTGATCTCACCGAAGTTCAGGAACTTTGGACCTCCGGCGCCCGCGATTCGGCTTTCGCCATGCTCGGGGCGAAGTCCATAGTTGCGCGTGCCGAGGGCGACAGCACTTCATTGGCGAGACTGCTGCTTCAGGAGGGAAGCTATCTCGCGGCCATCGGGGATCATCGCCAGAGTGAAGCGTTACTGAAGGAAGTCGAAAATCTCGCCTTGGCGCTTTCGGATTCCACTGTCCTCGTCAGCGCCATTAGGTGGATGAGCGTGGCGGTGGGTTCTCAGGGGCGCGCTCAGGATGCCCGCGATCTCTATCACCGATTGAATGAAATAGCCATGCTGCTGAATGACCGTCGACATGAGGCCTGGTCACATGTGGGTCTTGCCTGGGATGCCTGGAGGCGTGGAGATAACGAGAGCTCAGCTCTCCACTATTCCACGGCGGCGGATCTTTTTTCAGACACGGTAGATGTGGAAGGTGAGCTTTGGTCTCGAAACGGTCTGGCCACGGTGCAGACCAGTTGTGGCGAGTATGAGTCCGCCTTGGAGAGCTACCGGGCCAGTTTAAGGCGGGCGGAAGAAGCCGGACTGCCTATGGCCGAAGCCATCGCGCTTAACGGCCTGGGCAGCCTTGAATATCCTCTGGGACGTGCGGATCGGGCCTTGCAGCACTTCCGCAAAGCCGCGGCTATTCATGCTGAGAGCGGATATCGCAGGGAAGAGATTCCCGCCCTTCTAAATATCGCCATGTGCCTAAACTCCCTGGGCAGAACCCGCGAGGCGGCTGATACGCTTGAGCAGGCTCTTGAGACCTGCATCAAGGGCGGCTACGCGGACCTTGAGGCGACGGTTCTCGTCAAGCAGGCTGAATCTTCCGCGATGATTGGAAGACATAGGTCCGCTATCGAATACTATCGAAGAGCCCTTGACCGTGGAGATGCACTTCGCCAGGGGATGCGCATCAATGCTTTTATCGGCATCTCCGAATCGCTCAAGGTGCAGGGTCTTTATCATGAGGCACTACGCGAGTTGGACTCTGCCTCCACACTTCTTCAAGACACCGCACTGAACTGGCACGGCATGCGTATTCTCGGGAAGCGTGCTCAGATTCGAGTTCTACTCGGGCAAAACCGCGAGGCCCTCGTTTTGTTTTTGAACCTTGCTGAAGAGTCGGATCGGGCCGGCATCGTCGAGTTTCGATTTCATGCCCTCTCCGAGGCGGCGGGGTGTTGTGAGGCGCTATCGATGCCCGACAGTGCATTCACTCTCTATTCCCTGTCTGCACGTGTTTGGGAGAGCGATCGACGTCTTTTGCTCGATCCCGACTGGCGGGAGCGGCGCGGCAGTTCAGGCCGTCGCATCTTCACCGACCTCGCGAAACTAATGATTGCCCAGGGCGAGCGAATCGAAGCTTTCGAACGTCTTCAGGCCTACAAGGGGCGCACTTTGCTGGAGAGAATGCTGGGTCCGGGCAATCTCTACGAACAACAACTTCTGGAAACGGGTGACGAGCCGGTTGAGCTTTCGAAGTTTCAGAAGGCTGTTCTTCGCGAGGATGAACTCTTCCTCGACTTTTATCTCGGACCGGAGCACTTGCTCCTGTTCGCAATTCACCAGCAAGGTATGGATGTCAGGCAGATCGAAGGCGGTGAAAAACTCGAAGCGCGGCTTCGTGCCTATCGGGAACTGATTTCTACTGCGGGATCCGTCGACGCGCAGTCCCTGGCGAAAGCCGGTTCGCACATTTTCAAAACGCTCTTCGGAGAGTTCGGGGAAATACTAGGCGAACACCGAAAAATCCTCGTGTCGCCTGATGGTGTGCTCAACTTGATTCCCTTCCAGGAGTTTCCAGGCGCCGAGGATCGCATCTGGACCCGCGTGCCTTCGGCGACCATCCTTGCGCGGATTCGCAGTATGGAATACGAGACATCCGGGGCCGCACGAACTCTGGCTCTTTCCTCCTCCCTTGGCGAGATGGGGGAGGATCTTCCCGGTGCAATTCGCGAGGTGGAGGAACTCGAACGCCTATATGGTCACGTGACCCGGCGACGAATGGATGACCCACTGCAGGATCTCGGCGAACCCGATCTATTCGGCTACGATATCCTTCACATTGCGGCCCACGCACGAAACGACGATCAAAGCCCCTGGCAGTCGGCGATTGTGTTCAGGCCAGACTCGCAGTTGCGGGCGGTCGACATCGCGAAGCTGAGGCTTGACGCAGGTCTGGCCGTTCTGTCCAGTTGTAGCAGCGCCGGCACCGGCTTTCTGTCGGGGGAGGGCACTTTAGGATTGTCCAGCGCATTCTTGAGTGCCGGGGTCCCCGCGGTTTTCGCCACTCTCTGGCCGGTGGATGATTTGGCCACGGCCCATTTTGTGGAGCACTTCTACGACGGTCTAGCCTCGGGTGAGGCATGCAATGTGGCACTATCATCGGCTCAGGAGATTTTGAAGTCTCAAGTGGAAACTCAACATCCCTACTACTGGGCCGGATTCGTTCTAATCGGTGAAGGAGAAGGCCGACTCCCCCTAGATCGTAGGTCGTCCTGGCTTCTACCCATTCTAGGGTTCAGTCTGATGCTCATCCTCCTTTTCGTCGGTCGACGTTGGCGGAATAAAAACGTGTAATTCGCACATTAATACCTCCAAAGCTGTGATTCCCGCGCCCAGCCTGACTTTCAGTTAGTGTACTCATTCCCGGAGGACGCCGGATATGTCACGCCTTGCCACACTGATTCTCCTACTCATCAGCTTCATCTCGCCCGCTGGCGCGGCAAATTTGCAGGTGAACTCAGACGGCAGCGGCGATTTCCCAAGCATCCAAGCTGCCTTCGACGCCGCGGCTCCCGGCGACAGTATCGAATTGACCGGTGGAAACTTCATGGGCGTCGGCAATGTGGACCTTGTCGTGAATACGAACGATCTCACCCTTTGGAAATCGGTGCACCCGACCCGCATCATCGGCGGCGGCACAGCGCGCGGCCTCACTATCGCCGCCGACGGCTTTCGAATGGAAGGCATCGGGATCGAAGATTGCAACGCAGCCGCCGGCGGTGGGGTACTGATCAATTCAGGAAACGCTGTCTTCGTGAATGTCCGGGTCATGTTTTGTCAGGCCAGCTATGGTGGTGGCCTCAATATGGCAAGTGCAGGTAGCCTGATCCTTGATGGCTGCACGTTTCAGTACAATCTGGCCACACTGGGTGGCGGCATTTTTTTGGAGGACGACAGTGGCCCGGCTGAGATCACGAGCTGTGAAATCTCACTCAATTCGGCCATCGGATCGGGAGGCGGTATTCATGCCACCGCGGTGACTCCTCACATAAGCGACTGCAACTTCCTCGACAACAGCGCTCTGAACGGCGGCGGCGATATTTCCTTCGACTACGACTGTGCCGCACTCGTCGAACGATGTGAGTTCCAACGTGGGCAGGCCTTGGATGGAAGTTCCCTTTTTCTCGGAGACAATGACCTGAGCCAATTCGAATTCTGCATTTTCCATCACTCAGGTGGGGAGGTGGCTTACAACCGCGGAGGCGCCGTGTTCGCCACCAATGACTCCGCACCCGTCTTAAGAAATTGCACATTCTTCTTTTGCGAGGCCTACCAGGGCGGAGCGATTTTCTGTGATTCGGGCGCCGCGCCCACTGTGGACAAGTGCATTGTCGCCTTCAATACGGCCGGCGGTGCTTTTGATCACTTTGATGCACCCGGCATCCAGTTCTCCTGCAGTGATTTCTTTGCCAATACCGGCGGCGATTGGACGGGCGATATCGCCGGCCAGTTGGGTGTCAATGGCAACCTCAATCAGGATCCCAAACTTGTGCACCCTTGGTTGTCGGACTTCAGCATCGCCAGCGATTCGCCATGCAGCCCTGCCGAGAATCCTAGCTGCGGCCTGGTGGGAGCGGGAGAGGTCTTGGATGAGGCCCCGGCATACGTGGTCAAATCTGATGGCTCCGCGATGTTGAGCAACATCCAAGCGGCCCTGGACATGGCCCCTGCAGGTGCAAGAGTGTTACTCGACTACGGCATCTTCACAGGCGCGGGCAATCGCGATCTAAACTTCGGCGGGAAACTACTCCACCTCGGCGCGTTGTACGATTATAGCCTGAGGCCGATTATCGATGTCGCCGGCACTGAGGGCGATCCTCACAGGGGAATCTGGCTGCACGAGGGAGAACCTGCCGGCACCACGATACAGCATCTTAAGATAAGGGGAGCTTACACCTCAAGCACTTCAAGCATGAGTCGTGCTGGTTACGGCGGCGGCCTTTTGGTAAGCGACGGTTCGAAGGTTTTACTCGATGACGTGGTGTTCGAAGGCAACCTCGCAGGTGAAGATGGTTGCGCCATCTATGCGACGGGACAAGGTAGCATGGTGGAAGCGGTGGACACCGACTTTTACGATCATGATCTGATTCTCTACTCCCAATGTGTTTCCTCCAGCGACGCCACACTCACCATGACGAACTGCCAGATCGATGCAAGCAACTACTACGGTGTTGGTTTTACGGGGGATCTGGGCGCTCTCACCTTGAGTGGCTGTCAGTTAGGAAACACCAACACTCAGGATTGGGCCATCATCAATGTGTGGGACGCGGGCAACGCTGCGGTCCTGATTGAGGATTGCATCATCGTTGACCCCGGGGGCGGGCCAACATTGAATGTTGGATACTCAAACTCGGTCACTTATTCCGGCTGCACGATTAGTACCTACCCCGCTGCGGGTGCCCCACGTTCGACCATGTCTATCCAATCCAGCACTGTCGGCCTTATCGATTGTGATTTCATCAACGGCAATCTCGGAAGTGATGATCACTGGGCGATCGGCTGTTACTCTTCCGATGTCAGTTTGAACCAATGCAGCTTCAGCGGATTCGAACCGACGACCTATGATGCTGTTGTCGCCAATATCAACAGCTCGCTGACTGCTAACGACTGCTCCTTTGCCGGTCCCGGAGGTGGTTTCTATGTCTATGGAGATCTTGCTGCGAGTCTGACCGCGACAGCATGCAGCTTCAGTGACAGCGAAGGTTGGTCTGTTGAGGTCGAGAATACCTCCGGCCCAGTGCTCCTCAGCGATTGCCAGTTCAATAGCTGCATTCAGGGAGTGCGATTCACGGATTCGCCGGATTGCCATATCGAGGACAGCAACTTCATCGGAAATTTATTCAACCGCACAGTTACCTTCTCAAATTCAGAGGGCAGTGTGCGACGTAGCCAGTTCGATGGCAATGGAGCGAGCAGCGACGGCGCTGCCCTTTACGTGCTTGGTTCCACGGTAGATGTGGACAGCTGCGGCTTCACAAACAACAGCAGCGATGGCCACGGTGGTGCCATCGGTTGCGTGAGCAGCACAGCTAGCATCACGAACAGCAGCTTCAGCGGTAATGACAGTCAGGGCCATGGTGGCGCTCTCTTTATTGCGGACGCCACACTTACCCTTGCCGACTGCAATTTCAATGACAATGAGAGCCCTGAAAGCGGTGGCGCTGTTGCGGCCAGTTCGAGTCCCGTGGATATCGACCGATGCGAATTCACAGGCAACATTGCCAATTGGGGTGGGGCCGTGCACGTGGAGCTAGCGAATTGCTACATCGACGATAGCCACTTCGAGGCCAATGCTGCCACGAATGCTGGGGCCATAGACGCGGCCTTCGCCATGCTTCGAATCAACAACAGCAGGATTATCGGCAATCAGTCCGCGCAACGGGGAGCGGTCTATTTCAACCAGTACGCCAATTCTCACATGTTCAATACCCTGGTCGCGGACAATCAATCCTTCGGTCAGGGCAGCGCTATCAGCGTAAATGCCTGCAGCCCCAGATTTGCCAATTGCACCTTCGTCGGCAATGGTGGAGAAGGCTCCGCAGCGCAACTCTATTTCAACGGCAGCTGCGCTCCTGAGATCGAAAATCTCATTGTCGCCTATGGCAGTTCCGGGATGGCTGTCGACTGCAGTGATCCCGCACAGTTTGCACCTCTGGTAACATGCAACGACATCCTCGGAAATCCAGGTGGTGATTGGGTGGGTCCGCTATTGGGGTTTGAGGCTGTGGACGGGAATTTCTCCGCGGAACCGCTTTTCTGCGACATGATCGGGGGCAACTATCGCCTGACGGCAGATCTGTCACCCTGTCTTCCCGCCAACAGCCCCTGCGGCCAATTGGTCGGAGCCTATAATGTTGGTTGCTACTACGATCCGGTGGATGTTCCCATCGAATTGCCGAGTTCCCTGGCCTTGCTGCCCAATTACCCGAACCCTTTCAATCCTCGCACGGATATCCGTTTCGAGCTACCGGGGGCGGCGGTGGTGCGCTTGTCGATCTATGACGTATCGGGGCGTCTCGTCCGCGGATTCATCGACGGCGAACTCATCGATGCGGGCCGACACTCCGTAATCTGGGATGGGAGGGATGATGAAGGTCGCGAACTTTCATCGGGCATTTATTTCACCCGCTTCGAGGCCGCCGGTGAGAGTCACATCGGAAAACTGACCCTGCTGCGCTGACATGGTTGGATAAGCATGAAGACGCTCTTGCCGAGTTCGGCGGGGGCTTCTGTATGCACTTGAGGGTGAGTAGCGGCTCCGTATCAGTACAGCGACTTGATGATACTCCATTTTGTTTCGATTGAACTTGTTTCGTCCTCGCAAAAGCATCCCACCCATGGCGGATCCTGGATGTAGAAGTATCCTTCGGAGCAATTGATGAAGGCGTTGGTGCCAACGGCCTCATGATAATTGAACTCGCCATCCGTAATACGAATGCAGTCGCATTCATCTCCTTCTCGAACAAGAATCTCGAAACCGGGATAGAGCCACTCCAGATTACTACAGCGGAAATCCACGCGGAGGATCTCAACCAGTTCCCCCAACTGGGGTTGCGACCATGCCATGTTGAAGTACGATCCAAGGTCGCCGAGATGAAGCTCGCTGGCGTAAGTGATTACTATTTCGCCAGGGAAATCAGGGATGCCACCGATCCAGTTGTTGAGACCGAACTCAACGCCTACGATCCCGCTATTGGGCCAATTTGGATTATGGGCGATGATAGTGAAGGTCGACCACTCGCCGACTTCGCACTGTATGGTGCAATCAAGGGTCTCGGGTTCCTCGAAAATGGAGATTGAGTAGCCCCAGCTTGCAAGTGTGGTGGAAGCATACAGCAGGATGGCGATGAGCAGAGGAATCGACCTTTGCATATCAGGTAATTTGGAAAGTAACATCATCGTGCGTCTCATCATCCCCTCCTGATTGTAATCGGGATTATAGCAGGTGAGGGCAATGGAGTGCTTAGAGTGTCCACCCGGGTGGACTTTTAACCCCTCTGGAAATCAAGCTAATAGGCCTGATTTCCAAAGAGTTAAGCAACGCCTTGTGCGAAGTGCAGAGATCTCCGAGAATCTACGTTATCGTTAACGCCGCTAACATTTTAGCTTGTACGCGGCGGCTCCCTGGCCTTTATTGTGCCTTCGGGTGAAATGATTCACAAGGGGGCCCGATGGATCTGATCCTACTCGTCATCAGCGCCGTCCTCGTCAACAACGTGGTCCTGGCGCGCTTCCTGGGCATTTGCCCCTTCCTGGGCGTCTCCAAAAAAACCAGCACGGCCCTCGGCATGAGCGGCGCCGTGCTCTTCGTGATGGTCCTCGCCAGCATCGTAAGTTGGCTGCTCTACCATCTCGTGCTCGCCCCCAAGGACCTGGGTTTCCTGCAGACCATCGTCTTCATCCTCATCATCGCTTCCATGGTGCAGCTGGTGGAACTGGCCCTGCAGAAACTCAGCCCGAGCCTCTATCAGGCTCTGGGCATCTTCCTTCCCTTGATCACAACCAATTGTGCGGTGCTGGGTGTGGCAGTGATGAACATCCAAAAAGACCATAGCCTGATTCAGACCACCGTCTTCGGCGCGGCCAGCGCCCTGGGCTTTGCGCTCAGCCTGTTGCTCTTCTCGGGAATTCGCGAGACTCTCGAATTGGCCGACACACCTCGCGCCTTCAAGGGAACAGCTATCGCCTTGGTGACGGCGGGCATCCTCTCACTCGGATTCATGGGATTCGCAGGCCTGGTCAAGTAAAGGAGCCGCCGATGCTACTTTCCACAGCAGTGCTCGCAGGACTTGGACTGGTCAGCGGACTCGGTCTGGCTATAGCCGCCCGTGTCTTCCACGTGGAAGTGGATCCGCGACAGGAGAAAATCGCCGACACCCTTCCCGGCGCCAACTGCGGCGGATGCGGATACGCCGGTTGTAGCGACTTCGCCGCCGCCGTGGTGCGCGGCGATGCGACTCCCGAGGGCTGTCCGGTTTGCGACGCCGATTCCGCCGCTTCCGTGGCCCTGGTCATGGGCCTCTCCTACGAGCAAAAAGAACGCAAGGTAGCGCTTATTCTCTGCCAGGGTACGCGCGAGCGATCCCCCGATCGTTTTCGCTACAACGGCATGGCCTCCTGTGGCAGCGCCTCGCTGCTCGGCGGCGGACCTAAGAGCTGTACCTACGGCTGCCTGGGCATGGGCGACTGCGCGGGCGCCTGCAGCTTCGGCGCCATCGAAATGACCCCTGAAGGCATTGCCCATGTAATCCCCGAACGATGCACCGGCTGCGGCCAGTGCGCCGAGGCCTGCCCGAAAGATCTTATTCAAATCGTTCCCGAAAGCGCATCGGTGCATGTGCTTTGCAGCAACAAGGATAAGGGCGCCGCGGCCAAGAAGGCCTGCTCGGCTGCTTGCATCGGCTGCAAGAAGTGCGTGAAATCCGCCGGCGAGGAGCACATCCAGGTGGAAGACTTCCTGGCTCGCGTGAACTACGAAGATCCGCCCTTCGATCCGGCACTGGTGGATGAATGCGCCACCGGAGCCATCGTTGTGCTGGACCTGAAAAGCTCCTTGAGCAGGGTGCACTAGGAGGCCGTGATGAAATTCAAGGGCGGCATCCATCCGCGTTATCAAAAGATCACCGCAGAGTCGCCGACTCAGGCCATGCCCTTGCTCGATCGCTACCTGGTGCCGGTGAGTCAGCACCTGGGCGCTCCGGGCAAGGTGATCGTCGCCCGCAGTGAGGAAGTGCGAAAAGGACAGGCTCTCACCGAGGCCGCCGGGTTTGTCTCCGCGCCCGTACACGCGCCGACCAGCGGCAAGGTGAAGGCCATCAAGGCATTTCCCCATCCCTTCGGAAATGTGCAGGAAGCCATCGAAATCATCGCCGACGGCGAAGATAGCTGGGCGGAAGAAATCGAAAAGCGCGGAGACTGGCGCAGCATGGATGTGGACGCCATCAAGGACGTGCTCAAGCAGGCCGGTCTCGTAGGCATGGGGGGAGCCACCTTCCCTACTCATGTGAAGCTGAGCCCTCCCAAGGAAAAGAAGATCGACGCCTTCGTACTCAACGCCGCCGAGTGCGAACCCTATCTGACCAGCGACCATCGACTCATGATTGAGCGCGCCCGCGAGATTCTCGAGGGCGTGGGCCTGTTCATGAAGGTGTTGGGCGTGAGCAAGGGTTACGTGGGCATCGAAGACAACAAGATGGATGCTCTGGCCGCTATGAAGGCCGCCTGTCCCGCCGACCTCGACCTGGAATTCCAAGCGCTGGAGACCAAGTATCCCCAGGGCTCTGAGAAGCACCTCATTTATGCGCTCACCGGGCGCAAGGTGCCGCCGGGTGGTTTGCCCATGGACGTGGGCTGCCTGGTCCAAAACGTGGCCACCGCCCTGGCCAGCTACGAGGCTGTGGAGAAGGGCTATCCGCTTATCGAGCGCGTAGCCACGGTGACGGGCGAGGGCATCGCCAAACCCGCCAATGTGCTGTTTCGCGTGGGCACGCCTTTGGAGGCGATTATCGGCTTCTGCGGCGGCATGACCGACGACGTG
>JACKQG010007231.1_pt1 | contig 11300 bp, 8 predicted proteins | sample 8237621 | NCBI WGS metagenome assembly JACKQG01 (sample SAMN15677084, study PRJNA649215) | marine metagenome | biome: marine; feature: Black Sea; material: saline water; isolation source: suspended particulate matter (SPM) from the Black Sea western gyre | collected 2013-06-09/2013-06-10 | depth... | reverse complement strand
TGTGCGCCGGATACCCGGCCCGGTTCAACGCTTGGTGCATGTTCAACACCTGCGATTTGTAATTTGTGCCAACCGAGTAAGCGTTGATGTCCAGTTCGCCTTTGTCCGACACCGCGTTCTCCGGCATGTCGGCCACCATCAACTTGATCTGCTCGCCGGTCTTCTTCGTGGCTTCTTTCCGCGTGATGTCCTTCAGACGCATCGCGATCTCGGTGAAGCTCCACAGCAGGGCCGTGTCATGGTCGCTTGGTGACATTTCGATGAACAGCGGCCCAAGTCGCTGTGCCGGTTCATTTACCGCCGTCAGATCTTCCGCAGTCATGCCACCGAAGTTCAGCCACCAATTGCTCCGCAGCCCGGCGGCCATCATGCTGTTCAGCATCAAATGGTACGCATACCGCATCTGTGGCTGGGGAACGCGTTTGCCGAACAGTTGACCGTTCATCGCATGAGCGACCTTGGCCGTCGGGTCGTGGGCCTTCTCCAGGTACATCCCGCCGATCACACTCAGCTTGCCGCCGCCCCAATCCAGGAAGACGTGCGTCGATGGAATATCGTTCACGGTCTGATTCCACGGGTCCGTGCCGTCCATCATGGCATGTGGGGCGTACAAGTCGGTGCTGAACACGACGTCCGGCCAGACCTGTTGCAGATCCTTCTTAGCCACCGTGTTCTGTTCACCCAGGATCGACGTGCGAATCGCCGCGTACTTCAACCAATCGTCGTCCGGCCGCGACGCGGGGTCGTTCGCGAACCGCCAACCACGGGCCTCATACCAGAGTGCCTCGTCCCACGCCGGATAGCCGCTGGCCGAGTCGCCGGCCGGTGTCTCTCCCCAACTCAACCCCGGTTCGTCGATCGTACCCACGGACAGTATATTGGGACCGAATCGCCGCAACCTTTGAGCTACGTGAAAATTGAATAGCCGCATCGCCTCAGTCATGTGCTCCGCCGCCCAACTCTTGTTGACTCCCCACGGCTTATGCAACACATAGCCTGTGTAATACATGTAGATCAGCGACGGAACGTCCGCGCCGATTAGTCGATCCTGCGCCTGCATGCCGGGACTCATTCGTCTGAGATTCTCCGACGCCCGGCCTTGGTCCAGGATTCCGAAGCTGAAGGCATTCGAGACGGCAAAGTTCCCTGCCGATTCCTCCAACTGTCGCTCGTTGATCGTTTGCGAGACGTAGAACGTGGAAGAATGAACGCCGCGCGACACCGTGATCGTCTGACGTTGCTTCACGCCGCCCAGGAAGACGTCGTACTGGCCCGGCGCAAGCGAACCGGCCGACAGACTAAGACAAACCGTGCCGCCATCCCCTTTGACCTGGAACGAAACGGCCATGGCCACCTTGTCTTGAGGTTTCAGTTCCACGAGGACCTTCTCGTTGTCGTCGAGGTCGGCAACGGCTATCTCGATCGGCTCAGCCGTGAAGAATGCCGTGCGATTTTGGGGCAGCACAATCTCCGCGGCCGTCCCCGGTAGCGAAAGGACGAACGCCAGTGCAATCGTTGCGATACGTTGTAGGGCGGCTTTCATCGCGACAAGACTCCTTACAGGCTACGCGGGATGGTTGGCATACCGGCCACTACTCGAAATCTAGCAAACCGAGTGGTCGAACGTGGTCGAGGAATTCCTCGACGATCTCTTGTCAGTGGTTATGCATTCTAGCTCCAAGAATCCGCTCGCAACATCGGACCGACTCAAAGCGTGTCCTGAGATGCCGTACGATGGCCCTCCGAGGCCGTCGATCGGGAAGACCAGCACTTCCTCGACGGCCTCGGAGGGCCATCGCACGACGACGAAGACCCACCGGGCCCCATTCGGCACACGCTCTCCGCACCGGGGCATCGCCATGCAGCCCGCCAAGTGGTAAAGTGACGCTCAGTCCATCTTCCGCAACCGGTCTGTCTGTTGGCAAAGGAGCATCCCATGAAACGGTCCTTCCTCACTGAGAGTTGTTCGCGCCGTCGGTTCCTGTCTGGCTGTGCGGCATGTGTCGGGTGTGTCGCGGGTGATCTGTTGCTTCGACCGTGTGAAACGCGTGCCAGTACACCGGCCGAGGGCAAGCCGAAGATCCGGCTGGTGTTTTGCGAAACGACCAACGACAAGCCAATCTGGCCGAACGTCGGCTACGACTTCGATGGACGGCGGAAACGGTTGATGGAAGTGCTGACGCAGGGTTGTCCGGACGTAGAGTTTCTGCCCACCAAGGTCATGGATGATCCCAAGCATGCGGACGAGGTGCTTAAAAAAGACAGCGAGGTAGACGGCTATCTGATTTGTCTCCAGGGCCTTGGCTGGCGCAACGATGTTACCAAGTTGTGCTCGACCGCCAAGCCTTCCCTTGTGGTAGACAACTTGTTCGGTGGCTCGGGCCTGTTTCTCACGCGGCTGCCGGGGATCATGCGATCCGACAAGCCCGTCGACTGGGTCAGTTCGTCGGACGATCAAGATATCGCCGCTTCGGCACGGTGTTTTGGTTTGCTGAAAGACGGCAAGAGCGCCGCTGAAGTGGCCGCAGCCTTTCGTGCTGCCCGGCGCAAGAACACGCCTGGCGACATGGATTGGACTTGTAAGCCGGATGCATACCCCGAACCCGACTTCAATGAAGCGCTGAAGAAGCTGAAACAGACAAAGCTCCTTGTCGTAGGTGGCGGTTGGGGCGGCGACCAGTTTCGCAAGGCTGCCGAGCAGGTGGTAGGGGTGAAGATCATTCCCGTTTCGTTCCAGGAATTGGGCGGAGCCTACGCGCAGGCGGACCGGAAGGCCGCCAGGAAGGCCGCCGAACGCTGGATTGCGGATGCTCAGGAAGTGGTCGAACCGAGCCAGGGTGAGATCGAGAAATCCGGCGTCATGTACGTGGCCATGAAACAACTGATCGACAAGCACGGTGCTAGCGGTATCAGTGTCAACTGCCTGGGCGGTTTCTACGGCGGACACGTGGAAGCGTATCCATGCTTGGGATTCTCCCAATTGAACAACGATGGGATGGTCGGCGGTTGCGAAGCCGATCAGATGTCGGCGCTGACGATGGCGACGATGGGTGCGCTGACCGGACGGCCGGGCTACATCTCCGATCCCGTGATGGATACCTCGAAGAACGTGATCATCTACGCTCACTGTGTGGCGATGAGTAAACCCTTCGGTCCGGACGGAGCGTCGAATCCCTACCGCATTCGCAACCATTCCGAAGACCGCAAGGGCGCCGCGATGCAGTCGTTGCTGCCGGAGGGCTACATGACAACCACGCTGGAAATCAACCCGGTTTCTCGACAGGTATTGATTCACCAAGCCAAGACGACGGGTAATAACGATAGCGATTTGGCGTGCCGGACCAAGCTGGAAGCGGTCGTCAAAGGCGACATTGAAAAGCTGACGGAGAATTGGCGGATGGGCTGGCACCGCGTCACGTTCTACGGCGACCTGAAAGAGTCTGTGACGGAACTCTGTAGTCGGCTGAAGCTGGAACTGATCGAAGAGGCTTAGGGCTCCACGATCTGCGCAAGACAAACCATGACTGCATTGGAAAGCATCGGAATCTGCATCATCGGTGGCGGTCGAGCCGGCGGGATCCATGGCCGGAATTTCGCGTCGGGCCGAGTACCCGGCGCACGGTTGTTGGCCGTGGTCGAGCCCGTGGCGGAGGCCCGGCAAGCCGCTTGCGAGGAATTGGGAATCGAGCGAGCGCACGCATACTACAGCGAAGCCCTTGACGATGCGGATGTGGATGCCGTTGTCGTGGCCACGCCGACCCAGTACCACCGCGAGATCGTTGTGGCGGCAGCGGACGCCGGGAAACACATCCTCTGCGAGAAGCCTATGGCAATGAACGCAGAGGAGTGTGACGAGATGATCGCCGCTGTCCGACGAGCCGACGTGAAACTGCAGATTGGCTTTATGCGGCGATTCGACGCGAATTTCGTTAATGCAAAAGAACGTATCGACGCAGGCGACATCGGCAACGTTGTGCTGGTCAAGTCGCTGACCCATGGACCCACGACGCCCAAGCCGTGGATGTACGACATCCGCAAGAGCAACGGGCCGCTGGCGGAAGTGAACAGTCACGACATCGACACCTTGCGTTGGTTTACATGCAGTGAATTCGAGGAAGTCTATGCCATCGGCGGGAACTATCGCTCGCCGGAGGCCCGCGAGCAGTATCCCGACTTCTACGACAACGTGATCCTTAACGCCCGTTTCCAAAACGGCATGCAAGGCTCGATCAGCGGTGCTCAGGGCGTTCGGTACGGCTACGATTCGCGTTGTGAGATTCTGGGCGAGAGGGGGCTGATTTGCGTTGGCAGCCTGGCTGGCAACACAGTCGTATCACACACGACCGAGGGCATGGCGACGCCTATTGTCCAGAGCTGGAAAAACCTATTCCTGGACGCCTACCGCGCCGAAGACGAAGACTTCGTTCGCTGCATCCACGAGGATCGTCAGCCAAGGGTGGGTGGATCTGACGGTAAGGCGGCAGTGATGGTCGTGAACGCAGGAAATCAGTCAATCGTCGAAAGATGTCCGGTGAGATTGGGAACTTGAGACTTGTAGTACTTCATTCGTCTGCCTCTTCGTTGGAGTTCACGCTTTAGCGTGTTCTTCGGTAATAGCGTCATGAAAAACACCTACTTGATCGGCATTGACATCGGCACACAGGGGACGAAAGCGGCTCTGTTTGACCGACAGGGCAAGACGCTGGCAACGGCCTTCCGCAAATCGCGGCTGCACCGTCCCCAACCGGGCGTGGTGGAAGAAGATCCAGAGTACCAGCTCAAGACCGTCTGCCAGTGCATCAAGTCGTGTATCTCGGATTCGGGTGCCGATCCTCGCAGGATTGCCGCCGTTGGCATCGACGGTCAGATGGCCGGTATCCTTGGCGTTGGCGAGGACGGTCGCCACGTGACGCCATATGATTCGTGGCTGGATACCCGGTGCGCGTCGTATATCGCCGTTATGAAGAAGAAGGCAGGCCAGGAGATTATCCAAAAGACTGGGGGCCCGCCCAGTTTCAATCATGGCCCGAGGATCCTCTGGTGGAAACACGAGCATCCCAGGACCTACGGGCGCATTATGTCGTTCGTGCAGCCCGGTGGCTATGCTGCCATGCGCCTCTGCGGCGTCGACGGATCACAGGCTTTCATCGACAAGAGCTATCTTCATTTCAGCGGATTTGCCGACAATCCTGCCGGGCGATGGGACGCGAAGCTCTGTCGGAAGTTTGGCGTACGGATATCGAAGCTGCCCAGAATCGTCGATTCCCACGCAGTGATTGGCGAAGTGACGGGGGGTATGGCCAGGCGTTGCGGTCTGGCTGCCGGTACGCCCGTGGTCGCAGGCTGCGGCGACACAGCGGCTTCGTTCCTTGCTTGCGGAGCGACAAGCGAGGGCGTGTGTGTTGATGTGGCCGGCACCGCATCCGTGTTCGCCGCCACCACAAAGCAGTTCAAGTCGGATACGGAACACGGCGTGCTCGGATGGGGAAAATCGGCCACGCCGGGACTGTGGCATCCGTACGCGTACATTAACGGCGGCGGCATGAACCTGGAATGGTTCGCCGATGAGTTGGCCACGCTCGGTAAAGGGAAGACGGAGAAGACGTTCGATCAACTCAGCCGGTTGGCCGAGCGAATCGAACCACAGAGCGACGACCCAGTCTTCCTGCCTCACCTGGGCGGCAGAGTCTCGCCCAGCCAACCTGATTTGCGTGGTGCCTGGGCCGGCCTGACGTGGTCCCACACTGCCGCGCACTTGTACCGAGCCGCTCTTGAAGGAGTCGCCCTGGAGTACTGCATCTACCGCGACGTACTGCGTGATTTGAATCCAGAACTCAAGATGCGAGAGATGCGGATTACCGGTGGCGGCGAGAAGAGTTCGCTGTGGAACCAGATCAAAGCCGACGCACTGGGGATTCGGGTTGCCCAAGTGAACCGTTCCGAGGGTGCGCCCATGGGCGCTGCACTCTTGGCCGGCTACGGTGTCGGGCTGTTCAAGAACTTGGACAGCACCGCAAAAGCCTGGATTCAGATCGGAAATGTTGTCCGGCCCAACCGGAAACTTGCCAAGCATTACGCGGCGCGTCTGGCACAATACGAGAGACTCATCGAAATGATGGGGCAGTGGACGGAGACCTGAAGTGAAAGGAATGCGATGACGGAGACTGTGATTCGGCCACCTCTGACGCCGGAGGACGCGTACCCAGCGGCGGAACAGCCCACGATGTATTTCATCGGGGTGACGACCCACAAGTCGTCGATCATGAAGGTGTTTCCGCGTTGGGCCGAATACCTCGGGCTCGGCGATGCGGTGATGCAAGGGATGAACTTCAAATGGCATGACGAGCCGGAGAACTATCGGCGGGCGGTGGCGTTCATAAAGGACGATCCGTTGTCCCTGGGTGCCTTGGTTACCACGCACAAACTGGATCTGCTCCAGGCTTGCCGCGATCAGTTTGACCGGCTGGATGAATTCGCCGAACTGATGAGCGAAGTCAGTAGCATATCCAAGGACGATGGTCACTTGGTCGCACATGCTAAAGATCCCATCACGAGTGGCCTTGCTCTGGAAGCGTTCTTGCCGGATGAGCACTGGGAGCAAACAGAGGCCGAGGCACTCGTGCTGGGCGCTGGCGGTTCGGCCATTGCGATAACCTGGTACATGCTTCAGGAAAAGCACGGTGCGAATCGGCCTTCCCGGATCGTCGTCACCAACCGAAGCCTGCCGCGACTCAAGGAGATCAAGGGTTTTCATGCAAGGATCGGCGCGGATGTCGTAGTCGAATACCACCACACGCCGACACCGGATCTAACCGACTCGATCATGGCAAACCTGAAACCCGGTTCGTTGGTAATCAACGCCACCGGATTGGGCAAAGACGCTCCGGGATCACCGTTGACCGATGAAGCCCCGTGGCCGCAAGACGGAATCGCCTGGGACTTCAACTATCGCGGGGACTTGGTCTTCCTCGACCAAGCGCGTGCCCAGCAGGAAGAGAAAGACCTCTTGATCGAGGATGGCTGGATCTACTTCATCCACGGTTGGACTCGCGTCATCGCGGAGGTGTTTCACATCGACATCCCCACAAGCGGGCCCAAGTTCGACGAGTTGTCGAAGATCGCGTCGGAGACGAGGACGTAGCATCGTGAATGAGGCAATTTCCTTGTTTAACCCGAAGCCGGAGGCGATGGCGGGCGCTACGTAATGGATCACCCATCCCACTACCCGCCATCGCCTCCGGCTTCGGGTTAAACGAAGGAACCCAAGAACTGAAAACTCGAAACAAAATGACAAACAGGAAGATACTCGTCACGCCCCGATCCATCACGCGCGCTGGTCACCCGGCACTCCAGCGGCTTGAAGCGGCGGGCTGTGAAATCGTTTTCTGCGCGAAAGACAAAATGCCGGATGAAGCTGAACTGCTGGAGCTTGTGCCAGACTGCGTGGGCTGGCTTACGGGCGTGGAACCAGTCAGCGAACGCGTTCTCGAATCGGCGAAACAGTTGAAAGCCATCAGCCGAAATGGCACTGGTGTCGACAGGATTGACCTGAAAGCAGCACAGCGTCTCGGCATCCGCATTCTGCGAGCCGAAGGGGCGAACGCCCAGGGCGTGGCGGAACTGACCATTGGACTGACTCTTGCTCTGGTACGTTCTATTCCTTTCTCTGACCGGCACCTGAAGACGGCGGGTTGGGAAAGGCGAAAGGGAATCGAGTTGCAGGATCGGGTAATGGGTTTGATCGGCTGTGGCAAGATCGGCCAGCGCGTTGCGGTTATGGCAACCGGACTGGGAATGCCTGTGGTAGGGCATGATCCATACCTAGACGAATCGTTCGCGGAGCCCGATGGCTTTCGATACGCGCCGCTGGATGAAGTCTTCGCCGAAGCGGATGTGCTTAGTCTGCACTGCCCGCCTCCGAGCGATGGCGAACCACTTGTCGACCGGCGACGCATCGACGCGATGAGAGACGGCGTGTATCTTGTGAATACGGCTCGCGGCGATCTGCTGGACGATCAAGCGGTGCTCGATGCACTGGACAGTGGCAAGATCGCGGGCGTGGCCATTGACGCGTACCGTAACGAACCACCTGGTGATGATCCGTTGGTACAGCACGAGAAGGTGATCGCCACGCCTCACATTGGCGCTTTCACTGAAGAAAGCGTCACGCGCGCGGTTGAGGTGGCCGTCGACAATCTGTTGGAAGCACTCGCAGAAGGAGACTGAGGAGCAATGAGCGAGTTGAGTATTTACGACCGAATCGGCGCACTTCGCGTGGTGCCGGTCGTGGCTATTGAATCGGTCGACGACGCGGTTCCGCTGGCCGACGCATTGATCGAGGGCGGACTGCCCGTGGCAGAAATCACGTTTCGCACGGCCGCGGCAGCCGATGCCATACGTACACTTCGGCAGGAGCGACCGCAGTTGCTGATCGGTGCCGGCACGGTCACGAATCCGGATCAGGCGCGATCCGCCAAAGAGTGCGGCGCGGAGTTTGCCGTGGCTCCCGGCTTCAACCCACGCGTGGTGAAGGCCGCTCATGACGTCGGATTGCCCTTTTCGCCCGGGATCATGACGCCGACCGACATTGAAGCTGCCCTGGAGGCTGGAGTGCAAGTGCTGAAGTTCTTCCCCGCCGGTGCCGCAGGCGGCCTGAAGATGCTGAAGAGTCTGGCTGCGCCATATGCCCATTTGGGAGTACGGTTTATTCCCACGGGCGGCGTCAGCCTGGATAATGTCATGGAGTACCTCGGCGAGCTATCGGTTTTGGCCGCGGGCGGGACTTGGTTGGCGAAGAAAGATGATATCGCAAACGGACGCTGGGAAAAGATCACCGAAAACTGCCGCAAGGTCCGAAAGTTGTTGAGCTAAAACCGCTCCCGTCGAAGGTGACTCGTTTAACCCGAAGCCGGAGGCGATGGCGGGCGCCGTGTATGGACAGTGTACTCAACTGCACGCCATCGCCTCCGGCTTCGGGTTAAACAGCATAACCGAAGGACAATTCCCATGAAAGCGCGACTCGTTCCACTGTATTTCGATCCGGGCAGGGATGACAATTTCGGAGTCCAGTTGGAAGCCCTCCGTTCGCTCCTGGCCGACTACGTGGAGTTGCTGGAACCGGTGGCGCTTGGATCGCCGCTGCCGGAGGCCGACGCGGTCGTATTCCCACAGCTTCTGGGCGAGGCATATCGGCAGGCCGAGGCATTCCAAGCGATCGACTTGCCGATCTTGTTCGTCACCAGCGAGTTCGGCACGCTTTCTATGTGGGACTGGGAGATCGCCGAGTATCTGGGCGGGTGCGGCGTCGAGACGATTGCCCCCTACAATCTCGAACAGACGAAACGGATATGCGCCGCGCTGGGCGTCAAACGGGAATTGCAGGACACGAAGTTCCTGGGCTATCAGGACGATCCGGGCGAGGGTTTTCAGGCGCCCATCTTCAAGCGCTTCTACTGGTGGGAGGACGAATGCTCACAGCGTATAGCCGAAAAATTCGGCCTCACGATTGTAAAGAAGAGCTTTCGCGAGTTGGGAGCCGCGGCGAAGGAGGTTCCTGATTCGGAAGCGGAAAAAGCCTGGCAAGAAATGCAGCAGCCGACCGAAGGCGTTTCAACGAACGCCGCGCTCAGTGCCGTCAAGCTGTACCTGGCCGTGAAACGGGACCTTGATCAGGACAAGACGATTCGCGGTGCCGGCATCAACTGCTTGAACGAGTCGCATTTCAGCGACACCACACCATGCTTGGCGTGGAATCTGCTTTACGAGCAGCAAGGGCTCATCTGGGGATGCGAAGCCGACACACTGTCGATGCTCACCAAGTACCTGCTGCACAAGTCGCTCGCCGCCCCGATCATGATGACGAATCTCTATCCGTTTCTGCTCGGCAACGCTGCGTTGAAACACGAGCGCATCGAAGGTTTTCCTGAGGTCGACGCGGAGCCCGAAAACCACATACTCGTGGCGCACTGTGGCTACATGGGTGTGATCCCGAAGTCATTCGCGACCGAATGGACACTTCGGAAGAAGGTACTGGCCATCGTGGACGACAATGCGACGGCAATCGACGCGCGGTTGCCGACGGGCGACGTTACCTTGGCCAAGCTGCATTCTGCCATGGATAAGATGACCGTCGCTGAAGGGACGTTGCGTTCCTACGCTCAATTCCCCGATTCCGATTGCCTGAACGGAGGCGTGATCAAAGTCCGCGACGGTCGTGCACTGATGGACTCAGTGGCCTCCCATCATTACCTGTTGCTGGTCGGACATCACTTGGTGGACATCCGGTTCCTGGGCAAGGTGTTTGGGCTTGAGATTCAGGAGATTTAGCAATGAAAGTGGGCATCGACAGCTACTGCTACCACCGATATTTCGGAGAAATCTACCCGGACCAGGAAGATCCAGGAATTCGCTGGACGTTCCAGGATTTCGTGAATCGAGCAGCCGAATTGGAGGTCGATGGCGTTTCGCTGGAATCGTGCTTTTTCGAGAGTCTCGAACCGGGCTATCTGTCGGACATCAAAGCCGCTCTTGACGACCGCGGCATGGAAAGGGTGCTCGCATGGGGACATCCCGATGGGCTGGAGGCGGGCCGCAACGAAGAAGCCTGGCGCGAGATGAACGGTCTGATCCCTCGGGCTGAGTTCATGGGCGCGGATATCATGCGGATCGTCGCATCGTCCCTGATGTTTCGCAACGAACCGCACGAACCGCAGATCGAAGCCATCGTCAAGATGTTGAAAGAGAGTGTGAAGATCGCCGAGGGCAACGGCGTAGTGCTGGCGATCGAGAATCACATCGACTACACATCCGAGGAAATCCAGCAGATCCTCGAACGCGTTGGTTCCGATGCGCTGAAGGTCAATTTCGACACAGGCAACACGCTTCGCATGATGGAGGACCCGGTGGCAGCGGCCCGCCGGTTGGCCCCGTTCACGGTGGCCACGCACACGAAGGACGTGGACGCGTGCCGCCACGTCCGGCCCGAGGAATGGTACTTCTTCTCGTCCGTGCCGGTCGGCACCGGACTGATCGACATTCCCGGCGTTGCGCGCGAATTGAAGCAGGCGGGCTACACCGGCGTGTTGGCCGTCGAGTCGGACCATCACAAGGACAACCAAGACGAGGACAAGCTCGTCGCCGATAGTATCGCTTATCTGAAGAATCTAGTGGCAGAGCTCGGAGGCTGACGAGCGGCGCCAGAATAGAACCGTCGTTTAACCGCAAGCCGGAGGCGTGCGCGTAGGAGGGCCCGATGCGAACGCGCACGCCTCCGGCTTGCGGTTAAACGATGTCGAATGGCC
>JACKQG010007230.1_pt1 | contig 11305 bp, 5 predicted proteins | sample 8237621 | NCBI WGS metagenome assembly JACKQG01 (sample SAMN15677084, study PRJNA649215) | marine metagenome | biome: marine; feature: Black Sea; material: saline water; isolation source: suspended particulate matter (SPM) from the Black Sea western gyre | collected 2013-06-09/2013-06-10 | depth... | reverse complement strand
GTGACACCCAGGGCAGACGTCCGCCGGGGGGCGGCACCCGTGCACAGGCGGCTGGGGGGGCAGGCGCGGTTTGCGTGACGGACGTACAACGGGGGGGTCAAGAACCGGGGGGCGTGGGCAAACGAGCCCATCCCGCCGATCCAAGGGCGACGTCCGGACACGCCCGACGAACTGGCCGCCGTGCTGGGAAAAATGCTGGCCAAGGATGCCGACGATCGCTTCGCGACGCCGCGGGAAGTTGCCGAACGGTTGGCTCCGCTGGCCGAAGGCGCGGATCTGGCAACGCTGGTGGCGAGCCTCCGTGAACGAGAAGAAAGCGACGCAGGTGGCGCGAGCGCGCCGGACCACACGATGCGCGGCACGGACGAGTACCTCACGTCCTCGATGACCGAAACACACTTCCGCGGCGAAGACGCGGAATCGGCTGGCACGGATGACGAGTCCGCCATGACCGAGCCCTCGCTCGAGCAAGACGCGCAGTCGCAACTTCTGACCCAAGACTCATCCATCGAAGACGGAGAGGAAGTCGCTCTCGCTCGGCGCGGGTCTCCCGACCCCGCCGAACCGCAGACCGAAGGTCTCCAAACCGCCGGGAGACCTCCGGTCGCAGCCGTTCCCCGGTCGGGAGACCGGGGAACAACAAGTGCAACAAGTGTCGCCGAAGAGGCACCTGAAGCCGAATTGCGGCCCGCCAGTCTGCCCCAACCCGCTCGTTGGTACCGCCGGCCCGCCGTGCTCGTCGCTACCGTAGCGTTAGGGATCGTTGGAATCCTGGCTGCCGCATTCGTTATCCGGCTGCAAACCAGCGACGGCGAAATCGTCATCACGTGCTCGGATCCCAGCGTACAAGTGACGGTAAAACGCATCGGCGACAAAGCGGACGATCGCGAGTTCACACTGAAACAAGGCGACAACACCTATTCGCTGGAAACCGGCGGTTACGAGATCATCCTCGCAGGAGCCCACGCCGACGAGTTCCACGTCACCGAGGGTCGCACATTCACACTCAGCCGCAACAACCGGCCGGTAGTCAAGATCGAACGCAAACCGATCATTACTGCAGTGGCGGAAAGTGAAGATTGGCCACTCGGCCCGTCCAAGAACGTTCTGCCGGGCTTGATCCCCCGACCGGCCAAGCTCTCGGGAATTGGTCGCTGGCAGGCTGAAACAATCGCGCCGCGCAGCAGTGTTGAATCGCTGGCTTACAGTCCCGACGGTCGGCTATTGGCTTGCGGATCGGGCCACCTTCGCGTCTACGAGGTTGCGACAGGCAAACTCGCCCGGCTCCTTATTGGGCATCGCGAAAACGTACTCACTATTGCATGGAGCCCGGATGGTACGAAGATCGCCACGGGCAGTTCCGACAACACGCTCCGTATTTGGGATGTCAATGCTGGGAAGGTCGACTTGACACTCGAAGAAGTGGGGGGCGATGGTTGGGTCCATTCAGTTGCCTGGAGCCCTGACGGCAAACGAATCACGGCTGTGACGGCCAATGCAGTGCAGGTGTGGAACCTACACGACGGCAGCCGAGTTCTCTTGAAACTGGCACCCACGGGCAATTTCAGTTCGGTAGCCTGGAGCCCTGACGGTCGATGGCTTGCCACGGCAGGCACCGATAAAAGCGTTCGGCTCTGGAACGCCGACGATGGTGAGCCGGGAACGGTGTGCGAGGGGCACACAGATGAAGTGACATGCGTGTCGTTCAGCCCGGACGGCAAACACGTCGCTTCTGGCGACATGAGTGGCGATCCCACCGTCCGTCTGTGGGAATCTGCGACCGGCGAGGCAACTCACGTTCTGAAAGGGCACAAGGGCCATGTGGTGGATGTCGCCTGGAGCCCCGATGGCCAACGCGTCGCGTCGGCCAACGACGATGGAGTGCGTGTGTGGAACACCGCGGACGGTACATCCGCCCTCAAGTTGAAAGAAGATCTGGATTGGGTCAGCTCCATCGCCTGGAGCCCCGATGGCAGCCAACTCGCCATCGGAACAAGCGACAACGGCAAAGACGACAACATATTGAGCCTGTGGAACACTGACGACGGTGAATTGATCAGAGAATTCGAACACCACCGATCCGCAATCGTTCGTTGGAGCCCAGACGGCCGACGGCTCGCCGCGGGGTGTGGTGATACGACAGTTCGCCTGCTGGACGCCGAGGACGGCAAGCCGTATAAGGTGCTTGTTAGTCTGCTCACGCCCGTGTCATATCTCTGCTGGAGCCCGGATGGCGGACGAATCGCAGCAGCTGGTCACGCTGGCGACTTCCGTGTGTTGAATGCCGGCGACGGGACTGAACTACCAAACCAACTGGTCGGCCGCGTGCCGCTCTTTAGCCCAAATGGTCAGGAAGTCGCTGCCTGGGTCGCTGGAGGCGGGGAATTCCGAGTATGGGACATCGCGTCAGATCGTATTAGGCGATTCCCCATCGGCGCTGCCGGGACCGACACCTGCCGGTCATTGGCCTGGAGCCCCGACGGCAGCCGGTTTGCGTCGGGACACCTTGACGGCACCATTCGCCTGACTGACGCAGCGGACGGCACACCAGGGCCAGTTCTGAAAGAGCATTCCGGCTGGGTACGTTCCGTAGTCTGGAGTCCAGACGGCAAATCACTCGCTTCCGCCAGCGATGATGGAACCGTACGTATTCGGAGCATGGAGGAAGCTCTCAAGAACGACTCCGCCGTAATCTGGAAGCAAGGCGGGATCGGAGATTTGGCCTGGAGCCCCGATGGTCGATGGCTGGCAGCCGGTGGTTTCTATGACACGACAGTGCGTTTGTGGGACATAATCGCTAGCAAACCCGGGCCGGTCTTTGAAGGTGGGTTGCGGGGCGGAGCATTGGTCGATTGGAGCCCAACTGGCAACAAGATCGCTTCGGGCAGCCGCGACCACACGATTCGTGTCTGGGACTCAGCAACTCAAGAAACACAGTGGATCGCCGTCCTCCTTTCCCAAGGGAATGCCGCTTCCTTCACTCCCGCGGGACAACTCCTGCAAGTGGACACGGCGGCCGAGACTCAGTTGGTCTACGTGGTCGAGGATTCCGACGGGACGCAGGAACTGCTGACTCCCGCCGAGTTTCGAAAACGCACCGCAAAAGCGGCGAAGTCCAAGCCCGCGACTCTTGAGACGAAGCCGCCAGTTCCGCTTGGAACTTGGCAACCGGGCTCGGCCGAGGACGTTATGTTGGGCCTGATTCCGCGACCGGCTCAGCTTCCGGGAATCAAACGCTGGCAAATCGAGACCGCGGCACCTCGCGTTAGCGTGGCGTCGCTGGATTACAGTCCGGACGGCAGCCTCGTCGCGTGCGGCAGCGAGGATGGCCAGGTAAGGCTCTATGATCCTGATTCCGGTGAAGTCGTCCAGGTTTTTGTTGGGCATAAACTACCCATTTCGTCAGTCTGCTGGAGTCCTGACGGCAAGTGGTTGGCGTCAGGCAGCGGACCGGCGACGGTCCGGCTCTGGAATGCCACTGAAGGAAAGCCAGGAAGAGTGCTTTCTGAGGGAGGTTTGTCGGAAGTGTACGGTCTGGCTTGGAGTCCAGACGGAGGCGAGATCGCTGTCGCTTACCACGGCGGACGAATCCAGGTTTGGGCAACAAGCACTGGAAAGAAGTTGCTTCGAATAGACGCGGACGAATTCTATTTCCACGACGTCGCATGGAGTACCGATGGCAAATGGATCGCCGTCGGATGCAGCGACAACATGGTCCGGCTCTGGCAGGCGGACAACGGCAAGCCTGGACCGGTCTTGGAGGGCCACACTGCCGAAGTCACTTGCGTTGCCTTCGGTCCTGTCGGCAAACGCCTGGCATCCGGGGGCGGACTCGGGGACTTCTCCGTTCGCGTGTGGAATCTGGCGACAGGCAAGACGGAACAGGTTCTTCGTGGGCCGCACAGAGAATCCGGTCACTCAAAGAGTGTGTGGGATGTTGCGTGGAGTTCCGATGGTGGGCGTGTCGCCGCCACCAGCACGATCGACGTTGTCGTCTGGAACTCGAACAGTGGCGTGACGGAACTCGTCCTCATGGGGCACACGGATGGAACTGAAACCGCCTCAACGTGCGTCGCTTGGCGGCAGGACGGTCAGCAGATTGCGACCGGCGATGATGCCGGATCGATCCGATTGTGGAAAACCAACGACGGCGAACTGCAAAGAACACTTGGAGGACGTACAGGAGCGTTGCCCGCCTGGAGTCCGGACGGCAAGACAATCGCGGTCGGCTCGGCAGACATGAAACTTCGCTTGTTAAACGCCCGTGATGGCAAATCAGAGAGGATTCTAGATCCTCTCGCCGTCGTTGACGACAAGGTCGGTCAGCACAGTCATGGGATCTCGACCGTCGCATGGACGCCTGACAGCAGCCAGATTGTCCTTGGGATTATCAACGATGATTATCGCCGCGAAGACGCAAGCCGGCGAACTCAGCGATTCTTCCAATTTTGGAATGCGGCGGATGGTTCGCCGGGACCGTCGAAGCAGCAAGCGAGTCATCAAGTCACCCTAAGCCCGGACGGTCGGCAGATCGCCTGGCCTGATTTCGGGGGCATCAGTGTCTGGAATTCGGACACGGACAAGTCCGAACTCATTAGCACGGTCGCCCCAATTCACGCGCTGACCTGGAGCCCGAATGGTCGCTGGTTCGCCGGTGTCCGTGACGAAACAGAACCGACGTTCGGCGTGTGGGACGCCCGCAGTGGGAAACCGGGGCCGGTTTTCACAAGCCACACCAGTTTGATCTACTCCTTGGCCTTCAGTCCGGATAGCAAGCGGTTGGCCTCGGGCAGCGATGACGGCACAGTTCGATTCTGGCAAATCGAAGCTGAGAGACAACAGGCCGAGCCAATCGTGTGGAACCTGAAAGAAACTGTTGGCGTTGCCCGATCCGTTGCGTGGAGCCCAGACGGCCAGTGGGTGGCCGCCGGTGGTCTCTTTAGCACGCAAGTCGGACTGTGGAATGTGGAACAAGGCAAACCGGGGACCTTCTTCGAGAGCCCATCCATCCGTAGCGGCGGCCTGGTGACTTGGAGCCCCAACAGCCGTCAGATCTGCGCCGGTAGCCGCGACCACACTGTGCGTGTCTTTGACGTGCCCAGCGGAGAAACGAGTTGGGTCGGCGTATTTCTGACCGACCACGCCTCCGCCTCGTTCTCCGCAGCCGGGCAACTCCTGAGCGGCGATCCCGATGTGGTGGAAGAAGAACTCGTCTATATCGTGGAAACCGACGCGGGCCACCTCGAAACCCTCAAACCGGCCGAGTTCCTCCGTCGCACGGCCAACGTTTCCGACGAACCAAACGCTTCCGTCGCCAAGTGAATCCGCAAATCGTTCCGAGTTGCCGTTTCATGTTGAGACTGGATGTCACTCGGCCGCGCAGCGAAGCGCCGATCGTGGGCTCTCTTAAAGTGAGCGGATCGGCTCGGCCTGCCGATGGAAGGCGGCTAAGAAAGGGTCCATTGCGGAGGCACAACCGTAACAGGCTTCTGCGGCTGCCTTGCAGCCGCCTTGGCATTCGGTCTCGAATTGGCAGTCGCGACAGTATTCGGGCCCGGCGGCACAGAACTCTGCCATGCATTCGCTCGATGCCAATTCCCAGAAGCCTTGCTCGCGAATGTTGCCCAAGATGCGCGGCGAATGGTTGCATGGCCGTACGTTGCCGAGTGGGTCAAATGTATAATAGGCGCGTTCGGTGCCGGCTGCGCAGAAGCCGAAGTTGGGGCGCTTGTAGCGGGCCGTGTCGAACAGACACGGCGGCATGGCTATCGAGCAGTTGATGGGGAAATCGTACGCCGCGCTGATCACTTCGGCGACGTCGAGGGCCTGTTGGAGTTCGGCGGGCGTTGCCTGTAAGAGGTCCAGGTTCTGGAACCCGCGACCGCCGGGGTTGAAGCGGTTGAACATGATTCCGTCAAGGCCGAGCGCGATACCCAGCTCGGCCGTCTCGCGCCATGTGTGCAGGTTCAGCTTCGTCGCCACAAACACGCCAACCACGCGCTGGCCGGCCGCCTTCAGATCGGCGACGGCCATGGTGACTCGATCGAAGGCACCCTCAAGACCACTCATGCGATCGTGGATTTCTCGCTCGCACGAGAGAAAGGGCAACTCGAACACGCTGATCTTGTCGGGAGAAAGTCGCTTGATGGTCGCCTCGTCAAGCAACGAGCCGTTGGTGATCAGGTTGATGGCTACTCGATGTTCGACGAGGAATTCGACGATTTCGTAGATGTCGGGCCGGAGAAGAGGTTCGCCACCGGTTAACGAGACCAGGCGCGCCCCGGTGTCGTCCAGCATTCTGCCAAGCATGGCAAGCGTTTCAGCCGTGCCGAGTTCGCCGGTGGGGTATTCGACCGGGTTCTTCCAGGCGTTATAGCAGTGCGGGCAATCGTGATTACAGCGCTGCGTAACCTCGAACACAAACGAAGCCTGGTGGCGATCCGCCGAAGGTCGCTCACTCATTCGATGCTTCCACGAGGTCCTTGATCTCGGCCAACGTCGCCTCGGCGGACTTCCGCAATTCGACGGCCTGTTCATGCTGTTCCGCCGGGATGTACTTCAAATGTTCCTCGCTGGACAGCGTAGCCATGTCCGCTTCCACCGAACCGACGACCTTTGCCAGAACGGCGGACTGAACTTTGCCGTCGGTCGCCATTTGTTTCAGGAGTGGCAATCGCTTGGTGAGCCGTTCCATGCTCACTTGGGCGGGCGGTATGAACGCCATGTCGTAGCAGGTGATCTGACAGTCCGTAGGCGGATTACGGTACATCTCGCCTCGCAGACGATCGGCCTCGGAGACCAGCAATTGCGATTCGGCTTCGCTCAGCAGGCGGCTCTCGGTCAGCTTGGTGATGCCCTTCTTGGCCACTTCGAGTTTCTTGTCGGCCACTTCGCGCTGTACTGTGCTACTTTTTCCAGTTCGCGCCAGCGGGACAACTGCCTTCCATGCATCCAGGACAGCTTGCCACTGCTCCGTTTCGTCAAGCGCTGCACCCGCCGGGATAGGAGCATCGGGATCAACGCCCGCAACCACAACACCACCGGGCACTCCCCCAATCTGGCTGCAGCCAGGAGTGATTCCAACTGCCCCAAGCAGGACCAACCCGGCCGCCATCAGTTTCCGTTTCCATCCCGGCCCCGTCTTCGCGGCCCGGCGGAGATCGAACCCCAGCAGAATCAGGCCCACGACGAATACCGCCCCGAAGATAGCAACGAAAAGGCCGAATGATCTATAAGGCATGGCGATCTCCAGTACTCGATAAACGGCGATTGGGGCTTCGACTCCAGACGCCCCCTTTCCCTATATGCGCGTTGCCTCATCTTTGTTGAAGCAAAAGACGATCCGCACAGGCGCTATTCTACGAAACAAGGGGCGGCAAGTCACGCTCAACCGCGAAGCAAGGATCGCTCGTCCGTCTTGTTGAGTCTCCGTATGAATTGTTCGTAGTACCGCCTTCAGGCGGCTTCTTGCGGTGCGTTCCGTTTTGGGGACGCCGCCTGAAGGCGGTACTACGAACGCATGTTTGCCGAGTTCATGTGTGGGCACTGCCGTGAGAATCTGCAACGACCGGGCTTGGACGGCCGATTACGGTTCCTCCGCCATTTCAGCCGCATGTCCGCCGAGTACTTTGTCGACAAGGGGATACGCAACCTCGCCGTGCCATTCGTGTCCGGCGGGCCACACATCTTGGGCGACGGCCGCTTCCGCGCCAAAGACCTTGTAACCGTCCCGGATACGGGCGTAACCCTGCCGCGTGTGGTGGATGGGAAAGCAACCGTCGCGTTCCGCACTTTCAAACAACAGCGGTCGAGGCGCGATCAGCAGATGGACTTCGCAGACATCCATCAGTTCCACAAATCCCGGTAACTCCCAGCACGAGCAGTTTGGCACCGAGAACACGCCATCGGTCGTACACATCCAACCGCTGACCACGGCCACCTTCAATCGCGTGTCGCAGGCGGCCAGCCACATGGTCCATTCGCCACCCATCGACAAGCCACCCACGCCAATCCGGTCCGTGTGGACGTCCGGGCGCGACTGGAGGATGTCGACCAGACGGAACAAATCCCACAGCATCATGGCGCAATACTGACGATGCGGAAACGACGGAGCCAGCACGACGTAACCGCCACGCGCGAAGCGGTCCGCAAAACCGTGGTAGATCGTGCCGGAATCGAAGACCGCTTGGGCCGACCCGCCGTGCCCGTGGATGGCAACCATTGCGGGAAACGGTCCTTTGCCTTTGGGAATTGCCATTAGACATCTGTAGCGTGTCCCCGCGTCGTTACCTTGGAACGATGCTTCGTGTAACGTGTAGCTTCCTTTGTCCTGAGGCTCGCCGAGTTGAAAGTCGAAGGGTACATCATCGGTCGAATTTCGAGGCTGTTGTTCTTGGACGAGTTCGAACAGGCGCGCCCGCGCTCGCTGCTGCCACCGCGTTGCATCCTCTTTGTTGGTGGCGGAAAACGGCATTTCGTAGTCTTCGGGAACCGGGCCGCTGACTTCGGGCATATCCTCCTTGGTCTTAATGAAGCCGTCCGGCTGAAAGGCTTGCTCGGTGATGCGAACCTCGTCCAAAGATCCGTGAAGCGGGCGGGGTCCGTTGCTGGCGTAACCATCGACATTACCGATCTTCAAGTTGGCATTGTCCTCGGTAAAGATCCCGGCAACCGCGCGCGACTTGGCGGCGACCTCGCGGCCGTTGACATAGATGCGGCTCGTGCTTCCTTGGCTGACCGCTGCGACGTGGTACCACTTGCCCGTCCCGATCAACCGCGACACCGTTTCAAGTTTGTTCGCCACATGGAACGCGCCGTCCGGCGAGACATCGAACCGCAAAGCACCGTTCGACAGCAAGACAAACGCCCACGACCGGTTTTCTCCGTCTTCGCTCCAGTCCGCTGCAATCGCGTCGTAGCGAGGTCGTCTAGCAAGCTTGACGAACGCTTCGACGGTGAAATCGGTGGAAGTGACCTTCCTCTTTGTGCCGTGGTCGATGCATGCCTCAGGGCGGCCATCGAACACCGCAGCGTGCCCGTTCGGCAGCGACAAGCCACCGCAACCGACAACGTCGGTGCCGAATTCGACGCGGCCCCGGATGGTCCCCACGGCCGAATTCTCGAATCGTTCGTACACCAGCGGCTGGGCCTGGGCCACGCATGGCCACACAACACAGCCAGCCCCCAATAGAACTAGTTCTCGGTATCTCATCATTGCTCCTTTCCCACAACGCCTGGAAGTCTCCTGACCCGGTTTCGTTCGATTATCGCTGACGGAAAAACGTTGTTCCATCCTTGGTCGTACGATTTGAGGCTTGCCAAGCGGAATCCTGGTATCAACAATGGATATCAAGGCCCGCAGAAATGACTGCCGCAATCAGCAGTCGTTGCCGAGTGCGGACGCCGAAGATCACGAAACACGTGCGGTCGGTGGATCGGTAGTCCTCCCGGCGTCGACGGAGATTGTGTGTAGCGGTCATGACTCTTGGCTCAGATAAGTTGGATGGTTTCCGGGGGCAATCGGCCTTGCCGGAAACGGAACAGCGATACCGTCGCCTCCTGGAGGCTGTGAACGGCTTCTTCTACTCGGTCAGGATCGAGAACGGGGTTGGCCTGCTGACCAGCCAAAGCGAGGGGTGCGTTCCCGTGACAGGCTATCGTCCCGAGGATTTCCTTTCGGACCGCGATCTGTCGCTCCGCCTCATTCATCCGGACGACCGAGACCGCGTTTGGCAGCACGCAAGCAAGATTTTCGAGACCAAGGAATTGCCGCCCGTCGAATACCGGCTCGTCCATCGAGACTCGAGCACGCGCTGGGTCCGGGATACGGTCATTCAGCGGTACAATCCGCTGGGACAACTCGCCGGCTACGATGGATTGGTCGAAGACATCACTGAGCAGAAGCTGGCCGAGGTGACGGCCCAGCATCGCGATTTGTTTGCCGAAGCCCTCACCGAAACGACCCAGACGCTGATTTTTATCGTGGCCACTTCCGGCGCGGTTCTTCGCGTGACTCCCTATGCCGAAGAAGCCATCGGCTTCACCATCGATGAATTGCTCGGTCACGATTTCTTCTCGATGCTCATCCCCGAGTCGGACCGGGTAGCCATGCGGATGCTGTTCGAAGAAGTGTGCAAGTCGCACGACGCGGTAAGTGGCCTTCATCCCATACTGACGAAGGACGGCGCGACTCGGCGGATTCATTGGACGGGCAAGACGGTTCGCGAAGACCGGGACCTGACGCTGTATGTTGTCCTCTCGGGGCACGATGTCACGGAGTTGACCGAATCACAGAAGGCGGCCTCTGAGTTGGAGCGGTTGGCAACGGTTGGAAAGATTGCCCTGGACGTGACCGACGAGGAATGGAGGCTTGCACAACAGGGCGGGCAAGGCTCTCCAAATCGCTTGCCGGAACAGTTTCGAGACTACGCCGGTCCGATCCAACTCGACTGCAAGGTGTGCCAGCTCCAAGAAGTTTTTCAGCAAGCATGGGAAGAATTGGCACCCATGCGGGAAGGCAGGGACGTTCGCCTCCGAGTGCAAGAGTCGCCCGTGTTGCTGGATTGTGAAGTTAGCCGGCTGCACATCCAGAGAGTCTTGCGATGTGTTCTTGAAAACGCGCTTTGTATCAGTGAAGACCCCTTGGAGTTGGACGTCGAGTGGTCGCGAGACGTGGTTGGCCGGCATCCGGCGGTGGGGATCATTCTCCGAGACAATACTACCGGCTTCGCCGCGGCGCATAAAGACGGTATTTTCGACCCGCTGTTGACTGTCGACACCCATCGCATTGGATTGCGCATATTAATCGCCAGGCGATTTGTCGAAGCTCATGATGGCCGGATTGACGTCGCTGAAGGGCGAAGTGGCGGTCTCGAAGTCGCGATCCTACTTCCACGAAGAAGACAACTCTGAACAACTGCAACTTGACACCAGGAGAAGACAACCATGAAACGTACAATTCTCGTTACGGCGTGTGTGGCGGTGTGGTCTCTGCACATGGCAACATGCGAAGCGCAAGACGCGCCTGCCAAGGCGAAGGTCCCGGCCGCGACGACGCCCAGTCAGCCCGTTGCCAAACCGGCCACAAAACCGGCGGTCGCCGTTGCCAAGCCGTCCGACGCGATGCTTCGAGCGCTCGCCGCTATTAAAGCGCAACCGAAAGGTCCGACGATCGACGACATCTGTGAAGTGAAGCACTACCAAAGAGGCAATCTGTATGGATTCGGACTGGTGCTGAATCTGAAAGCTCTCGCGGCCAAGAAGACAGGCGGAGACGACGCAGCGGCACACACGGCCGAGGATGTCA
>JACKQG010007229.1_pt1 | contig 11305 bp, 8 predicted proteins | sample 8237621 | NCBI WGS metagenome assembly JACKQG01 (sample SAMN15677084, study PRJNA649215) | marine metagenome | biome: marine; feature: Black Sea; material: saline water; isolation source: suspended particulate matter (SPM) from the Black Sea western gyre | collected 2013-06-09/2013-06-10 | depth... | reverse complement strand
AAATATCGACTGAATAAAAATTATAATAATTACCCTGGGTAAAATGTGCTAACTATCGATGACCATCAGCTTTCTGCGATTGGTTCAGATCCCATATCTGAGGCGACCCCTTGCGGGGACAATGCTCGTTACGATCCCCAGTTTGAGCAACTTGCAGCTGAGCTTGCCAAGCAGGAATCGCTAACTTCGGCAACGGTAGACTGGAAGAAGGTTATCCAGCTCTCTTCGGACATTACCAAATCCAAATCCAAAGATATTCTGGTCGGTTCCTAGCTGTGTTACGGGTTGTTGTTAGAAGAAGGCTATGCAGGGCTTGCGGTTGGCCTGAAGATTCTAAACGATATGGCCGAAAACCACTGGGATTGCCTGTTCCCGCCGGCCAAACGCATGCGTGCGCGGCAAACGGCATATGTGTGGCTGGCTGAAAAAGTGGCTTTGCTCGTTGCAGAAAAGGCGCCACAGTCAAATGAATTTGAATTTTCCATCGCCGCGGCTGATTTGCTCAAGCAGCTGGATAATACGCTGGTTGAGAAGATGGGTGATCAGGCCCCTTTATTGACGGAGCTTTCCAGGCCGCTGAAAAATCATCGTCAGATGGCGCAGGCTGAACTGGAAAAAATAAGCAGGCACCAGCGACTGAAGCTGAAGCCGTTCCAGTCCAGCAGCAGGAGCCAGCTCAGCAGACTGCTCCCGCCCCTGCATCGGCATCAGGCGGCTCTACAGCGGCTATGCAACCGATAGCGGAAGGCAGTCTCGAGTCGGAAAACGATAGCAAGAAAGTACTGCATCAGATTCAAACGGCCAGCAGGGATATAGCTGGCTTCTGGGCGAATCAGAAATTGTCAGATCCACGCTCTTATCGTTTGTCCCGGGTCGCGGCCTGGATGGTGGTAGAGAATGTGCCGCCAGCCAACGAAGGTGTTACCCAGGTGCTGCCACCTGCGGCCGAGCGACTTAAGTTTTTTGATGCAAAAATGGAAAAAAGCGAGTTTGCAGTGGTTTTGGCTGAGCTCGAAAAAACCATAGCACGAGCACCCTTCTGTCTGGACGGCCACTTTATGGTGGTGAAGGCGTTAAGAGCGCTGGGCGCAGAATATGAACCTGCGCAACAGCCGGATTATCAATAATGGAGCCGGAGAGGTGATCGTCGGTCTGATCTTCAGTAATCAGATTCTGGGCATCGGACATAACCTGGGTTTGTCCAACATCCGACGCACCGGGTTTGATCGATATTTCGAACCCCTTTCGAGTGCAGAGAGGAATAATATCTCGATACTCGGAATGGACTATCTGGCCTCTTTAGGCAATGACGATGAAGGCTTTATCAGCTCCATCATCCCGTCGGTACCGGTGATGATCCGCACCCTTAAGGGCTGGCGTTTTGAAGCGCCGTCCAATCAGCAGAGATCTATATCGAATGGTAATAAGACTGCACCGCTGATGAACTGGTTTTAATAGCCGAGGGTTAAAGTGCCTGCCTGGCGTTGATCCGAGGCTCCACTCCAGCCATCCTCGACTCTGAGGATTGACTGGGTGCTACCCATCGCCCAGTTGCTGGCATCAATGGCATGGCCTTTTTGGCGCAGCAGTCGAATCGTATCCACACTGAAACCCTTTTCCAGCGTGATGCTATCGGGTAGCCACTGGTGATGAAAACGCGAAGCCTGAGTGGCCTCGGCAATATTCATTCGATGATCGATCACGTTGCTGATGATTTGCAGCGTAGTGGTGATGATGCGTGAGCCACCGGGACTACCGGTTACCAGCAAAATATCATCGCTACCGGGTTTGAATACCATGGTCGGGCTCATCGAGCTCAGGGGCCGCTTGGCCGCCTGTACCGCATTGGCCGAACCACCGATCAGGCCATACGCGTTTGCCACCCCCGGTTTGGCGCTGAAATCATCCATTTCATTATTCAGCAATACTCCGGTACCTTTCGCCATAATGCCGGAACCATAACTGAAATTGAGGGTATAGGTATTGGAGACGGCGTTGCCCCAGCGATCAACCACTGAAAAATGGGTGGTTTGCGGGCTTTCAGCGGGTAACTCCAGCCCGGGCTTTATCTGCCGGCTATCGCTGGCGTGATTGACATCGATCTGGGCGAACAGTTTTTTTGCATAGGCTTTATCGGTCAGTTGTGCGACCGGTATCGGGTTGAAATCCGGGTCACCCAGATATTCACTGCGATCGGCATACGCGCGCTTCATCGCTTCCACCATGATATGAATCGAGTCAGCGCTATTATGTCCCATGCCGGCCAGATCAGCCTGCTCCAGCATATTCAGAATCTGGATGATATGCGTGCCACCGGAAGATGGCGGAGGCATGGAGACAATGCGATAGCCTCGATAATGACCGGATACCGGTTCACGCAGCCTGAGCTGATAGTTTTGCATATCCGCAGGGCTCATGTTGCCTTCGGCCTGATTTACTGCAGCGATGATCTGCTGCGCAATGCGGCCCTGATAAAAGGCTTTAGATCCGTGCCGGGAAATTTGTGTCAGCGTATTCGCCAGATCCTGCTGGATCAGACGTTCACCGCTCTGGTAAGGCGAGCCATTGGGATGGAAAAAAACTTCCTTACTGGCGGGCCACTGGCCAAGGCGCTTTGCGGATTGTTGCAGCGAGGTCGCCAGTTCATGATCGACGATAAAGCCATCACGCGCGAGACGGATAGCCGGTTGCATGACCTGGCGCAGATCCATACTGCCATAACGCTGTAAAGCTTCCACCAGACCCATCACGGTCCCGGGTACGCCGACCGCCAGTCCGTGAAAGCGCGAACGGTTCTGGTCGACCGAACCGTCTTCATTCAGATACATGTCACGATGCGCCTGCTGTGGTGCCATCTCTCGATAATCGAGCGCCAGTGTCTGCTGCTTTTCGGCAAGATAAACCAGCATAAAGCCCCCACCCCCCAGATTCCCGGCGCGTGGCAGGGTAACCGCCAGAGTGAAACCGACGGCGACGGCGGCATCCACCGCATTCCCACCCTGCTGTAAAATATCCACGCCGACCTGCGTCGCAATCTGTTGCTGAGACGACACCATGCCCTGTCTGGCCCAGACCGGTTGCGCCAGGCTGGCATAATTCAAAATGGCCGGACTGGTATCGGCCACAGCCTGACTCAACAGTAGCAGGCTGATTAATGGGCCAAAGTAAAAAATCGCTTTTATCAGTTTATAAAGTACATTCATGGTCAGAATCCCTGAGCTCGAAAGATGGATGCAGGTACGTTACAGGGCCTGCAGAGTTAGTGCATTATAACAATATATGCAACTGCAAACAGGCCGCTTCCTGATACACGCCAGACACGAGCGGCGGTTCACTTATTGACTGATGATGCAGATCATTGTCGAACTCATGCTATCTGGTTCAGAATATTGCTCAGCGCTCAGACCTGTAGTTGCTGCAGCCGATCTGTTAAAATTGATACTCAGGGAGATCACATCATGGACTTACCTACAACGCTGAAAAAATCAATCCCGCTACTGTTACCCCTGCTACTGATGACGAATGTGCGGGCCGGGCAGTTTGTGCTGGATGTGGCGTATCAGCTGGAATCAGGCGATTACGGTTCGGATACCAGCACGGATGTCAGCAGTATCCCGTTGCAGCTGAAATATTTTGCGGATGTGTGGAGCTTTGCGTTAGAGGTGCCGTATGTATCGGTGAGAGGTGATGCGACGGTAGTGCCTGGTGTTCGAGGACAGTCTGCAGGTCAGGGGCCGGGTTCAAGCATTAATACGCCCACATCCACCACACAAAGCGTGACGCGCTCAGGAATCGGCGATAGCCAGCTATCGGTATCGCGAGCCTTTTTTCCACAGCAGCAGGAGGGTATTTTTTATGAGTTAACCGCTACGGTTAAACTGGCAACGGCAGATCAGAAAAAATCACTCGGAACTGGAGAAACTGATTACTCAATCAAGCTATCGATGTCGATGGAAATGGGCAACTGGATGCCGGGAGTTAGTGCCGGTTATCAGCTCACTGGTGACACCGCAGACACCGATTTTAACGATGTGTGGTTTTTCTCGGCAGGAACCGGCTATCGTCTGGATCAAAGTTCCCGCCTGAGTGCAGGTATCGATTTTGAGCAGGCCGTAAACGATGGAGCCGATGATTTTACGGCTGTCAGCCTCGGTTATTCGCGCGATCTCGCCAGTCAGGCGAGCGTGGGAATCAATGTTAAGGCTGGACTGACCGATAATAGTCTGGATAAAGGCCTTAGTGTGTTCGTCTCCATCCCGTTCAAATAACTGCTAAGATTAAACCTCTGGCAGATGCATGACGGGGGTCTTACAAGTGGTATTCGGGGCTAACATAAAAGGCTTTACAGTGGGACTAGCCTGCCTGCTCAGCGTCGGTTGCGCTGATCTTTCCTACTATCTACATAGCGTCAAAGGACAACTCTCGATGGTACAGAAAACGGTGGATATCGACGATTTGCTGGCCGAAGAATCGACCGACCCGAAGCTGGTTGAGCAACTGCAACTGGTGTCCAGAATCCGTGCGTTTGCCTTCGATCAGTTACAGCTACCCCGCTCTGACAGCTATACCCGCTACGCCGACCTGGACCGTAACCATGTGTTAAAAAACCTGTATGCGGCGGACGAATTTTCCATCACCCTGCAGCAATGGTGTTATCCGATCGTGGGTTGTGCCGGTTACCGTGGTTATTTTGATGATGCCATGCTGGAAGCCTTTAAAGCGGATTTACTCAAACAGTCTAAAGATGTGTATGTCAGCAATATTCCCGCTTATTCCACCCTGGGCTGGTTTGATGACCCGGTGCTGAATACCTTTGTGTACTGGCCGGAGCCGCGTCTGGCCGGTCTGATTTTTCATGAGCTTGCACACCAGCGCCTGTATATCGATGGCGACACTGGATTTAATGAATCGTTTGCGATGGCGGTACAGCTAAGCGGCACCGAGAAATGGTTGCAGCAAAGCGGCCAGGCGCAGCAGATGAAACAGTACCAACAGCGTTTTAGCAATCGTCAGCAGGTGACCCAGCTGATCGAGCAGACCCGACTGGCGTTAAATGAGCTGTATCAAAGTGAGCTGGATGACAGTCAAAAGCGTGTTCAGAAGCAACAGGTTTTTGAACAATTGAGGCAAAGCTACCAGTCACTCAGCGCGGGCTTTGAAGTGTCAGATGGCTTTAGTTACTGGTTTCAGGGCGAACTGAATAATGCAAAGCTGGCATCGGTATCGACGTATTATGCAGATGTCGCCGCTTTCAGACAGTTATTGCGTAGCGTCAATGATGATTATCAGGAGTTTTACCGGCAGGTTGCAAAAGCGGCAGCATTAGCCCCTGTACAGAGGGCAGAGCAGTTGAAGCAATGGCTGACACCCTGAATATCCCCCATGTTGTGGCGCTGACGATCACTGTTTTATGCAATTAAACGGATCGACGGCTACTATTTTTAAGGCCCTCTACTACAATCTATAAACATTTAAAAAAATAAGGGTTCAGGTCACTGCTGCTGTTTCTGGTCAGGATGTTTAAGCCTGGACCTCCCTTAAGATGAGTTTCAATAAACAAACCACGGTGGAATGGATCATTGGTCAGTCGACTGCTTAAAATAACCGCTATTTTTAATCAAAAGTCTTTCGGTAGCTTTCTGTTTGTAGCGGTCCCATCCATTCTACTTCTGCTACTGATAGCCATCGCGATGTTCGGCTTTATCCATTATGAAAGTCATAGCTATTACCGAACGCAGCAGGAGATAGCGAAAAATGCAGTGCGTAGCGCGGTGCATAATCTCAGCCAGCTGGTCGAAAAAAGACGCCAGATCGTGCAGTCTATAGTACGTCAGGAAAAAGATCTGTTGCTAAAAATTGTCGACTTCCCGGCAGACCAGAAAAGTTTAAGCGGCTTAACCGAGCTGTTAAAGAATTACTTCCCGGATTATTTTAGTTACCAGTTTGCGGATGCAACAGGGAATCCGATGGTGCTGGAAAAAGACATTAAGTTTGGAGCCGTCTGTCATGCTGGCCTTAAGCTGTTTGCGGAGGCACCGGAGAATCATGCAAAAACGGTAGTGATTCATGGTAGTAATCTGGATGAATATCATGTTGACATCATGGTTGATATCAACAGGGCAGAAAACAGCCCAATCTTCTTCGTTAGCTTTAAGGTTGAAGCCTTGTTACAGCTGTTGCGTAACCTGATCGTACCAGGCCAGTCGTTAGTGGTCGTTCAAGACCAGGATAGCGCACAGCTTGAATTCAGTGCTGAGGGTGTTTTTAGTACGATCTGGGGTCTGAAACGACTGGACAAGCTGCGGCTGGATTCGGTGTTACATAGCGAAAAGGTTCCGGGGACCGGCTGGAAGGTACTGGCTATCCCAAACGGCAACATGTTTGAGCGCTATGAATCCAGTTTATATGTCCGTACGGTAACGGTTTATGGCATTCTTTGCGTGATCTTTTTTAATTTTATCTGGCGCTTATGGAAGAATGAAAACTCCAGGGTAGAGGCCGAGTTACAATTAAAAAATTCAAATGATGCGCTCGAAATGAAGGTGAATAGACGCACCCGGGCGCTGGAAAAAAGTCAGCGCGATCTGGAAAAAACTTTCATGCTGGCGCCTTATGGGATGCTGGTGATAAACAGCATGGGCATCATTGAGTCTATTAATAAGCGTGCAGAAGAGATTTTTGGCTATGACAGTAAAGAGCTGCTCAATCAATCCATCTACATACTTATTCCGGAGCAATATCGCAAATATCAGATTCGTTACCGGGAAAATTTCAAAAATACCCAACACAATAAGAAGACCCGTCTGGCAGGCAAGGGTCGGCATCTGCTCGCACTAAAGAAAAGTGGAGAAAAGCTGGCCGTTGAAATGGAGCTGAGTCCGCTACGGCATTCCGACGGGAACAAGATTATTATCTCTATTTCGGATGTTTCGGCCCTGATCGCGGCACGCCAGAAGCTACTGGATGAGCATGAACGCGCGCTGGTAACATTACGCGCAATTGCCGATGGTGTCATCACTACTGATACTCAGGGTATCGTACAGTCAATCAATCCGGTAGCCGAAAAGCTGAGTGGTTGGGGTTCGAATGAAGCGATCGGCCAGCACATCAGCGAAGTGTTTCAGGTCATCGATGAAAAAACACAAGAAAAGGTGTCAGATTCGGTGATCGAGTGTCTGGATCAGAAATCGATCGTGGAATTAGGTGCCAACAAGGTTCTAATACATCGTAATGGCATCAAGATACCTATTGAAGATAGCGCCGCCCCGATACATAGCAGCAAAGGGGAAATCATTGGTGCAGTTCTGGTTTTCCACGACGTTTCACAATCGAGGGCGTATGCGCATGAAGTTGAGTATCAGGCGAATCACGATGAGCTGACCGGATTATTAAATCGGCGAGAATTTGATGCGCGTCTGGGTAAGTCAATTGTAAAGGCCAGAGAAACGGCGAGTGATAATGTTCTGCTATTCATGGATCTGGATCGATTTAAACTGGTGAATGATACCGCTGGTCATGCGGCGGGTGATGAACTGCTGAAGCAGATAACAAAGTTAATGTCGGGAAAGCTCAGACAGAGAGACACCTTTGCCCGCCTGGGTGGAGATGAGTTTGCAATCCTGCTGGAGCATTGCTCTGAAGAGGTTGGCCTGAAGCTGGCAAATATCATACGTGCCGGAGTTGAAGATTTTCGTTTTTTCTGGAATTCACAGGTTTTTAATATAGGGGTCAGTATCGGTATGGTTCCTTTCAGCGGTAGTGCTGAAAGTGCAGATAATATACTGAGTGAAGCCGATGCGGCCTGTTATACCGCAAAGGAAAGCGGGCGTAACCGGGTACAGATATATGATGTGACGGCCGCACAGAAACGCGGTGAAAGTACCATCATTAACCTACTGGTGGAAGCGTTTGAGAATTGCCGGATGCAGCTCTATCAACAACCGATTAGAGCCACTGATCCCGCAAACGAACAGCCGCATTTTGAAATACTATTACGCATGCTATCGGAAAATGGGGATGTCATATCACCCGGTATGTTTTTACCCGCAGCAGAGCGTTATGGCCTGGCTACCACGCTCGACCGATGGGTGGTGAAGACTACTTTTGACTGGTTGGCTCAGCATCAGTCCAGCTTTAATCAGGCCTTCGTGTTCGCCATTAATATTTCGGGTCAGTCCATCACCGATCAGCAGTTCTCCCTGTTTATAAAGCAGCAGTTCGAAGATTACAGGATCAAAAAAAGCAGTATCTGTTTTGAGATAACCGAAACCAGTGCGATGAAAGATCTGGAAAAAGCCAGAGCCTTCATCAATGATTTGAAGCATCTGGGCTGTCTGTTTTCACTGGATGACTTTGGCAGTGGCCATGCTTCCTATGCACATCTGAAGAATCTTCCGGTCAACTTTCTGAAAATCGACGGCATGTTCGTCAAGGATATTGCGCATGATCCAATCGATTTTTCGATCGTAAAATCGATGAACGAAGTAGGCCAGGTGCTGGGCATGAAAACGATTGCAGAATATGTCGAAAACGATGCGATAAAGCAAAAACTGATCGACATCGGCGTCGACTTTTTACAGGGCTATGGCATCGCTCGGCCTGCGCCATTGGATGATCTGTTGCTGGAGATTAAATCGCAACCACTGATACAGGATATGAAGCCTGAGAGTGAGTGTGAGGCCAAAGCACCCACAGGCATGTGATCAACGACGGCGGTTGATTTTTTCAAGATAGGCGGTTTTCATCGCCGCTTCAAACTCACTATTGGACGCATAGTCAAAACCAAATACGGGTTTCCAGAAACGCTGATTTTCCATGCACAGATAATAAAATACCTGCTGTTTCCATTCTGCCGGGAAACTGTCGTAAACATGTCTGAACAGTTCCAGCTTGATCTCATCCGGATAGGATTGCTTGCCATCGGCATCCACCATCGGCATCTTCAGGATCTGGCTGGGGATCGAGCGTTTGCGAATCTCCTTCATCACCGATTTGATATAGGTCAGCGTTCCCATCGAAACCAGCGCCACCTGCTGCGGGGAAAAGCGTGCAGTCAGCTGTTCAACGATGTGTCGGTAATCATTCTCCCAGCCGTGGTAATGAATGATCGGATGAAAGTGAAAGCCAACCACGTAACCCGCATCGGCCACCTTTTGCGCCGCATTCAGGCGCTTTTCCAGCGAGGCGGTACCATGTTCTTCGTGCTGAATCAGGGTCGGGGTATTGAGTGACCAGGTACAGAGGATATTCTTCGGTGCATTCGCGCGTAGCAGATGACTCACATTGGCGGATTTGGTCTTCAGTTCCAGAATCACATTCGGGTGATCTTGTGCAAACTCGATCACCGCATCCAGTACCCCGTGGCTGTTGCCCCACATTAGCGAATCGGACGACTGGCCGGTGCCGATGTGATAGGTTTTATCCGGATCCAGCTCCAGCTTTTTGAGTTTATCGGCAAAGCCGGGATCGAAACTGATCTGCTTGCCATCGAAAAAAGACTGGATGCTGCAATAGCTACAGCCATAACCACAGTTATCGACCGCGTCCAGGGTTTGCAGATTACAGCACAGGGTGCGCGGTGAAGCGACCGGGCAGCGGCCGAGACCGAGCTTTTCTTTTTCGACCGCGACCGGTATCGAAGCGGCACTGATTTTGGTCGTTTTGCAATCGAGCGGGTATAGATTGTGGGATGATTTGAGGACTTCCCAGTGTGCACGTAGTTGTTGCATGGTCTGTTGTTTACGCGCTTTACCGGTCACCTTGAACTGGGTTTGATCCGGCCACACTTGCTGTATCGACTCAGCCCCCCACATCTGCAGGTCGAGCGCAATTTCGCAGGCCTGGCGGCAATCCTGCAGGGATAGGCGCATGCGGACAGCCTGTTCTGTCAGGAACGCTCTTGCTTCCGGTTTGAGTAACAGAAAGAAGGGCTGGTCAGTTATCGGGGTCTGTGAAACTTGCATAAATAGCGGGTGATCAGTTTAAAAAGCCGGTAAGCAATCATGAAAGGATAAATGGATTGAGGTCGATCTATCCAGTATTTTTCAGCGTATTATACGGCTAACAGGCTGATTAAAAGCCTTTTATTGAAAGGGAGAAAGCACCTCCTTACAATCATGGCGTGGATAAATACACACGAATAAACGCTTTGCTGATGTAACAGGTAAATGAAAGCACCGACAAAATCGGTCCTTGTGCAAGACCGTTTCTGCGCCTGAGGATGGAATTCATTGTGCCGATAAAACTGGATTCCTGATAAAAGCACTCAGGAATGACGACGTAGGGATACTCAAATACCTGGTTTGTCATTATCATTAAATCCATAACATCTAAGCATTTATACAACATGTTGCGCACTTTGTATCCACTTTAGCCAGCTGCAAATCGCGGCGTTAGGAGCTTATAAAGGAAAATATGTCATTTATTTTTAATACATGGAATGGGAAAGAAAAGCTCTGGCGCGTATGGGTTCTAGGTTACCCACTTGCTTGGCTAGTATTGGCACCTATTATTGTACTCACGCAAGAAGCAAATATTGATATAACAGTAGCCTTTATTGCAGGGGCACTTTTATACTTTTGGCTTTTAGTCTCAATATGGCGCTGTTCGAACAATTCAAATACTAAATTCTGGGCGCTAGCTAATAAAATATTAGTGGTTCTAACTGTAGTGTCTGTTATCGCAGTAATCATTATTAAAGGTTTGTAGTGGAATTTGCTCCTAACAAGCTCAATCTGACTACGGCGCAAAAAAGCGCGCCTCCGCAAATTAGCTGGGCGTTAGATTTTAAATAAAATTAAAAGGATTTAACGTATCGAAACGAAAACAAAATCAGAGAATGGACTTAAAGCTCACTATATAAAATGGAGTATGATTTTGTGGTGTTCAAGTTTAATCTTGCCTGCCGCAACATTTGAACATGGATCACCATTCGGAATAATTTTTCTTTTTTATAATATTCCAGGGTTTCTCCTGTTGATTCCGGACACAATTAATTTGGATTTTTCTATTATTTTTATATAAATATAATCACTCTGGCTCATATAATTAAAATCGGGAATATATCAGGTGTTAGCGCTCAGGAAAATTTTAACATTGTGCTTGAAAGCATGTACCCGAGGTTTTCGAGTTGGTGGCAATCCTTCTGCAATAAGTAACTTTAATGGGATTTAAAACGGCGGGATTAAATACACCCAGTACCTTTTGTCGAGTAAAGTCGGAGACTTTAATCTTTCCTGAGTGTCCAGAAGTGTAATGCAAACTGTATTTTCAGAAGCAATATTCTGCCAGAATTATTAGCTGAGCG
>JACKQG010007228.1_pt1 | contig 11306 bp, 8 predicted proteins | sample 8237621 | NCBI WGS metagenome assembly JACKQG01 (sample SAMN15677084, study PRJNA649215) | marine metagenome | biome: marine; feature: Black Sea; material: saline water; isolation source: suspended particulate matter (SPM) from the Black Sea western gyre | collected 2013-06-09/2013-06-10 | depth... | reverse complement strand
TGTAGAAATAATTTTACCATTTTCAAATATAGTTACACGTCCGGTACTCTCGGAAACAACTATGGCAATGGCTGTGGTCATTTTTGTAATGCCGGCTGCAGACCTGTGCCGGGAGCCCAGGCCCCTGAGTTCTTTGGTCAGCACGCTGCGAGCGTCCAGGTGCCTTCCCCCTGCCATTACGGTACCTGTTCCCTCAATAATAAATGCGCCATCCAGCTGAGCGAGTTCCTTTATGCTTTCCACCACTTCTGAGCGGGTGATATTTCTTTCCTTTTTGGGATAGCCTTTAAACGGGTTGAAGACCGCCTGATGCGAGTGAAGGATAACCTGATCTGTATCCCCTATAACAAATATGGTGCCTATTGGTTTACCTTCCCGTCCCAGGGCGCCTATGTCCAGCGCTATATCTATTACTGCCAGTACCATGGTCAGGGAATCACTGTTCATGATAGATGCGGGATTAAAAGGGAATTCTTCGCTCCAGGAAAGAGAAAGATCATGTATCGCAATGGTATCAAGGTGGTTTTTGCCCCATGGGCCGAGAACGCATACGACCTTGCTGTCTGTGTCCAGAACGTGCTCAAGTACACCGTGCAGAAAGGCATATTTTATCCTTGAAAAGCGAGTCTGATTGCCGGACCAGCTTTTGATTACCTTTGATTTCAGTTTTCTTGCAAGTGGCTCCTGCAGCTGCAGCTTATGCGGGATAACCATAACAACCTCGGGGTTCTCTGCATACCCGGTCTTAAGAAACCAGTTGCATATGCGGGCCGTATCAAGAAATATGAATATATGTCTGCTGCCTGTTTGGGCTGCCAGATCAATGGCCGTGCTGATTATTGTTGTCTTCTGATCTTTCATAAGCTCTGTTTATATTAATTGCTTACTATAATAACACAGATATGATTGCTGGACTATTTCCGGAGTTATTTCAGGCTGAGAAACGCTATTGATTCAATATGGAAGGTCTGGGGGAAGAAATCTATTAGTCTTACATACTCGATCTTATGGGTTTCTGAAAGTATTTTAAGATCCCTGGCGAAGGTTGAGGGATTGCATGAGACATAAACCATTGAGGCCGGCTTCAATGCAAGGACCGTTGCCATGGCTTTTTTAGAGAGTCCCTGTCTTGAGGGGTCCAGTATGACGGTGTCATAAGAGGTTTCCGGTATGAAACGCTCGGCATCTTTTTTTATGAAGGAAAAGTTCTCAATCTTATTAAGCTTTACGTTTCTTTGACCGTCTTTTACGGCTAGAGCACTTTTTTCTACGGCTGTTATCTCATGCTTCCCGGAGAGCATGAAGGAGAAATTGCCCGCTCCTGCGTACAGATCCAGGATCCTCCGCTTATGCTCCGCTCCAAATGTATGTTTGATTAATCTTGCGGTCCTGCAGTTAAGGTCCCAGTTGCTTTGTAAAAAACCTCTTGCTGAGGTGGTGTACTGCATACCGTTAAGATCATGGGTCACAAAGGCTGCCCCGTATGTGGTGTATTGTCTCCTGGCTGTTTCTATAGTGACTCCTGAGAGCCCGATTTCCATGAGTTTTGCTGCCAGTTTATTCATCTCCGGTGTCCTGCCGGAAATATCAGGGGCTTTTATAAAAGCTCCGGTATCTCTGCCGCTGGTCAGATGGATATCAGTAATATTCATGTCCGATACAGCTGTCTTGATTTCGGCAAAGAATGTGTTGATTTTATCTGTCATGAGAGGGCAGGCATCAATGTCAACAATCTCGTGTGTATTGAACTTGAAAAATCCTGCCTTCTTTCCGCTTACCTTAAACTGCCCTTTATGCCGGTAATGCAGTGGGGTATCGCTTTTAAAGACCGGCAGGAATAACGGGTCGAGTTTAGCGATTCTCTTTAGACAGTCTTTAAGTACTGATTCCTTAAGCAACAGCTGATCGGTATAACGAAAATGCTGAATCTGACATCCTCCGCAGGTTCCATAAAACTTGCACGAAGGTTCTACCCTTTTTGCAGAGGGCTGTAGAATTTTGTTCACAGAAGCCACTGTATAGTCTTTTTTTCTGGCTTCCACCCTGGCCTCTATTATTTCTCCAGGCATGGTATTGCCTTCAATGAAGATTACGCCGCCTTCGTGATTGCAGATGTATTTTCCACCGTATACGGCTCTGTCTACTTTAAGTTTCAGGAGTTCCATAGTTATGCATTGTATATTTTTTCAGGGGGATTTAACAATATTTTTTATTTCACTGGTAGTCGACCTTTGAGACATGAAATGTTAATCTATTGCATCTTACAGAAATATAAGGAGAGTTTGCCGATGTCTAAGAAGAAACATATTCCGCTTCCTAAAGATACTCCAGCGTTTATCTGCGCTAATTGCGGCGCTGTTGCCCTTGATTCTAATAATATCTGTCGTGTGCAGGGTAAAGGCAGAAAATACGACTGGTGCGGAAGTAAGAGTTTGATGCCTCCATCCTTCTGTCATAACAAGAAAAATAATGACCGGTACCAGTGTAAGAAGTGCGGGCAGGTTGCGATTAATCCTGAACTGCTGTGTGAACCTGAGAAGATGCCGATGCCCTGACTGGTTCTGTTTTTGCCGGTATTTTTTTGCAGACCTGTAGATAAGACTTTTTTTCAGTCACCTACCGCTTCAATGTTTTGAAAAAATAGCTTTTCTGGTGTAGAATACTGCTGCCGTAATTCTTGCTATAATTGCATTCAATATTAAACCTTACTGAATGAAAATGGATCACATAGATGAAATTAAAATATTTTAGACTGCACCTGGTTCTTGTTTTGATATTTATTATTGCCGGATCGAGTATTGCTGCTTCGGCTGATGATGACTATATACGTGGTTTTGCTGAGGCGTTATTGAAGGTTAAATTTAGTGATGATGCTTCCCGTATAAGTGTTAAAGAAGGGGTATTAACGATATCCCCTGGACACGCATTATCAGTTTCTGAAGGTGTTTTATCTGATCTGTCTGCCATAGATGGGGTTGTCCGGGTTGAGATATCCGGAAGGAGTTCTGAAATTGTAAGGTCCGAGGCGCTGCCTCCTGCTAAGGTCTCACGTGACAGCGGCCCTGCCGAGAGTCAGAGTAGTAAGGATTCCTATTATATAAAGGCCTTATCTCCTGATAAGCTCTTTGATCCTCTGATGGCTGACCCCCGCTGGCCCCATACCGCGGTTCTTTGGCATAACTATATAAGTGAAGCAGAGATCGGGAAGGTAGTAGCACCAAGTATAGGTGCGGTACTGCCTTTATACAGGGGGGCTGCACAATTCGGCGGTGATTTTCAGATAGGCATGCACGCTGCTTTCTTTGGTTTGTTTGATCTGGATACCCCTTCATGGGATCTGCTTAGTGAGGATTACAGGTTCGGGTTATACTGGAGTCATCGAAAAGACACACTCTCGACATTTTTTAGCATATATCATCTGAGTTCACATATTGGAGATGAGCTGCTTTTGCGGGGTACAAGGCAGCGAACCAGCATAAGCTATGAGGCTGTAGAATTTAAGGTTTCCAAGGACTTTAAGGAGTGGCTTCGAGTATACGCAGGCGGTGATTATCTTTTCAGTCCAGATCCGGAAGATATTGATCCCTGGTTTGCACAATACGGGGTTGAGCTGAAGAGTACGAAGGCTTACTATAAAAACTTTTTCAGGCCTATTGCCGCCATAGATGTGAAGCACAAAGGCATGAATGACTGGAATGGTGCGGTATCCCTGCGAGCGGGAGTCGAGATATCCAATGAAAAAACTTTATGGCATAAGGTACATATCATGCTTGAATATTTTAACGGGAATTCTCCTAACAGTCAGTTTTATAATACATCTCTTGAGTATACCGGGTTAGGCGCTCACTTTTATTTTTAATAATATTCTTAGTAAATCGCTATTTAATGAGTAATCTGATAAACCGGCTGAGAGCGTTTTTGCTTATTCTTGTGATCATAATAACGGTTGTAACGGCCGGCTTTATGCTTTTTGAAGGACTTTCTCTTCCTGACCCATTTTACTTCAGTGTTGTTACCCTTGCCGCGGTTGGTTATGGTGATATCACACCGGTCACAGCGGCAGGTAAAATACTCTCACTCTTTCTAATTATTACAGGGGTGGGTATCTTTCTGGGCGCGGTTGCCGGTGCAGCGGAAATATTGATCAGACGTCAGGAGCGTGCAGAAAGAATGAATCCGTTTAACACTCAAATATCCGCGTTAGTGCCCGGATCTTAAAGGATATGATATGAAAATGCTTTTTATGGGAGACTCTCTGGTCGAGTATTTTGACTGGCAGAAGCGCTTTCCTCAACACATTGTTACAAATCTCGGGATGGCGGGGGAGTCTGTACAGGGACTCTTTTCAAGGGTGCTTACGGTGCGGGATGTATGTGATTCGCCGGATCTGATTTTCCTTATGTCCGGTATAAATAATCTGGCAATGGGGGATACCGCTTTTATAAATTTCTACAGGGTAGCGCTGGAGAAATTGAAGGCTTCCTTCCCGGCGACCAGGCTGTATGTCTGCAGTCTGCTTCCGGTAAATGCGGATTTTATAAAAGATGAGGATGTGTTATTGGTGAATCGTGATCTTAAGGCCCTGGCTTTGGAACTGGAGGCCGTATATCTTGATATTTATAGCAGCTTTCATCATGATGACGGCAAAATCAATCTGGACTGTCTGCTTGAGGATGGGGTGCATATAAGTGAGACAGGTTATCATATCTGGTCCGGGGAATTGCAAAAGATCATCTAGACTGCCTGCCCCACGCTTGTTTTTTATTGAATAAAAGCCGTAATTAAAAAGACAACAGGGCCGTGACCTTCATTTGGAAGAAAAACTCAATGTGCGGTTATAAATTGAGTAATTAGTTAACTAAGGAGAAACATTTTATAAATGATAGAATTGCATTTTACCAGAACCAATGGCGAGGCTGATAAAGCTATAGACAGGCTGATCGAGCAGGTGGGATCAATTGGGCAGGCGGATCTCGTAAGGGAAATGATACTTGCGGCTCTGAAGGCAGGTCAGGAAAAAAATGACAGGGCCCATATGAAGCTCATGAATACCACCATGAAGGAAATGCGTTTTACAGGCAAGTTGTTCGGGCCGTATAACGCTGTAAAAAAAGTTACGGTCTTTGGTTCGGCTCGGACAGAGCCTGATGAAACGATATATCAGATGGCCCATGACTTTGGCCGCAAGCTTGTAGCGGAGGGGTATATGGTAATTACCGGCGGAGGCGGAGGTATCATGCAGGCAGCCAATGAGGGTGCCGGTCCTGAAAACTCCTTCGGGGCAAATATTCAACTACCGTTTGAGCAGAAGCCCAACCCTGTTTTGATAGGTAATCCGCGTCTGATTACATATAAATATTTTTTTAATCGCAAGGTAGCCTTTTTGAAAGAGGCAGATGCCATTGCCCTTTTTCCCGGCGGCTTTGGCACTCTTGATGAGGCCATGGAAACCCTGACACTGCTGCAGACGGGTAAACAGCCCCCGCTGCCGCTGCTCCTTATTGAAGAGCCTGGAGGTGGTACCTACTGGACGCGTATGATCAGATTTCTGAAGGATGAGCTTCTCTCTCAGGGCTACATAAGTGAATGTGACTTTAACCTTTTCACCTGTGTCAGCGATGTAGATGAGGCGGTTGCTATAATAAATAAGTTTTACCGGCGTTACCACAGTATGCGTTATGTAAAAGGAAAACTGGTTATAAGAATGCTCTCACAGCTTAATGAAAACTCAATAAATAAGTTGAATAAAACTTTTGCCGGGATACTTGAACCTGAAGGCCGTATTGCGGCCTCCCCTGCGTTTACTGAGGAACACGATGAGCCGGAGCTTATGCATCTGCCGCGGCTTCTTGTTGATTTTAATCTGCATGACTTTGGTCAGCTGAAGGGTTTAGTTGATGAGATTAATGACTGCCAATGCTGACAACGGGACTCATTTCAGAAGCTTTTCACGTCCGTAAATAGTTGTCATTGTGAGCAGGCTGTTTTTTACGGAATCAGAGGCCTGCCCCGGCTTTAGCCGCCACTCCCAGTATCCTTTGCTACTTGCCGGAAGGTTCATCCTGTACTTTTGATCCAGCCCGAGTAGATCCTGCATTGGTATGATAGCAGTGTTCGCAACTGACATCATAGCCAGTCGCATTATATCCGAATGAATGGTATTTTCATTTGTCTTATGTCCAAGATATGTGGAAATACGTTCGCGGTCTTCCGGGGAGAGCTCATTTTTATACCAGCCTTTAACAGTATTGTTGTCATGAGTGCCGGTATATATAACACAATTTTTTACGTGATTATGTGGGGCATATGGGTTGCGGGGAAGGTCATCTCCAAACGCAAACAGCAGCACTTTCATGCCGGGAAAGCTGAACCTTCCCATTATTTCCCATACATCATCTGTGATGATTCCAAGGTCCTCTGCTATTATGGTGTTTTCAGGTATATGCTTCATCAGTGTCTCAAAAAAATCATGTGCAGGAGCTGTTTCCCAGTTTCCGTTTATTGCTGTTTTCTCGCTTGCATGAACCTGCCAGTAGCCGACAAATCCCCTGAAGTGGTCCAGACGTATTATGCTGAACATGCTCAGATTGTGAGTCACTCTCTGAATCCACCAGGAATAGCCGGATTCCTTAAGAACATCCCACTTGTATACAGGATGTCCCCAGAGTTGTCCTGTTTCACTGAAATAATCCGGCGGAACCCCTGCAACATTGACCGGCCTTTTCTGTTCGTCCAGGCTGAATATTTCAGGATGTGACCATACATCGGAGCTGTCATAATTTACATATATGGGAATATCTCCGATAATTTTAATTCCTTTGCTGCTGCAGTACAGCTTCAGAGAGTTCCACTGCGTGAAGAAAATATACTGAGAGAACTTTTCCCTGGTTATGTCTTCACTGAGTCTGTCTCTGTATTGAGCCATGGACTCCTGTGTCCTGTCTCGCAGTTCAGGAGGCCACTCAGACCATTCTATTCCGCCGAGACAGTTCTTTATTGAGAGAAAGAGACTGTAATCCTCGAGCCACCAGGCATTTTCAGCACAAAAGCGCTGGTAATCCTGGTGATGAGGCAGATTGTCTTTATTGCGTTGATATACAACCTGCAGCAGCTTTTCTTTATACTCAGATACTTTTTCAAATTGAACGCGCTCATCAGAGAATTCTCCGACTGGCGGAAGATCTTCTGCAGAAATAAAGCCTGCAGTTATAAGTCGCTCGGGGCTTATCAGCAGGTGGTTGCCTGCAAAGGCTGAAATGCTGCTGTAAGGAGAATTGCCATAAGCGGTATTCGTCATGTTTAGAGGCAGGATCTGCCAGTAACTCTGACCCGCCTCGGATAGGAAATCAACGAATTCGCAAGCCTGCGAACCCATATCACCGATGCCGTACTGAGATGGTAGAGAAGTTAAATGTAGTAATATTCCGCTGCCTCTTTTTTTCACGTCCTGCTGCTCCTTTTTATGGCAGAATTTCTGCCGCTTTATACTTGAATGTGAAGATAGTAACCTAAGCGTTGTAAATTCTCAATCCATTGTTTAGCCTCAGTATTATCCGCTGCCGCCCATAACTGCATAGACTCGCAAAAGTTTTTTTTGCTCACAGAAAAATAAAGGTTCTGGGCCTTCCACAGATCCAGTGTCAGCGAAAGACTTGCTGTGGTCTCTAACGTATGGTTGAGCATCTCCAGGACTTCCGTGCTGCCGGGGTTTTCATTCAGGTGCTTCATTGTATTGTTAAGCCATGTGCCGGCCACAAAGCCTATGGTGGTCGCATCAAATCTTACAGGCCATCGTCTGTATTCATCTATAAGTTTCCGGAGTTTATCAACATCGATAACATTGTCTTCAAATATCTTTTGCAGGTCGGAGTTAAGTATATATTCTACCGCTGCCATATATTGCTTGGGAACTCTCTGCTGAAGACTGTGATAGAAGCTCATTATAGAATAATGCTCTTCATATATATATCGGTATGCAATTTCTACTCCCTCAAAAGTGAGGGCCAGCAGCTGATCCAAAACCTTTCTCTGCTCATCCTTAAACAGATGCCAGAGGGAGTAAATGTTTCCCTCAAAGTGTTTGTCGATCATCCTGAGTACTGTTGGGGTGTCTCCTTTTTCAAAGGCACCTGTAAGGTCTTTCTGCATGGTTTTAAAGGCTTCAGGAGTTCTGAAATTTCTGATGCCGGCATTGATGTTATTGTCCCCCAGATGCAGTACCGCAAAGGTTATAAACTTTTCTTCCCTGGTTATTTTTGAGGTGATGTTTGCCTTGCCGGTTACAAGTGTAAGTTTGCCTGCATCCTGCCGGTCGAATAATTCACTGCTGGCAGAGTAACAGTAGATGTCTGTCTCATTATTATAATGCTCGAATATTGAAGATATGCTGTAATGAGCTGCCACGCGCATGAGGTCGGTTCTTGCTGATTTTACATATTTATCATAGAGCTCGGCAGCGTCCTTGAAAACATTACTGGGGGCCTTTTGCAGCATGGAACGAAATTCATCTTCAAGCTTTTGATCTGAGATCTCTTCGGCATACTGGATGGCCTTTGAGGCATACTGGATTATCTGTATGGTTTCTATCCCGGATACCTCATCGAAAAACCATCCGCAGCTGGTGTACATAAACTGCGCATTTCTCTGCATCTCCAGGAGTTTCATCGCCCTGACGGTCTCGTCTTTGGACATGGGCTTAAGGGCATGTCTGTCTACAAATGCATCAGTCACAGCTGGCGACCTGTCCATAATGATCTCGATGTAATCATTTTTGGCTTCAGCTGGTGACTTAAAAAGTTTGCCTGCCTCTGTCGTATAAATGCTGTTGAGACTGTCTCTAAGCCAGTCAAGGGCATCTCTTAGCGGTCTTCTCCACTGCTGGTGCCACTCGCCTTTCATACCGGAGTTGCAGCCGCAGTCATTGCGCCATCTTTCGACCCCGTGTACACAACTCCAGGAGGAGTTGTCATAAATTTTCACTGAGTACTCCGGCGGGTGCAGTTTTAGATATTGGCTATAGTTTGTCAGTTTGGCCAGACCGTCTGATTCTATGTGCTGCAGGGCATAGGACAGTGCCATATCACCATACCTGTGGTGATGACCATAGGTCTCGCCGTCTGTTGCTATATGTACCAGTTGGGCATGTTCTCTATGGTCATTGAAGGCTGACATCAGTCTGTTAGCAAAACCCTCTCCATTTTTCAGCAGTTCTCCGAATGAGAGATCCTGGGATATAGGACCATCGTAAAATAGCAGATTCATAGTTTTTCCGGAAGGCAGGCTGCACAGGTAAGCCCTTGTGGGGTCTATCTGCTCTCCGGAAACATCCTGCCATTGCTCGTTTTTAGGATCTCTGCAAATGCTCTTAGCCTGTCTCGGAGATAGCAGGACAAAACTTATGCCCAGCTCTGCAAGGACCTCCAGTGTATCGGTATCAACAGCAGTTTCCGGAAGCCACATGCCCTCAGGGTCTCTATTGAATCGATGCTGAAAGTCTTTGATCCCCCAGATTGCCTGGGTGTATTTATCCTGTTTGCTTGCAAGCGGCATTATAAGATGGTTGAAGGCTTGCGCCATTGCTGAGCCATGTCCTGAGAAAAGCTCCATGCTGAGTCTGTCAGCCTCGAGTATTGCTGCGTAGACATCCGGCTGATGTTTTTCCATCCATGAAAGCACGGTCGGTCCAAAGTTGAAGCTTATTCTGGAATAGGTGTTTATTATGTCTATAATACGACCTTTATTATCCAGAATCCTGGAGGCCGCATTGGGGGCATAGCATTCCGCCGTGATCCTCTCGTTCCAGTCATGATACGGGTATGCGCTGTCTTGTAATTCTATTTCCTCAAGCCAGGGATTTTCTCTGGGAGGCTGATAGAAATGGCCATGTATACAGATATATTTATTCATTATTATTGATTATCCCGCAATTAGAATCCTCCGGTTAATTCCGGAAAAAAAGTATGCCCAGAGGCGGCAGTTTCAGAGAGAGAGAATATTCTCTGCCCTGTGCCGGAACCTGCATGGCATCTACGCCTCCTGAATTGCCGCAGCCGCTTCCACCGTAAATCTCGGCATCGCTGTTTAGAGCTTCTCTCCAGTAACCTGCATGCGGTACTCCTACTATATAGTCAGTTCTTGGAACGCTTGTGAAATTGCAGACTGCCAGAACGGTCTGTCCGTCGCTGCTTTTACGCAGGAAGCTGACAATGCTCTTCTCCCAGTCATGAAAGTCTACCCACTCAAAGCCGGCCAGCGAAAAATCCAGTTCGTGCATTGCCGGTTCGCTTCGGTAGAAATGATTAAGATCTCTTACCCATGTCTGTACGCCTTTATGCAGGGGATACTGAAGGACATGCCATTCCAGACTTTCCTGATGATCCCACTCCTTCCATTGTGAGAGCTCGATACCCATGAAAAGGAGTTTCTTGCCAGGATGCCCGTACATGTAACCCAGTATGACCCTGAGGTTGGCGGATTTTTGCCAGTCATCACCGGTCATTTTACCAAACAAAGAGCCCTTACCATGAACGACTTCATCATGAGAAAGCGGGAGCATGAAATTTTCAGAAAAGGAATACCATATGCTGAAGGTCAGTTGATCGTGGTGGTATTTCCTGAATATAGGGTCTGTTGATATATATTTCAGCGTATCATGCATCCAGCCCATGTTCCACTTCATCCCGAAACCCAGTCCCCCGAGGTGAGTCGGCTTTGAGACCATCGGCCAGGCAGTAGATTCTTCCGCGATGGTCTGCACATCCGGGAAATTTTCATACACGGCCTCATTGAGCCTCTTAAGAAATGAAATGGCATCAAGGTTTTCATTGCCTCCGTACTTATTGGGAATCCATTCCCCGTCTTCCCTTGCATAATCCAGATACAGAATAGATGCAACCGCATCTACCCTGAAGCCGTCTATATGATACTTTTCAAGCCAGAAGATGGCATTGCTGATAAGAAAGTTTCTTACCTCATTACGTCCATAATTGAAGATATAGCTGTGCCACTCAGGGTGATATCCCATCTTCGGATCCTGGTGCTCATATAGGTGTGTGCCGTCAAAATAAGAGAGCCCGTGAGCATCTGAGGGAAAGTGCGATGGTACCCAGTCAAGTATAATCCCGATGCCGTTTTGGTGCAGGTGATCAACCATATACATGAAATCCTGGGGTGATCCATATCTGCTGGTGGGCGCGAAGTATCCGGTTGTCTGATAGCCCCAGGAGCCGTAAAACGGATGTTCCATTATGGTCATCAGTTCTATGTGAGTAAAGCCCATTTCTTTTACATAGTCCGCGCGCCGTTGC
>JACKQG010007227.1_pt1 | contig 11307 bp, 9 predicted proteins | sample 8237621 | NCBI WGS metagenome assembly JACKQG01 (sample SAMN15677084, study PRJNA649215) | marine metagenome | biome: marine; feature: Black Sea; material: saline water; isolation source: suspended particulate matter (SPM) from the Black Sea western gyre | collected 2013-06-09/2013-06-10 | depth... | reverse complement strand
TTAATCTTACCATTCAAGATACCCGCAAAGGTATTACCTGTGTCGTCAATGTTTAAATTAACATTAAGAGCAGGTGAGATGTTTAAGAATCCACCCATTGCAAGTGCAGATGCTGTATCAGAATCGCAGATAAGGAAATTACCTTTTCCTCTACGAGTGTGTTTTGCAATCACATTACATTCCCGTTCGATTTGGAACATAAGACCACGCCATCGTTCCGCACTCCATCGACCATCAGAGTCATTGGAGAGGTCATAGATACCACCAACTGCACCAGTGATGTTTGTAACACCAGTGTTGGTTGCGTTGGATAGGTCTTTTTGTTGTGAACCAAGTTTTGCAACACCGTAAATTGTTCGAACAACTTCACGGTTAATTTCTGCAAGAATTTCAGTGCTAAGAATGTTAGCAAGTTCTGTTTCTGCATCCAAACCATGAACTGCTTTCAAGTCTTGAGCGAGTTCAGTTGTGTATTCTGCTTTCAACGCACGGGTCTTTGCAGTAACAACTGTTCGTTCAATACTGAATGCCATTTCTGCAAAAGGATTGGTTGTATAATCACCAAGTGCTTCTGATTCACTTCTTGACATTCCTTGTTTGAATGAAACGTCACCCGCAGTATATCCCAAGAATGGGTCTTGAGCAGCGGCTGCTGTTGCACCCGCAGTACCACCATGACTACCAACTTCGTTGAATAATGCTTCGTTGTTTCGGTCTGTGGATGTTTGTTGAGCATTTGAACCGTATTGTGCTTTCAATGCAAAAATCAGCCCTGTTGGTGCATTCATTGGTTGAACACCACAAATATCATATGCCATCAAATTTGGCATAGACCGGCGAACCAGAGAGATAAGAATTGGGTCATAACCACCCATAGGTCGTTGCTCACCATTCACACCTCTAAGACCACCACCTGCTGAGTTCACTGGTGATGCTTCTTGCAGATGTTGTTCTCTCATTGCCTCTTCTTGATTTTCAAGAAGGCAGGCCGTTACTTTTCGTTTATACCCATCTTCAATCGGGGCACAGTCTGCGTGGTCCAGAATTGGTGACCACTTTTCTGCTAACTGATCGTAGGGTGTTGTTCCTTTGAAATCCATTTTTATCTCCTTGTTGAGTATTTAAACTACTTCCTTCTATCTATAAGTTTGGGTTTTTTAAGAAAGGGCATTATCCTTAGCGGATTTTGCTGTTCTTCCTAGAGTTGTCATATATGTTTGCATTGATTCTGTTAGGTCAGTATTCTTTTCTTCTTCCCCTTCAAATTCAAAACTGGCGGACGAGTTATCTCCAAAATAACTTTCCTTTAGAACATTTACTTTCTCACGATATTGATTTTCGTCTTCGAATTCAATTCCTTCAGAAAGAGTACGAAGTTTTTCAACTTCAGTATCTACCATTCCGTGTGAGCATTCACTGAACACTTCTTCACATCGACTTTCAAGAACATCTTTACGAAGATTTACATTTCTTTTGAGTTCATTCTCAAGATTTTCCTCTAAAGATGTAATCTTTTGTTGTAATTCTTCAAGAATATTATATTTTTCATCTGGAATATCAACATAATGTTCTTCAAACAAATTCTTTAATCCAACTAGGAAACTTTCAGAAACATCTGTTCGAATTCCAGATTCAATTTGTAATTCATTTTCTTCCATCCAGTTTTCTACAACATATCCCATGTAGTCATCTAACTTTTCTGTTAATTCTTCTGTGACTGCATTAGTATGCTCTTCAAGAACCTTTGCGTGGTCTTCTCGAAGTTCATCTTCAACAGCAGAAACTCTTTCGTTAATTGCTGTTTCAAAAATAGTGATTGCTTTAAGTTTAAAATCTTCAGTGAGTGATTCACCTGCGAATAGAACATCAATATGTTCTTTTGTGGCTTTAATAGTATCAATTTTACCTGATGCTTTTGAAGGTTTTGCTTTGGGGTCTTTTGCTTTACCTTTACCTTTAGGAGTTGGTGTTGCTTTCTTGCCTTCAGCATCTTGGTTATCATCGACATCTAAAATGACTTCTGCTTCTTTGACTTCTTCTTCTTCGTCATCGTCATCATCCGATTTCTTCTTACCTTTACCTTTTTTATCTAACCAAGGTGGAAGTTTACCTTCAGATTTTGTCTTTTTCTCTTCTTCGTCTTCTTCATCTTCTTCATCTTCTTCATCTTCTTCGTCATCGTCTTCAAGAAGAGCGGATACAAATTCATCTTCTAGATCTTCTAAAAGTTCTGAGTCATCGCTAACGATTTCTTCAGTTTCAAACGATTCTCCGTTAAGAATCTTTCTTGCTGTTTCTACTGGGTCCATATATTCCATTTGAGTATACTCCTTGGTTTCTAATTAGATATTATCTACTGTTTATTTATACATTTCGCATTTTTAACATAAAATCTTCGAACAACTTTAATGTTACTTTTTCGATGTCTATTTTTGGTGTTTTTTCAACCAACTCTTTATACGCTTCAATTTGTCTTTGTTCCAACACTCCATTGTTCCAAATCCATTCTCTACCTTCCATAATGCCATTTACAAAAGCATTGGGTGCTGATGGGTCTGCAACAATATCAACGGCTGCAAGCATAAAGTCTTTTTGCACTTCGTTGATTCCTTGTTTATTTTGTTTTAATGAACCCATTCCTCTAGAAGAAACACCAAGTTTTGCTCCTTCGTCTATAAGGTTCTTTGCAATTTTACCCATAGGTGTATCCATAATTTTGGCTTTACCCATGATATTGTTTCCCTCAACCTTTAATTCTTTAATAATGTGAGAAACACGGTCAAGATTTACAGTAGGACCTTGTGGGTGATTTAATTCACCCATTGCTCTGTTCTTTGCAACATACTCTTTATTATATCTTCCTACTTCATTTTCAAGAATTTCTGTGGGATAAATTCTTCCGTTTCTATTTTTAACCGCAGATTGCATAAAGACACCTTCGATGTAGTAATTCTTTTTACCACCATCTTCATCGGCTTCTGTAATATATTGAAGGTCTTCAGATAGTTCTGTGATTAGTTTCATTATACGGCATCCCTTTCTGCGGTCTCTTTTTCTCTTGATAATGATTTTCTTTTATCTGCAATTGCTTTTAATTTTCTCTCTTTTGCTTTCAATCTATCTTCACGGCCCCTGTTGAAGGTTCTCGCTCTTCTGTCATTTGCTATGGCGCCTCCTTTGCTGTATGAACCCTTTTCTTTGTCACCCACTCCTGGCTTATGCCCTGCCCTTCCCCTTTTTATCAATTCTGCTTTTCTTTCGGAACTTGATTCGTCTACTTCTTTCTTTTTCTCATCTTCCCGTTCTTTTACTTTTCGTTCTTTATCTTTAAATAACACTTCCTGTTTCTTTTTATCATAATAAGAAGATTTTGCTTTTGTTTGTCTATCTTTAGGAAGATTTTCGTAACTAGTTGTTCTCATTCCAAAAGACTTTCTCAATCCCTTTGAAACTTTTTTATCTTCATCACAATCATCACAATCATCGTCTTCACTTACACTTTCATCTGCCTTAATTGCTTTACTGATTGCTTTTCTTTTCTTATGTAAGAATTTGTCGCTATCATCACTATCTCCATCATTATCAATATCTTTATCTTCTCGGTCTTTGTGCTTACCCTTTAGTTCATCTTTATCTACGGGGTCTAATTTCTTACCTTCAAAAACAGGTGGAGCAAATTCTTCATATTTCTCTTGTAATTTATGTGCCAATTTAGAATATAAAACAGATTCTGTATTTTCTTTTACAGAAACCAGTTTTTCAGCGAGTAATGCATCAATGATGTCTTTAGATTCCATTTTGATTTTCCTTTGCAAGTTCTAATATGTCGTTATAACCATCTTTAGTTTCGAAAATTACTTCTCTCATAATCTTCTGATTATCATTATTTAGGGAATCGTGAAGTCTGGCAAGAGATTCTGCCGTTTTATTATCGATATTTATAGAAGTATTATCTGATAAATTAATTTCTTTACTTCCTTCTTGAAGAATGCTCTGAATAATATCAATAAAGTCCAAACTTTCCATTGTGCCTTTAAACTCTTTTGCTAACATTTTTATAACATCAAGAGTTTCTTTATCTGAAACACCAATAGAAACACTATTTCCTTTAGTGTGTATGTCTGGTCCAGCAGTTCCTTTCTTACCACCACCAGCATGTTGTACCGCAGAAATAAACTTCTTTGTGGTTGAGGGATTTTTGAAAGAAAAATTACTTGTACTTATTTTCTCAGCAATAACTGATTCATTTGCATCTGTATCGATTTCATCTGTTTCATTATTAAAATTAAGAAGATTTGAATGTATATCTATTCCCTTTACGGCTAATTCATCAGATACTTTATCCCGAATAACAGAATCAAATGCCGATGTAAAAGCATCACCATCATTATTAGACATTGCACCTATCATTTTTGAAATGTAATCTTTATCTGCCATTAAAATTCTTCCTCATCCCCTTCTTCTTCAGAGCCCGATTCTATATCTCCAGAAGCAGTCTCACTTTTTATTTGAGCGTCTATTTCTTTAATATCTTGTTCTGATTGACCAAGTATATTTTTACGAATGTATTCAATTGAGTAATACCTTCCTATGTATTCATCTAGGTCTCTCAACATCTCCAATCTTTCTTTCATAATTTCAGATTCTTTTAACTCTGTAAAATATGAATCCTTCTTATAAACAAAAGAAATATCTTGATATACATTATCCCAATCTTCTTGTTTGAAAATTCCTTTAAGAATTAACTGGGTTTTTAATAATTGTAGAAACATTTCATTAAATCTATTTTGGAGTCTTGTAATCCACTTATAGAATTTTACTTCATCTCTAGTAATTTCAGCAGAACGACCCATATTGAATCCGTTCTCTGATTCCATTCTGCTTGTGGGAACATGTAGTGAACGATATAACTTCTTGAGCAAATAATCAACATCTTCCATTTCGCCAAGATTTTGTCCACCGTCAAGTGTCGAAATTTCTGTACCCCGTCCACCTTCTCTTCGTGGTAGCCAATAATCTTCAAGCATAGACATGTGTCTTCGGTCATCTTGTATTTCACCAGTGCTTGCATCGTATATAATCTTATTTTTATACTTATTCATAAGACTTGTTATATACTGTTCTGCTTTTTGCTTTGGCAAATTACCAACATCAATATAGAAAATTCTTCGTTCGGGGGCACGGGATATTCTATAAATTACCACCGCATCTTCAATTTGACGAAGCATATTCAATGCTCTAATTGCTTTTTGTAGATATCCTACTACCCGTTTTGTTCCACTATCAATAACGCCCGAATGAGCATAACAAATTGAATCTGGTGCAATCCTTAAACCAGTAGTTCCAGTAAATGTTGATGAATTTTTATCGGTTTCAGTATATAAAAAGAACTCTTCGACTGATTTTACAATAGGAACACTAACACCATTTTTGCTAATGTTTTCCTTTTCAATTCTTTTAATCTTTTGAATTTTCACTGGGTCAATTGGACGAAGTTCTTGAATTCCCTTCTTGGGTGATGCATCATCAACAATAATATGATAATATATCTTACTGTCCACATACCACCTTCGAAAAATATCAGTTCCTTTGTTTTTAAAGTTTAAAATCTTTAAAATATTCTCAAATTCTGTATACATTTTATTCTTAATGTTATCAGAAATATCTGTAGAATCTAGATTAAGTTCAATGGGTTTTTTATCATCATCAATCACAATGGCATCATTAATAATGTCTGTTATTGCAATATCAACTTCTGGATAAATTGCCATAGAACGATATCTACGGATTAGGTCATTTTCATCTTTAATTTGACCAGTAAAATCAACATACTGGCCATACACACCACCACCAGATAATTCAAAACTTCCGTCATACTCATCTGGAGCAACAAAAGATTTGACATTCTTACTTTTTTCTAACTCGCTTGTAGTAGGTTTTGGTGGTTCTTTTCCTTTCCTACCGATACTGAATCCAAAGATATCAATGGGCATAATATAAATCCTTTCGTAATAGTCTTACATAGGTAATTTCACTTATCCTTAAACACCACCACCTGTCCAATAATCATATTGGAGAGTTACAGTAAATTCTGCAATAGTATCAACAGTTTCGTAATTTAACTCAACTGCTCCAACTTCTGTTGGGAATATATTATGGAATGTATATCTAGTCCCGTGGTCAGAACCGTCTGGTTTAACAGCAACAACATGCCATTCTCTATTAAGTTCTGTTGTTTGTCTAATATCTATATGATCATTAAGTTGATTCATCCACGATTCAAATGCTGCTCTAAGTGGCAAATCATCTGAAGCAAGAACTGTAATAGTCCATTCTGCAAATGTTCTATCACCAGGTCGTTTAATCTTTCTTCCTTTATAGGGAACTTCAATAGTACCGATGGAAGATGCAGGTAATTGTGCAGATTTAATAAAAAACTCTAGTTTATCTCCACCTATATCACCCTCTACTCTGAAAAGTGTTGGACGAACACCTTGACCAAATTGTTGTGCGAATGTTGATATGTTAGCCATTAGTTATTACTCCTAGTAGTATGTATTACTTCTTGTATATTATGTATAAACAAAAACACTAATCAAGAAACCGTTTCTTCGAATATTGCATCTGAACGCAATACGGTGAAGTTAAGTTGAATGTAATTAATTGATTTTGATGGTTTGATAAATATATCTGCAACAAATTCGTTATTATCAATCACTTGAGATGTGTTATTAGTATCATCACATACAACTCGGAAATCGGTGAGACCTCTTTGAGATTCTACTCTTCGTAGGAATGGATTAACCATATTTATGAATGACCTTCGGGTGAATGCATCATTAAACTCAAAGAGTTGATACTTAGCCGCAGTTGCAATTGCTTTCTCAAGATGAATCATGAGTCTTCGAACATTGATTCGGTCTAGTGCAGTTGCTCTGCGTTGAAGTGTCTTATCACCAAAGAGAAGAGTTCCTTCACCTGGGAAGGTTACAACAGGATTAATTCCTGCTCCATACAACTCATCTCGTTCTGCTTTGCTTGGATTAATTGATAGTTTTACAACACCTTGAATCTTACCCCGATTAAATCCCGCAGGAGAGAACCAAGGGTCTTGTTGACTTTCTGTACGAACAACAAGTCCAGCAACATCTGGATTCAATGGCACCCATCGGTATCGGTCGTTGTATGAATCGTACATATATTTGTATCCACTATCCATTACTGCATATGAACTAGAAGCATTTAGTGTATTGTTTCTATAATTCACAATACTTGTTGGTCCTGAATATCCACCTAAACTACCATCAAAAACAATATCATTATATTCTGTTCCCGCAGGTGAAGATGGTGGTGAAATGAATGCAACACAATCTTTTCTATATTCTGCGAGTTCAATAAGATGTCGTGAAACTAATTGTTCTGCGGCACCTGCAATAAGTAGGTCCACATCTTCAAATTCTGGATTTTTGAAGTGTTTATTCCATGCTTCCATGATGCTATATGGTTGGGGATTATAAGTGTATCCTTGTGGTATGGTATCATCATTACCCACACCCTCATACGGCCATGTAACTCCAGAACCTGCTCCACCACCGAATCTCCACGATGGTGTTTCTGCATAATCTGTACCTCGGCCGAGAAATGATTGGAATACACCTTCTGTATCACCAGCGGCGCCTCTACCATGTTCCCTAATAGGACCTGTTGTTTGTGAAGTCCATAATGGGTCACCTGTTGTTCCTGCATGCCAAATACTTCTATTTGGGTTATCTTCTATTTTAAAGTAATTAGATTTGTTGTTTATAACATCTTTATAATAAAGACTCTTTCCGCTTGCGTCTGCAACTCCTTTCCATCTAGAAAGGCCTTGGAAACTTTCAAGAACATCACCCGATGCTCCATAATATCCAAGAGTATCAATAACTGCAATATGACATTCATCCAATGTGCTTCCTTGTAAATTTGTTCCTTCACTTAATACTCCACTCAAATAACTTTCATACACCGATTGTGTGGATGTTGGAGCATATGTAAACACCTTACTTCCATTTGGATGCTTTGGTTCTGGTTGACCATTATTCCATGTAATTATTCGTAGTGCATTTCCTTTTTGTCCTGCACTTCTTGCTTCTAATCGTGCAGAAGTTGCACCACTCAAAACATAGGATGCAGTCGCACCAATATGTGCATTTGTGCCGGACACCATTTGCCAGTACGACATTGAAGGACGACTTTCGTCCACACGAACAACTTTCAGTTTATCTCCATAATTCAAGAAGTTGGCCGCACAGAACCAATCAACACCTCGTTCGCTTGGATTTGGTGGTCCGAATACCGAATGTAATTCTTTTTCACTACTAATATTTACAACTGTATCATATGGTCCCCAATCAAATCTACCCACAAATGCGGCTGTTGTATTTGATGCGGACGGGATAATCGCACTTAAATCTTTTTCTACTATTCTTACTGATGGGCTAACACTAAATGGCATCGTTTTATCTCCTTGTTGGATGTAAAATCATATTCTGAAATATGTATAGTTCTATTCTCTGTGAGTATTTATACATTTCTCACTTTCTAAAATAAATATTTATGCCATAAAACTATCATCGTTAAACCACCTATCTTCTCCATCCCATTCGCTCATATCTTCTTGTTGTCCTGAGATAAAACCAAATGGTGACATATCTTCTTCTAATTCTTCTATCTTCTCTTGATATATAGAAGTTCTAACATCCGTGTTTGTTATATCTTTAAAATAGTCCTGTCTTGTCAGCCATGCAAATAACACCAGACTCATTACCAAATCATCTGTGTGTCCATCATCTGCTTCGAATGATTGTTTCTTTGCAACGAATGTTACCAATTCATTAATTGTATCAATATCTTCTATAATTAATTTATCTTCTTCAATAAGACTCTTCAAAACCGAACACCCAAGTTTTTTTACCACCATAGTTGTTCTTACACCGAGCATGGAAGTTCCTGCTCCACCAAACCCGCCACCTATTACTTGTCCCTTTCTTCCTTTAGTGATGGCTTGTAAAATATTAGAATACTCTAAATCATAATGTAAAATATCTGCGACTTGACCACCAATGTCATTAATTTCAATCAAACACCATGCTTCATTGTATTGTTCACAAACTCTTTTGATTATTGTTGGGTAAACCATAGGAGAAACTATATTATTTCTATATTTTGCAACTACCCTATATGGCATTTCAGTTATGTCTACAACTGCAAAAGCACTATAATCCAATCCTTGACCTCTAGCAGTATCTACACAACATGCATATGTATGGTCTTCTTTTGGTTCTTCATAAATATCCAATCCCTCTTTATTAGCAATTATTGGTGTAATCCATGCAAGAGATTTAAGTTTATATGAACTTATGAGTGTGTGTTGGGACCCGATGAAATCACATTCAAATTCCGACTGGAATTGTTGTTCGCTTGTGTTTGAAATGGTTTCTTGTTTCCATGCTTCATCTCTAGTAGGTCCACCTGGAAATTTAGGAACTTGACTCCAATGAACTTCAATAGGAACATATTCATTCTTACCAACTTCACCATCTTTCTTTGTTGAACCTCTCCAATAATGGTAAAACATATTAAGTCCATTTGGAGTAGAAACCATAATAACTTTGGTGCTTTGTCCTGATGTAATTGTTGGATATACAGAACTAAAGAATTCCTCTGCTATTCCTTGAGGGACATGTGCGAATTCGTCAAGCATAATAATATTGTACGAACCTCCACGAACAGCAGATGCAGAAGTTGAGGATGCAATAATTTTTGAACCATTTTCTAATTCAATAGAACCTTTATTCCATTCCACAATTCCTTGTTGCAACCATAGTGGAAGGTATTCATATGCTAACTTCAATCTACTAAGTATTTCTCTAGCAGTAGATTGTTTATTTGCAAGTAATGCTACACTCATGCTTTGATTAAACATAATATAGTGTAGAAGATATGCTATCATTGTTGTCGATTTGCCTGACTGTCTTGGCAACTTGGCAATAACAAATCTATTGTTGTGAACCTTTTCTACAATATCTTCCTGAAAATCATAAAGATCAAATGGAACTAAACCTTCGTCAAGAGATACAACCTTTATATATTTTTTAATAAAGTAGATTGGGTCTTTAGAACATTTAATATATTCTGCAACTTGCTCTTTGGTAAATTGTATATTCTTCCCAGCCGGTTTAAGATTTGGGTTTCCGAGATATCCTGTTTTCTTAGTTGTCATCTATAATCTCTGTAACTTCTGCATCTATTATATCATCACAATTATCTAGTGCTTTCTTTGCACTTCTAGATTGATTAATCAAATCCTGTAAATCTCTTGTAGAACCAACATAGATTGAATTATTGGTTGTGCTATTTACTTCAATCTCTTCTTTATTAATATTCTTCATCTTTTGATGCAATTCAATTAAATCTTTATTCATTTCTGAAACAGTCTTAATCATTTGAGATGCTACCTCATATGCTCTTGGTGCATCACTTTCAACTGCAACATTTAAAATACCATCGATGGCATCTTTACCTGTACTAATTAAATTTTTAATATTTCCCCTAACCTGATTATAATCAAGTTGTAGGTCTTTATCCATTTTCTCTTTTGAAATTGGAAGATTGTTTTCTTTTTTAATAATAGAAGTTTCAACTTCTTGTACTGGTTCAAATTCTATTTCTAGTGCATCGGATATCTTTTCGTCTACACTCTTTTTTTCTTTTGCCATAGTATACCTCTCATATTAATTATGGATTGGGTGGATTAAATGTCGCTGATGCATATGTGTTACCGTAAGTATCGATATAATCCTGTGTAAATTGCCAATGTCCATGTGTAGCACCTGTTGGTCCCATTCCACTAGCACCTCTTGAATAGACTGTTTTGTATGTGATGTAATCTGTATATGTTCCACCCGTTGGTTGAGAACTATAAGACGGACCACTGATACCAACATCTACTCTGCTCAATGCACCAGTAGGTCCAGACTTGAGATAATTATTATCATCGGTTAATTCGAAGAATGTCAATTCTGTATTAAGAATAATTCCAGTTGTTCTGATAGGTCCATAAACATACGATTTAACCGTAAAGTCATATTGTGTTGTTATATTTCTTCTGCTTTCAAAATCACCTTCGAATTCTTCTTCTATAGAAACATTATTTAAAATAATAGGAATATCAACCTTTTTATTAATATCATTAAAGTTAATAGTCACCACAAATTCTGGTGTAAAGTATGGAAGTATTTGCTCTGTTATTTGTAGAGCATCGTTCAT
>JACKQG010007225.1_pt1 | contig 11310 bp, 8 predicted proteins | sample 8237621 | NCBI WGS metagenome assembly JACKQG01 (sample SAMN15677084, study PRJNA649215) | marine metagenome | biome: marine; feature: Black Sea; material: saline water; isolation source: suspended particulate matter (SPM) from the Black Sea western gyre | collected 2013-06-09/2013-06-10 | depth... | reverse complement strand
GGCCGGACACCTTTTTCTATGACGAAATGAAGAAGACCCCGGGGCTGGTGGCAAAGATGCTGGGACGTCAGTTTTATAGTCCGCATGTTTACCGGAAACTGAAGCGGTTGATCCAGGACACAAAACCGGATGTGGTCTATGTGCTGCACTTTCTAAAACGGCTTTCCCCCTCCATTCTGGATGCCTGTCATCATTGCCGTGTGCCGGTTGTGGTGCGGCTTTCTGATTTTGGACTAATTTGCGCCAACAACATTTTTTTCCGGGACGGGAAAATCTGTCAGCTCTGTGAGAAAAATCAAATACACGGTTTAAAATACAGGTGTGTGAAGGGGTCTCTTTTTGCCAGCGCGGTTCGCTATCTGGCGCATCGTTTTCATGAAACACGAGGGGTCTTTAAGAAAATTGATACGTTGGTCTGTCCATCAAATTTCATGACGGCAGTTTTCAGCCGAAACTCACACTTCGGCAAAATTCCCGTCTGTCATCTGCCGACCTTTACCGACTTTTCTGTTTTTGATGCACAAAAAGGTCGCCCGTCCTTTGGAGAGAGATCAAGTCAGCCGTATGGAATCTATCAGGGTCGTCTCGAATTTGAGAAGGGGGTTGACCTGATTGTCGACGCGCTAAAAATTCTGCGGCAACGCGACGTGAATCTTGGATTCAAGTTTATCGGCAAATCCAATGATCCGGCTTATGAGGAGAAGCTGAAATTCATGGTGGCAGAGGCCGGACTGGAAAATGTAGAGTTTTGCGGTTTTTTGGATAAGGAAAAATTGTTCGGGTTGATGCGCCATGCGCTCGTTTCGGTTGTGCCGTCGCGGTGGGTTGATAACATGCCCAACAGCCTGATTGAAAGCCAGGCCACGGGGTTGCCCGTGGTGGCTCCCGATCAGGGTTGTTTCCCTGAGTTGATTGCCGATCAGGTTAACGGGGCGTTGTTTGAATCGGATAATGCAAGCGATCTGGCGAAGCAGATCGAAACGGTGATTTCTGATGAGATGAAGTGGGAACAGATGAGCCGGCAGGCTGAAAAGTGGGTAAGAGACTATTGCTCAGCGGACAAGCATTATATCCGCTTAATGGAAATCTTGACTGCGGCGGTTGAGCACGGGAGAGAGGCAGACGTTGGGAAGTAACGGGGTGTTGCCAAGTAATGAGGGTTACTCGGCATTTAATTTTCAAAAAGAAAGATGAGTTTTTTGCAGAGTTTAATGGGGATGTTTTCACAACCGCTCGCAAGCTCACTAGAGTAAATAGCCGAGGAATAGAGAGCCAACGGGTCAGAACGCTTTTCTCATCATTTTTTAGACGGGATAACAGGATGGCTGGGATGGGAGGAAAGAGTTTGGTTCCTAAAACCCAACGCCGATCTCCCGTGCTCTGCCTCACTCGGCTGTTCCTCTAGCGTCGCGGTTGTAAAAAATATTCCATCTGCGGGAATTGGTTGTTTAATCTTCGGATAAAAGGTCAGATGCTCGGTTTGATGATTTGAACGAATTTAACGAGCGGCTAAGCCGCGTTTCAACGAGCCCTTTCAGGGCGTTTCAACGGAGAGAATGATTATGAAAAAAATATATATAGCAGGGTGCGGGGGAATGCTGGGCGAGGCGTTCCATAAACAGTTCGGGTCTGATTTTGAGCTGAAGTGTACGGATATTGATGTGAATGACACCTGGCTTTCCTATATGGATTTCCGTGATTTTGACGCCTACCGCAAAGATGTGCTCGATTTTAATCCCGACTACCTTTTCCATCTCGGAGCCTTCACCGACTTGGAGTTCTGCGAAGAACACGCCGATGAAACCTATGTGACGAACACGCTTTCAGTCGAAAATGCCTGTCACATTGCCAATGAGCTGGACATCCCGATGCTCTACATTAGCACGGCGGGTATTTATGACGGCGGCAAAGAGCTTTATGATGACTGGGATCTTCCGAATCCGCTGGGACACTACGCCCGTTCAAAATATGCCGGGGAGTTGTATGTGAAAGAGAATGTGCGCCGTCACCTGATTTGCCGCGCCGGCTGGATGATGGGCGCCGGGCCGAAGAAGGATAAAAAGTTTGTTCAGAAAATCATGCAGCAGCTCAAGGATGGTAAAAAAGAGCTGTTTGTGGTGGACGATAAACTCGGAACCCCGACCTACACGCACGATTTCGCGCGCAACGTGAAGTTACTGTTCGAGAAGGAGTTCTGGGGCCTTTACAACATGGTTTGCGGCGGAGAGACCGGCCGCTTTGAAGTGGCGGCGGAGATGATCAAACTTCTGGGCCTTGAAAGTAAAGTCAAGGTGACGCCGGTTTCTTCCGACTATTTTAAAAAGGAATATTATGCAGAGCGTCCGCCGTCCGAACGACTGGTGAACCGCAAGCTAAACCTGCGCGGCCTCAACATCATGCGCGATTGGAAAGTCTCTCTGAAAGAATACCTCGAAGAGTATTATCAGAATTATCTATAGCCGAGTCATAGAAACCTTTTTACCACCCGCTGACGCCCACCGTCGCATGAAGCTGAAACTGCGGAGGACAAGGTGGTGGTTAAGCTAGAGGGGGCCCGCCTGCGGTGAGCACAGTCGAGCCGAGGGGAGAGTTTATACCACTAATTGAACACTAATCTACCGGCGACGCAATGAGCTGCCGGGATGTATTTATTCAGGTAGCAGGTGCATCTGGGTAATCCCCAGATGAGGAATAAACGATGCGGCTGTTCAGCCGCAGCCCTTCACGGAAGGGTTTGATTGTGCACAGAGATTCCAAATACAAACGGGTTTGCATTTGGAATCTCTGTACTCAATCTGGTTCGTTTATTCCCTCTTCCAACGGCGGAGAATCAGGGGCTTCGATTAGAAGCCTTTTGCTTAAATGAGACATACCTTGCCGCTGCCCACCTGTCGCGCCGTAGCCTCGGCGAAGGAGGATTGGCAGAGCGGAAAAATTAGTGGAGATTAGTGGTCAGATAGAAGTTGTTTGTTGTTGGTTGTTTGGGGTGGCAATTTTTTCCGTGTTTTCAGTGTGTTCTGTGGTAAATCTCTTGCACTTGTTTTTGTTGTTCTCTGTCTTACTCGGGGTTCCTCTAACGAGCCGCGCGAGTGGTTGTAAAAACTCTTGATCCCATTGGAAAGTAAATAAATGAACGAGAAAAAGATGCGCATCGCAGTTTTTGGAATTCGCAATATGCCGCCCAGCACGGGTTCGGCAGGCGAAGATAAGTTTGCCAGCGAGCTGTATCCGCGGCTGGTTGAGCGCGGACATGAACTGACCGCCTATCTGCGGGTGTATGAAAAACCGTTCCCGGAGCTTCAGGAATATAAAGGCGTTAAGCTGATTTATATCAAGACCACGCGCAGAAGCGGATTCGATACGCTGCTCCACTCGGCCAAGGTGACTTGGCACATTATCCGACACAATACCGGCAAGGTGATTCACGTTCACAACGGCGGGAACAGCATCTGGGCGCTTCCGTTGCGTCTGTGCGGGAAGCGGGTTTTTATCGGTCAGGACGGGGTGGATTGGAAGCGGGAGAAATGGCCCTGGTACGCTAAGCTCTATCTGTATATCTCAGCCATGATCACCGCTTATGTTCCCAATGACGTGATCATAGACAACATCTTCTCCAAAGAGTTTTTTGAGAAACGCTTCAAGAAGAAGTTTTCCTTTATTCCTTATGGCAGCGAGGTTCCGGACGTTGCGGAGGACGATGCGATTCTGAAAAAGCTGGGCATTGAGCCCGGTGAATATTTTCTGTTTGTAGGACGGTTCATTCCGGACAAAGGACTTCACTATTTGATCCCTGCTTTTGAGAAGGTTTCAACAAACAAAAAACTGGTGCTGGTCGGCGGTTCCCCGAATCCTTCGGAATACGAAGTGGAAATTCAGAAAACAAGCGACGACCGGATACTCTTTCCCGGATATGTCTATGGAGACGATACCGTTCGCCTGATGAAAAACGCCTATGCCTATATCCAGCCATCGGATGTGGAAGGGCTTTCCCCGGTGATTCTCATGGTCATGGGGCTCGGAACTCCGCTCATTTGCAGTGATATCCGCGAAAACATCTATATTGCTGAGGAATATGCGGGGGCATTTAAGAAGGGCGATGTCGAGGATCTGAGTGCTCAGTTGGGGTTTGCGCTGGAACATCCGGATCTGATTCGTCAGCGCGCAGAGGCAGGCGCTCTTTCCATCCGAGAGCGGTTTAACTGGGAAACGATAACCGATCAGCATATAAAGCTTTTTTCAGGAAAAAGGAGCTCGCGATGAGAAAAGGAATTATTTTGGCGGGGGGAAGTGGGACACGATTGCATCCATTGACGCGGGTGGTCAGCAAGCAGTTGCTTCCCGTCTATGACAAACCGATGATCTATTACCCTTTGTCAGTGCTTATGCTGGCGGGGATTCGCGAGATTCTGATTATCAGCACGCCCCACGATCTGCCGATGTTTCGTGAGTTGCTTGGTAGTGGAGAGCAGTGGGGGCTTTCGTTTAGCTATGCAGAACAACCGAAGCCAGAGGGTCTCGCGCAGGCTTTTTTGATTGGCGAAAAATTCATCAATGGAGATCCGAGTTGTCTGGTACTAGGCGATAACATTTTCTACGGACACGGATTTAGCGGAATGCTCAAAAATGCCGACGATCGCGTCGAGGGAGGCACCGTTTTTGCCTATCCGGTGCTTGACCCTGAGCGCTATGGGGTGGTGGATTTCGATGGAACCGGAAAGGCTCTTTCCATTGAAGAAAAACCCGCCAAACCCAAATCGCATTATGCGGTTCCGGGACTTTATTTCTATGACAACCGGGTCGTTGATTTTGTCAAAGAGCAGAAACCCTCGTCGCGTGGAGAACTGGAGATCACCTGTCTGAACCAACGCTATCTTGAAATGGGCGAGCTGAATGTCGAAACCCTCGGACGCGGATTTGCCTGGCTGGACACGGGTACACACGATTCATTGCTGGAAGCGGGGGCGTTCGTTGAAACACTTGAAAAACGGCAGGGGCTCAAGATTAGCTGTGTCGAAGAAATTGCATGGCGCAAAGGATTCATTGATTCCGCCCAAATGGAAAAACTGGGGCAAGAGTTATCGAAGAACGGGTATGGGGAGTATCTCCTCCGGCTACTCGCCGAGCAGTAGATTGTGAGAAGCAAGAAAAGAAGTTTGACCACTAATTCACACTAATTTGCCAGCGACGCAATAGGCTGCCGGGAGGTATGGTTCAGGTAGCAGTAGCATCTGCCTAATCGGCAGATAAAAAAGAAATAAACGGAGTTTCGTTTCACGAAACAGCCCTTCACGGAAGGGCTTGATTTAAAGCAGAGCGTTCAAACACGAACAAGCTCGTGTTTGGACTCTCTACTTTAAATCTCCCCCGTTTATTTCTTTCAAACAGCAGCTCGGCGGCTTCGATTAAAGGAAGTTAAATAAAATGGAAGTTGTAAGTTTAGAAATTAAAGACGTAAAACTCGTGAAACCCCGCATCTTTAAAGACGACCGGGGGTTCTTTTTGCAGACCTATCACCAGAAGCAGTATCAGGATGCGGGAATTCCGTCCGTGTTTGTGCAGGACAACTGGTCGCATTCCTCAAAAGGGGTTTTGCGCGGGTTGCATTACCAGTTAAAAAATCCGCAGGCAAAGCTGGTGTCTGTCCTTCGCGGCGAGGTCTTTGATGTGGTGGCCGATATTCGGAAAGGGTCTCCGACGTTTGGGAAATGGGTCGCAGAACGGTTGTCCGCAGAGAATGGTCATCAGCTTTATGTGCCCGAAGGGCTCGCTCACGGGTTTCTTGTTTTAAGTGATGAGGTGGACTTCCTCTATAAATGCTCCGATTTCTATACGCCGGGTGATGAATACGGCGTTCGTTGGGACGATCCGGAAGTCGGAATCCAGTGGCCAGAGTGTGGCAATCCTATTTTGGCTCAAAAAGATAGGAATGCCCCGTTTTTGAAAGATGTGCAGGTGGAGAATCTTCCGGAGTTTTGCAATGAGTAATCTCTTGGTGATTGGAAATAAGGGGCAGTTGGGAACGGATTGCATGTCGGTTTTTGGAGAGGAGGCTCTCGGTATTGACCTGCCAGAAATCGATATTTCAGATCGGTTCCAATGTTTGGAAAAACTGAATGAGCTGAGGCCGGAGGTGATTGTCAACTGTGCCGCTTATACAGCGGTGGACGCCTGCGAGAGCGATCCGTCTTGCTGGCGGGCGAACGCAGACGGGCCGAAGCATCTGGCGGAGTGGACGGCGGATAACAACGCGTTTCTGGCTCATATTTCGACCGATTATGTATTCAGCGGTGATAAGCCGCTTTTCCAATCCTTGGAAGAATCGGAGGCTCCGAACCCAGTTTCGGAATACGGACGTTCCAAGCTCGCCGGAGAACGGGCGGTGCTGGAGAGCGGCGCGGATGTCGCGATTCTGCGTACGGCGTGGCTCTACGGGGCGCATGGGAAAAATTTTCTGAAGACGATGTTAAGACTGACGCTTCAGAATCCGCAAAAAGAGTTCAAGGTAGTGTCCGATCAGTACGGTTCGCCGACCTGGTCCTATACGCTGGCTCGGCAGATAAAAGCGGTGGTCGATCAACGAGCGACGGGGATATTTCACGCCTCCTCAGAGGGATTTTGTTCCTGGTATGATCTGGCTTGCGCGTTTCTGGATGAGATGGGGGTGGCGCATCATTTTATCCCCTGTTCAACGGAAGAGTTTCCAACCCCGACAAAGCGGCCGGCCAACTCGATTTTGGAAAACTCCGAACTTAAGAAAAATAATTTAAATGTTTCCAAACATTGGAAAACAGAATTGGAAATGTTTGTAAAAGCCCATCGTGAGGAGTTGTTGGACGAAGCACTGGCGTTGATAAACTAAGATTTTTTTACAACCGCTGACCGCAGCCCTGCGCGCAGGGCTAGGTTTAAAGCAGACCGCTTGTTCCTTTCCGGACGTTCTCGGGATCCCTCTGACTTCCTCTAACGACCATCGGGAGTGGTTGTAAAAATCTTTTCGGTTGTGCGAATTAGCGGTTCTCATGAACGATTTCAACGAGCGGCTTGGCCGCCTTTAAACGGAGTAAACCATGAAAAAAGTACTTGTAACCGGCGGTGCCGGATTTATTGGATCAGCGGTTTGTCGCTATCTGGTTCAGGAGAAGGGTGTTCAGGTTCTGAACGTCGATAAATTGACCTATGCAGGGAATACCGAATCTCTAAAGGAGATTGCGGACAGCCCGCTCTACCGCTTTGAGCAGGCAGACATCTGTGACCGGCAGAAAATCGCGGCGCTCTTTGCCGACTTTCAGCCAGATGCAGTGATGCATTTGGCGGCGGAATCGCATGTGGACAGATCCATTGACGGTCCATCAGCGTTTATTGAGACCAACATCGTCGGCACCTACAGCATGCTCGAAGCGGCGCGAGAGTATTGGGCATCTCTCCCCAAAAATGCGGAGCAAAGGAATCAGTCTTCGGACCTCCGTCCTCTGTCCTCTGATTTCCGCTTTCATCACATTTCAACGGATGAGGTCTACGGCTCGCTGGGCGACGAAGGGTTGTTTGAGGAAACCACGCCGTATGACCCTCGCTCTCCGTACTCCGCCAGTAAGGCTTCAAGTGATCATCTAGTGATGGCGTGGCATCACACCTACGGACTGCCGGTTGTGATCACAAACTGCTCCAATAATTACGGCCCGTATCATTTTCCCGAAAAGCTAATTCCCTTGGTGATCCTCAATGCGTTGGATGAAAAACCGCTTCCGATCTATGGGAAGGGGGATCAGATTCGCGACTGGCTTTATGTGGAAGATCACGCCCGAGCACTGGTGACGGCTGTCGAAATGGGTGTTCCAGGCGAGACCTATAATGTGGGTGGACGCAACGAGCGGACGAATTTGGAAGTGGTCCAAACCATCTGTGATATTTTGGACGAACTCGCACCCTTGTCTCAGAGATCAAAAGTCAAAGATCAGAAGTCAGAGTCGCTGTCCTCTGATCTCTGTCCTCCGACCTCTGATGCACCGAAGGAAATCCAGTCCTATAAGGACTTGATTACCTTCGTTGCCGATCGCCCCGGTCACGACATGCGTTACGCAATTGATGCCTCAAAGCTTGAAAACGAGCTCGGCTGGAAGGCGCAGGAAGATTTTGACAGCGGTATTCGAAAGACCGTTCAGTGGTATCTCGACAACGAATGGTGGTGGCTGCCGATTAGAGAGAAGAAATACACAGGGGAACGTTTAGGGATGGGGTAAGACGTCCACGTGGAAAATCTGAGGTGATCAAAATTTTTGATCGGTTCAGGATTAGGTTCTCAATGGCGGAACAGTCTGTAAAAAATGTCACCCCGCAAGTCACCCCGCAAGTCAGAGCTTTGGCGGAAGTTGTGGTCGGCGAGCTCTCTCCCGGGACACCGCCTTACACTTTTCCAAGCATTGGAAAAAATAATTTCTTCGGCATATCGTTTTGCCAAGCGAGGTGGTCAAAACGTTTGACTGGTTCAGGTGTGGTCGAAATTTTCGACCGGCTCGAAAAAGTTTCTCAGATTCGGATCGCGAAAAGGGAAAGACCGGATGCTTTTGTTCCTCAGAACCCAGAGCTGGTGAAGTACGCTCCGCTGACTCCACTGGCTAAAGAGGCAGAGGGCCGCAGGAAGAAGCCCAATTCACCAGAGAGCTAGAGAACCCTATTCGTCGTGTAGACGAGAGATGTCAACTTGTTCCTTTATGTCTAATCTAAAAAAAGTTTCATCTTGGTATTTTAGAGCGATTATCATCATCGGGCTGTTGCTTTTTGTGGCGATTCATCTTTTTTATGATCCATATAGGGCGGTTAATTCTATCGCATCGTCGACAGAGGCGCGTGTTCTGCAGGCTGGTGATCCTGAAGTACGTCTGGCTGTTTTATCCGATGTGACGCCTGGAACAGACTATCGGGTTGCTGCTCGGGTCGAATGGGACTCAGTTGTGGAGGGATCTCCTGCCTACAAATGTGCACGGGTTATTTTTGCGAGTTTTGATAAAAAGGGGCACTGGATTCCCTCTCATCATGTGTTGTGTTGGTTTATCGGCTCGGGGCAGGGTCATTTTGAATCAATTTTTTCTGTTCCTGATTCTGCTGCTTCGACTCGATTGGTGTTTCAGCATCTGGGGAAAGCAGGCTCTTTCCAGCTGGATCAGTTTTCGCTGGAGCAGGTGAAAATCAAAAGATCAGCACCGGCAATCTTTAGGGCACTACGGGTTATATGGGCCGTCATGGCTATATGGGTAGCATGGTATTTCCGGTTATGGAATCGGCTTTCCGGGCTTGCAGTAATTTTGGTGGCTGGATTGATTGCGATAGGAATGTTGCTTCCAAGCCCTGTTTTAAATGAAGTGCGTGACGATGTGGATGATTTTTTGCGTCCGGTAACGATAGCTTCATTACCTTCCTCTATTAGCAATCAAGTGACGGCCATTGACCGCGATACTCTTAAAGAAGCTGTGGAGGTTATTCGGACCGAACGAGTTTTCATTGCGGACTGGTTTCGGGGTCTTGATCTTCACAGGTTGGGGCATGCGGGGCTTTTTCTTCTGCTGGGCGCAACGTGTGGCGTTTGTTTCAACGTTCATTCGAATGGTTGGATCTACGTTCTTCGGATTTTTGTGGGCGGGATGGGTTATGCTCTGGCCGCAGAGTTGTTGCAGGTGACGGAGTTGACAAGAACAGTTCGAGCCTCTGATTTTGGCGTTAATGCGCTTGGTTGGCTGGTGGGGCTGATCGTTGTCGGGTTAATGATCCGCCGGCCTCCGTCGAAGACGGCTTGAAAGAAACTGTGGAGTGATTCCAGAAAGAGAAGAATGTTGACCACTAATTTTCACTAATTTGCCAGCGACGCAAAGCTGCTGGGAAGTATGATTCAGTAGCGGTAGTATTGGTCTAATCGGCCAATGAGGAATAAACGATGTGGTCGTAGACCACAGCCCTGCGCGCAGGGCTTGATTGGGCATAGAGATTTCAAATACAAACGAGTTCGAATTTTGAATCTTTAAGCTCAATCAGTTCCGTTTATTCCCGCCCCCGACGGCGGAACAGAGATCTTCGATTAGAAGAGATCCCGTCGCTTATAAATTGAAGAGAGATACCTTACCGCCACCCTATTGCTGTAGCGGAAAAATTAGTGAAGATGAGTGGTCTGAAATCTTAACTACGGATTGGTCCGTAGTGTCTGCCTTCGGCGGGTGCGTGAATTTACGTGATTAGCGGTTAAGATCCTCTCTGGTTTGTGTTTAACTCAAGTTTGGTTTTATCAAAAAAAAGGAACTGATTATGAAGAAGTTAATGGTAACGGGGGGGCTTGCCCCGTGAAATATTCTGAATTCCATTTGTCGGATTTCTCCGGTGCGCTTCTTTTACTTTATGCTGTTTCCGTGACGGGGCTTTAATTTCACAGGGGGAAGGCTTTATCTGTTTAGTGACGTTTAATCGAGGAGAGTTAAAACAATGAAGAAACTTATGGTAACGGGGGGGCTGGGTTTTATTGGATCCTATTTTGTAGATCTCGCATTAAAACGTGGATATCACGTGATTAATGTCGATAAGAAGACCTATGCGGCGCGCGATGATGTCGATTTCCATAACCGCAAGCATTACGAGTTCATCGAAGAAGATATTGCAACAATGACTCATATTCCGCCGGGCGTGGATGTGATTGTTAATTTCGCCGCCGAGTCGCATGTCGATAACTCGATTCATGCCAACGAGGAGTTTTTCCACAGCAACATCGGGGGGGTGTACAATCTTCTCGAGCTGATCCGCGCCAAGGACGAAACCGATCGTCCTCTGCTGCTGCATATCTCAACCGACGAGGTGTACGGAACCGCGCACGAAGGGTCGTTCAATGAAAATGACAAGTTGCTTCCTTCCAACCCTTATTCAGCGACCAAAGCAGCGGCCGAGCAGCTGATTTTCGGCTGGCGTCACACGCACGGCATCAAAGCCATCATCTGCCGCAGTTGCAACAATTACGGCTTCGGGCAGTATCCCGAAAAACTGTTGGCCAAAACCATCGAGTTTCTGCTGAAGGGCAAGAAGATGACGGTCCATGGCGACGGAACCTATCTGCGCGAGTGGATTTATGCCGAAGATAACTGCGAAGGCCTTTTGACGGTTCTCGAAAAAGGAAAAGAGGGCGAAGATAACTGCGAAGGCCTTTTGACGGTTCTCGAAAAAGGAAAAGAGGGCGAAGATAACTGCGAAGGCCTTTTGACGGTTCTCGAAAAAGGAAAAGAGGGCGAAGATAACTGCGAAGGCCTTTTGACGGTTCTCGAAAAAGGAAAAGAGGGCGAA
>JACKQG010007224.1_pt1 | contig 11311 bp, 8 predicted proteins | sample 8237621 | NCBI WGS metagenome assembly JACKQG01 (sample SAMN15677084, study PRJNA649215) | marine metagenome | biome: marine; feature: Black Sea; material: saline water; isolation source: suspended particulate matter (SPM) from the Black Sea western gyre | collected 2013-06-09/2013-06-10 | depth... | reverse complement strand
AAGTTGACCTTAGATCACTTGGGGAGACCTTTTCTCATGTCGCGAAAAATGTCATCCTGCGGTTCAGTCCGAGGATTGTCGGAAGTAGCCCAAGATTCGTCCGCACCTGCAGAAGCCACTCGAGTCATTTCCATTCTCTTGCCTCTATCTCGATCACCTCCGCAACCAAAAACTAAATGTAGTTTTCCTTGTGTAAATTCACGCAACATACCCAGTGCATTGCGCAACGCATCCGGGGTATGGGCATAATCGACCAACACCTTATACGGTTGGCCGCTCTCAATTGGTTCCATCCGACCATCGACACCGTCAAAGGTACCCACCTTGTGTACGACCTTTGAAACAGAAAAGCCCATTGCGTAAACAATTGCCAGGCTTGCCGCGATGTTCATTACATTGTAACGACCTAGCATCGAACTTCGAGTGACTATGGAACCCTCGGGACAATCCAGAACAAATTCCGCACCTTCGGGGGACAATGAAATGTCCCGGACGCGAAAGTCACTATTGAAGCCTTCACCAAAGGTGATGCTTCGAACTTGAGTGGGAATCTCATCAAGCAGTCTTTTTCCATAAGGACAATCGCCATTAATAACGGCCACTTTCGGAAGCGAACCGTTGTGACCATTGAAAATTCTCCTTTTTTCAGAAAAATATTCCTCCATCGTACCGTGGTAATCGAGGTGATCGCGGCTCAAATTCAGAAAGGCCGCCACTTCTATCGATAATCCATTCACGCGGGATTGATGAATGCCGTGGGAACTCACTTCCATGACTGCCTCCGAACAACCTGCCGCCAACATACTGCGCAACATCGCATATAAATCGGCCGATTCCGGGGTCGTCTTAAAAGATGGAATATCTCTGTCTCCCAAATGATATTTAACAGTTCCGACCAATCCAACAGGACGCCCGGGGCGCTCCATTAGATGGCGACTCAAGGCAGTGACGGTCGTCTTTCCGTTCGTGCCAGTTATTCCCGAAATACGTAAATTCTTATCCGGCCAGCCATGGTAACGACGAGCAAAACGAGCCAACGCTTTTCGAGCGTCGGACACACGCAGTGAAGCGACCCCGGAATGCTCCACATGATCCAGACCGGTTACAATCCCTGCGGCGCCACGATCAACGGCTTCCTGTATGTGAGAGTTTCCATCTACTCGAGAACCTGGGAATGCGAAAAAGAGAGATCCTTGAGAAACTCGCCGGCTATCGGTTACCAGATCGCTAATCAGGCAACTCGAATCACCCCTCAAATCGCAGTCCGTATCCGGCATAAGTTGCCCCAATGGCATGCCCCTCCGCATTCGCTCGCGGAAGTCAGTAGCATAATCGGTAATTTGGTCAGTTTCCCTTTTCATGATAAGATCAGTTTATCTTGTAAATCCTACAAGGCTCTCACCCTTCTGTTTTGCATTGTGGCCAATTCTTCATCGGTTTGATTTGGTCTTACGCCCAAATAGCCAATAACCTCCTTTGCCACTCGTTGAAAAGCGGGACCTGCCACACTGCCTCCATAACCTATGCGACCAGGTTTCATCTTTGGTTCATCAACGATCACGGAAATCACGATTCGAGGATCGTTTGCGGGAAGGAATCCAACGAATGACGCAACATGGTGTTGATTTGAGTATTGTCCTTCAATTATTTTTTTTGTCGTCCCTGTTTTTCCTGCTACTAGGTACCCTTTGATTTTAGCTTTTTTAGCAGTTCCCTCGGATACAACTTTTTCGAGCATACCCGTTAAGTTTTTTGCCACTTCCGATCTCAGCACTCTTCGAATGCTTCTCGGCTTGAATTCCACAACTGTTTTCCCTTCAGAATCAAACACCCTCCTGACCACCTGAGGTTTCATCAAAATTCCATTACTCGCCACTGCTGACATAGCCGAGTGCATTTGCATTGGAGTTACGCTTACGGCGTGCCCCATTGGCATCCGAGTAATAGTTAACCCATCCCAGCGTTGGGGGGGATGTAACGCACCTCTACGTTCTCCCCTGAATCCGATACCCGTTCTGGCTCCGAAACCAAAACTCTTGCAATACTCGTAAAATCTACGATCACCAAGCATTATACCGAGTTGAGCGGCTCCCCTGTTGCTGGAAAGGACTACTACCTCCTCAACGCTTATCTTACCTAAAGGATGATCATCTCTAGGTAGTCGATACTTCCTACTTCCACGCATCGTTATCGAAGTTGAACAATCGATCATACTATCTCCCGTAACCAAGTTTTCATTCAGTGCTCCACCTGCGGCTACAATCTTAAATACTGAACCTGGCTCGTAAACGTCGGTCATGGTGCGATTTCGTAGATTTCCCATCTCATAATTGTTAAATTTATTTGGATCGAAATCTGGTGCATTTGCCATGGCCAATACATATCCCGTAGATGGTTCGCTCACTATAATGCTAGCGCTTATCGGGTTGTACTCTTCAACAACAGAAGCCAACTCCCGTTCCACCATGTCCTGAATCATCCTATCGATACTAAGTTCAACGTTCAGTCCATCTTCAGACGGAACTTCCCTCGTGCGGTATTGCAGCAGTTCCCGACGACGACCATCTCTCTCCCACTCACGCCATCCATCTTGACCTCTTAGGTAGTAATCAATCGTCTTCTCCACACCCATTGACGGGATACCTTCTTTGTTCACAAAACCAATTACGTGAGAAGCAAGTTTGTTTCCCGGGTAAAGTCGCGAATGCTTAAAGTTTCCATACACTCCATTGATTTCGAGTTCCATCAATCGCCGGTAAAGATCTTCCTCCACATCATCGGCTATTTTAGTCCAACGAATCGGCCGAACTTCCCCGCTAAATTCTTTTCCGGATCGAGTTTTATTTGAAAATGCTTTGAGAATCTTTTGTTCTGAAACCTGCAACAATTCAGCCAACTTAGATACTTTCGGATAATCTTCGTCCTGAACGGCTTGTGGATCTACTCCCACTTCTACTACAGAACGAGTCGTAGCGAATAAATTTCCCTTTGCGTCTACGATATCGCCACGGCGGGCCAGAAGAACTGAAAAGTTTTGGCGGGCATTTTGAGCCGAGTCTCTAAGTGCGTCGCCCTTCACAACCTGCAGGTAGACAAGTCGACCGGCTAGAGAACAGAAGACACATGTAATTGCAGCAAAGACCAAATAAAACCGAATTGGACTCAGGAATGCGCTTCTCACTGTACGAAATTCCCGGCAAGTGTTTTTGATCGTGGTGAAGCTATCGACGAATCATTTGGAGAGAGTCGTCTTTTCATGTCTCCCCCGGTAATATAAAATTGATTCGAAACCGATGGCATCAAAAGCCTACCTTTCACCAATCCGGCCAAACGTGTAGGTCGCATGGAGGCTGACCTTTGACCACGTAGTGCTCTTAATCTGCGGTTAACTTTTTCACGTTCATCCTCCAATCGACCGCAAGTGGATGCATCTTCAGATATTTCCATCCTCAACCACACGACGCCAAGTGAGAATAAGCCAAATACGGCAAGCGAAAGCAGACTCACCACAGCACCAAAACGAGTAAAACGCCTATCCTTGGACTTCACCATCAGAGTTCAGGCTGTGCAATCTTTTGGAGCACTCGCATACGAGCAGATCGACTTCTCGTATTGCGCTGTACCTCTTCAGCGGTTGGTTTCACCGCCTTAGTTGATGTGAGTTTTGCGTAGGCAACACGATCGTGAATCGAACGAGAATCACGACGATGCTCCGGTCTACCTGCCATTCTCCTCATGAAGCGCTTGACGATACGGTCCTCAAGAGAGTGAAAAGCGATCAACACTAGAAATCCGCCTGGCTTCAATGCCCGGAACGCCTTCGGCAACGCCACGGCAATGGCTTCCAGTTCGCCATTTATCGCAATTCGAATACCTTGAAAAGTCTTTGTCGCGGGATGCATGCGAGGCTTACGAGCGGCGGCACCAATGGCTCGAGACACCACTTCAGCTGCAGTAACCGTTCGTTGCAGTTGGCCCGTGCCGCGTGCATCTAAAATTGCATTGACCACCCGATTCCAGCGACGCTCTTCGCCATATTCGCGAACCGCTCTAACAAGACTTTCCCGAGTAGCCGTTTCCAAAAAATCTGCAGCACTCTGCCCCACACGTGGATTTAAACGCATATCAAGAGGCGCATCGAGCCTGAATGAAAAACCTTTTTCCGCTTCCGCTAACTGGAAGGACGAAATGCCCAGATCGAAGAGAACGCCGTCAAACTCGCCTTCCGAACTCTCCTCATCCAAACGCTGAAAGCTCAAATCACAAAACCGAAAACGCTCACCGTATTCTTCAGCCAGAGGTTCGGCTCTTATTCCTGCGTCGGGGTCGCAATCGAGCGAGACAACTTCAGCATCACTTGAAGACTCAAGGAGTGCACGTGTGTGACCGCCGCCGCCGAACGTACAATCCAAATAACGTTTTGCAACACCAGGGGCAAGTGCCTCCAGTGCCTCGTCGAGAAGTACCGGTATATGCCTCACTGTTGAAGGAGCGCAGACGAACTCAGCCGTGCCGCAAAACATTTAATATCCGTTATTAGGGTTCGAATGCTTACAGAATGCGCCCTCCAGGCGCCAATTGGGGGGTAAAAAGTGGGGCGGAGCATGCACGGGGCATAATAAGGCAATGTAAAAAAGAATCGATGACGCGAGGAACCCGGGAAAGAAACGCACAAAACTCCCCTTCCAAAGACGGAAATCCCCAAAACCGTCGTATATGAAAAAGTGCGGATCTCATAATCCCAGGTCCCTCATCGCATCGAAAATCGTTCGTTCGGAAGCTTGATCGCGAGCCGTGTAACGGTCCTCCCCCCAAACGGCAAAGGCTGAAAAGTTGCCGACCAAAACGGCTTTTTTGCGAATGTCCGCATAGCTCAGCAACTTGTCGTTTAAGTTGATTCGCCCCTGCTTGTCGCAACCAAATGAATGAGCCTTTGAAAAAAGTTCCATCAAGAGAGCTTGGGCTCTCGTATCGCTCATGCTGGCCTCCGCCACCTTCTCCTCCAGTCGAGCAACCATCTTTGGCGGATAAACGGTCACGTAGCCTCCCGGATTCGGGAGTGCCAGATAAGTATTTTCCCCGCCCTCGATACGCCATTTCGAGGGAATGGTGATACGACCTTTGTCGTCCACTGAATGAACGAATTCCCCAACGAAAAAACTGACGCCTGAATTGTCCAAGAGATTTCACTTTCTATCCACTGTGTTCCATTTCACCCCATTTCGTGACACCTTCCCCCACTACCGTCAAGGGATTTCACAAAACAATTGCATTTCAATCCTTCCTCGGTTTTCATTAGCCACTTGTTATCAGTAACTTATGTATAAATTTAGCAGGATAAATAAATTCAGTACCGCTGTTGTAATTTCAGCCGTGTTCCCCACTTCGCTGCAGAGAACTGCTCAAACGGCACAATTTGCTCTTCCATTGAGGAACTGTGACGAAAGCCATCTACGACTTGTAAAGGTGGGGGAAATCAGAACAATCAAGGATAAGTGAAAATCAAAAGAACAAGAGCCGACGAACTTATCCTTGACCTAGGACTATGCGAAAGCCGCACCCAAGCCAAAGCCCTGATACTAGGAGGGAAGGTTTGGATCGGGACCGAACGGGTGGATAAACCCGGACGCCTTCTGCCCGAAGACGCCGAAGTGAGAGTCGCAACGCCTCCTCCCTATGTGGGACGAGGTGGAGAAAAGCTGCGTGGGTTCCTCGACGAATTTCCTCTACCCATCGAGGGAGTCGACATTCTGGACCTTGGGGCATCCACGGGAGGTTTCACCGATTGCCTGCTGCAGGCGGGGGCAAAGTCGGCAACCTGCCTCGACGTGGGGCACGGACAGCTCCATTACAAGCTTCGCCAAGACACACGGGTGACCAACATAGAGCGCACGAATTTGCGTAACTTACAACCGGGCGATCTCCCTATAGACCAATACCCTATTATCGTAATGGACCTGTCCTTCATCTCCCTTCGCAAAGTCATCGCCGCAGCATGGGCCTGTCTCAGCGAAGGTGGACACCTCGTCGCCCTCGTCAAGCCGCAGTTCGAAGCAACCAAGGAGGAAGCGGACCGAGGAAAAGGCGTTATACGAGACGAGGAAGTTCGCGCGCGTACTTTAGAAGAAGTAAAAAACTTCGTCGCTGAAAACCTTCCCGACGCCCAACTTTTCGCCGAAATCGAGTCCCCAATCAGAGGAGCGGAAGGCAACGTCGAATACTTCTTGGGCTGGGAGAATAACCGGAAGTCATAGTCATCCGGCAGCTACGCGTATTCTGATTACTCTTTCGAGCCTGCGGCGATAAGATCGCCGATAATGCGGTCGCGTGCTTCTTCGGCTCTTGCGGACTCCATGTCTTCGAGGCGGTCGTCAACGGATGCGTCGGAATGCTCCAGCTTCTTGACGTAGGCTCGCTTGAGGCGAGCGAAGGTGACGAGGCTTTCGGTTCTTTCGAGTTCCTTCCAACCTGTACCTACTTCGAGGTCTAAAGCCTTATCGACGACTTGTTGAGCCAAGCTGCGCTCGGCATTAAGTTCGCCCCGCTCTTCCCGAAGCTGTTCCAAGAGGAGATCGATTTCCTTTTTGCGAGCCGTATCTACAGTGGTTGCATTTTCATCGTCCGTCTCCTTCTTCACGATGTCTTCCCGCTCGCCTTCCAGCTTGCGTTGCTTGGCGTCCGACCTGCGAGTGCGACCGTCGTAGGAAGCGGTGACGCTTTGGGAGTTATTGGCCTTGAGGGAGATTATTCTAGCTTTTTTCGACAAGGCGGCGGCAGCCGAGGCGTCGGCGGACTTCAAAGCGGTCGTCAATTTATCGGCAGCTTCGGAAAAAGCTTTAGCCCGAGCATCCTTCCCGTACTCCCGATAGAGGAGACGAAAGGAGGCATTCTCGTACTTGCCGGGACCGGCTTCGGAATGCCCGTCGAGAATGAAGACGACGTAACCGTCTCGAGCCTTACGAACGGACGGGGTGAAGAAACGACGTTCATTGAGGGCTACAACCTCTTCGAGGGGTTGTTTGCCGGATCGGTTCTCAGATGGTCTCTTCTCAAGCCCGAGGACATGGGATTGGAAAGCCATTTCTTTTTCGGTAAAGGAGATCGACCGGAAGGAACTACCTTTTTCTTCGATAAGCTGCGTAACCTCGAGAGATTGGCGAAGCTGATGGTACGCCTTGTATTTGCTTTTGAGACGGTTTCCTTGTTCGGTCAATTCGTCGAGAAACTCGATTGCGGTTTCACGCGCAATTTCCATGGCCTCGCGTTCGGCATCCAAGCGATTCTCCTCCTTGACTCGTTGTAGCACCTCCGCCCGAACTCCCTCGAAGGTTACCTCGGGAGCTAAAAAGGTGGCATTGGCATCGAGCAGAGCAAGAGAAGCATTGCTTTGAGAGGACGCGACTGCCGTGGCGTTTGTGTCGGCAGTGATGTTGTTCAAGTTGGCATCGGCGACGAAGGAAGCGTTTGCTTCCGCAGTAACGTTTGCTTCACCCTTCGGTCCCGCCTTGCCATCGGGACCAGGCTGTCCATTGGTCGCGTTGCCTTCCTTTACGACAGGGGCAGGTGGTGGCGGTGGTGGTGGTTGAAACTCCGCCTTATTGGACTCGAAGTAGCGCCGGAGTCGATCCTCGGTTGGTTCGGAAGTGGGTGGCAAATAATCGTTCCTTGCAAATGTGACGGCAGTGGCGATGGTGCGAACAGGTTCTTGAAACAGAGAATCCTCTTTGCGTTCTTCATGAAAGGCCTGTAGCCGAAGGGATAAATCACCTGAAACGACAAGAGCGGAGGAGGGAGTCGTGATGCTCGGGATGGAGGAAGGCAGTTGATCTTCATCCAAAGTGAAGACCAAGCTGGCATTGCCATCAGCTTCGGAGCTAAAGCCAATTTCTGACTTTTTAATGGCTACCAAAAGGTTGTCGCGGGTAGCGGTGAGGTTGCCTGCCACACCAAGGAGAACTTCCGTTAAAGTAGAATTCGAATCGACGTGCTTTTCGCGAAACTCCACATCGAGAACTTTGCCGCCCGAACGGAGAGTCAAGCGGTCCTTAGGCTTGGGTTGCTCTTTAAGAGTAAGGGTAGCAAAAGGCGGAACGAGCAGGTCCAGGTCCTCGGAGGAAAGGGTAAGTCCGTCGATGTCCCAAGACAGTTCTTCGCCGAACATATCCCAGCGGGCTTCATCACGAAGAGCAAAGCCTGCGGCAGCAAGGGTCTCCTCCGCCTTGGCCGCTCGGAAGTAGGAATAGAGTATGCCTTCTACTGCGCTTTTTCTGACTCCGCGATTGCGACTGACACTGTCGAATGCGAGCGAACGGTTGGCATCGTCTACAAGACGGGGGTCGATCTTGACCAAAAAACGGAAATAGGCATTGTTTACATCTGAGCCTTGGGCCTCGGGAGGGAGCAGACCCCATTGATCGGCCAAATGCTCGAGGGCCACCTTCGCCTTGAAGGAACCTTCGGTGAAATCACGATCGGCCGCGTTTTGCTCGGCGATCAGACGAGCTTTCTGAGCTCGTGGCAAATACGCCCAATTGTTCATCACATAGTTTATGCGCTGAAACTCGGAGGTTAGGGACTGCTGCAGCTGTTGCCGGAATTCCTCGGGGAGCTCGCCGAGACGGCTCTGCATTTCCATGTACCTGCTCATGAGAGCACGTTGATTCTGTTGCGGGATATCGGGGTAAAACCGGCTTTCCGCCTCATCCATGACCTTGGATGAAGGAACGATGATCGCTCCAAGGTCGGCCGCGACTCGATGAGACACCTCCAACGTACCGTAAACGTCGGGGTCGTTCAGGTCATGATCGTAGTAGACTTGACGACTCCGAGACTCATCGGGCAAAAGATCAAAGATCGAAGAGCCTTGAGAAAGGTACAGCACGAAAGAAACGACGATGATGAGAAGCAGCAAGGAGAACAAGACCTTGCCCAACTTTCCACTAATCAGGTTTTGCAGAGCGGTAATCATATCGGAGATGAGGAAAAAAGGTGACTATAATGCCTAAAGTTAGGTGCAAGTCAACCACGGCTGATGGAATGCAAGAATCAATGAGCTTCCTATCTAGCGAGGCTTGAGAACCGGCGAATCATCGAAAACGGTATGGTACATCCAGTTTTTTCTTTTGAGCTGCCGAGTGCCCGGCTCAAACCCCATTACCTTATTGATGGGAATCCACGTTTGGTTGTCGTGTGAGGCTTCATGCCGTTCGCCGAATCGGCCACTGTCGAAGCCCTCCCTCAGCTCCTTGGCGGAGAAAGGTCCGGAAGGCTTGGCTTCATCCGGTAATCGAACATAATACTTGTGGAAGAACGGCAAGTACATAGTTAGTTTCTCAATCGCCAAGTTGTCTCCCTTCCAAAAAAGAAAATACTTTTGTCGTTCACCTGTATCTTTATCCAAAAAACTGGCGGCCACAAGTTTGTCTATCATCTGCCATTCACCAGAGACACCTTTCGGCATAGCTTGACTGGTGAAACGGGCTTCCCCGTCGGACTCGAAAGTAAAAGCAATCGGGAAAGACCGTTTTCGTGACTTCCCTTTGTTGCGGATAAGAACGAACATCGAGCCATTGTCGTCGACCAAGCCCCATCTATCCTGCAGCACAAAACGAGATCCTTTTTTGTAGAGGAAATACTCTTGGACTTCTTTGCCGTCGGGAAAAGCAATTACCCGTTTTCCATCCCCCATCCTCCAAGTACCTGTCCGAAGTTTTTCCTTGTTGGTTTTTTGATGCCTGAACAGCAACTCGGCGGGCATTTCCTGGCCCACTTGCCTCAAAATGAGTTGCAAAAAGTAATCTTGTCCTTCGACACGTAGGGACCGGGCTTGAAAAACTTCGCTTTCCCAGTCGAAAATTTCTCCCACGTACTCACCATCGGGTTCCTTTCCACAGGATGCGAAGACCAATGGAATCAGAACGCAAAGGACAAGAGTAATTCCTCTGCGGCCGCTATCATTTAAAAAGGTCATTCCTCACCAACACTGGCCTAGGCTTATGCTTGTGTCGAATCAGATTTCTTAGACCGACTCAAAAGAGGTATTTGCCCAAAGCGGTAAAGTAAACTGGACGCGAGAAAGCCAAGCCCGAAAAACAAGGTCCAGTGCGATTCCCCGCTTTTCTCCGGATCGAAACGCAATTCAGCTTTTTTGAAACCGTTGGCGGGATTTCCCAGCCGACTCTCAAGCACAAAGCGGATGTCCCCATTCTTGTCGGCAACAGGGATATAGGTTTCACCCTTATCACCTATTCGTTTAACAAACATCAGTGCATCCGAGTCTCGATCGTAGCTAAGAACATCCGTCCAAACGAAGTAATCGTCAGGACTGGTGGAATCCGTACCCATGCTCTGCCAACGTTTTTTTCCGTTATCATTTGGACCTACCAATTTGAATCTTCGAAAACGCAGCTGAAAATGTCCGTCATCCAAGGTCCATTCACCGGGAACATCTTGGCCACCTTTCTTGAGGGGATCGTAAATTTTGGGAGTCACTCCCCATGCTTTTCCACTCCACAAGCCTACGCCCAGTTGAAAACTATCTAGAGCCGTAGCGTGCTTGTACTCCACCCAAGGCTTTGGATAGAGCAGAGCGTGAATGCTAGAAACAAGATAACAGGCAAGGAAGACTCCCGCCAAAAGGCCGGTGATACCTCGTTTGGCTTTGAGGCTTCGAGCTTTCTCGGCCGCTTCCCACTCGATCTCTCGTTGCAGCCGAAGTTGCTCGGCATCGATAAGGCTTTGCTCATCCGGTTCTTCCTCCGAGCTTAAACCAAACCGAGTGATGTCCCCAATGCCCGGCAGGGCCACAATCGCGCGACCGACATCTGGAAAACGATCCTCCGGTTTCTTCGCAGTGGCTTTTGCCATCCATTCTGCCCATGCAAGAGGTAAGTTTTCATCCAATTCAGGGGAACGGACCTTTTCGGGAGAACAGCCAGTCAACATTCGTCGAGCCACAAGACCGATGGAGAAAAGATCGCTCTGCTCTTCCCCCACTCCACCGGCAAGTTCCTCGGGAGATCGATGAAGAAAAGTTGCCCGAGACGCAATCATAGCTTCGGATAGCTCCTCAGATGGATTAGCATCCTCGGCGGCCTTCCAGCGAGCACGGAACCATTCTTCGCCGGTGAGGCGGGACAGGCTGAACTCAGTCAAGCGGGCATCGATGCTTCCAGAGTCCGTCATTCCCAGCAACACGTTGCTCGGTTTCAAGTTACCATGCATGAGACCAACGGCATGGGCACTCCTCAGCGCAAGAAGAATGGATGTCAAAACAACTAAAGCTTCCTCCTCCAGCAAAGGTTCGGTCCGT
>JACKQG010007223.1_pt1 | contig 11312 bp, 6 predicted proteins | sample 8237621 | NCBI WGS metagenome assembly JACKQG01 (sample SAMN15677084, study PRJNA649215) | marine metagenome | biome: marine; feature: Black Sea; material: saline water; isolation source: suspended particulate matter (SPM) from the Black Sea western gyre | collected 2013-06-09/2013-06-10 | depth... | reverse complement strand
GCGGACGAACGTGACCGCGCACGGATCGTTCCCGCCGTAACTTGGACGGTCCACCCGCCGACCAAAGGGGATCATGCACGGTGCGGCAACCACGTACCCGCGTCGAACGAATTGCAGACCGTAATCGTATTTGAATCGCTCGATGTCCTTCGGGACGCCCTCCAAATCCGTACGGCCGGCAACAGGATCGTTGCCGTAGCTGCCATGACCGTGGATGCACAGCACACCGGGAACGCGCTGGCCAGTCGCCAATTTCCGCGGAATCAACAGGTAGACTGGAACGGACGGTACCCCTTCCGCTTCAAGAAGCAGTTCGTACCGCACGTGATCGCCGCAGTCGGCCCGACTCTCCTCCGTTGCGTGCCATTTCTTCGGTGGTGTGGAGTCCCCCAACAACTCCGCCAGTTTCCCGCTGAACGTGTCTTGCCAAGAACGACACTCCTGCGCCGAGTTCCCTTGATACAACATAGACAGCTTCGCCTTGCCGACCGCCTCGACAATATCCTGATGGACCGGCTTGGGAGAACGCGCAGACTCAGGCACGTCGGCAGCCTGAACCTCGACACAGAACGCTGAAACACACACCCACAGCACAACCACGCCGTACCGAACGAACTCATCGAGACGCGAAGGCCTATCCACTGCAGTCGTCGATCTCATACTTGTCATACCACATTTCATAGACTTACAACGGGTCATTGGTCCTCTCCGTAGAATTAGACACACTCAGAAGGCGTAGACGCTGAGAACTGCTTCATCATCCATGATATCATGTTACGCTACTTGAGCGAGAATGATGCTCGCAAAGAAATATCGGTACGCACGTTTTTTGCCTTGGAGACACGCCGTGAACAAAGCACTTCTGACAACCTTGTTGACCATCAGTTGTTTCGCTCCCATGACGGCACGAGCCGTTACGCTCTCGAATGATGGCGTCACCGTCCAGATCGACGACGCCAGGGGGACGTTTACGGTCACCGACCGAGAGGCCGATCGCGTCTGGCGTCCCGATCCCTGGCTGAACTGGGCTGGAGTTCTGAACGTCAAGAAGGGCGACCAGTACATATGGTGGAACCTCTCCGCAGCCCAGGACATTCGAATCATCAAACATGGCGATCAAGCCGTCGAGATCGTCTACGAGAATGAGCCCGGCACCAGCGAGAAGTCGGGCTGGCGGGTGAGAACCAAGGTCGAACTCCTGCCCGACGAGGCGGCATTCTCGATCAACCTGCTCGAAGTGAAAGTCTCCGGCGGATGCTGGGCGTCGTCGCTTCAATATCCCATCCGCCCGTTCAGCCTCAAGACCGATGTCGACCGCGGTGCTGCCGTGATCCCGTTCTGGCAAGGCCTCGTCATCCCGTCCTACATCTTTCCCATGAACGGCGGCCGGTTCTGCATGTGGGACGACGCCCAGCATCAGGCCGGCGCCCAGGGCGAATTGCGCTATTACAACTGGGACGGCCTCACCATGCCCTGGTTCGGCACCCACGATCAACGTTCGGCCGTGATGGCCGTGGTTCCCTACGACGGTTCCATCGCCATGCAGTGGATTGCCAACTACAACAATTCCGACTACATCGCCAAGAACGAATTCCGCCGCTCGAAATACCCGCGCATCGTCTCGCTGACGCCTGTCTGGCGAGTGAACGAAGTCACGCCCGAAACGCAACTCACCTACCACGTACTGCCGGGCGGAAATCACGTCACCATGGCCAAGCGGTATCGCCGAATCTCAAAAGAGAACGGCCTGTTTGTCTCGCTCAAGGAGAAGGCCCAGAAGAACCCCGATGTGGCCAAACTGAAAGGTGCCATCTACACAGGCATCTACGGCGGATACCCGCATTACGTCAACCTGCCAGGTATGGCCTTCACATTCGATCAACTGGATGGCATGGTGCGCGATATGCACGACGAGTTGGGCGTCGACCACGCCTTCATCCACGCCTGGGGAACGTTCTCCAATTACGCGCCTGTGATGTGGCCGATCAGCGAGGAACTGGGCGGCGAAAAGAAGCTGAAACGTGTCGTCGATCGCGTGAAAGACTACGGCTGGCTCTATTCGTCGTACCATTCGTTCGTCTCGCTCTTGGAGCACGATCCGAACTTCAATATCGACTTGGCTCCCAAGGACGATCAAGGCCGACCGCTGTTGCGCGGACGCTGGAAGGCGGTGGACGAAGACCGCTGGGCCGATCTGGCCAAGGCCACGCTACCCAAGGAAATGGCGGTCATCGGTCAAAACGCCGACGTCACCGACATCGCCTTCACCGGCAAGGTGGACGAGGGCGGGCGGCGACTGGCAGACTACCTGGCCACGACGGGGTTGGTGCTCGGTACCGAACGCGGCAACGAATGGCTGGTGCCCCAGTACTGCGTCTTCGAGGGCTTGGTGGCCGCATATCGCCAGCATGCCCTGATCCGCTACAGCCATTGGGCGCCCCTGTTCAACCTGGTCTATCACGACGCCGTGGTCAACTACGGCAAGATCCAGGACCCCAACCAGTTGACCAACGCCCACACCGGCGACTACTACGTCAAGTCGCTTCGCGCCATGCTGCACGGCGACGGCCCGATGGTCTTTTTCGCCCCCTATGAATACGAAGGCGTGCGGCCCTATATCAAGTTTGCCGCCAAGACGCTCGGACCGCTACATGAACGGACGGCATTCGAGGAGCTAGTCGACCACGCTTTCTTGAGCCCTGATTTCCTCGTGCAGACCTCGCGCTTCGGCGACGGCACGCATGTTACCGTCAACATGGGACCGACACCATTTGGGCAAGACGACGACGCAATGCCACCTTACGGCTTCCGCGTTGTTCGTCCAGACGGCAACGCGATCACAGGCCGTTTTCAACATCGGGCGGTCGTGGACGGTGAAGAGATCGACTTCTGACAACGCAAGACCGTATCATCGGCGAGTCGCTCGAGCGGCTTCGGCCGACCGCATCGACTCGGAACCCAGGAACTTTAGGAATAGGATTCAAGACATGCATCCTGCGACAGAATCGAAACGTCACATATCCCGCGGTGCGCTGGTTGGTGCCTTGGCCCTTTTTCTCGCGCAATCCACGACTTGCGCCTTCGTCGCGACGGGCGCGGAACCCGCGGCGAAGAAGTCTGCGCCGACCAAGCGTCCACGGCCGCTCACGTGGGAGGAGCGGTCGGAGATCTGGTACAACCAACCGGAGACGCTCAAGGCGCCCGCGCTGGCCATCGCCGAAAATCTGTTCTACGTCGGCAACAAGCAGTTCTCGTCGCATTTGCTAGTGGGCAAGAAGGAGATCGTCCTGATCGATACGCCCTATCCGGTGCACTTCGACATGCTTGTTGACAGCATTCGCTCGGTCGGCGTCGATCCGGCCAAGATCACGTTGATCCTGCACACGCATCGGCACTACGATCACAACGGCGCGACATTCCGGATGAAGAAGCTGAGCGGAGCGAAAACCGCCATCGGTGCGAAGGAAATCCGGGGTCGGCTCCAGAAACCGCACGTCCTCGAGCCGGCCATCCAGCAGTACTGCGAGCGGCGGGGCTGGGCTTACGAGCCGTTCGACATCGACATGCTGTTGGATCACGGCCAGCAGATCGACATCGGCGGCACGGTCGTTCATTGCCATCATACGCCGGGCCACACGCCAGGCACGATAAGCTATTCCTTTGACGTGACTGTTGACGGGAAGAAGCACATGGCGTTCCTCTTCGGCGGTCCGGGGCTGCAAACGCTGCGCTGGGCCAACAATGGCTATCCGGGCGCTGCTGCCGAGCGCAAACGGCAGCAAATCGAAGATTTCACCCGCACCTTCGATTACTTGAAGACGCTTCAAGTCGACGTGCCCCTCGGTGCCCACCCGTTCATCAACGACACGCTGGGAAAATACGAGCGTCAGCAGAAGGGCGAACAACCAAATCCGTTCCTCGATCCCGCGGGTTGGAACAAGTTCCTGGCCAAGCAGGAAGCCAGTTACAAGAAGGTGATCGCCGAAATGAAGGAGAAGTAGGAAAGAGTCTCACCGATAAGTCCATGCAGGAACGCCGGGGGATGAAGGCGTTCGGCAACTCATGGCCCCACCTCCAACTCCCTTGAAGCGGCGTATCGGCTTCCGCATCGACGACGACTGAGCGGCACGGGGAAGCGGACATCGTGGCGAGGTCGCGGCGGCTGGTGTGTTGCGCTCTCCAGCGTTTCGATGGCTCCCCCGACACTGGAAACGGTATACTGAGTACTGCTTCCCCACTCTGCCGTGTATGACGATGAACGATTCCCAGCCACCTAAACCGAAACGCCGATGGTTTCAATACCGCTTGCGCACGCTGCTGGCTCTCGTTCTGTTGACCGGCGCCGGCCTGGGGCTTTGGTCCAGATACGTCCGGTCGTTTCGTTCGCAGGCGGAGGCCGCGGACCAACTGCGCGAGGTTGGCGCCGCCATCGAAACGCGGGCCGGCGTTCCGGCTTGGATGTGCTGGCTGTTTGGGGGTGATAGATTCCAGAACGTGGTGATGGTCCGTCTGGATCACCAGAACTTCAAGGCCCAGGACCTGGCACCGCTACGGCGCCTGCCCCACCTGGAACGACTCTATCTGGCGGCCAGCAGCCTCGACGACGCGGGACTGGCTCATGTGCGAGGGCTGAAGAAGATCCAGCGCATGTCGCTCTGGAAGACCAATGTCACAGATGACGGCATGGCCAACCTAGCTGGGCTGACCAGCATGGAGGTTCTGGACATCCACTACACGGAACTCTCTGACGAATGCCTCGTCCATCTGGCGGGCATGTCCCGTTTGGAGAGGTTGATATTCAACTTCGCCCTGACAGACAAGGGGCTCCGGCGGCTGGCGCCGTTGCCCAATGTTCGCATCGAACCCTATTTCTGGTTGCGTTGTGTTGACGTGACAGGTGAGGGGATGCGTCTGCTGGCTCATTTCCCGAATGTCGATGATCTTACCATCGACAGCTCTCTGTTGACGGACGCGGACTTGGAGCCTCTGACGCAACTGCCAAAACTCCGCGAGTTACGACTACTGGCACCCAGCATCACGAATGCCGGGCTGAAGACCCTTGCTGACACGTCCTGTGTCAGACTTTCTATCAGCGAGTCCGACATTACCTTTCGAGGAGTTATCGCGGTCTACGGGAAACGAACGCATTTCCTTCGCCTGAATTCCGAGGCTGTGACGGTGTCGTCCAAGAGTTTTCTTCACAGTACCATTATCGGTGGAACCGATCGGTGCGGCCCGGTTCCGACATCCGTGACCGTGAGAACACCGGTACGGGACGACGAGTTGGTTCTCATCGAGCAGTTCCCTGAATTGATCGGCGTAAGTCTGGCCAAGCCCGCGTCCCCGCAGATGGCGCCCACTAAGGCCGTGCTGAGGCATCTTCAACAGCAGCAACTGGAGGAATTGACGTGTGCGGGCCTTCTGGATGCGGAAGCCATTTCAGCACTCGGCAAATTGACAGGACTTCGCCGATTGGCAATAGGAGGCCGCTTGCCTGACGACGCAACGGTCCTCCAGCCACTGGGGAATCTTCGGCACATGGAACACCTGAGCCTGCGCGGGGCGGGTATTGGCGATCAGCATCTGCATTTCCTCGACAAACTGACGGAATTGCAGACATTGGATTTGGGCGAGAACCCAATCGTCGGTACGGGGCTTAGACACATCGCCGGGCTGTCGAAACTGAAAAGTCTCTGGCTGATCGACAGCCCCACGTTTACCGATGCCGGGATGGTTCACCTGAAATCCCTGAAGAATTTGGAATTCCTCTGTATCCAGCACACCCAGGTGACTGACGTCGGGTTGAAGCACATCCACGGACTGCCTCGCCTGCGCGACGTCTCCACGCTCGGCTCGCGAGTTACGACGCGAGGCCGAAGGGAACTCAGCCGATCCCTAGGGCTAAAGCGTGTGTTGTACTGATTGTGACAACAAGGGGCGGCGACAGCCGAACCCACCGCGTCTGAGCGGCGAATGAAATGAAGCACGGCGGTAGTCGCACGAGGAGTATTGGAGTTGCGCAAAGCACTCCACCCTCTGTCCCAAAGGGCAAGCTGCTTGGGGCTTCGTCAGCGCAGGGGCCGGATCATGCGTTTGGCACAGAGGCACGCCGTGGATCTGTACCGGGAACTGTTGGGCTACGCTCGCACAAAGTTGGCCGCTCTTTCCAACCGATGGCAATCTACTAGTGTCGAGAAAGGACTCGTGCTCAGCGCACGAAGGTGCAGTTCTTCCCGAATTTGTGGACGAGTTCGGCAAATCCCGCCCAGACTTCCCGCGATACGACTCTACGGCGGCCGGGTCGTTCACTTGTCCAGCGAAGTCGTCAACGGTTGTCGACAGCGGAGTTCACACAACGACCGGAGCGAAGGAGCAACAGATGTGTTACGCAAACGTCAGATCGTCGCGTGCCTGTATGATTGTCGCGTTGGCCGGCCTGTGCATGAGCGGATGCATGGCCTACCCACAACATGGACAGGTGATCGGTGCAAAGGACGAGGCATTCGAGTGTGCGGGGGCCACTGCGAATCCAGGCGAGCGAATTGCCATTCAGGCTCGATATGGCTCTCGATGGATAAGGATCGCCGAAACGACCACCAGCATCCGGCCATCCGTGTGGGACAGCGGAACCTGGTACTTCTGGTATGTCCCCGAAGCAACCGTTCCCAGCCGTTGCTGGAGCTACGCGGGATGGGTGTTCGATGCCGCAGAGATCCGCGCGATTTCGTTGGACGACGAGATTCTTGGTGATCCGGCCCTGTTTACTTTCGAGGAAGGGTTCACACCGACCGAATACTCGGACGTCTACTCCGCGTGGGAAGACTATGGCCACGGACGATCGCTCACCATCTATGGATACCGTGATTGACCGTGCGCTCGCGGCGAGGCGCAAGCCTTAATGCCAAAGAGCGTTCAACACCCTACTTCACACGAAGCGCCGCCTCCCCCTTTCCCTTTGGCGAGAACAACAACTCCACCGTTTTGCCATCCTTAAACGTAATGGCCGCGCCAAATGCCTCTCCCTGTTTTATCTCACGTACCCTTTCCATGTTGGACTCGTTCTTGAGCGGCTGAAGGACGGTCACGAAACGCTGCGACTTGCCATGAGTGCGGACGAAGATGCTTGGGGCGTCGTCGCCCACCATGCGCGTATGCCAGTGGTTCAGTCCGGTCAGGCCGGTGTAGGCCGCGCCACCTGTCGCGGTCTGCCAGAATTCGAGAGCCAGATCTTCGCCCAGGTCCCACTTCAGTCGGAGATCGCCATCGCCGTGGAGGCGCTGGAGCTTGCGGATGTTCTGGTAGTTCGCTTTGTCTCCCAGCGGTTGCGATGCTCCAGCGGCTTCCCAACCCTCCCCCAAGACCAAGCTACCGAAGTTGTGGTAGACGAAGTCATAGGTGTGCTCTTCCGAGGAGCCAACGTCTTCCAGGAGAACGATGGCATTGCGGACCAGGAACAAGGCGCGCCGGTGAGTCACTCCGGGATGGTGGCCTCTGACCTCTGCGGCCACAGCCTGAACCTTCCCGGCCTTACTGCCCATGTCCGGCGCCCAGGCAATCAGACTGCCGATCGCCGGGGACTGATTCGCTGCGTCCACCATGATGACGTTGTTGCCCAGGGAATCGTGAGAGATGAAGGCCATTGCTTCCGGTGCGCCCCGTTCGAAATTTGTCGGTGCGTTGTAGCTCGATCCCGGGCCCTGTGTGAAGACGCGACCATAGGCCCAGAGAGTCATCTGAAGCCGATCGAGGGCCGCGTGCATCGGGTTCTCGCCGTAGTCCAATGTGACGTAAACCTGTTCTTCCGGGGTCTTGCCTGAGCGCAGGATGGCAAAGCCTGCATGAGGGAACAGCGTGGGCGTGTCCTTCAATGCATCGCGCCACGCATCCGCTTCGGGCGGACCGTCTTCCAGCGATTTCAGGAACGTACGCAGCGTCGACCGCCGTCCTGTTCGGTAGAGCCATTCTTCTTCCGGGAACAACTCGTACACCACGTCACAGAGGCGATTGGCTCGGACGCTGCCGCCGGTGCCGTTGTCACCGGTCACGGGAACGTATCCGGAAAGCGTCGCTCTCTCGTATGGCATACGCACGGCCGCCTTCAGCAAGTCGAAAGGCACCTCGACCGGCAGTCCCGAGTTCTTGATGAGCGGGACGGATGTGACGTACTCGTTCATCGACGCGTAGTGGTAGTTCAGGGGACGCCCTTCGGACGAAAAGCCGTCCGGCTTGATATCCGTCAGACGCTTGACAAGCCCGCTCTCCCACTGGAGGCCGCGGTACAGGATGTTGGCGTCGCCGCAGGTCAGTCCGGCGAGGATCAGGTCGTAGTTCGTAATGTCGGTCATGTTGAACAGGCCGCCGGGAAATTTTGCCAGCTCGGCCGCTGCCGGAAGGACGAAACCTTCGTGGACTTTTTTCCGCTCGTCGTCGGTCCACGAAGGCGAGTCGGCGATCATGTTCAGCAGTCGGAAGTGGCCTTTGAGAAGGAAGTTCGATCCGTACGTCGAGGCGTGCGCAATTCGGGAACCCGCGAGCAGGTAGTTGCCCCGGTAGTAACGGGCATCGTTGGCCATGCCGGTCCATGGCAGCTTTTCATACTGCTCGGCATAGAGCAGGAAGAGGTCGATGGCCTTGCGCGCGTACCGCTCATCGCCAGTGAGTAGGTAGACGGTGCCGAGGTCGTCGAGCCCACCCTCACCGCTCGTATTCGATCCGAGCCAGAGCTTCCAGACGGTGGCCGCCTTCTGGGTCGCCGCTTCCTGCCTGCCGCATTTGGGGCAAACAACAAACGGCATGACGTCGCCGCATGTCATGCGGCCTTCGCAGGCTTCGGTTGGGCAAGAATCGCCTCGGTACCCTGAATGCGCCCAGCCTCGGGTGCCTGGGATGGCTGCGAGTTTCACATTGAGAAACCAGTCCGCGTTTCTGGTTCGTCGCTCGAGCTGCAGCCATTTCCTGACTTCTTCACGGTCAAGCATTCCCTTCAGACGCTCGAGGTCGTCCTGCGAGTAAACAACCTGCCGTTGGTAGCCTTCGGTGAGCGGTTTGACGAGCCAGCCGGAGGCAAGGTACGGCGCCTCCGGTTCGTCCTGCGGCACGAACGCCACGTGCAAGTCTTCTTCGTATAGCTCGGGGAGATCGGTTTTCACCAGCTTTGCCGTGACCGTGAACGTCTGTGGTCGGAACGGCAACAGCTCCACTTCTGCGGGTTCCACGCTGAGGCCGAAGGCATCGTGTTGGGACCGGATTTCCGCGCGAACTTTCTGTTTGCCTTTGCCAAGATTCACGAGTTGATACTCAATCCGGTAGCCGTCCTCCGTTCGTATGGGGAAGGAGACCGGCGACAGCCACCACGGCTTGAGATAGACCAGGTCGGGAACGAGCTTCAGGTCCCGGAGCTCAATGACCAAATCTTCTGCTCCGGCGCCAACTTCCAGCAGCAGTTCCGTCTCGTTTTCCAAGCCGTCCTTCGGGTCCCATTTCAGCCATGCCGGGATATCGAAGACGACTTGGGTCGGGTGCCAGACGTTTCGTTCCGTAGTCGGAAACCCGATATGCCATTCGTGCTGTTTCGCCTGCCGCGGTCCTGGGCGCAGGCCGTGGGCATCGACATTGAAGAGAAACTGGATTCGACCGGACACGATCCTGTAGTCAAGAACCAGACGGTCGAAGTAGCGAAGCCGATTGATGAGGGGAGAGCCTTGGGAAAGCGCAAGCGTGGAGGTCTGGCCCCTGGGAATCGTCCAGACGAGGGTCTCGCCGTTCTTCTCAATCTGTCCGTTGGTGGCGGTAAACGTGTCGCTGACGGGCAATCGGCCAAGTTGAGCAACGGGCTCGCGAGCGGAAACGATCGGCAAGGCAAACAGGAAGGAACAAATGAGGTATTTCGCCATGGGAGCACGTTCCATTCTCGGTTGGAGTTTCGGGGCAGACAGCACAATCGAGCTGCCTTCCGGAGAAAGGATAGACGTTTTCTTTTCCACTGGCCAAATCCGTTCTACCAGGAGGGACTGGTGATTCAAGCAGGGTAGGCTGGAATGAAATTGGACGACCGCTCATAAAGACCAAACTTGCGGGTCTTCGTCCTGGATGATTTAATGTCTGGCCACCGGACGAGATTAAGGATGAATTTGGTGGCCAGCGTGGTTTCTTGGCGAAGACCGCGCCGGCGAGCATGGCGAAGACGATTGCGTTGGTAAACGAGATCAAGCCGGATGCGCTGGTTGTTCTTGGTTCATTGACATGGTCCGGTTCGAACGACGACTTTGAGGCGTTTGGTGCGTATCTCGATCAATTCAAGGTGCCCGCGTTCGTCGTACCTGGACATCGCGACAAGCTGATGGGATCGCTCGACAGCTACCGACAACTCGTTGGCAATCGAGACTCGGCCAACGCAGTGCAAACGGTCAGCGGAGTAGCACTTGCATTCAGCAGCGACTTGCACGGCGAGCCGACACGCTACGGCCATCGCCGAGTTGAACCGCTTGAATCCGGCAATGGTCTTCATCGCCGGCGATCTGGTGAACAACAACTTGCCGGAAAAATGGGAGATATTCAATCGCGTCTTCGCCAAACTGAAACCGCCACGTCACGTTGTGCCTGGCAATCACGACGTGCTGTTCAATTACAGCTTCGTCGAGCGGGTTGCGGTAGCGTGTTGTGATGCCGAGAACCCCGCGTGTTGCCCGCTGGCGGGATGGTTTTGCATGTGCTGAATCGTGGTGTCGGTCGAATGCGGTTGTTCGATGACGACGATGATGACGCGACACGGTGGAATAATGGATTGATGATTGTCGATTGATGATTTTTGATTTGCGAAGTAGGTGTGCAGTGTCGACCTCGCTCGCATCCGTCAAGGTCACCGGGTTTCGTCACTTCGCAAATCCAATTCCGTACGCTTAAACCTCAGCAATCATCAATCGACAATCGCTAATCAATCCGCTTAACTCAGTATGCCGTCCCAACCTTACCGGTACAGACGCGGTTGTGGGCCGGTCTCCTGACCGGGCCACTGGCCCGACCGAAGGTCTCCTTTGCATTCCGGAGACCTGCCGTCATGCGGGTCCCGCGGTCGGGAGACCGCGGGACAACTTCATAGCTTCCGTGATCATCCAAGGCCATTTAACTTAGCTCACAATGCCGTCCCAGCCTTTCCGGTACGGACGCCGGATGAACTGGTCGGCTTCCGGCGCATTACGGGCGCGCAGGTTGACGTAGTCCCACTCGAGCTTCTTCCCGGTCCGGTAGGCCACGTTGCCGAGGTGGTTCGACTCGGTGACCCAGCCTGAATACAGGAAGTTCGAACCTGGCGG
>JACKQG010007222.1_pt1 | contig 11314 bp, 10 predicted proteins | sample 8237621 | NCBI WGS metagenome assembly JACKQG01 (sample SAMN15677084, study PRJNA649215) | marine metagenome | biome: marine; feature: Black Sea; material: saline water; isolation source: suspended particulate matter (SPM) from the Black Sea western gyre | collected 2013-06-09/2013-06-10 | depth... | reverse complement strand
CTGATTATATCTTATTTTGGCCCGTTTTCGTGTCCGGTTTTTGGGGTCCACTATAAGCTGACCTGCCGGTGGTACACTTTCGAGACGACAAGTTTGACATCTTCGAGAACGACATCAAAGTGGTAACCATCAATTCTGCCAAGGGATTGGAGTTCCCGGTGGTGTTCCTGGCCGGCTTGCACGAAGGGGAACTGCCTCGCCGCCTCAACCAGGAAGACCCGGAAGAGCTGCAAGCCGGGCTGCGAACCGAGCGACGCTTGATGTACGTGGGCATGACACGGGCGGCCAGCCGGCTCTATCTGGTCTGCCGGCAAGATGACAGGTCCAGATTCGTGGACGAGATTGAGCCGGCCACAGTGCGGTTCGACCATTGCAGACACGTGCCGGAGAAGGGCGATACTCCGTTCTAGATCCTGCAACGATAGAGGTGGGGCACAGAGAACAACCACGGAGCACTTCTCTGCTCTAATGACTCCCGATCCTCCGTGGTCCAGTTACTGTGGCTGCGCCGGTACCGGCAGCCCATTTCGGTCAAAGGCCAATTGTGTGGTAAACTACGAGAAGCGAAGTGCACAACTGCAGAAAGGCAGACCATTCGATGGGTGAAGTCTACAAGCATCCCCCTCTGGTCGAGGCATTGTGTGAATTCCAATTTGATGAGAGCACGCCTTGGGACGTGACAGTCTTTGGCACCTATTATGATCGCGTCCAGGCTGAGTTCCCGACAAAGCGACAAATGCCGCGGGTGGAGATGTCACTGAGCCAGGACCAAGGGGCTATACAAGGGGAAATGCGGGAGACCCGGGTGCGTATGCAGTTCTTGCGCCCCGATGGCAGCGCCATGGTCCAACTGGCTCCCCATCTTCTTATTGTCAATAACCTCCCCCCCTACGAATCCTGGCAGGCCTTCAAATCCCTGATTCTGGATCGCTTGGCCGACTACGGAGAGGTTGTGAGTTCTACCCACTTGCGGCAAATAGGACTGCGCTACATCAATCGCTTCGACTCTCCGGCTCAGGGATTCTCAGTAGGCAACGCTTTCGGCAATTCCGAGTTCCTGCCGGCCCGTCTCAGGCAGGCCAGTGCACCGTTCTTCTTGAGGCTAGAAATGCCCCAAGGGCAGCAAGGGCACCTGCTGGTCACAATGGGAACGATAGACAGCGAAGAACCTGACCAGGTGTCCACTCTGCTCGACCTGGACTTCCGGATTAGGATCGGCGCAGCCCTGGATCAGTGTGAGTTGGCCAACCATCTGGACTCCGCCCACGATCGAATTGAGGAGGTCTTCGAATCCTACCTCACTGACGAATTGCGCGACCGGTTCAACAAGGAGGCGTAGGTTCATGATGCATCAATCTTGCGTGGTGGCTTCTTCCGAGATGGATCTGGTTGTCGGGTTGGTTGCCAAGCTACAACGCAGTCAAGCACAAGCGGCCGGATTCTATTCACTGCAGACTGCAGTACTGTTGGAGACTGACCTTCGTCCTCAGAATCGGCATGCCATGGCTCTGCTTCGGACTTGGATGGCTTCGCCCGATGAAAAAGGCTCTGAGTGGTGGGAGGATTTCGAGCAGCAATTGAGGGAACATCGCCTATCCTTTCGTGAAGGCGCATGACCATCCCGGCACGGTACGTTCTAGACACCAACATCATCACGGCGATCTTGCGAAAGGAAACACGTACCACCAGCCGCCTGTCCAGGGCACTGGCCTCGAACGCCGAGTTTCTCATATGCCCCGTGGTATTCTATGAGACGTACCGTGGCCTTCTCCACAGAGATGCCAAGGACCAGTTGGACTTCTTCTTGGAGTATGTCGCCACTTTCACCTGGGAGGATCTCAGGAGGCAAGACTGGCAGGCAGCTGCCCATCTTTGGTCCCGCCTTCGGGCTCAGGGGCAGCAGGGTCAAGATGCTGATCTCCTCATCGGAGCCTACGCAGCCCGGTGTGGTGCGGTCTTGGTCACGGACAACGAAAAGCACTTCGCTCTCACGGATGTGCCGGTCGAGAACTGGCGGCGCTGAGGGTCAGGGAACGTATCCCGAACAATCGGACCTGCGAAGTTTCGGCCCGCACAGCCGAAGAAACCAGGGGCATCGCTTCTGCCTGCCACAAGCGAAATACACTCCAGTGACACCAACCTCAACAACGTTCTCCTGACTGCTGTGGCAGTAGCGGCCGGAGGCGCCCGATGACTTGGCAACAATCCATTCTGGCCAGTTTTTCTCCCAAAAGGGAGAACATGCTGCTGGTAATCGACCCCGACAACCTGATGCGGGATGATACCCTGCTGGCCGAGGTTCAAAACAGCAACTACGACGTGCTCGAGCTGGAAGATGAGGTCTCGTTCCGCTACATGTTCGAGCGCAACTACCGCGGTCGGTGGGATGAAGACGAAGATCGACACCTGGTGGTCGTCGTGCATACCACCGATGGAGAACGCCACATACCTTTCGATTTGTGGCAGAAAAGCCGGCGTATTGAGCTCAGCGTCAGCAGGCTGTTCCCCAACCTGAATGCCATTGTAGTGTGCCGCCTGGATAACGCCTACTATGCTGATCTCTACCCTGCCCACCAACAGCTTGTCGCTCACCATGACATGCTGCGGGGGGAGCGGCAGACCATTGAGTTCATCCTGCGGGTCGTGTTCGGCCTGGACCCTGCCGGCAGCAGCGATCCAGCCCGGTGGGTGGAATTCCTGATCCACAAGCATTACAGCGCCCGCGAGCTGCCGCCAGCGCTGGAATCCCACGTTGTCAACCGCTTGTTGCCCGGAGTAGCCGACACTGGCCTGTGCCCAGAATTCCTGACCGATGCCGACGCCTTCTACAGCTGGTTGAGCGCTGAGTGGGCAACCTGTATCGCCAGCCTGGATAGCGAGGATGAAAAGGCCGGCGTTGACTTCGGGGACCCTCGCTTGCGGCCTCTGCTGCCGGCTCTCTTTGCCGAAGGGTTGCTGCATCGAGTACCTGGCCCGGACGTGCTGCCCGAGGAGCAGACTTGGATGGCAGTTGGGCTCACCGTGTCCCACACCACCGGCCGAAACGTGCTGGGCAAGGAGGCGGGCGCTCAAAGTATCTACAACCTCAAGGCCCGGCTCAACCGTTTCCTGCTGATGGACGAGGCATCACTTCCCAGCGGCAAGACCGATCTTCGTGACTGGCTCAATCTGGCCGCCGAATGGGCAGAACTGGTCTACCAGGTGAATAGCCTGCCGGGCGAGAGTTACCTGCAGGTCCAACCCAATCTGGCTGCGGCCCGTGACGCGCTGGATCATCATTTCTGGACGTTTCTTCAATCCCGATACAGTGCGGTCCACCACTACCAGGATGGCAAAGGCCCTATTTGCCTGACCGCCGTCAACGCGTGGCTGCATCAACATGTGATCCCCGATCAGCGGCTGGCTCTGCTCTGCTTCGACGGGCTAGCCCTCGACCAGTGGCTACTGCTGCGTGATTACCTGAACTCAAGACTGCCTGGTCTCTCTTTCGACGAAGGCCGAACCTATGCAGTGGCTCCTACTCTGACCCCAATCTCCCGACAGGCGCTCTTTGCCGGACGCCCGCCCACCGCCTTTGCAGAGACTCTGAGCCGTACCGACAAGGACCCAGACCGCTGGCAGGCCTACTGGATCAATCACAATGTGCCGCCTCGCCGCGTGGCGTACATCAGCGTGCAGGTGAGCGGAGCAGGGCTGGATCAGGTGAGCGCCATCACTGAGAGCAAGAACCGACGATTGGCAGTGTTGATCAACCTCTTTGACGAAGTGATGCACGCCGTTGAGGGTATGCCCCCCGAAGCTGACAAACGAGTGTTCTATGATGTATTGCGCAGTCACCTGGAAAACGGTCGCCTGCAGCAACTACTTGACCAACTGCTGGCCTACGACTACCGGGTCTTCCTGACCGCCGATCACGGTAATATCGCCGGGGCTGGCACCGGCTTGAAGCCGCCCAAAGCACTGATTGAGACGTTCGCTCGCCGGGTGATCCTCTTCGACAGGGCCGAACTGGCCGCTGAGTATGCCAGCACCCACGGGTTGCGTACTCTGCCCAGCAAGGCGCTGCCGCCCGGCGTCCATCCCGTCTATATGCCTGACACTTGCCTCCTTGCTCCCCAGGGCACCACCCACATCTCGCACGGCGGCCTGTCGCTGGAAGAACTGGTTGTTCCCTTTGTGGAGGTGACGCGGCAATGATCGGCCTTGACTTCCCTGTGAAGCCGCAGTGGGTCCACGACGTACACCAACTGTGGCAGCCGGCTCAGCCCATCAACGATTTGATCCAGGCAGCACTGTCGCAAACGATGCAAGAGTTAGGTGGAGAGAAGACTCGTCGTAAGAGCCTGACCATCATCTTGCGCCACTTCGTGGCCACAGAAGGCTCCGGCCAATCGCGTCGCACCGTTCCGCAGGATGCGTGGGTGGCCTATTCCCGAGTGTACCCGGCGAGCACGATGGCCCCAGCCTACCTGGCTCACCTGATTGCCCAAAACGACGTGGCGCAAGCGGCCACTCGTTTCGTCGTTCGCCGCTGCGCGGTTGGCGATGCGTTATCCAGCGGGGAGTTGCGACGGCATGTCGCATCTCTCTTCGGTGAGCGCAAAGTGGTCACCAATGCCGCCAGTGCTTTCTTGCGCACACTGCAGAGCTTTGGTGTGCTGGCTACCGGTCAAGGAACGCGCGGGTACCATTTCGCCGCTCGCCTCCCCGTTAGTCATGATGTGTTCCCTCTCATCGTCTGGGCCTGCTGGCAACGCAACCTGGCACCCCAAATCGACTTAGACAGTTTTGAGGAAGACCCTGCTTTGGCGCTCCTCGAGCCGGGCAGCTTTGGGCACCACTGGCAAGCCTACCAACCACGTTTGTGGAGCCTGGAGGAGCGACTCGAGGGCCGCCGGGCAACGCTCAAACATACGGCAGCAAACACCCTTTGACAGGCGTTGCTGGACCTGTTGCCGCCGATCGGGTAGTACTTCGAAGGGCATTCACACCACTATCACCGCGCCAGTCGGCTTTCCGGAAGAGGACACGGGCGGGCAGCCAGGTGCACACAAGACTGTCCACTTAGCATTGACTTGGGAACAGCAATGTCTCGCGCAATGATCGTTGGGGCCATTCTCATCGTGACCACGTTCGCCTGCGGCGGGGCCCCCCACCATAACGCTGGTGCGGCCGCCTACGGACACGCCTTGGCCCACAGATACGCCGGCGCCCACCCATACCGTGCGTCCTCGGCCCGATCCTGTTCAGACCATCCATGTGGTTCAGCCCGGCGAGACCTTGTCCGAGATTGCAGAGCAATATGGCGTGTCAGTGGATGCGCTCACAGCGGCAAATGGAATAGCCGATCCTCACCTCATCAAGATCGGCCAGGAGCTCATCATTCCCGGCCCGGCATCGGCAACGCCGTGAAGTGAGTCTTGGCGGGGGCGGATAACACAACTGGGGGCCGTGGGGATACGCCTGACAAGGTCATGCCGCAGGAATTCCCCCGCTTCAGGACGGTCCCTCAGGTTCTCACTCATGCACTCGCAGACCGCCCGATCCTGCCGAATGCCGCAGGGTATTATCCCACGTCACCAACCCAGCCCGCAATCATTCTCTGACCAAATCTGGTCGCGGGTTCACCGTCTTCTGGGCGGCCACCACCTTGCCCGCCGCACTTGGGATTCTGCCTGCTTTTTCCTCCTGAATGAGTTGTTGGGTCTTCCAAGTGCCTGTGCCGCGTCTCCTAATCGTCCAACCCGGGGTTTCCAGGAAATGCAAACCAGCCATCAAGCGTCTTGTTCATTCGCGTCTTGATTTCTTCCAGCAGTCTCATCTTCTTGGTTTGGCCCTCTCCCTCAGCCCGCGCGGCGGTGATGCAATCCTCAACGTCTTTCATCGCATCAAGGAGGACGTCATGCTTTCTGAGCACGTCGACCATTTCCAGCGCTTGATCGTAGGTTTCCCTCGCCTCCCTCTCCTTGCCAAGCACAAGGCACATCAGGCCCTTGTTGAAATGTAGAAACACATCAGGGCTATCAATCAATGTCAGGGCCTTGTCGGTGTGCTCCAGCGCTTTCGTATGCTCGCCCGCCTTGAAGTGCCACCAACCCAATTCAGAGTGTATCTGGTACATCGATTCCAGAGGTGGTCTTTGCTCCAGGGCTTCGAGGCTACGCTCGATAGCTTCATGAAAGCGACCCTGCCTGCCCAGTGCACAGCCACAGTTCGCCAACGCCATCCAACTATGAGGATTGATTCTCAGCGCTTCCCCGGCTGCGCCGATGGCCAACTCGTACATTTCCAGATCGGCGAAGACGGCAGACATCGTTTCGTAGGCCTCGCAGAAGTCTGGGTCAATGAGTGTCGCCGCCACCAGATGCTGTAGAGCGGGTCTGTACTCCTTCATCCCCATGAATGCTTCGCCAAGCGTCAATCGAGCCTCTTTGTCGCGAGGCAGATTCTCAACGACGATACGCGCATAATGGGCACATTTCTCCCAGGCCCCGTGGTCCTGATACAGAACTGAAAGATTCTGATAGGCAGGCAGAAAGGTCTTGTCGATTTCTATGGCTTTCATGAAGTACTTCTCTGCCTTGTCGTATTGCCGCAGGTCCCGATAGCAATTGCCCATGTTGCAGTAGGCCCATGGGTAATCCTCCTCTATCTTCAAGGAGTTGTGGAATTCAGCAATGGCTTTTGCGGTCTTTCCCAGATACATGAGGCAATATGCATAGTCAAAGCGCAGATTCCAGTCATCTGACTGTACCTGCAACCCGCGCTCGATATACTCCAGCGCAGCCGCATAGTCACCCTTGGCGATGAAAGTCTTCGCCATCTGCTGATACGGAGTCGCATATTCCGGAACCAATCGTGTCAGTTCTTCAAGAAGGCTCACCGTCAACCGATAGTCGCCCTCCTCACCTTCCTGCTGGCAGATCTCCTGGACGAGCTGCTCAACGATGCCGTCCAGGAGCATCTTTGCCTGCACTGCCTCCGGGTTCTCGATGATGTGCTGCCGAAGGTGCTCGATGGTTTTCCGAGTGACCGCATCTATTGACTCGATCGTTTTGGCTGAATCGTTCATTGGGAATTCTCCTTTCGCTGATTCTGGTATTCACATTTCGCAAGTAGACTTCCTGTGCTTGCTCAGTCCTCGTTCCAAGGACCATGGTTCCTCATGGCGACACCGGTCGCCAGTCCCCGGCAGTAGCGCTCGCAGGCCACGGCCTCACCCCGTCGACCCTGGGAATGCACATTGGCCCCAAGAGGTGACAGGATGGGGAATGCAGATCTCAAACGTCAAACCCAGATGTCTCTTCACCGTCCGGCTCGTTGCCAAGGCTTCTCTGCAGCCGAGACCTTATGCGCGCCGCCACGTCCCCGATTCCGGCCTCATTGCTCCCGGCTGCTGCCGCTGGCGCCACCAACTCGTCAATGTCACGTATCGCCTCCAATGCATCTCGATTGTATTCACGTTCACTGGCTTTGCCCATGCCCTGCTCATAGATGCCTTCCGCCTCAGCCGCTTCCCCCAAAGCCAGGTACACGAATCCCTTCTTGAAATCGCACCTGGCGTCAGGATCGATCTCCAGTGCTGATGCCTGTTCGAGGTATTCCCGTGCTTTCGCCAGCTGTCCAGATTTGGCGTACCACAAGGCAATATCAAGAGTTATCCGATACGCTGGTTCTGGCGGCGGCCCAAGGTCGAGAGATTTGAGGGACATTTCAATTGCGGGTTCGTACTCACCTCCGTGGCTCAGAGCGTGGCCCCAGTCCATATATGCCATCCAGCTGTCGGGATCGATTCTCAGCGCCTCCTGTGCTGCGCCAATCGCCAGGGCATGCAACCCCAGTTCGGCGTATGCGCCGGACATCCAGACGTAGGCCTCCAAATGCTTTGGGTCGATGCTAGTCAACACTACCAAGTGTTGCAGGGCTGACTTGTACTCGCTCAAGCACATCAGCGCATATGCGAGATCTTCGCGCGCCTGGATGTCAGTGGGGACGTTGTCGAGAAAGACCTGTGCGTGGTGGACTACCTTCTCCCAGTTGCGCTGCTTGCTGTAGAGCGTTGACAGATTGTAATGGGCAAGCATGAATCCTTCTTCGAAATCCAGCGCCTTCTTGAAATACGCCTCCGCTTTGTCATATTGCTCAAGCCTTGCGTAGCATTCGCCGATATTAACATACGTCGCCGGGTGGGGGTGGCCCTGATCCAGCTTCAACAGCTGCAGGAACACTGCCGTCGCCTCTTGGTATGATCCCAGTTCCGAAAGGCAATAGGCACGATCAAAAAGCAAATCAGAGTCCTCAGGTTGCACCGACAGCCCGGCCCCGGCGTGTCCCAAGGCGGTGCGGAAATCATCTCTGTCATAGAACATTTCTGCCAGTGCATGATAGAGCACAGCCTTCTCTGGAAACAGGCGAGTCGAATCCTCGAGAAGCTCTGCAGTCAGCGTGTAGTCGTCATCGCCCACCTCCTGCTCAAGTATCGCGTCCAGGAGCACATCAAGGACCCCATCCAGCAGCAATTCCGCCTGCAAATCCTGGGGGTTTTCCTTGATGCACTGCCGAAGATACTGAATCGTCTCACGAGTTATTGGTTCAATGGAGTTCACGACTTTCTCCGATCTCTCCATTTCTGCCTTCCTCATATGACCCAAGTTTCGACGGAATCTGGGCGGTTGGGCCACCAGAGCAGTACCGCCCATGGGCAAGAACTTGCGATGTGAATGCCCAGGTCACTACCCAAGAGTACAGCAACAAGACAACCCAGTTCGGTCAATCCCTACATGACCAGGGCTTTGGGCCACGGCGGCATGCCTGGTTTGAGACGCCAGATGCTTTGCTGCTGGCAGGTGGATTCCCTTGCCGTGTTGTGCCTCGCCTTCGTTGGCGGCTTGTCAATGTGTTGTCTCTCTCCCTGACCCACGGTGCGCCTATGGCCGTCTGTCCGAACGCGAGTTCAGTGACATCCACGTCAAATCGGTGACATCAGCCTTGCCATTGCCTGGAAACCGAATGGCTACCCCTGGGCCAACGCTGGCTCTCAGTCGCCTTCGCCACGATCACCCCCGCCTGGAGGGAGACTGCCGCCCCTGCCAACATGTCACCATCCCGTCCTTCAACCAGCTTTTGTTCTCCGAACCCGTGTGGGCGGTATGGCACCTGTGGAATGGAGTGATTCTGCCAGATCTGCCAGGTCGGAGCGCCCCTTTGGCGGGGCCGGCGCCGGGACGGACGCCTGCTCAGCCGCCTTGAGCGCCACCATAGCTGCCAGCAGCTCTTGAGCATGCTCCAGGCGGAAGGATTCGTCCAGAGCCAGGCGGGCCACGAACCCGTGCTGTGTGTAGCCAGGCAGGGCTTCGACGATCGACTCAAAACGAGCAACCTCATCGGCGATGTAGTGGAAACAGAGAGAGTCGCTGTCTGCCAACCCGGAGGCAATGTAGATCGCTGGCGCTTTCCTGCCCCTGGGTGCCTTGACGGTGGCCAATCTGCAATAGTGTGAGGGTGACCCATATTGATCGAACTTGAGGTTGTGGGTCGTGAACGTAAGCCAGATGCGGTTGAAGTAGGACAACTCGACGGACCCACCAGCCATAACCCAACCCTCAACGAGGGCATGGGTCATCTCACGCACTCGCGGCTCGTACCTCCGCATCTTGTCCTCGACCCGGGCCTCAAGGCTCGACTGGGGTAGCAGAATGCTCATGACGACACGCGCCAGGGAAGCCTGTCCGTGGTCAATGCGAGTCATTGCACCACACTCATGGTTGGCCTCACCCAACCGGCCAAGCCTCTGGTAGATGTTCCACAAGTCGTGATGGACGTCGAAGGCTGTCTCGTCGTCCAGGTTCTGGCGCAGCCTGGCCCGAAGCTGGCATATGGTTTCCTCCTTCTCTTCCAGCTCCTTGCGCACCGCCGCCAGATCCCGCTGTACCTGGACGGCATCCGGCTGGATGGCCAGCGCTCTCTCGTAGTCGCGCACCACATCGTACAGTTTGCCCCGCCCTCTGTGAACCGAAGCTAGCGAGATCCAGGCCTCAGCGTCATCCGGATTGATCGCCAGCGCTGCCTGGAACTCGTCGATGGCTTCTAACAGATTGCCTTTGTCCGCGTAGGCGATTGCCAGCCTCTTGTGGGCTTCGGCATTCTTGCGGTCGTGCTTCAATGCCTCCTGCAGCTTGCGAATGGTCTTTTTGGTTACCGTACGTCTTCTGGTCACGTTGAATCGCCACTCCTCTCCCGGGAAGTCCTCCGGTGCATTCCTTGGCGTCTGGATGCGCTTGCCATCCCCGACCCGCGCGATCCCGATCGCGACTCGTGAGTGCGGAAGATGGCCAGGTGGACCACCACGTCCTCATACACCAGGGCTGAACCCTCGGCGCCATCACCTTCAAGGCGGACGTCCTGACCCAGACCAGGCGATGGATAGCTCTCCGCCCTGGCCCCGGCCAACCGCTCGATAAGCCTCTTGGCCCGGTCTGGCTCAACCGGGTCCGCCGGGGGAATACGCAGGGCATCCATGGCATAGCTTCGAACCAATCTGCTCCACAACCTGGCAGCCGTCTCCGGCTGATCGAAGACATCGACTCCCGTCATTTTCCCGCTCAGCCCTACCGCCAAACCCACCGCCCCGTCCACCAATGGAAAGGCCTCCTCGAAGTCTGAGAGCCCCTTGCTGGTCTGCTTGTAGATGTCGTGCATGGCGCGGGTAGGTGATTTGACCCCGAAATCCTGCTGCTTCTCCGCGATCTCGTGCCACACTGCACCCTGATCTGTCCTGGGGGCTCCCACACTTCGTAGATGCTCCCTCACCTGGCTATTCGTGGTACGCCTCAGGGAGTGGTACGCTGTCTCACCGCCGCTGAATCGGGGGGCCACGTCCCGCCAGCGCCCCTGTTCCAGGCAGGTGACGGCCAGATCCACCTCGGCCTTGGGCCCGATCAGGAAGCTGGTGTTCACCATCCGGTTCTGTTTGCCCCCCACCACTTCCTCCCCGCCCATGACCAGTACCATGCTGTCGGAGCGGTTCACCAGGTACAGCTCGGGGACTGTGGCTGAGCCTTTCTCCCGCACCTCCACCGACCCATCCGCCAATGCCTGGGACAACACTTTGTACCGCAAGGGGCTGGCACCCTTCCAGAACACGGGGAACAGCGTCATCCCTTCAACGGTAGCACCTTCGCCAATCGTCAGAGACTTCACAAAGCCATCAATCACTTCACGCATAACACACATTCCTTTCCTGTAGTTGCTCAGGCTGCTGCCTGGGCTGTGCCAGACTGGCCCGGATTTGGAGATCTGGGGACAGAAATCCAAA
>JACKQG010007221.1_pt1 | contig 11314 bp, 9 predicted proteins | sample 8237621 | NCBI WGS metagenome assembly JACKQG01 (sample SAMN15677084, study PRJNA649215) | marine metagenome | biome: marine; feature: Black Sea; material: saline water; isolation source: suspended particulate matter (SPM) from the Black Sea western gyre | collected 2013-06-09/2013-06-10 | depth... | reverse complement strand
GGGGCCCCGCCGGGCCGGGGGCGTGGAGCGGCGGGTTGAGGGCGGTCGGCCGTTGGCGGGCCGGGCCCCGCACCAGCCCGGACCCCCGATCGATGTCGCCCGCGGCGGGGGGGTCGTCGAGGGTGACGAGCACGTCGTCGGTGACGGCGATCGCCGTAACCGCGCGCCCCCCCCCGCCCCCCCGCCCCCGCCGGCCCTCAGCGGCGGCGAGGCGCACCAGCGCCGACGCCTCCTCTTCCGTGCGGGGCCGTTCGATGCGGTCCGGGCGTGCCACCTGGTTGCCCGCCCAGTTGCGCCAGGTGCCGTCGGGCCGAAAGCCGCTGCTCGGGGACACGCCGCCTACCAGCCCCTCAGGTCGACCGGCCACGACTCGAGCACCTCGGCATCGGCGCCTGCCGACACGTCGTCGACGAGGTGGAGGGTGTCGTGCTTGGCGATTGTCGGGTCGATGTGTGCGGGCCGCAGCCCGACCCGTTCGCCCACTGTGAACGAGCCGGTGACGGTCGTGTGCTCGTCGGCGCAGAACAGCACCTCGCCGTCGCCGACAAGGACCGGGTCGCCGCTGTCCATCGCAAGGGCCTTGAGGCCGCCGTCGAGGGCGGCCCAACCGCGGTTGCTCACCGAAACGGCGGTCGTGAGCAGCACGAGCCCCTCCCGGAACGGCAGGCCAAGGCGGGCGTAGTCGCCGTCCATCAGGACATAGGAACCTGCCTGCAGTTCGGTCACCAGGTGGTTGCTGTCCCAGGATCCTGTCCCGCCGCCGGAGACCACGTCACCGCCGACCGCCGCATGGGCCGTGGACAGGATCGCCATCGACTCGGCCACGCCGTCGGAGCGGCGTTCGGCCTTCGGGTCGTGCATCAGGTGGCCCTCGTAGCCCATGACGCCACGCACCGTCAGGCCGACGGCACGGGCATCGTCGGCCAGACGCCCGGCGTCGGCCGGGTCACATCCGCAGCGGGGCATGCCGACGTCCACGTCGATCAGCACCTCGCCCACGCCGCCGGCGACGACTGCGGCGATCGTCTCCGGCGAGTCGACGGCAACCGTCACCCGGGCCGCACCCGATGCGACGAGCACCCCCAGGCGTCGAGCGTCGAGAACCTCATTGGCGAGCAGCAGGTCGTCGCCCAGTCCGGCGGCGGCCATGCCCTCGACCTCGCGCACCGTGGCGCAGCAGAAGCCGGTGTGGCCGGCGTCGGCCAGGAGTCGGGCCAACGACGTGCACTTGAACGCCTTGACATGGGGTCGCAGCGCCGGCCCGGGTCGGCGGGCCGACATGGCCGCCAGGTTGTGGTCGAGCACGCCTGTGTCGGCCAGCAGGGCCGGGGTGGTGAGGTCCCCTGCCCGCACGGGGTCAGGCCCCTCTTCCGGCGGGAGCCGGCGACCGGGTCTCGGCCCAGGTCTTCCCGGCCTCGACGTCGATGTCGCGGGGCAGGCCGAGCACCCGTTCGCCGATGATGTTGCGCTGCACGGCGAACGTGCCACCGCCGAGTGTGAGCGCCGGCGAGAACACGAACCCGTAGTGCCAGATCGAGGACACGTCCGGGAACTGGCGGGTCCGCAGGAGGTTGTCGGTGAAGCCCTCCTCGAGCGCAGGGCCGAGCACTCCCTTCGGGCCGGAGCCGACGAGCATCCCGGTTGCGCCGGCGAGTTCCTTGGCGAGCTCCATGACGTGCTGGCCGTGCTCGTCCGCCATGGCCTTCTGGATCGACGCCTCGACACCCGGCGTGCGTCCGGCCAGCTTCGCCGACAGGGTCCGCAGCCGGTTCAGGCGCAGGACCTCGGCCTCGCACTTCAGCGCCGCCATCTTCTGGCGCATGACCGGGTCGTCGCAGCCGCCCGCCTGGCGGATGAGGTCGAGCAGGTCCTCGGCCGAGGGCCCCGCGCCCCAGAGCGAGCCGGCCGACGACAGCGACACCCGTTCGTTGGCGAGCGTGACCCGGGCGAGGCGCCAGCCGTCGCCCTCGGCGCCTACGAGCAGGTCGGCCGGGATCCGTACGTCGTCGAAGAACACCTGGTTGAACGAATGTGTGGTGGTCGGGTCGATGACCGGCGACATCGAGATTCCCGGCAGGTCGGTCGGGCAGATGAAGTAGGAGATGCCCTTGTGCTTGGGCAGGTCCGGGTCGGTGCGGGCGATGAGGATCCCGAACTGCGACAGGTGCGCTCCGCTGGTCCAGGTCTTGGAACCGTTGACGATGTACTCGTCGCCATCGCGCACGGCACGGGTGCCGAGGCTGGCGAGGTCGGAGCCGGAGTCGGGCTCGGAGAACATCTGGCACCAGATCTCCTCACCGGTGAAGATCGGCCGCAGGTACCGCTGCTTCTGTGCCTCGGTGCCGGCCAGCAGGATCGTCGGGGCCGCCCATCCGATGCCGATCGCATTGTCGGGACGTCGCACCCCGGCTCGGCGCAGTTCCTCGTCGATGACGATCTGGTGCATCGGGTCGGCTTCGATCCCCCAGGGCGCCGGCAGGTGTGGCACCGTGTAGCCGGCGTCGAGGAGCTCGTGCGGGGTGGGCTCGGGGTTGGCCTCGAGCCACGCCCGCACCTCGAGGCGGCGTGGGTCGTCATCCGGCGGCAGGTCGAAGTCCATCGCTCCCGAGTCTGTCCCATGCCCGCCCCCGCCGCCGACGCGGGCCGGCCCCCGCAGGGATCAGCGTGCCGCGTCGTACCGGGGCGAGACCCGTGCGGTGCGCCGGAACACGATCTGGAACAACTGGAGGTTCCGGACCCGGAACGAGGCGGCGGACGACAGCAGGTAGTAGCGCCAGGTGCGGCGGAACCGCTCGTCGTAGTCGGGAATCTCGTGCCAGAGGGCCTCGATGTTGTCGTGCCAGGCGAGCAGGGTCCGGTCGTAGTCGGGGCCCAGGTTCTGGACGTCCTCGACGGTCCAGTGCGGTTGCGAGGCACCGGCGATCTGGTGCAGGGACGGAACGACGCCGCCGGGGAAGATGTAGCGGTCGAACCAGGCGTCGGTGTTCTCCTTCGACTCGTTCGAGCCGATCGTGTGGTGGAGCATCAGGCCGTCTGGCACCAGGAGTTCACGGCACCGGTCGAAGAAGGTGCCGAAGTTGCGGGGACCGACGTGTTCCATCATCCCGATGCTGGTGATCCGGTCGAACTCGCCTTCGACGTCCCGGTAGTCCTGTTGGTGGAACTCGACGGGCAGGTCGCCGGCTCGCCGCCTGGCCTCGTCGACCTGTTCGCCGGCGGGGCTGATGCCGGTGACGTGGGCACCGTGGTTGGCAGCGGCGTGTCGGGCGAAGGCACCCCAGCCGCAGCCGATGTCCAGCACCCGCATCCCCGGTTCGAGTTCCAGCTTGCGGCAGATCAGCTCGAGCTTGGCCGCCTGGGCGGACGCCAGGTCGTCGGCGTCCCTCCAGTGGGCGCAGCTGTAGACCATCTCGTCGCCGAGCATCCGCAGGTAGAGGTCGTTGCCGATGTCGTAGTGCGCCCGGGCGTTGCGGGCGGCCCGGCCGGTGGTCTGGCGGTTCACGAGCCGTCCTCGCAGCACGTTCCAGACCAGCGATGGGCCCGGTCGGATGGCGGCACGCAGGTCGGTGGTGAACACCCGCACGAGGAACTCGTCGACGCGGTCGGCGTCCCACCAGCCGTCCTGGTAGGCCTCGCCCAGGCCGAGTTCGCGGTCGCGCAGCACCCGTGCCCAGAGCCGATCGTCGTGGACCCGCAGGTCGTGGGGCCGGTCGCCGTTGACGACGATGCCCGCTGCCGCGAGGAGATCGGTGCCCTGCTGTTCGGCGCTGGCCAATTGCTCCTCCCTCTGCTCGGCACCGGACCGGTCACGAATTCTAGTTCCGGGCCCAGCCCAGGGCGCCGCCGTCGGCCTCTCCGGCTCCTTTCCCATGATGGGGCGTCGGCCCAGTCGTCATCGCCTCGGGAGTGCACCTACCCTGTGCTGTTAGAGTCCCCGACGCTGAAAGCGTTTACACCGAAAGCATGGCATGGCGCATGTCTCCCTCGACCGTCTGACGAAGGTCTACCCGAACGGCTTTCTGGCCGTCGACGCTCTCAGCCTCGACATCGAGGACGGGGAGTTCCTGGTACTCGTGGGCCCATCAGGTTGCGGGAAGTCGACAGCCCTGCGAATGGTCGCCGGGCTCGAGAGCATCACCTCGGGAACCCTCACCATCGGCGCCGAGACGGTGAACGACGTCCAACCCAGGGACCGTAACATCGCCATGGTGTTCCAGAACTACGCCCTCTACCCGCACCTGACCGTGGCACGAAACATCGCCTTTCCGCTCAGCCTGGCCGGCCTGCCGAAATCCGAGATCGACGCCAAGGTCACCGAGGCAGCCCGCATCCTCGAACTCGAGCCCCTGCTGGAGAACAGGCCCGCGCAGCTCTCCGGAGGACAGAGGCAGCGAGTCGCCATGGGCCGCGCCATCGTGCGTGACCCGGCGGTCTTCCTGATGGACGAGCCGCTTTCGAACCTGGACGCCAAGTTGCGGGTCCAGATGCGTGCTGAGATAGCCCGACTCCACAGGCGACTGGAAGCCACCACGCTCTACGTCACCCACGACCAGGTCGAGGCCATGACCATGGGCGACCGTGTGGCTGTCATGAGGGACGGCACCCTCCAGCAGACCGACGAACCTTCCACGCTCTACGACTCCCCCGACAACCTCTTCGTGGCCGGCTTCATCGGCTCCCCGGCCATGAACGTCCGACGGGCACGCCTTGAGTCCGACGACGGCACCTGGTCGGTGCACCTGGGCCACAACCGCCTGACCCTGGCGGACGCGGTCCTCGCCACACGGCCTGCCCTCGCCGGCTACGACGGTGCCGAGATCGTGGTCGGGATCCGCCCCGAGGCCATGGAGGACGCTTCCCTTGCCGACAGCGGGATGCCGCGTATCGTGGCCGACGCCGAGCTGACCGAAGCCCTCGGATCGGACCTGTTGGTGCACTTCCACCTCGACGCGCCGACGGTCGACACCGGCGATCCCGACACGCTCGACGACCTCGACGACGACACGCTCATGATCGCCAGGGTCGATCCACGCAGTCCTGTCAGGCCGGGCGACCGGGTCGAACTGGCCGTGGACACCGAACGACTCCATTTCTTCGACGCCGAAACCAACCTCGCCATCCGCACCTGAAGCACCCACCCGTCGGGGCTGTTCAGACCTGCAGAAGGCCGTGCCCGACGTTGGGAAGCACGTGCTCGCCGACCAACCTGCACTCGGCGATGTGCGGATAACCCGACAGGATGAAGGCGTCGATCCCAACTTCGCGATAGGCGGCCAGCTTCGCGACCACCTGCTCCGGATCACCGACGATCGCCGCACCTGCACCGCTGCGGGCCCGACCCACACCGGTCCATAACCCCTCTTCCACGAAGCCGTCGTCGTCGGACCGGTCACGCAGTTCGGTCTGGCGGCCTACCCCGACCGAGACGGCGTCGAGCGAGCGGCTCCTGATTGCGGCACCCTCAGTGTCGTCCAACCTGCTCACGAGGCGCTCTGCGGCCGCACGGGCGTCAGGTTCCGTTTCCCGCACGATCACATGGCTGCGCAATCCGTACCGCAGGGTCCGACCGTGGCCTGCCGCCCTCTCCCGCATGTCGGCGACCGTCTCGGCAACGCCTTCAACCGTGTCCGGCCATGTCAGGAACACGTCGACCTCGGCCGCAGCCGTCTCCTTGGCCGCCTCCGAGAACCCACCGAAGTAGAGCGGCGGGCACCGGCCCGATGTCGTCCTGACCCTCGGCGGGTCGAGCACCAGGTCGAGGAACTCGCCGTGGTGGTCGACAGGCTGGCCGTTGAGCAGGCTGCGCAGCACCTGCACGTGTTCGCGGGTCCGTCGGTAGCGCGCCTCCGATTCCAATTCCTGGCCCGGCATGTCGCTTGAGATGATGTTGACACGGAGGCGACCTCCGGCCATCTGGTCGATGGTGGCGATCTGGCGGGCCAACTGCGGTGGCCACATCTCGCCGACGCGGACTGCCAGCAGCAGGTTGATGCGCGTGGTCAGAGGTGCAATCCCGGCAGCGAAGCCCGTCGCGTCGATTCCGAGCGCATAGCCGGAGGGGAGCAGCACGTTGTCGAACCCCTGCTCCTCGGCGGTCAGGACGATGTCGCGGCAGTGCTCCCATGTGCTCCTCAGCTCCGGGTCGGCGACGCCGAGGAACTCGTAGTCATCGTCGCACAGGGCGCTGAACCAGGCGATCTCCGGGTCCGGTCGGGCGTCAGCCATGGTTCCCACAATCCTCACTGCCCGCCATCACCTCGTCGACGCCCACAGGCCTCTCCTCCTCGATCGACAGATGTGCAGCCACCCCGACTGCCACCGACCAGAGCCCGGCCTTGAGATCGCTCTCCGGGCCGGTGCCCGACAGGACGGCGTCGCGGAACCGCACGTGCTCAATGTACGACGATCCGTGGTGGAGACCCTGATGGCGGACGCCGTGGTTGACGACCGGGGTCTCGTCGACATCGCCGATCCGGTGCCGGCCCCGGATGCCCGTTCGCACCACCGAATCCGGCACCAGCGCCTCGACCTTGCCGAGGTCGCCGACCACCGACACCTCCTCCTGGTTGCGGGTGGCTTCGGCGAACATGCACAGGTCGAGCATCCCCCGGGCACCCGAGTCGAAGTCGACGATCACGTAGGCGTTGTCGAGGATGTCGGGGGTGCGTCCGTCGTGGACCTTGTCCAGGTGGTTGACGTCCTGTGCGCCCGAAGCCATCACGCGGACGGGTCTCGCTGCGGTAATGAGGTTCATCAGGTCGAAGAAGTGGCAGCACTTCTCCACGAGGGTGCCGCCCGTATTGGCGCTGAACCGGTTCCAGTCGCCGACCTTGTCGAGGAATGGGAACCGGTGCTCACGGATGGCGACCATGCGCACCGGTCCGACCGTGCCGGCTGCGACGGCATCGATCAGCCCGGCGATGGCGGCCATGTACCGGTACTCGAGACCGACCCACACCATTGCGTCCGGGCCGGCCGCCTCGATCACCCGGAGGCAGTCGGGAACCGTGGTGCACAGCGGCTTCTCGACGAGCACCGGCAACCCCGTCTCCACGACGTCCAGGAGAATGTCGACGTGGGTCATGTTCGGGGTGGCCACGACCAGGGCATCTACGCCACCACCGGCCAACAGGGCCGCGTGGTCCTCGTAACAGGACGCTCCGGGGGCCAGGGCCCGGGCCGTCGCCAGCGACCCGGCGTCAGGGTCGCACAGTGCGGCGACCTCGACCCCGTCGAGGGCCTGCAGGTTGTGGACGTGCTCGACGCCCATCATGCCCGTGCCGATGATGCCGTAGCGGAGCGTCCGGCTCAAGGCAGCGGGACCCCGTCGGACGCCTGGATGATCGAGTACACGTCGCTGCGGTCGAGGCTCACCGACGCCGCCTTCGCCTGGGCCTCGAGCCGGGCCGGCTGCTGGGTGCCGAGGATTGCGACAGGGGCCGTCGGGTGCGCCAACACGAACGCTATGGCCACCGTCGCCCTGTCAACCGACTCACGCTCGGCCAGTTCGTCCAGCACCACCAGCAGGTCCGGCGCCAGGTCCTCGCCGGTCGCCAGGCGACCTCCTGCCAGGGGGCTCCAGGCCAGCGGGACCGTGCCCGTGGCTGCACACTGGTCGAGGGTGCCGTTGCGGATCGGGTCCAGTCGGGCGGCGGAGAACTCGGGCTGGACCGTAGCCAGCGGCGATCCGAGGTGTGCAGCGAGCGCCGCCACCTGTGGGGGCGTGTGGTTCGAGACCCCGACCGCCGCCACCTTCCCCTCGTCCACCAGCGCATCGAGGGTTGCGGCCACCTCGGCCGGATGCGTGTAGCTGTCGGGACGGTGCACCTGGTAGAGGTCGATCCGCTCTACGCCCATGCGTCGCAGCGACGCCTCACATGCCTCGCGCAGGGCCCTGGCCCCTGAGTCGTAGGGGACAGGCGGCCTGATGCCGCCCTTGGTGGCGAGCACCATCCGTTCACGAAGGTCCGGGCGTGTGGCCAGCACCCTGCCGAGCAGGTCCTCGCACGCCCCGAAGCCCGACCCGCCCCAGTCGAAGCCGTACACGTCGGCGTTGTCGACCAGGTTCATCCCCAGGTCCAGCGCCGTGTCGACCAGGGCGATGGCATCGTCGATGTTCGTGGTGGTGAACCGCCAGAGCCCGAGGGCGAGGGGGCCCACGGGCGCCAGACCGCCGGGTAGGTCCCGCAGCCCTCCCTGCACGAGGTTGTCGTTCATTGCGAACCTCCCATGGGTCGCCCGGGGACCCGGTTGGGTCGACCTCTCAGCCGGCTCATGACTTGACCGACCCTGCGAGGAGGCCGCGTACGAAGTAGCGCTGGAGGGCGAAGAAGACCAGCATCGGGATGCCTGCCTGGACAAACGCCCCGGCGGACAGGACGTGTTCCCGAAGGCCGAACTCGCCGGCCATCGAGGCGATCTTGATCGTGGCCGGGTAGTTGGCGCCGTTGGCACCGATCATGGTGATGGCGATCAGGTAGTCGTTCCATGTCCACAGGAACTGGAAGATGGTGAAGGCGGCCAGAGCGGGCACCGACAGGGGCAGCACAAGGCGCCAGAAGATGGTGAAGTGGTCGGCGCCGTCGATCCGGGCAGCCTCGAAGAGTTCCTTGGGCAAGGACGAGATGTAGTTGTGGAGCAGGAAGATGGCGAACGGCATGGCGAACGCCGTATGGGTGAGCCATACGGCTGTCGGTGTGCCGGCCAGGTCCAGGTCGGGGAACAACGTGACCACGGTCCCGCTGCCGGGAACGGTCCAGTGGGCACCACCGGCGAAGAGTTGCAGCAGGGGCAGCAGCGCCACCTGATTCGGCAGGGCCAACAGGGACACGGTGGCGACGAACAGCACCTCCCGGCCCCTGAACGGAATCCAGGCGAATGCGTAGGCGGCCATGGCGGCTATGGCGATCGGTATGACGGTGGCCGGTATTGCGATGGCGAACGAGTTGAGGAGCGCCTGGGCCAGCCCACCGGTCTGGCGCGACGAGGAGAGGACGTCGCCGTAGTTGTCGAGGGTCCATCCGCCTTCGGTGAACGACACCCACCAGCCGCTCGACCGCTGGGCGTCACGTGTCCGGAACGAGTTGAGGAGCAGGCTGCCGGTGGGGACGGTCCACAGCATGACGAGGATCCACAGAAGCCAGGTGGGTATGGACCTCAGCAGGCCGTAGACGAACCGGTCGGGGCGACCGGACGACCGGGCCCGGGTGGTTGTCGACTGACGGGGCGTGGCGGTCGTCGTGGCGGTCACGGTCATACCTTGACGCGCTGCATGCGCCGCACGTTGACGGCCATTGCCGGCACCACGCCGAGGAAGAGCACGGCGGCCAGCGCTGAGCCGAGCCCCAGGTTGAACTCCGTGAAGGTCCTCTGCCACATCTCGTTGGCGATGACCTGGGTGCCGAAGTTTCCGTTGGTCATGACCCTGACGATGTCGAACACCTTCATTACGAGGACTATCAGGGTGGTGACGATCACGGCGATGGTGGGAACAATGGTCGGCATCGTCACACGGAAGAACACCTGCCGGTCGTTGGCCCCGTCGACCCGTGCGGCGTCGATGAGGTCACCCGGCACGGCCTTGATGGCCGCCGACAGGATGACCATTGCGAACCCGGTCTGGATCCAGATGAGGACCAGCATCAACCAGAGGTTGTTGAACGGGCCTTCCTGGACGAAGAGGATCGGCTTGCCGATGGGAAGACCCAGGGGGCCCTCCTCGACTCCCCCGAGGCCCGGGCCGAGCAGCCTGTAGGCCAGGTACAGGACCGGGAAGGCGCTCAGAGCGGATCCGAGGGCGATTCCGGTCTGACGGCGTCGGACGCCGAACAGGCACAGGCCGGCCAGCCCGGCGGTCACCAACGCCAGGAAGACGAGGCTGACTGCCTGCCCGGCCGTTCCGGGGGCGAGTTTGCCGAGGCCGACCCATACCGCGTTGAGCACGCCGGTCTGCGGCTTCTGGGGAGGCCGGGCGATGTACATGAACCGCCAGATGATTCCTGCGCCGACAAATGAGATGGCCATGGGCAGGAAGATGAGGCTCTTGGCCACCGATTCGAACCGGGCCCGATCGGCGAGCACGGCGGCGGCAAGGCCGAGGCCGGTTGAGACCATGGTGACGACGACCACCCACCAGAGGTTGTTGATGACCGTGCCCCGCAGGCTGGAGAACACGGCGAAGACCAGCAGGGTCGCTCCTACCAGGACCGGAACGACCGAGCCTGTTGCAGGTTCGATGACCCGTCCACGCCTCCTTCCGCTCCAGAGGCCGACGGCAGCGCCGATGGCGAGCAGGCCCATGCCTCCGATGAACAGGCGGCTCGTGAAGATGTTCGCCCAGTCGGCCAGGTCGACACTCCGGTCGTTTGTGAGGATCTCTCCGTAGTTCCTGAACCCCACCCACTCCCTGCCCTTCGAGTCGTACAGCGAGAGGTAGATGGTGCGTGCCAGCGGGACAATCAGGCCCAGGACCACGAAGAACAGGGCAGGTCCGAGGAATGCACCGACCCTCGTCTGGCGCTGCAGGTCGAAGCGCTGCGCCCGCTGCCGGAGTCCACCGGCGCCGAGTGCGGAGCCGACCAGGACCATCGGAACCGTCACCGAAACCACCATCGAGGTTGCCGAGCCTCCGCCCACCTCGCCGAACAGCCAGGTGCCGGCCACCCATCCGAATGCGGCTGAAGCCAGCACCCCACCGGGGCGGACACGGCCCTGCTTGAATGCGATCGGCAGGTAGACGGCCAGGGCGATCCCGACCGCCAGGGCGATGCCAGCCATCGACACGGAAGGTCTCACGGAGGCGTCCACAGCCTTGGCGAGCAGCAGGCCGATGCCGGCTCCTACTACTCCTCCGGCCACAGGCCGGAGGCGCCGATCCCGGACCAGGTCCGGGGCGGTCGCCATCACTGCGAACAGCAACGCTCCTGCACCTACCCAGATCCTGCCCGAGCCATCCAGCAACCGGTTGCCGACGAGGACGGCGAAGAACACCGCTCCCGTGAGGGCTCCGAGAAGGCCGAGGAACAGGCGCCACCTCTCGACGATCAGGTCGAACAGTCGGTTGGCGCCGACGAACAGCAGGGCGCTCAGGCCGATGGCGGCAACTATCCCCCGGAGGGCTCCGGTCAGGGCTTCCATTTCACCGAGTCTTGCCCAACACAGCGCGAGGCTCCCCACCGAGTGCCTGATGCCAGTGCGATACCGGGGCTCCGGTCAACTCGACGGTTGCCAGGGGCCGCTCCGTTGCGCCTACCTCAACTGGACCGAGCAGGGGTGGGGGAGGATGTTCCTCCCCCACCCCGTGTCGATGGTTGGT
>JACKQG010007220.1_pt1 | contig 11316 bp, 8 predicted proteins | sample 8237621 | NCBI WGS metagenome assembly JACKQG01 (sample SAMN15677084, study PRJNA649215) | marine metagenome | biome: marine; feature: Black Sea; material: saline water; isolation source: suspended particulate matter (SPM) from the Black Sea western gyre | collected 2013-06-09/2013-06-10 | depth... | reverse complement strand
AGGCTGGCGAAGTTACACGAATAATATTAAACGATTTACGAATAAAATTAATAATTTCAATCTTAAAATAATCTGGGGTGATATGTTTCCGCTAACCATATTATTATCAATACTTTGTGTTGCTTCGCGCTCTTCCTCCACGGAGTCCCAATGGGAGTGGCGAATAATCAAGGCTAGAAGTATCTTTTTACTGGAGAGCTCAGAATTAAAATATTGATCCTTTTAACATTCACGTTTTTGCTTGATTTTGTGTTGACCTTCCGATATATTCAAAGAGTATTATTGGATGTATCGACTGTCTTCACATTGAGTAATTAGTTGAAAGATTTTAAGGTTCGTACTGACTCTTAATGCTCATAAATAGTAAATACTCTATGAAAACTTTTTTACGAAAAATAAAACGTCTTTTATATATAACATTTATCTGTCTTTTTTTACATCAACTTACCATTTATGGTCAAAACCGCTTCGCAATATCCATTGTTGGGACATATGATTTTGATAGAGATGGTTTGAGTGAATTCTTAGCGATTGATAAAGTAAATCAAGAAGACCAATACGGTACTATTGTTTCATTTTCTGAAATTGATGAGTTGGGGGAACATGTGCTATTATGGCATTACCAGATCCCCAAAAATGTTAACTATTCACTTGTCGATGCAGAAATCACCGATATTAACGGGGACGATTCCCCGGAAATTATCGTTGCTCTTAATGTTCTTAAACCTACTGACCAGAAAAAAGAGTCTCAAACAATTTTAATGTTTGAATGGTCAGGCAGAGAGTTTCCTCAACAGCCCACTTCTACCTGGAATTATCTTGGAACCTCAAGCATAGCTGTCTTTGATGCTTTAGGAGAAGGCGATGATGAGCTTGCCGTTGCTCTGGGGAGCCCAAAACGTGCCATATCTCTGCTCGATGCTGATTATTCTGACGGCTTGTTAAAACTTAAACAGCAGGCAACCTTAACATCCAAAATGCTTCAGTCTGGATATGGCTATATTTATGTCGCTGCTATGGATTATAACCAGGATAATTTGATTGATTTAATTGCCATCAGCCCAGAAATCAACAGGACAGCTGTACAGGTATTTGAAAATCATGGAGGAGAATTTTTTGAGGGCACCGCCCGCTATATCCCCGCTGAAGATATGCGTATTCCCCCCGGCTCTGTTTTATCAGCAGGCATAAACGTGGTAGACATCAATCAAAACGGTATTTCTGACATCATCCTTCCTTCCCGAGAGGGCATATGTATATCTCTTGAAGTAGATGAAGAATCTGTTACCGTCAGTCATCTTAGCGAAATCTTGTGTCCTCTCTTTCTCTTTTCAGATGAAGGAATTTCCCCCTCTGCTATTAATGAGATCCTTTTAGAGCGGGCCGAGCTTGGAGTCGCTGCCAAAAAGATTGTTTCCTTGATGCCGACTGAGAAACCTGCTACAACTGAGAAAAAACTTCGAGCACAAGTAAAAAGACTTTCGCTAACCGCTATTCCCGGCAAGACACCAACAGAAACAGAGGAGGGTAAAAAGGCAGAGGAAGAAACCCTTGGCCGGGTAGCACTATCCGAAATACAGAAAGCTCAGCTTACCCCTATTTCCACCGAAATTGAACACATTCCTGTTGAAGATACCACTCTCTCTGTGCCTGAAGAAGAGGAAGCTGAAGAGGAATATGATCTCAGTTTCTCTGCAAAAAGAACCGTTCAAAAGGTACAATTGACAGCCATAAAGGACGGGGATACATCAGAAATATCTCCGGAGAGGATTGTTATTCCCCCTAGGATTGAAATTTCAGACACCGTTCTTGTTGGAGAAATGCTTTTCATTTCACTTAAACCTGAAAATGGGGGTTCCTTTTATAGTTTTTCCTGGCTCTCAGAAGTTCCCGAAGGAGTTCTGTTTGATTCCAATACTATTTCCATTCAATGGCAGCCCCTTCCAACTCAAATCGGTTTTTACCCGCTCGCATATGTTGTTGAATACAAGGTCGGAGAAAAATTTATTGATGTAGGGCAACCTGATGAGGGCACCCAAGTGCAAAAAATGAAACCAATTCTTAATCGCGCTACCTTCGAGCGTTATGTGTTGGTTAAAAAACAGTAAAAGGTTTAACATAGAAATGGTTAACTTTTCACACCTATGAATCACCCTATTTTTCACTCTACTCCAGTTAAAAGAGTTTTACGTCGCGCCCAACCTTTAAACAGCTGTGCTCTTTTTATTTTAACCTTCGTTTTCACACTTATCATCTCCTCCGGTCTCTTTGCAGCTGAATTCAAAATTGTCAATATGCATGGGGTATATGATTTTGACAAAGACGATCTTGTAGAATTTCTTACAATTGAAGAGGGTCAGCTGGAGGGAAGAAAGGTTACTCTAGCAGGATACTATGAAATTGATGAGCTTGGCTTTCCTCAGTTAATCTGGTCATTCCCTTCTGATGCTGGTGAAGTTAAGGTTGCTGATATTTCAAGCCTGGTTAGTGCCCGAATAGCGGACATGGACGGTAATGCTATCCCTGAAATTGTCGTGGGAGCAAATTCCTTTAGTCCCGAAGACAAAGAGATAACCATCGCTACTGTCTTTCTATTCAATTTGAGTCAAGGTTCCTTTGCTCTACAGCCAAGCTTGACAATGGCAGTCTCTGAACCTTCACGCCCTAAAACGATCAATAACCTGGATATAATTGACATTGACAATGACGACAGAGAAGAGATTGCTCTAGCGCTGGGGGGAGTAGACGAGAGGGGCATAATTATCCTTCGTCTTAATGAAAAAATAGAACCGCAACAGTTGACAGAGGTTTCTTCTTTTTCCCTTAATGAATTTTCGTCCACTCTTGGACAAATTCATGTCGCTGGGTTAGACTATAATAATGATGGATTTTCTGATCTGCTTGCCTTCAGCCCAGAAAGGAACATTCTTCGCGTTCAGGCACTTTTAAATCGGAACGGTCAACTTGTTCGGGGGCCCAACGCCCTCAACCGAATCCCTGGCATGTCAAACATGATTCCTTCGTCTATTACGTCCATTGATTGGAACAACGACGGCAATCAAGATTTGCTCATACCTTTCCGTTCTGGACATCTTGTTTCCCTGTCCCTGACGGAACGAAAAATTATCATTAATGAACTTGGCATAGATGTTGGACCCCTTTCGGACATTGGCACCGCAGACTTTAATCAGGACGACATGTTAGACCTCCTGCTCATTAGCGGTGACCAGGGAATTGTCACTCTTGTATACGGATCTACCTCTGGCGAGGAACCGCTCCAGGAGTTTTTCTCCATTTCGGGTAAAGGGGAGGCAGCAGGTGCACAGATATACACCGCCCTTCCAGAAATCGTGGATGGTGCTTATTTAGGAACGGTAATTGCTGGGGGATGGACCGGGAAAACCAGCGAGGTCTTTTATTTTGAGCTCGGAACAGTCCCCATTCTGGCAGAAGAGGTTGAGGTTGATACGTATATTGCAGAAGAAAAAATTGAAGAGCCTGCGCCAGAACCTCTTAAAAAGGCTGTTCAAGCATCCCAAATAATGCGATATAGCGAGGGAAAACCGCTACCCCCAGGAATTTTCCCTACGTATGTTTTGCCACCATTTCAAACATTTGCATACACAATATCTGAAGATGAAGGGAGAGAGTTTTACAGTTTCCGATGGGTTGAAACTCCTCCGCGAGGAATGTACTTTCATTACGAAACTCGCTCTGTTAAGTGGGTTCCCGATGAAAGACAGCTTGGTGCCTATGAGTTGAGCTTCCAAATAAAAATGAAGGTAGGAGAAACCATAATAACCCTTACAGATGAGTCAACTAATGAGGTTACCCATCAGATGGTTCCTGAACTCTCTACATTAGATTCGCGATTCTGGATTTACGTCAATGATCCACCCAAAATCCTTTCTGAACCAGAGAAGGTTGAGTTTGTTGCCTCATCAACATTTCAATATCAAGTTGTCGCAACCGACTATAATGAAGATGCCTTTCTCCTTTACTCCCTTGAGACAAATCCCGAGGGAATGATCATCGATCAAAATGGGTTGGTCTTCTGGCAAACAGATGAAACCCATTTAGACGCTTATGACGTCCAGGTTGTTGTATCAGACGGCTTTGATCAGAGCATCCAAACATTCACTCTTTATTCACGAGGTCGAGTTGCTATCACGTCGCAACCAGATTCCGAAGCCACAGTGGATCAGCTTTATGAATATCAGACAGAGGTTCTCTTCCCTGGTGAGCAGGAAGAACTTGTTTACACACTACTCAGATCGCCTCATGGAATGAAGATTGACAGTGCCGGACTCATTACCTGGATGCCCCAGAACACTCAGATTGATCATCAGAACTTTGTGGTTACAGTGAATCACGGCTTTGTAGCAGACACCCAAAATGTTACCCTGTTTGTTAACCACCCTCCTATTCTTAAGTCAATTCCCGCCCCTATGACTCTGGTGGCTCTCTTCGACACCTTCAAATTTCAGTTTGAAGTTGAAGATCCCAATGAATTTGATTTTGTTCGTTACAATCCCACGGAAATGCCTTCAGGAATGCAAATGGATCATACAACTGGCTTACTCCAATGGGTTCCTACAGAAGAAAATTTCGACTTTTCCACAGCTGTCATTGAAATCTCCGATGGGAAAATTGTTCTAGAGAAATCGTTCGACTTCTTTGTGAATGCTCCCATTACAATTGCCTCCGAGCCAATCACTGTTGGCACAGTGGGTGAAAAATTTGAGTATAAAATCGAGACCCGGGACCAGAATCGCGGTTGCTTAATGTCTTTTTCTCAACAACCCGCTCCCGAAGGGCTGGCAAGTATCACACCGATCTATGATATTAAAAACACCAATGTTTACTCCGTAACTATTGAAGATGATGTCTACAGCGAAAATATTGACTTATTTATTAATGAATTTAAGAGCAAAAAAAGGCCTGTAATCGAGCTGGAAGAAAAACGGACGGGGGTAGAAAAATTTACTGCCCGTGTTAACCTGAAAAAATATATTCAAGATGTTTTTTACGAAAACGACCGTCTTATCATTATAACAAAAAAAGTTGGAGGTCGTTCGATTAAAATTGAACAGTTTTTGTGGTACTTTTTCAAAGGTGAAAAAGTGAAAAAAACACCGAAGGTGATGATTGACCAGATTCCTTTTAATAAATATCAGCTGCTCGATTTTCCTGATGGAATGATTATTGATAATCTTGCGGGAGTTATTTCCTGGACGCCGACCATAAATCAATGTGATTATCATACCGTTACTTGCCTTGTGTCTGATGGTCATACCAGCGATGAACAACAGTTCTCTATTTACGTTAATCACCCTGCAACGATCGTATCTACACCTCCCGGCTCAGCTGAGGTTAATCAGCTTTATAAATACCAGCTAATGGTGGAAGATATAAACACAGATAGGGAGCTTACTTACGAACTGATTAATACTCTCGAAGGAATGCAGGTCGCTCACGACGGGAAAATCTCATGGACGCCATCAGTTTCTCAAATTAATAGCCAGGTTTACACGGTTAAAGTATCAGATGGCTACTCAGAGGTTTTTCAGGCAGCTGAGGTGTTTGTAAATATGGTACCTTCAATCATATCCAAGCCACGACTGGTAGCTCTTACAGATTATTTATACAGCTATCGATTGTCTGTTGAGGATTTAAATGGCGACGATATAAAACTTGCTGCTGTAAAAATACCGGAATATTCAAGGTTTGATGATAAAACAGGCGTTTTTCAATGGAAACCCCGACGAAATCAGAGGGGGTCTCACGACATTATTTTGTCAGCGACAGATGTACGGGGGGCAACCACCAACCATGAATTTCAAATCTATGTCTTCGAGGATCCCAGCTCAAAGCAATTCATCTCTACAAGCTGGCCCTTGCTTCTTGCTTTTATTGGAGCAATGTTTTCGGTGGGTGTTACAGCGGTTCAGTAGGAGAATATAACTTCTTTTTCTCTAACAACTCTTCAATCAATTGTATCAGTGCTATTTCTCCTTCTTTTGATGGGATAAAATTAATCTCAAGTGAAAAGAGATCTATATCAGCAGAAATCCAATTGTTAATTTTAATAATGTCTTTCTCTGTCGTTATTAAATAATCGGCACCATTTTTATCACTCAGTAATAGAATTTCTTTCAATTCTTCTTCGTTATAGTTGTGATGATCTTCAAATATCTTAAATCCTACAATCTTAACCCCTGTATTTTCAACACTCCTTTTAAATGAAATTGGATCTCCTACCCCACAAAATATAAACGCCTTTTTTCCTTTAACCATTCGTGTTGGAATTTCCTCGCCATTCACCGACACTAATTGATTGTGATTCTCCATTTTACTAAAATATGCTGGAACATTTGATTGAAGAACCTTTCTGCGAATATTTGGGTTTGGCTCCACTAAATTTGTCTTGCTCCAAAAAATAATGTCTGCTCTCCGGAGATGAAACCAAGGCTCGCGGAGCTTGCCATAAGGAATTAACTTATAAGCTTCTGGCGGGTCATTACTGTTTAACAAAACGATATCAATATCCCGTTCAAGGCTTCGGTGCTGAAATGCATCGTCTAAAAGAATAATATCAGCCGAAAACTTTTCTACAGCATAAAGGCTTCCACGGTGCCTATTCTCATCTACTACAATTGGAACCCCCAATAACTTCCTTGCCATTAAGAACGGCTCGTCACCAGACAGCTCCCAGCCCTCCTTAATTTTTCTGCCATCCGATACGACACGTGTACCTGATGACTTTCGTCTATATCCTCTACTAACAATTACTGCTTTTAATTTTTTACTGTTTAACAACCGAGCGATGTAAATCACCGCTGGCGTTTTCCCTGTTCCCCCAACAGACAAATTTCCTACACTTATCGTTAATGCTGGCACTCGTCGAATTACAAAAAAACCAATAGTATAAAAAAGATTCCGCCAGAATAAAACGCCCCAATAGAAAAGTGCAAGCGGGAATAATAAAAATTTTGCCTTACCTTCTGGTAAGTTCATCTGCTTTTTTCATTACAGTAGTTAAACTGTTTTCTAATTTACTATTAACTTCTTTTATGCTGCTGTTACTGTCAACATATATGGGTTCGCCTAAAAAAAGACATGTTTTTCCAAAGGGTTTTGGCACCACAAAAGTGTCCCAGTTCTTAATTTCCCATCTCCGACTTGCCTGACCAGAAACAGGAAGAATTACTGTGTCGGTTCTCGTTGCCACTTTAACCGCACCCGTCTTCACCTTCCTCTCAGGTCCTTTAGGCCCATCAGGTGTTATTCCAACAACCATACTTTCCCCTTGTAGCGCTTTAACCATCTTTTTGAACGCCTCTTTTCCACCCCTGGTGCTTGAACCTCGAATCATCTTCCATCCAATACTTTCTCCTACCCTTGAAATGATTTCTCCATCTCCATGTAAACTTGCCAGAGCCAAGTAACCGCGGTTTTTAAAGTAAAATATTGGAAATAATAATCGACCATGCCAACAACAAATAATTACACTTTTTTTGCTTTTCAATGTTTCCAGTAAGTAGTGTTCATTATAAATTTTTTTACTGTTTAGATTAAACAGCGACAAGATAAATATCCTTCCTAATAGATATTCAACAAATAATAATATTTTTTTTATCATCAAGATTGACCCGTGTTGCTATTTAAACTGTCGATGATTTTTTCCGCAGCTCTACTTATTGCGCCCGGGGGTCCTAACTGTTTTCTAACCGATATTAATTCTTTAATAATGTCTATTCTAACCGAACGGTTAGTAATCATTGGTTTAATTCTCTCCACAATGTTGTCCGTTGTGGCTTCTTTTTGCAGCAATTCCGGATAGATGTTATTTCCAGCAATTAAATTTGTCATTGAAACATATTTTACTTTTGATAAGGCTTTTGCTATTAACCAGGAAGATGTTGACATTTTATAAATCACAACCGATGGAATGTCAAAAAGGGCTGTTTCTAATGATATTGTTCCAGAAGAAACAATAGCTACGTCGGAATAAAGTAGAGCTTTTAATGGTTCATCTGTTAAAAATATGTTTTTTACATTCCTATTTTTTTTAATTATTACATCTGGAGCTTTCCCAACTAATCCTATAGAAGATATGCCATTGTCATTTAATTTTTTAATTGCCCCAAACATTACATCTACGTGTTTATCCACCTCCTGTTGACGGCTACCCGGAAACAACCCAATTACTGTTTTCTCCTGTGGTATTCCACATTTATAAAAATACTCCTCCCGACTAACTGACGATTTTTCTTGATCTATAAAAGGGTGGCCGACAAATATAGCACCTACTCCCCGATTTTTATACCACTCCTCTTCAAAGGGGAAAATAGATAAAATTTGATCAATGCATTCTTTTATTATTTTAATACGACCTTCTCTCCAAGCCCATAATTGGGGGGGAATAAAATATGTAATGGGGATTTTTAACTCCTTTAACTTTTTTGCTAAACGCAGGTTAAATCCTGGATAGTCAATTAATATTGCCCGGGCAGGGCTGTTTTTTTTTACAGCTTTTATACAATCATCAAATGCGGATTTTAAAAATATATATTTATTAATGACTTCAGTAAATCCCATTAATGCCATTTCATCAACGTGGTGTATTAGTGAAACCCCTGCTTCCTTCATCCTGTTTCCACCAATTCCAAAAAAGGCTAGATTGCGTTTTCTGTTTAAAAGTTCCGCAACAAGGGCAGAGCCGTGTAGGTCACCTGACTCTTCCCCGGCAACAATAAATATTTTATTGAATTCAGCCACAATCTTATATGATATCTAATTTGAGTTTAATATATACGTTTTAAAAATGAGCAGAACAATAAAAATTATAATAAGTTGCAACGTTCGTTTTTCTGTTTTTAGGGTCAAAAGCCATGACATTGGGTGTGTTTTTTCCCCTCCCTTCCAGGGAACTATACGTGGGATAAATCTAGGAACTGATTCAATATACCTTTCGTACTCCTGACCAAACAGGCCAAGTAATGTCTTTTCTTCCAGAAAAATAATTAGCAAGTATTGTAAAGAAAAAAATCCCAAAGTTATTATTAACATCTCCCACATATACTTTCCCCCTGCAAATAGGACAATCCCTGTATAAATGATTACATTACCAAGATAAAGCGGGTTTCTCACATATGCAAAAGGTCCTGATGCACACAGTTTATTTGCTCCGACCTTCCTTGTCCGTGTTAATCCACCAGCATAACGAACGCTGTTTAAACGAATACTCTCTCCCATAATAATTAACAAAATGCCTAGGTATATAAATAAATTTTTAAAATCTGAATAATACAGTATCGCCAAAGCAATTGGTATTGGGGTATATCCTCTATTTTTAAAAAGGAACTTTCTAATGTCTATCATAGGGGGTCTTATAAATTGCTGGTGATTTATTTATTAGTGAATATCCTGCTCAATTTTTTCCTGAATAATTAAAGCCACCTCCAACACATCCCTACCTTCCTTCCCCGAAACAATAGGTTTGGTTTTCCCCCTAATTGATCCTACAAAATTTTGCATTTCTGCTTTTAGTGCATTTATCTTTTTTACCGGGGGTTTTTCATAAACCAGTTGACGCCTTACTCCTCTGTATTCCATAAACTCAGAGAGAATTGCTTCAGGATCATCCTCTTGGTTATTTAAAACCCGGTATACATCCGTTAGTCCCTGCAGGAAGTCAATTGTCACATACATATCTCGCTGGAACAGTCTTAACTTCCGTACTGAGTCCTTAGCAATTCGGCTTGAGGTTAAATTCGCAACCACCCCATTTTCAAACCTAATACGGGCATTGGCGATATCCACTGAATTTGTCATAATTGAAACACCTGAGGCATGAACTGTCTTTACTTTCGATTTCACCAGGGCGAGAATTACATCCAGATCGTGTATCATTAAGTCAAGTACAACGGGGACATCTGTTCCCCGTATCGTGTACGGTGACAATCGATGCGTTTCAATATATTTGGGTTTAAGAGGCAATTTGTCTAATGCTAATAGCGCTGGATTCAAACGCTCTATATGGCCTACTTGAATGATAACACTTTTTTGATCTGCCATATTGATAAGTTCGTCTGCCTCCTCAAGATTGTTACAGATCGGCTTTTCAATAAATACATGTTTACCTCTGGAAATACATTTCTTCGCTACTGAAAAGTGATCTCTTGTTGGGACCACAATAGATAAGGCATCACAATTTTCTATAAGAACTGATAATGAATCAAACGCCCTAATGCTGTGCGCTTTTGCTATCTCTTTTAATCTCTCTGGTCTAATATCGTACGCCCCAACGAAACAGGCATCTTTTACGTTTTTCAGGTGCTTTAAATGGTGTACGCCCAAGCGGCCAACGCCAACTATACCCACTTTAATTTTATCTTCCTTCATCACTTTATTTCTATAGAATATAGAGACTTTCCACAATTAAAAAAAGGGTTAGTAAATAATCAACAAGAGAATACAATTTAAACTTGCTTTTAATCATCAGAATTAACATATTTAAATGAGAATGGATAAGATAAGAATAATACTTTTTATTAAGACCACCAAAAAAATAATTACAATTATTCAAAAGGGGTTAATATGAATGATAACTTAAAATCCACATTTGGGTATATAATACTACTCTGCGCCGTAGTGGGTTTCGTTTTGTCTTTTATTGCATCAGACTTTTTACTTTCTATTCTTTTTATTGTAGGGGGGGTAATGTTCTGGCTGATTTACATAAATTCAGTGCGGGCTTCCATTCATAGATCAATTGGGGCTATTTTAATTATCTTTGGTTTCTTTTTATCATGCTCCGTTTTTACTGCGTTTGGTCTTGAACAAGATATATGGGGTGGATATCATATTAAAGAAGATGGTACAATCCTGTCCGTTGTTGTTTTGTTCTTCTCTATAATGCCTGGTTTAGTGTTTTACTATTTATCTCGAAACAAACTGGGCGTTGTCCCTCCTCCCGCTCAACCTTCTCCCAAAGTCAGAGAGTCAAAGGAAATATCCACAAAAAAGGAATATGTCTCCCCTCAAGACTATGAAGAGTTAGAATATTATTATGAACCACTGGAATATCCAGAAGAATATGAGGAAGAATCTGAAGATGAATATGCTTACGAGGGAGAAGAAGAGGAAGAATAAATTTTCACGAATAGGAATTTTTTATTTTTAAGGGCAGCGTTGGTTGCCCATTTTTATCTGGCTAAAATATCGCGGCTTTGATGAGATAAATCAAACCTATCTCGCTTATACCACACCCACTGAAACACAATTGCTATTTTATCTCTGAGGGGGTAAATA
>JACKQG010007217.1_pt1 | contig 11316 bp, 9 predicted proteins | sample 8237621 | NCBI WGS metagenome assembly JACKQG01 (sample SAMN15677084, study PRJNA649215) | marine metagenome | biome: marine; feature: Black Sea; material: saline water; isolation source: suspended particulate matter (SPM) from the Black Sea western gyre | collected 2013-06-09/2013-06-10 | depth... | reverse complement strand
ACATTATTAAGTTCGTTAAATTCTTTAATATTTGTTGGTTTAAGGCGTAAAGGAGATAAATCGTTCAGCGAAAATTTTTTAACAAGCTTAAGGTTATTATAAAAGGGCAACCAAACCGATTTTGCAATCTGGCTGTTTACAATAAATAAAATAAGTACTAAAACAATAAAAGCCAGAAAAATTATCAAAGCAATACTTTCAAATAATTCATCAGATTCCAGCTTAGACTCCCTGACTATTATTTTGTATGTTTTGCCATTTATTTTTTTTATGGAAGTCAGTTGCCTGAACTCTTCCCCTTCTTTCTCCTGTAAGTTTTCAATTATGGTGTCAGAAAAAAAAACTTGCTCCTGCATGTTTGCAACTTCAACAACTTCGATATATGGCTTAATAACAGGAATAAAATTTTCGTTTATTATTTGAGCCGTAACCCTTTTTTGAATATGCAATAGTTTCTCATCCAACTCTTCGGATATAATGTAAAATAAAACAAAATTGAAAGCTAAACCCAGTAGAATTAATAAGGTTAGAGAGAACAGAAGGTATCGGATGTTTATTTTGTTCAGTAGTTTCATGTATCAGTAAACTTATAACCCATACCATAAAAAGTTTGAATATAGTCGTTACCACCACATCCGGAAATTTTTTTACGAAGGTTGTTTATATGGGTATATATAAAATCAAAATTATCGGCTAAATCAATATTATCACCCCAAAGGTGTTCGGCAATAGATTCTTTTGTTAATAAACGGTTTTTATTAGCAATAAAAAAAATGAGTAATTCGTATTCTTTCTTTGTTAAACCCAGGATTGTGTTATTAACCTTAACTGAGCCATCTTCGGGCTGAATTGCAACTTCATTAAAAACAATTTCCGGCGCACCATCAAATTTTCTTCTGCGTAAAACAGATTTAATCCTTGAATTAAGTTCGGCAAGGTGAAATGGTTTGGTTATATAATCATCTGCCCCGATATCCAGCCCTGTTAACTTATCATCGAGTGAGTTTTTTGCAGATACAATCAGGATACCTGTATCGGGGTGGATTTGCTTAAGCTTTTCAATCAATTGCAGCCCGCTTCCACCTGGGAGAGTAATATCAACAATTGCGATATCGTAATGATATACCCATATCTTTTCATCGGCACTAATATAATCCTGAGCTGTTTCGCAAACAAAACCCTCTTTTTCCAGGAATCCCTTAATTTCCTGAAGTAAATCCAATTCATCTTCAATGATTAAAATTTTCATGTCTTCAAAAGTACAATGAAATTTTAAAGGAAATTTAAAGTGATAAAAGATAGATACAAGTATTCGTTTTATATTAATAAAATCTTGTTGATTAAAAGGGGATTTTGCACAGACTATTACTATGCTTCACTTTACCGATTCGGATTTTGGGTATAAGATACACTATAATATCGCAGTCGGAGTGGCTACTTGCTATGGGGATTATTTTTATTTTCCTACTATTGAAATACAATGAAATTTCTTCATAAATAACGCCTGCCTGCCAGCGTGATAACCAACATAGTGGCAGGCAGGCGTTATTAGCTATTTTAAATTCAATTATTTTACCTGATGCTCATGCCCTTTGTTCAGTGCCCCATGCTCCATCCTCCACGCTCCATGCTATTCAATTATTTCTCAACCAGGTTCTCCTGCACCCTGTTAAGGTTTTGCTTATAGACTTTAAGGTAAGGATGCTCTTCTTTTTCAGCTATTTCAACAGCTTTTTTGTAGTTCTTTTCAGCCTTTTCAGTTTGTCCACTTTTTTCATAAGCCTCTCCAAGACTATCGTAAACATTTGCCGAAGCAGGGAACCGCTTTACATTTTCTTTTAATACTTTAATTGCCTTGTCAATGTTTTCTTTCTTGCCCAAATAGTAGTATCCCAGCCCGTTAATAGTATATTCGGGAGTTTCAATTTCATAGCCGTATTTTTCAGATAATGATTTGTGATGATTGTCAATGGATGCCAGTCCTTCTGCATATTCCTCCTTTGGTAATTGCCATTCGGAGTAAATTGATTCAAGTCCGTTATAAATACTTAAATGAGGAATGGACCCGTGATTTTCATCTTTCATCACCACATAAGAGAACTCCAATCCTTCAGGTGAATTTGATTTAACAATTTTGGTGAAATTTTCAACAGATTCAAAATAATCAGGTTCATCTCCCAGCGTCATATAAAATTGTTTGCTATTGTTGTAGCTTGATTTCAGTCCGGTTTCTGCTTTTTTTACCAATAAATTCTCGTCATAAGCCAAATATGGACTTATAGCAATATAAGCATCAAACGTTTCGGGTTGTGCTAAAAATGCATAAGCTGCGAAGGTTCCGCCAAGCGAATGTCCTGTAAGAATATTGTAAGGTTGTGTCCGGTAATTCTTATCTATATAAGGTACTAATTCATCAGAAAGGAAAGACATGAATTTGTCAGCTCCCCCTGTTGTCGGTTTTTTCTCAATCTTAGTTGGAGTAAAGTCTCTGCCACGGTCCACATTAGTAATGGCAACTACTATTATCTCGGGCATTAAACCCTGTGAAGAAAGAAACTGTACAATACCTGTTGCATGATGGAAATGATATCCGCCATCAAGCAGGTACATAACAGGATAATTGGAACTTGTTAAGTCATAGCTTTTCGGAAGATAAACCAACATGGTTCTTTCTTCATCAAGCGCTTTGGATTGAATGGTTACTTTTTTACCGATTACGATTTTATCGTCTCCGGCTTTCACCGTTGCAGTGTTGCTCATCATAAAAGCTGCTATCATACAGATAAGCAATGCTTTCGTTACACGAATTGATTTTTTTGTTTTCATTGTACTGATTTTTAGTTGTTAATAAAAAAATTACGAATTAGTGTTTAATTATTTTTAATGTTTGAATATTATTTCCGATATTAGACAATATGAAATAAATTCCGGGAGCTATATTGTTATTTGTGTTGTTCTTGTCATTCCATGATATAGAATAATCACCTCTGTTTAATTCTTCGTTTATCAATTCGGCTATTTTATTTCCAAGAATATCATAGATAGATATTTTAACAAGTGTACCCTCAGGGAGATTAAAATCGAAATAGATTTTATCAGAAAACGGATTGGGGTATATACTAATAATATTTAATCTGTTTTCCTTGTGTTCTTTTTTATTTGTAATGGCAATGGGTATAAAATCAACGCTGTTGTCACCATAATTCGGAACTGCCAAAATATTATCCTGAATATTGTAATTCAATCCGGCTGGTTCATCATGTCCTGTAGAAATAACTTCGGGATCACCTGTTAATTCAGGGCTGTATCTGATAATATATCCGGGGCTTAAATGTGATGCCAGATAAACATTGCCAAACTGGTCTTTAGTTATTCCATCATAATATCCGTAAGTTGTCGGGAAATTAGTGATAGCTGAATCTTCAAGGCTGATAGCCTGTATTGGCGCACCGGCTGTCCATCCTACAGTAAGAAGCCTGTTGTTAATATTATCATAAATACAATCCTGTGTCCATTGTGTTAAACCGCTTGTTATAAAATAATTCCATGCCTGAGTCTGAATATTTACCCTGAAAATTTTTCCGTAAGTATCGATAACAAAAAGGTTATTGTTTCCGGTATAAGCCATACCATCAAGATTACCGATAGTTGAGAGAGGCAGATTAAATATTTCTTCTGTTGTATTCAGGTCGAAACTTAGAAGTCCGTTGTTAGCATCCGAAACGAATAAAGTATCTCCAACAATACACATTCCGAGCGGGTTTTCAATTCCTGTTTTAAAATAGGAAACATCCCCGAGGCTGTCAACCTGAACAATGCTGCCAATATTAGAACTTGCGGCATTTGAAACCAAATACCTGTTTCGCGGATAATCGAACACAACACATTCGGGATGGTCGTATAGGTTAGGGTCTTCAAGCTTATTTTCGAACCATGATATTTTATTTGACAAATAACCGATAGCAACAAGGTCTGTGTCGTTATCCTTATCCATCATAGCCGGAACAACGCAGAATGACTGGGTAAATATACTGTTAATATTATGCTTAATGAATTGCTGGTTTCCTGGGTTTTCCCACCAGGCTAATTTACTTGCGCCTTGTGGAGCGCCAAAGAGATCACGGTCGCCATCATTATCCAAATCAGTTGCATCAAGCCATAGCGCACCGGGGAAGTAGGGGAGGGGGTGCTTAATAAATTCCTGAGAGCCATCATTTTCATACCAGGCAATTTGACTACTCATGCAAGCAGCAGCAAGAATGTCCATGTCGCCATCAAGGTCAACATCCCGGGCAATAACCGTATGAATAGCATCTATCAGGCTGTCAACCATGTGTTCATCAAAATTTTCATTTCCGTCATTCTCCCACCAAAGGATCTCATCATTTAACTCGCCACATGCAACAATGTCGAGGTCGTTATCGCAATCCATATCTTCCCCGTAAATAAAAGGTGATTGCTGGAAACGGTCGGAGATAAGATGTTTTGTCCAGCCTGTTGGGTTTTGTCCGTCATTTTCCCACCAGGCTATCTCACCGTTATGATAGTAAAAATCGAATCCCGAGCAAAGAATATCCAAATGTCCGTCATTGTCAACATCTTTTATGTCGATGGTATGAGCGCCGACAAAATTACTGTCAACAACGTATTCTGTAAAAATTTCATTACCATTATTTTCTAAATATAAAATTGTATTATCACCATATATAGCGGCAATGATATCAATTTCCTGGTCGTCGTTTACATCTTCTGCCCTGACAGACCTGACTTTATTTAAACCATCCCTAATGACTACTTTTGTAAACTCATTAAATCCATTATTTTTCCACCAGGCAATTTCAGCATTTGTATGAGTATTTACTCCGATGATGTCCATGTCCTCGTCCTGGTCAATATCTACGGCTATTACATCGGCCCCCTTAATGAAAGAATTTGTAATATTGTGCTGTACAAATTCCGGTTGAGCAAATATCAAAGTTGAAACCAGATTAATGAATACAGCAATGGCTACTATTCCGCTGAGTTTACATGTTTGTTTCATATTGTTTAAATCTTTCTTGTTTTGTTTTTATACTCTTTTTTATAACTAATGGCTTAGCCTGGAAAAAAATCGTTTACTACTGTCCGGGTCGGATTCTCATCAGTGATGTCATTATTATATCACGAACCACCGGTAACACCTCCTGCTCATACTTTTTTCCGGCATCATCATCAGGGTCAAGGACTAAAGCACACATTCTGCTACCCATATCCGAAGGCACTTCCGTCTGTTTAAGCATATCAGATGATTTTATCCGGTTTGCCTTCTGAAGTTTTTTTGTATATTTCAAGGCGTCTTTGAGTCTTTCTCCCGGAACTCTTTCTAACTTCGGGTCAACAGTTAAGAAATAATCCTGCAACGCCGCCATATCAGGTTTATCAACCTTAACAGACTCCTCTTGATTTTCTGTATCTTTTAAAAAAATATTGGTGAATTGTTCATTCAGGAAACGTTCAATCTTTTCCCTTTCAAGTAGTTTGTCAAACTGAGAAAATACATTGAAGTTCCATATAAAATATATGAGGGATATTCCAATAGTGATTAGAAGCCATATTCCGGTTTTATAAATTGCAGTTTTCATGGTTTAAATTGTTTTATAATTTTTTAACCGGATTTTATATAATCCAAATCGGAGATGAAATTACAACCGTAAATACAATTAACCACAGCCAAATTAACAAGTTCGTAATTTGGATTTGTGAATGGTAATGTTGGGCTTATGGTAGGAATTGTTGAGTTATTGAATTATTGAGTTGTTGAATTGAGGAATTATGTGAATTTAGGAAATAAATCGGTTGTCCTGCCAGGTTGAACGAGAGACAGGGGGCTGAATAACATAGGCATATGCCTTGTATAAGCAGGTTGAAAAAGAGACAGCATATAATTCATTTATTTTTTGTATGTTTGGGAAAATAATCTGAGAGAATACGTGCTAATCTGTGGTAAAGAAAAAAATAGCACCACAGATAGACACAGATTAACACAAATAAAAGCAAATAATGATGGAACTAAAAAAATTAAACAAAATAAGCTATGATATCATAGGCTGTGCTTATAGGGTACATTCCAGGTTAGGTCCTGGCTTATTGGAATCTACGTATGAAGCCTGTTTGGAGTATGAATTATTAAAGATGGAATACAAAGTTGAACGACAAAAAGCATTGCCAATAGTGTACGATGAAGTAAAATTAGATACAGGATACCGAATTGATTTATTGGTTGAGAATGAAATAATAGTTGACAACAAATCAGTAGATGCCATTGCACCCATACATAAGGCACAGGTTATGACATATTTAAAGTTATCAGAAAAAAAGTTGGGGTTATTGATTAATTTTAATGTTATGGATTTGAAGAAAGGGATTAATAGGATAATAATGTAAACAATAAATTCACTACAGATGAACAAAGATTAACACAAATAATCTGAGAGAATCTGTGTTAATCTGTGGTGAAAAAAAAGATAGCACCACAGATAGACACAGATTAACACAAATTAGATTTTAAACGGAACAAAAACGGGAATGTAAATTTTTTTAATTGTAGTTTATTTTAAACCACACTGTTAAATTATTAGAAAATTGCAAAGTTTATGCGCTTCAGTATATTTAAATAATTAATTCTAAAGATAAATGACAAATAGAAGAATATTTACTATCGGTGAAACCGTTTACGACATCATTTTCAGGAATGAACAACCAATGGCTGCCAAACCAGGAGGCGCTATGCTCAATACATCGATCAGTTTGGGGAGATTGGGACTTCCGGTTTCATTTATTTCCGAGATAGGTGAGGATGAAGTTGGTGAGAAAATTATTAAGTTCCTGTGTGAAAATAATGTTGTAACAAACAATGTTTACAAATTCAGAGATGGCAAAACCTCACTTGCACTGGCTTTTTTAGATGAAAGTGAAAATGCGAATTATTCATTTTATAAATTATACCCTGCGAAAAGGCTGGTGGTTGATTTTTCCGAAGTCAAAGAAAATGACATTGTCCTTTTCGGGTCCTTTTTTGCAATTACCGGTGAAGTGCGAGAGCAATTGATGAAATTTATCAGGAAGGCTCATCAAAATAAAGCTATCATTATTTACGATCCTAATTTCAGGAAACCTTACTTAGATGAATTACCAAAAGTGAAAAATCTTATCCTTGAAAATATATCTTTAGCAAGTATTGTAAGAGGTTCGGATGAGGATTTCAGGCTGATATTCGGAGTGGAAAATGCCGATGATGCCTTTCGGATATTAAAAGAAAACGGTTGTAGCTTTTTAATTTATACTTCAAGCGATAAAAACGTTGAATTCATATCGGAGGATATAAAGCTTGCCGTGCCTGTTCCGAAGATTAAACCTGTTAGTACAATCGGTGCAGGAGATAGCTTTAATGCAGGAATTATTTTTAGCTTATGCAGGCAACATATCAATTTGTCGGAATTAATTCAAATAGATACGAAGATATGGAAAGGTATTATTGAAACGGCGATTTCTTTCGGGGCGCATGTTTGCCAAAGTCTCGACAATTATATCTCAGAAGAATTTGCTGCAAAAAGATTATAGTAAGCGTTTTTTTTATCACCCCTGCCTGCCAGCAAAGGCAGGGATTACACAAATTTTAACAGATTTTTTATAACTGTAAACCGAAGAATGAAAAATATCATTTTTTTTCAATGATTTCAAGCATAATTTTTGTATTTTTGCACCCCTTTCAAAAGTTCTTTGAAAAACTTGAAAAACTAAAATCGTAAATTACTATGGGGCTGACTGGATTTGACAGCAAGGACAGTGGGACTGTAAGCATGCCGGGCATTGAGAATAAGGCTCGTTAAAAACTGTTCTTACATAAATAATTGGCGAAACTAATTACGCTCTCGCTGCCTAAAATCGAAGTATAGTAGATTAAGGCTTTAACCTGACACTAGGTGTCGGGACGAGACATCCCGCAGGCGGACATGCCTGATTCCAAACTGACTAACGGGGTGCAGTATAATTTCGGGCTGGCTGAATGATGGCTCCGATCATCCGGCGAGATTAAGGAGATAAGGTTTTGTTTTCGGGTGTCTTTTCCCGGGCAAAACTCGAAAATCAATAAAAGGCTAAGCATGTAGAAAGCGCTCTTGCTGCTTGTTTGGACGAGGGTTCGACTCCCTCCAGCTCCATTTTTTTAGTTTCAGGTTTCAGGTTCCATGTTTCAGGCTTGCCAAGTGAAATGCGGCGAAGGAGCATATTTTATCGTGGTTCAAAGTTTAAAGTTATTATTTAATATTTCTTCCGAATTTTTCATTCTTCATTCATCAATAACTAATCATTTATTCCTTATCAAAACCTCTGTCGCTCCATAACCAAACTGCCGCATGGAGGCATCCCTGATTTCTACATTCGGGTAATCTTTAAGAATTTCTTTAATAGCTGTTTTTAAAACTCCTGTTCCTACCCCATGTATAAAAGTTACCTTTGCTAACTGATTGGTAATAGCGCTCTCAAGGCAGCGGGTAAAGTAATTCACCTGTACCCTGAGTTTTTGTGAATCATCAAGGCTTTCATAATCATCTGCCAGCTCATAAATATGCAGGTCAACTACGGCTTCGCGCGGGCTGGTTTTGTGTTTGTCAATAATGTGTTCGGGTTCTATTTCTTTTGCTTCGGTAGTAACATGTTCTTCAACTTCATCCTTATTAATTATTTCACTTTGGAATAACGAGGTTTGAGCCGATAACGGCAGCAGAGAGACAAGAATGGCTTTTCCTGTGATTATTGCTGAGTCTTTGTAGTTATTTTCCTGGTAAAATCTTGTCGGTTTTATTTTAAAATTCGTATTTCCCGGACTTAGCACCTGTTTATCCTCATCTTTATGAAACAACACCTGCACAACTCCTTTAGTCCATTCTTCAATTTCTTCCCTTTCAACCGAAGTCAGCAAAACCATAGCTTCAGTATTAACCGAACCGTAATCTTTACCGGTAAAACCTCCCTGCTCTTTTTCGAGGAATATGCTGTATAAAATGTCAAAGATGGTATGATTGACTAAGTAAATATCAATCATTCCGGTAATAAGCCATTTTTGATCGTGTGGGACAAAAGCCAGGTAAATACCATGTTCTAAAGTTCCTTTTGCTAAATTATTCAACAGCGGAATATTTCTTTCGTCACTTTCGTAAAAAGATTCCTTAACCTGCGGCACGTCAATATTAAATTCTTCACGGAATATATGATTGGGAGAGTCAGCCGGGGCATCTATTTCTATTTTGATCAGTTCGCTGGTCAGTGTAGGAATTTCAAAACCATCTTCAATGGTTACGTTTACCAGACTCGGGCCTATAATTTTACTCACCACTCCTCCGCCACTTTCATTCAGAAATTTAACCTTATCTCCGACTTTGAATTTCATATTTCTCCTTTTATATTATTTTGCAAAGTTATTGCTTTCATTTTTTATTTTTTACTTTATTTTTGCCTTTTAAATAAAATCTTAATAAGATGAAAAAAATTATTTTTCCTATTCTTGCAGTTCTGTTTTCAGTTACTTCGTTCCGAGTTATGGCTCAGGATAAAGGAAGTATTGATAAAAGTTTGTTAAATGCAATGCGGGAATCATTAAATAATGATAAAAATTCCAAAGCCATAATGAATGCTGTTTCTTCAAACAATATCCGCAAGCTTGCCCTGAACCGGGAAAATCTTGGGAAGATTGATACTTATTTCTCTCACAGGGTTAAGTCGGCCGGAATAACCGATCAGAAATCCACAGGCAGGTGCTGGCTGTTTACCGGCTTAAATATTTTAAGGTCGAAAGTGATTGAAGAAAAAAATCTGGAGAATTTTAATTTTTCGCATAATTATAACTTTTTCTACGATCAATTGGAAAAGGCGAACCTGTTTTTAGAAGGAATTATTGCCACGGCTGACAAACCTATGGACGACAAAAAAGTGGAATGGCTGTTCAAACATCCGGTTAACGATGGCGGGCAATGGACAGGAGTGGTTGATATTATAAATAAATACGGGTTGGTTCCTTTGGAAGTTTTCCCTGAATCGTATAATAGCGAAAATACAAGCCTTATGTCAAGTTTTCTGAGGAGAAAGCTAAAGGAAGACGGGATGAAATTACGTGAAATGTATACCAATGGTAAAACAGAAAATGAGTTAAGAGAGAAAAAGGAAAAAATGCTGTCGGATGTGTACAGAATACTTGCAATAACTCTTGGTGAACCACCTGCCGAATTTTCATGGCGTTATAAAGATAAAGACGGAAATTTGTCTGAACTGAAAACTTTTACACCAAAATCGTTTTTCGTTGAATTTGTGAATATTAACATGGATGATTACGTTATGTTCATGAACGATCCTTCAAGGGAATTCGGGAAACCATACGAAATCGAGTTCGACAGGCATGTTTTTGAAGGGCAAAACTGGAAATATATTAACATGGAAACAGACAAAATAAAGGAATTTGCTATGAGATCGATCACGGATAATGAAGCTATGTATTTTTCATGCGATGTTGGAAAGCAGCTTAATAAGGACAGGGGCTATCTTGATGTGAATAATTATGACTATGACGATTTATTCGGTGTAGAATTTGGTATGGATAAAAAACTACGTATTCAGACTTATGAAAGCGGCTCGTCACATGGAATGGCATTGGTTGGCTTGGATATAGAAGACAGCAAACCGGTTAAATGGCTGCTCGAAAACAGTTGGGGCGAATCGGGTTTTGAAGGTCATTTGATAATGACTGATGAATGGTTTGATGAATATATGTTCAGGCTGGTTGTTCATAAAAAATATATAGACGAGGAAATATTAAAAATTCTTGATCAGGAACCAATAATGCTTCCGCCGTGGGATCCGATGTTTGCGCCGGACAATTGAATTGACTATAGAAAAAAACATCTGTAAATGTAAATAAACCCTTACAATTATGTTTAAAAATATTGAAACCTCAATTAAAGATTGGATTGTTAGTTTGGGATTTGACGAAAATGTTGCAAATATTGTTACCGATTACAGTTTTTTCCTGCTATTGATAATCATTAGTATCCTAATCTATTTTATAGCAAAAAAAACACTGCTGTCAATTATACATAAGGTTACAAAGAAATCAAAAAATAAATGGGACGATGCGCTTACAGAAGGAAAATTTTTCAGTAGACTGTCATACCTTGTTCCCTCATACATAATTTATGTTTTTACACCATTAGTATTAGAAAGCCATCCTAAAACTGTTTCAATAGTTCAAACAGTAATGACAATTTATATGCTTATAGTGGTTATTTT
>JACKQG010007216.1_pt1 | contig 11316 bp, 5 predicted proteins | sample 8237621 | NCBI WGS metagenome assembly JACKQG01 (sample SAMN15677084, study PRJNA649215) | marine metagenome | biome: marine; feature: Black Sea; material: saline water; isolation source: suspended particulate matter (SPM) from the Black Sea western gyre | collected 2013-06-09/2013-06-10 | depth... | reverse complement strand
AGATCTCCAAACAGCGGTCGACGAAAAGTGGAAAGGGATACTTTGCCAACACCGCGGGCTATTTCGATTTTCGTTTCAGCCACCCGGCAGTCAACAAACCGACGCCGAACCCAACCAGCAGCGTTCCGAACAGCATGGCGGCTCGGGGCATGCTGATTGTCGCAAACAGCACCTCGGTTTCCACGGTCTCCCTGTTCTGCAGGACAATGATCAGCACCAGTATCGCAACGATTGCGGCAGCAGCGATTTGGATCTTCTTCTTCATCGTGCGGTATCTCCCGTAGCCCCAACTGTTGACCGATAAGACAACTGCAGGCTGAATCAGCCGGAAACGCAGGACAAGCGTGTCCTTCATCTTACCTCATGCAGGGGCAGCAACAACCATGCGGAGGTTGTTCGGCGAGTGAGTCCGACAATGATCCCGCCCAGAGATTGGAGGCGAGTCGATGTGTCTCTCTCAACTTCCGACCAGACCCTCCTGCGTGCGTCAAGAGCACTCAAGGTAATGACTTCGTTGTGAACGAGCCACCTCAAACGGGCTCCGAGGGAGCGACTGCAGCACGCCGATCGTCGATAACGAACGGCGGTTCCGACGATCGGATGTGGATGTCGCGTTGTGGAAAGGCGATCTCGATGCCGGCTTCGGCGAACCTACGGTGGACCTCGGTATGCAATTCGTGAATGGTCGCCAGACGATTATCGAGATTCGGCAGGTAGCATCGTAAGACAAAACTAAGCGTACTGTCGCCGAAGCCTTGAAAGGTAGCGACCGGGGGGGGATCGTCCAAAACCAGCGGACTGTCGTTGGCCACGCTGAGCAGCACCTCTGTGGCCCGTTCCGTGTCCGCTCCGTAGGCCACTCCGACGTTCACGAGCACGCGATTGATGGCGTTGGAGAGCGTCCAGTTGAGCAGCCTGCCGGTGACAAACTCCTTGTTGGGAACGATGTACTCCTGCCGGTCCCAATTGGTGACCGTCGTCGCTCGCATGCGGATTCTCGATACGACGCCCGTGACACCTTCCACGGTGACAATATCTCCGACTCGCACCGGCCGCTCCATCAACACAATCAGTCCGGAAACGAAATTGGCAAAAATCTCCTGCAGTCCGAACCCCAGACCCACGGACGCCGCCGCGACGAGCCATTGATACTGCGACCATTCGATGCCAATGATACGGAAAGCGAATATTAGGCCGATCAGCGTAATCAGGTAGCGGATACACGTGGTGCTCGCATAGCGTGCGCCCGCGTCCAGCGGCAGACGCTGCAGAAGTGTCAACTCGAGCAACCCGGGGATGTTCTTCACCGCCAAGACCATCACAGCGACAATCATCAATCCAAAGACCAGGTGCTCGAGGGTAATCCACTGCAATTCGTCACGAACAGAAACCTGCCACAACCGGACGTCCTCCAAGATGCCCAAGGCCGGGAGAACGTCCACCCAGATGAACCACATCCCAAGAACGGCGGCAACGAACAGCGAGACGCGCAACAACTGGCGGCTCTGTTGGCTCATCTCGCCCAAATCGAGTTCCGTCGTAGCGACTGCGGCTATGGAAACGGACAACGTACCCTTTTCCGCGGCAGCGGCCTGTGCCTGCGCGGTCCTCCGCCGTTCTAGGGCCTGGTCCATGGCTAGTCTGCGACGGTTGACGAGCAACCACCGTTGCACCAGCGAAGCCAGCACCAGGAGAATAAGCACCAGCCAAAGCGTCTGCTGAAGACGGAAGGCGAGCGCGTAAGCCGTGTAGTAGTACCCCACCAGAGCAAGTGCCGCTAGAACAAGCGGCGCGAATACCGCAGCCCCATACCAAACTCGCCGCAATCGCCAAAGCCAGCTTTCAGGAGCGCTACGGAGAACCGCTTGAAAGAACTCACCATTCGGACGAAACAAACGATGTGCCACGATCGAAACGACGGCCAACGCAGCGATGCAGCACATTCGCGCGAGCGAGTTCTGCCAGCTTTCGTTCGACTGCCCGTGTAGCGAGGTGACCACGACCACAAACGGCAAACTAAAGGTCAACAAGGTCCTCAAAGACGATCGCAACAACTTGGACGCTTCCGCTGGCCAATCGAAATGCGCCACCGCCAGGCCTTTGGAGCGGCATATCTGCCGAAGGAGTTGGAAGGAGAGAACATACCCGCCCGCGAGTCCCAAACCGTGCCCCACCGCCCTGGCAAAATCCGAAGGACCGACGGCCGTCGTCAGGCGCCAGGCGAGAAACAAGAGTAATGAGGGCCACAGCAGAGAGATCAGAACGGTAGCGACCAGGGCGTGAAACGTGAGCAGGAATCGCTGGCAATTTCGTCTTGCCGCTTGATCGCCCAGTTCCCCAATCCGTCGGCGTATTCGCCGTTGGTTGGCGACCAAGAGGACGAAATAGACGATGAATAGGAGCGAGCCGACCAGTGGCCACGGACGTTTCCCCATCTCCGTTCCCACGTTCGAAACGATCTCCGTCCACCGTTGAGGCGTATCGTCTCCTAACAGGGTGCGGACCCGCGAACCATATGGAATCAGCGCCCAGCCAACGTCCGACCAGTTGTCCGGTCTGAGAAGCCAACCCACGGCCTCACCGGCAGGTTTCAGGTCTCCCGGGCTCCATACCTGCGCTGATCGTATCCACAATACTCGCTCGCGGAGATACTCCGAATACGCGCGCACCTCCTTGATCAGTTCATCTTCCGCCGAGTCAAACTTGACCAGTAGATCAAAGTAGCTGTCTTGGCTTTGGATCAGCTTGTCGAGGAGCCCTTTTCTCGTTTCCAGCAAGTCTCGGAGCGCACGCCTCAGATCGTCCTCGTCAACGTCAGCGGGCAACGGTCGCAACGCCGCTATTTTCCGCTCGACTTCCCGTTCCGTATCGCTCAACGCATAGCGCGCATCATACAAGTCAATCAGCAGAAGCTCGGCCGAGCGCATCTCGCTACGTCGCGCCAGCAGACTGCGACGATGCCGCCGAACGTCCGGCAGTGTGGCAAGCTGTCGACGCAGGAGAAGGCCGATTCCTTCGGTCAGTCCTCCCCGATCCGTTTTCTCCCGGGTCGTTTTGACCTCGCTCTGTACTCGCTCCAGTTCCTGGTTCGTACGTTCCAACTCCAGAGAGACGGCATGGATTTGCGGTGCCAGTTTCTCGCTCTGTTCGGCGAAGGCCTGGTTTACCGATGCCTCAGGTTGCAGGAGCGGGTGAGCGCGAGCCGCCTCCATGCGAGCGACCGCCGCAAGCTTTCTGGCTTCGTCTTGGCGGCGGCGATTGGTCATTTCCAGAAACTGGGCGACGCGGCTCTCCGACTGACCAACTAGCCGTGCGGCCAGATCACGCTGCAAAGGGACAAGCTCGGTCGCATCCGCGGCATAAGCCACCAACTCTTTCTCCCCCGTGGCCAACTCCTGTTCCAGCAACTGTCGCTGGATTCGCCCGCGCAATTGCTGCGCGATCGTCAACAGCGGTGGCTCGTCCGCCGGCGCCGGGACTGCGAGCTGTTTCTCGATGTTTGCCAACCGTTCTCGGATCGAAGTCGCTGAGCTCGGCACTTCGGTACGGCGTGCCTGCCGGCGCGCCGGTTCGGCGTCGAGCCGCGCGAGGTCCTGCTTGAGTCTCGACAGTTCGGCTTCTTCCTTCTTGAGAAGTTGCTCCAGATCCGTGACGGCCGCATCCTCGGGAACGGCAACGGTCGCGGTCGATCCCAGATCATCCAATTGTGTCTTTGTCGCCTGCAGTTTTACCTGGACGTTGACGGCCATATCGTCGAAGGCCGCGGCCTGAGCAGATAGACCGGCGGCGACATCCAAGTCCTGTAACGCCTGCTGGTACAGTTCGCGGATCCTCGCTTTGGTGTCTTCAGCAAGTTCCTGCGACTCTTCGGCTTCCTTGATGCGACTCTCGACCGTCTCGCGCGTGACGGCTTCGACGGCCGGCTTTTCACCCGGTTGGATTTGGCCTTTCGCTGGCGAGGCTGTCAATGCTATCACTGCTATCGCGAACGGCCCGACATATCGCGAGCCCGCCTGGTGGAGGGTTGAACCGAAATCACCGAACATAACGATTTTCCTGTTTCTACAGAGTCCGTGGCAGTGAACGCGAAGCGTGAACTCCAACGATTCTCTCACAGGCCCGGAGGGAATGTCAGCCGTACAGTGGCGTTTTCTATTGCCTTCTTGCGCTCAACTATACCTCACACGAGGTGACGAAACGGCCCACCGGCAATGGTGCAGACAACGGCTCGCTTCGACGAACAGATCGCAAATCATTATCGTACATCTCCCGGTGATGGACGAGACGATCTGGCAAGGAAGCCAAGGCGCGAGTAAGCTCCAGACATCCGTCGCCTTGTCATGATTCCCGTTCTCTGGCGCTGAAAAAGACTATTCGCGTGACAGACCATCCAGAACAACGCGATTTTTCCGAACCCTTCTTCCCGAGTTCGGCTTCTCGTCGGATAGGCGATTACGAGGTTTTGGAAGAGGTTGGCCGGGGCGGCATGGGAGTTGTCTATCGGGCCCGGCAAACGTTGCTCAACCAGATCGTCGCTTTGAAAGTCCTGCCCACTTCGCATTTGGCTGATCCGGAGGCGGTGCTGCGGTTCCGTCGAGAGATGCGGTCGATCGGGGGCTTGAACCATCCGAACATCGTCCGCGCTTACAATGCCGGGGAAGACCGAGGGACTCAATTCCTGGCCACGGAGTTCGTCGACGGAACCACTCTACACCAGCTCGTGGCTGAACAAGGAACACTGACGGTGCCGGCGGCCTGCGAATTGGCGCGGCAGGCCGCCGTCGGCCTCCAGTCCATCCACGAAAGCGGCTTGGTACATCGCGATATCAAACCGGCGAATCTCATGCTCGCGCGCGGCGGGATTATCAAAATTCTTGACCTTGGGCTGGCCGGTCTCCACGTTGCCGGACTGACGCAAGAATGGCACGGGGGCAGGCTCCTGGGCACCGTGGATTACATGGCCCCGGAACAATGGGTGGATCCCGACGCGGTCGACATCCGGGCCGATATCTACAGCCTCGGTTGCACCCTGTTCTATCTCTTGACGGGACAAGCACCATCCGCAGTCGATGCACCTGCCATGCGGCGAAAGAAGCCAACGGCTAATGCGGCGGCCTCGGTGATTCGGCTTTCGGAGATACGCGATGACTGCCCCGAAGACTTGAACCTGGTTCTCGAATCCATGTTGGCCGAAGACGCTGACGATCGTCTTGACACACCCGGCGAGGTGGCTGAGGCTTTGGAGCCTTTCGCGGAAGGGCAGGAAGTCGGTGCGTCACTGGCGGCCAGCACGCGAGGATTGGATCAGAGACGGAATGGCGTGCCTCCGCGTGGGCGAGGTTCAGCGATCGCCGACCTTGATCAGGGGGGGCGACCATCGAATCCCTGGTTGGACAGTGCCGATCAGGACGGGGAGTCCGAGCCACAACGGCCGTTCAGACGGATCCGGAACGCCGGTTGGGTAACCGCAGCATTGCTGGGTGGCTTCATTGCCGTCTGGCTGTTGTCGCAGTCCAGCGAGCGCGACCCTATTGCACCAGGGCATCAGGTCGGGGCGGATTCCGTTCAGTCCGTGTTGCTCGCCTCCGAGGTGTGCGCTTTGCCGGGGCTGAATGGCCGTTGGTGGTTTGACGAGACACCCTGGTTGCTGCCTTGCGTGCGACAAGCCATTGCCAACGAACTGACCGCAGACATCTTGTCCGCCGAGGGGCCGGTACGCGGCGCTTCCGAAAACAGCCCGCTGCTCGATCCCAACACGGGGACCGTTCAGGATTGGCTATTGCAGATGGTAAGCACAACGCGGGGAAACTTGACCGCGTCACAGCAGGCATTACTGGACGATTTGCTTGGCATATCTCAGGAGGATCTTGTCGATACGCAACTCGCCGCCCGCTTGCACGCCAGCCTCACACGATTCAGCCGCGATCTGGGTGAATCAGCCACGTGGGCTCCCGTCGATCTGCACACACGTGCCGTGCTGGAACATAAGGTCGCGATGATTACCAACGACCGGGATCTGGCCGAGCAGGCAGCAAAATCCTACGAATCTGCAGCGACTGTCTACGCGCAGACAGGCGCCGTCACATTCTCGTTGCGGGCACGATGCCTGGTCGACTGGGGGCAGCTCCACGCGCAAGTGTTGAGAAAAGGCTCGGACGCCCAACGACTCTTTCGCGAGGCGCGAGCCCTGCCCGATGTCCCCTTGTTGCTGCAAGCCGAAGCTTGGGTCGACGAGGGTATCGCCAACGCCGCGGCCAACAAATACGCCGCGGCAGGGGACGCCCTCATCGAGGCCCAGCGGCTTTTCCAGGATTCGACGCTGGCCCTATCGAATCATCCGTTCGTCGCTCATGTTCACGAGCGATACGCGTGGATCTTGATGGACCAATGGGATGTGCAGGAGGCCAACCGCCACTTCAAGGAAGCCAGGAACATCCGCTTCGACAACCATTGGAAGTCCCAGAACGATTTTGCGCAGATCTTCGTATTCCACAACGATCACGGCCAAGCGATGGCGGAACGCTATTGCGGCGACGAGAGAATCGCTCGAGCCCAGTACGATCTGGTCATCGGCGAAATCGAAAAGGCGCTGGCAAAGGCCGAAGCGGAGGCGGACCGCCCCGGCATGCAACGCTTCCGGCGCGAGCTTCGTGAGCGATTGTCGAACTCCCGCGAACGTCGAGCCGACTGCGAACTGTACCAGGGAGCTGGTTCCGATGGATCCGTGGACCTGAAGGAAGCGGCCCGGCTGTACGCGCTGGCCCGTGACAAGGCCGACGATCCGGCGGTGAGGGCCGCAATGTCCTGCAAACGGGCCATTGTTCTGGCACTGGACGGTCAGGTGGCAGAAGCCGAACTCGAATTACAGCAGCACCAGTCCGCGGGGCAGATCGTGATCGGCGTCCAAGAGGAGCGAATCCAGCTATTGCGGAAGGTGACGGAGGCGGTCCTGAAGTTGAAGAAGCCCGATCTCGAAGCCGGCATCTCGGCCTTGCGAGCGTTGTTGAAGGCTTTGGATTTCGGTTCGGACCATCCCGACCATCTCCGCCGGGAAACTCTGGAGCTTCACCTGTTCGCGGCCGAGTTGCTGACCGCAACGGAACTCGAAGAAACATCGCTGCAGTCTGCCGCGGTGACAGACGCAGCGTACTTAGAACGACTGGTGGCAGGCATTCCGCACCGCGATCAGATGCTGACCTATCTACGGCGTTACTACGACCTTGCCATCAAAGCCGTCGCCCAGAGCGATCCGGAGCGAGCGGCGACGAACATCCTGGCCTCGCGAGGTCAACATCCGGTTACCGATGCGACTTTGGTACTCTTTCATTTTGGGCCGCACTCGGGCCGAGCGATCGTCCGGCCGGGCGAGCGGCCCAGTGTTTGTTTCACGCTCGATTTCGGACGTGAAGACATCCAGCAAACGGCAACGGCGGTAAATCCGCATCTGGCTCTGGCCTTGCCGGATGCCTTGGTCGAATTCATCATCCGCGAGCAAGGCACCGGTCGAACCGTAGTGCTCTCCTGGGCCGACGGCAAGTGTTGGGCGAGACCGGAAGCAGCACTCGCTGCGAAAGACTGGCCCTTCGGCCGCCAACTCGACATCGGATCATTTCAGACTCCCGCCGACTGACACGCCGTACTACGTGTCGTTACTTGCCGACCACTTTCAACTGATTCTCCACCGTGCGAACGCCGTCACACGTGGCAGAATTCACTACGTAGCCTTGGCTGTATTCACGACGTGACATCCGGATCTGTCCCTCGAAGAATAAAGAGTGGTTACGGATATCTTCGACCAGCACAAGAAGCCGGACCGTCAGCGGGCGAGAGGTTAGCGTAATCGAAAGGTTAATCGAGACTCAGAGTGACGGTCTTCGTTTCCGTGTAGTCTTTGATTCCCTCCCAAACCAATTCGTGCGCTGTCCAGCTTGCACGAAGTGCATATTCGTATCAGCTCGGCCTCGCTTGTAGCGAAATCTGCTACTGACTTCTGGCGAATTTTCCGACTTGCAGTGGGGCGTGCGTCTGAAAGACTGGTATTGCGTACGAAAGGAAAGAAACGTGAAGGATTGAGAGGGACAATCTGGTGCGCGTGACGTGGCCAGATCTAATTGGATGACGAGGGGGAAAGGATAACATTAGTCGCTTCATGTCTTGGCCCATTGCAGTTGTCGTTGTGCTCCTTGTTGCCGCCGTTGTGTTGGATGTGGCCAGTGACCAACAGCGAAGATGATCCATCAATGTTACCCCCTCGAAACATTCCGTGGACCGCGTTTCATCAGAAATGACGCTCAGCCCAAAGCCACATCCAGCGTCATCATGACGACGAAACCAACCATGACTCCCAGTGTCGCTACATGGGTGTTCTTCTGTAGCTGGGATTCCGGAATCAACTCCTCCACGACGACGTAGATCATGGCGCCCGCCGCGAACGCGAGTGCGTAGGGCAAGATGGGCTTCATCAGTATCACCGCTGCCGCTCCCAGCACGCCGGCGATCGGCTCGACGGCCCCAGACAGTTGTCCATACCAGAAGCTCTTCCAGCGTCCTAGCCCCTCTCGGCGCAAAGGCACCGAAACCGCTGCGCCTTCGGGCAGATTCTGAATGCCAATGCCGACGGCCAATATCACCGCGCCCGCCAGGGATGCAGACGGCAGATCGGCACCCAACGCTCCGAATGCCACGCCGACTGCCAATCCTTCCGGGATGTTGTGCAGTGTGATGGCCAGCACCAGCAATACACTTCTCTGCCAGTTCGTCGGAATCCCCTCGGCTTCCTCCATCGGAAAACCCAGGTGAAGGTGAGGCAGCACCTGGTCGATTGCCCATAGGAACGCCCCGCCCAGCAGGAAGCCCACCGCCGCCGGGAGCCAGGCCGGCACGGCGGTTCCCTCTGCCATTTCGATCGCCGGCGCCAACAGCGACCAGAAACTGGCCGCGATCATCACACCCGCGGCAAATCCCAGCATGCCGTCCATGACCTTCCTGTTCACTTGCTTGAACACGAAGACGACAGCCGCTCCGAGAGCGGTCAAGAACCAAGTGAAACACGTCGCTAGAAACGCCTGCCATATTGGATCTAGTTTCGCGAACCAATCAATCAGCATCGTTCAGCCTAGACTCCACGGACGCTTGCGGCGAAATCAAGCGTTTACTTCGAATTCGGCGTCGACAACATCGTCGTCTGTCGCTTCCGAGGACGCCTGGCGCGGCTCCACTTTCTCATCAGGCTGCGACTCACTTTGCGTTCGCTCGTCCAGCACCTTGCTAAAGGCGTGCGAAGCCTGTTCCAGCTCGTTGATGACCGATTTGATGGCCGCGGCGTCGTCACCCTTGGCTGTCTCGCGAGTCTTGTTGATCGCCTTCTCGAGCGGCTCCTTGTCGGCGTCACTCAACCGGTCCGATTGCTCCTTCATCAGTTTCTCCAACTGGAAGCACATCTGGTCGGCTTGGTTTCTCAAGTCCGCGAGTTCGCGTCGGTGCTTGTCTTCGTCGGCGTGCTGTTCGGCGTCGCCTCGCATCCTTTCGATTTCCTGTTCGCTTAGGCCGGCCGACTGTTCAATCCTCACGGATGCCGCTTTGCCGGTGGCCATATCTTTGGCCGATACGTTCAGGATGCCGTTCTGGTCGATGTCGAACGCAACCTCGATCTGCGGCACACCGCGTGGCGCAGGCGGGATCCCATCCAGGTTAAATTGTCCGAGCAGCCTGTTGTCCGCGGCCATCGAGCGTTCGCCCTGGAACACACGAACGGTCACCGTAGTTTGGGTGTCTTCGGCAGTGCTGAAGACTTCTTTCTTCTCGGCCGGGATTGTCGTGTTTCGCTCGACCAGCTTGGTGAACACGCCGCCCATGGTCTCGATGCCCAGCGACAAAGGCGTCACATCCAACAGCAGCACGTCTTTGCGGTCGCCCGCCAGAACGCTGGCCTGGACCGCCGCGCCCATCGCAACCACTTCATCCGGGTTGACGCCCTTGTGCGGCTCTTTGCCGAACATCTCCTTGACGATTTGCTGGATCTTCGGCACTCGCGTCGAACCGCCGACCAGTACCACTTCGTCGATGTCCTTGGGCTCTAGTTTTGCATCGCGCAGGGCCTGTTCCACCGGCTTTCGGACTCGCGCCAGCAGCGGATCGATCAACTCCTCGAACTTGGATCGGGTAATCGTCATCTGCAGGTGCTTCGGGCCGGACGCGTCCGCCGTAATGAAGGGCAAATTGATGTCGGTCTGCGGCACCGAACTGAGTTCCCTCTTGGCCTTCTCGCAGGCTTCCATCAATCGCTGCAAGGCCATGGGGTCCTTGCGCAGATCGATTCCTTTCTCTTTCTGAAATTCGTCGGTCACGTATCTGATTAGCAGCTCGTCGAAATCGTCACCGCCCAGATGCGTGTCGCCGCTGGTACTGATTACCTCGAACACCTTTGCACTATCCCCTTCATCGCCGTCTTCGCTAAAATCCAGGATGGACACGTCGAACGTGCCGCCTCCCAGGTCGAACACGACGATCTTCTCGTCCTTCTTCTTGTCCAGACCGTAAGCCATGGCCGCCGCCGTCGGTTCGTTGATGATGCGGGCGACTTCCAGACCGGCGATCTCGCCAGCGTCTTTGGTGGCCTGTCGCTGGGCGTCGTTGAAGTAGGCCGGCACGGTGATCACCGCCTTGTTGACCTTATGGCCCAGGTACGATTCGGCCGCCTCCTTCAGCTTGCGAAGCACCTTGGCAGAGATCTCCTGCGGCGTGTGGTGCTTGCCGTCGATGTTCACCTTGACGTATTCGTCTGGGCCACCAACCACCTCGTACGGGACCATCTTCTCTTCGGCCGCAACTTCGTTGTGACGGCGCCCCATAAAGCGTTTGATCGAATATACGGTCCGCGTTGGGTTGGTCACCGCCTGACGCCGCGCCGGTTCCCCAGCCAACGTTTCGGCCTTGTCGGTGAACGCCACAACACTGGGCGTCAGCCGGTTGCCTTCCGCGTTGGCAATCACCTTTGGCTCGTTGCCTTCCATCACCGCCACCACCGAGTTGGTGGTGCCGAGGTCGATCCCAATGATTTTCTCAGTTGTCATGGTCATCTTCTGTTCTCCTTGGTTCGTATTTGCTTCGAGCAGGCAGAAGGGAATATCCTTGCTGCTCGCTCATTTGGCAGTTTTCGATCTTGATGAAACGATGAGTCGCAAACGACGTGCCAAATGCTGGGGAACGGGGCCGTATCCGTGCCGCATAATGACGAGCGCAGTGTCCCACAAAAAAGAGCCTGTTCAGGCGAATTTGTGGGCGAATTCTAGCTGTGGTAGGCTGCCAAGGTTGTGA
>JACKQG010007215.1_pt1 | contig 11316 bp, 6 predicted proteins | sample 8237621 | NCBI WGS metagenome assembly JACKQG01 (sample SAMN15677084, study PRJNA649215) | marine metagenome | biome: marine; feature: Black Sea; material: saline water; isolation source: suspended particulate matter (SPM) from the Black Sea western gyre | collected 2013-06-09/2013-06-10 | depth... | reverse complement strand
TACATTCGGCAAGCTCTCTTCAAGTAGCGGCTGCTGCAAAGCAATCGGGTTAAATTCAATGACATCAAGCACAGAAGCAATAGCGTCATCAATTCGTTGGTCATCGCGTAATAGCCATGCGCGTAGAGTTTTCAAAATGCTAATCCAGTCATGACAAGATTGCGCAAAATCTTCATTAAGGATGGCAGCTTGCTCGAATGCTCGTTCGGCATTGTCGAGCGCACTCATGCCCTTAATAAAATCAGCGGCGGCGCGCGCATCGCGTGCTTGAAGGTACAAAGCCTCGCCGTAATACCACAAAGCGCTTGCTGAATCGCTTAGTTCAAAGCAGAGCTGTTTGAGTGTTGCGGTATGCAAGTTGCGGTTATCGAGGCACAAACTTTTTAGGCGTTGATAGGCGGTGGGGTCATCAGGGGCAGCGCTAATAGCAGCGGCTAATTCGACAGCAGCAGCGGCAGGTCTTTGCTGCCATGCATGTAAATCAGAAAGGCTTATTCTTGTTGAATGCGGGGCGCCTAGCTCGATAGCCGCTTCAAAAGCTTCAGCCGCTAAATGCGCAGCCGGAGTTTCGGCCGCCTGTTTTTTTTGTTCTGCAATAACTCGCCCGAGGCCAATTTCTGCAAATAAAAGTTGATCGTTAAGGTTGAAGTTGTGCTGCTCGGCCGAGTGCCAAAGCAATGCTGAAGACCAGGCCGGCACAAATTGTCCTTGTCGGCAGAAAGAGCGAGCCATGCCTCGCAATGAAGCATTGTGGGTATCGAAATTGACCAAGCTCTTTGCGAAAGCAGCGTCTGCGTCAGAGAACAAGTCGGCTGCCAAACCGGGACCTAATTTACCACTCGCTTGCCGTTGCTCAAGAAGATTTAATGATGCTTGGCCGAACAGCAAGTGCAATCGCGGCGAGTCATAACCAGCAAGCCATTCGTCTAGGTCGCTCAATGCTCGCTCGGGAAAATCAGAGACCATCACTTGCAACTCGTCGAAATCAATGTCACCAACTTCGATATTGCCGTCGTTGGGCAGCGAATCAGAAGATTCGTTGACGGGGTATTGCTTGCTAGTAGCAACAGGATGGTCTGACGATGCGCAGCTAGCAAAAATGCTAAAAACAACGCAAAGTAGAATAGCTGTAGAATTATGGCGGAAACTCATGGTCGAATGCGTCTATATTATAGGAACATACAATGCCGATGCACCACCTCGCTTACCCATTCGCAAAAATCCTAGTAGCCATAGCTTTATTGCTTAGCTTTGGCCTTGTAGGTCAAACATGCTCTACTCAGTCGCCTACAGTTGTATTTGGCGATGCCCCAGAAGATGACCACAACGAAGACGATGACGATGATGACGGTAACGATGACGACCCGCTTCCAGACAAAAATCCATCCTCGCCGATGCATGGTTCTTTGATTTTAGAGGGCCGCCCACTGATTTTAGATGCGGCACCCAATGGCCAGGTAGTTGACTGTCATTCGGTTATATCAATTTATTATAGTGAAAGCATGAAAACGAGCTCTGTAAATAATAATTCGTTCCAGTTGCGCGAAAAAGAGTTCAATACTTTGGTCTCGACTGTCCAATCAACTTGGTTGATGGGCGACCGCCTTTTGATCATCGAGCCTCAGCTTACATTAGCAGCAGATACCACTTATCAACTTACGGCTAGCGAGGGCCCAGTTGATCTCGATGGGCTGGCTTACGACCCAGGCTCTTCGTCAGTGTTGTTAGAATTTACAACTGCTGAGTTTACTGATGGTATCGCGCCGACAATCATTGCTTCTTATCCACAATCTAATTCGGTCGAGCAACCCAATGACAACCAAGCAGTCATTGTTTTTTCAAAGGCAATTGATGTAACTACTTTAAGCCCTTCGATAAATTTTATTAATGACACCACACTTGCTGCTGCAAACTACGATACATCGGTATTAACGGCTGCGCGTCATTCCTCTGATAGGGTGTTTAGTTTTGACCACCTCGACGACAACGATGACTTAGGTGCAAATTTGCGTTTAGAAATTAACGACACTGTGGCTGATGCTTCGTTTTCGCATCTGTCCTTAGAAAGCCCTTATTCCAGCAGTTGGCAGTCAATGACCTTGCAGCGCCCTTTGGCAGTAGAGTTCGATCAGAATAATTTCGGAGAGTTTTCGCCAGCGGCTAACTTGGCGAACTACCATGCATTTCCGCTTCAGGTGGCATTGCCATTAAGTGCAACAATTACAGACAATGCAATTTTGCGCATACACCAGTTTGACGAAGACCACCTCTTAGATTCCCAGCTTATTGAAGTCGAATCTCCGGCTGTAGGCGGAACGGTTCCTTTTGTTGTTGACCTAACAAGAATTATTTTTGAAGTTGAAACGCCTATTTTTGCTACAGACTCAGAGCTGCTAATCGCTTCATATCTTGAAAGAGGCAATCTGCGCACGAATGTATCTCTATTCTTAGATGAGAGTGGCGAGACCCAAACAGTGGCTCACGATTTAATACCACCGTCGTTGGTTAGATTCGGTCCTCCATATGGGTCATTCCCTGGTCAATTCCATTCTACCTTGCCGATAGTGCGGCCATACGGTGTGGCGAGCGAGTCTATAGGTAAAGTTGAACTAGATACCGATGCAGGCCTTGGTCGAATTATGCCGGGTAACAGCGACGACACTTTCTTTATCGGTAATTCCTTTGACCCTGCCTTGGTTATTGTTGACGAAGGACCAGTAGCGTTTTCAGTAAACCTCACAGATGCTGCTGGCAATCTAGCTATAGCGGCAGCTGATGCAGAGGTTAAATTCAGTGGGTTTGTTGGTGGCGAAGAATTAATAGCTCCAGGCACTGATATGCGAGTGGTTGCTTTTGACAGCGTTTCTTTAAACCGTATCTCTGGTGCTCAAGTATTTATCGAAAATTCTGTTGATGGCTCTGACACCGCGAGCTTAACTACTGGTACCGATGGCACTGTTATTTTTGACTCTAGGGTTGGTGCGCAAACCGTTACGGTTTTTCGCCAAGATTTGCATGCTACAACTATAGTCGGAGTTGATGCGAGCATAGTTTCCCTTCCTGTAAAATCATATATCTCTAACGAGGTAGTAGTATCTCCGCAGATCTCAAATATTAGTTCGGGTAATTTTAGTATTGGCTCGAATGCATTGTCTTTGGATGGCGAATTTGATGCAGCAATGGTTCAAGAATATTCACCGAGTATTTTCTTTGGTGGGGTAGACGCACAGGTTAACCGGCCGGCTTGGTTCGTGTCGTTCTACGAGGTTGATATTACAAACACTCCTTCATATTACAGATTTGTTGGCCTAGAAGAGCGAGTGATTACCGCACCATCGACATCTGGCGCTGTAACTACTCCAACTATCGCCATGGCTGAATCGACAAACGAGCAATTTGGACTTTCAGATTACCAATATTCATTTACCGTTGGTGGCGGCGAAAACGAAGTCAGTGACGACGCGACATCTTCAATTTCGATTACTATTCCCGGATTGGTTGGGCCGGCAGTAATCGGTGCCGGAGGGTTTTCTAGTACCGGCACTGGCGATATAGACGGGGATGCTGAGCTTGAGTTTAATTTATTGAGTGAGGCAATTCTCGAGCAGGCTGATGCTTCTACAGTTCGGCTAAATGTATATTCCGACAAGAATGGTCATAGCTTTGCTAGTTCGATTGATGTTGATGTAAAGGTGTCCCCAGCACAAGAGGTTATTGGTTTCCCGTTTGCTCCTGTTGTAGCAAATAATTGGGCAGACCAAAACACTGCATATCCCTACACAGCTAATTTTACTCCCACTATAACCGATGGTCTTTACCAGATTGAAGTTAGCGATAGCCTTGGGTCCGTATGGGATATAATGGTTCTAGCGTCAGCTAGCGGTGGCGGGTCTGTGACATTCCCTGAATTGACCGGTATTTCTACATTGCCACTTTCAACTTCAGGCGGAGATAATTGGGTTGCGGCGGTCACTTCCTATGAGATGAAGGACAGTTTTCTAGAAATAGGCTTCTTCTTTGACGCAATAAAGCGCGACCGTGAGACCTGGGCCAAGTCCAAGGCAAAAATGGTAGCCTCGTTTTAATAAGGGCGATCCACGGAACACAAGTTGCTAGTCTAGAGCTATAATCTCCGCGACCTCAAGTCTGGGCCCTCTGCCTGGATTTTTGGCGTAGTAGGCAATCCCGCTTACCACGAATGGCTTAACAAAGGAAATAACATGCCACTCACACCAGAAAAAACACAAGAAATTATTCGCGAATTCGCCCAAAATGAGGGTGATACCGGTTCTCCAGAAGTACAAGTTGCTATTTTGACAGAAGACATCCGTCAACTGACAGAGCACTTGAAGTCTCACAAAAAAGACACTTCTTCACGTCGAGGCATGATGGGCAAAGTCGCCAAGCGTCGTAAATTGCTAGGTTACCTACGCAAGAAAGACTCACATCGTCATCACGTGCTAATCGAAAAGCTCGGTATTCGCGGCTAATCCACACCATAAATTAAAAACAAAAACATTAAGCGGTAAAGCGGAATGACAATCTCAAATAACAAAAATGTGACTTCGGTGTCCCGAGAAATCGGTGGCCGTACGCTCACAATCGAAACTGGCTGGGTTGCCAAGCAAGCATCAGGATGCGTCCTTGTTAGCTATGGCGAAACAGTTGTAATGTCTACAGTCGTAGACGGTGGCCCTAAAGACATGGGCTTTTTCCCACTCACGGTAGATTACCGTGAAAAAACTTATTCCGCAGGTAAGATTCCTGGCGGATTCTTCAAGCGCGAAGCACGTCCTTCTACTAAAGAAGTATTGGCTATGCGTTTGCTCGACCGCTCTGTGCGTCCGATGTTTGCTGATGGTTACATGAACGAAGTTCAGGTGATGTCATCAGTGCTTTCATACGACCAAGAGAACGAGCCAGAAATATTGCACATGGTCGGCGGAATGGCTGCCATCCATATTTCTAAGATTCCTTTCGAGGGTGCAATGGCTGCGGTACGTTTGGGCTACGTTGATGGCAATGTAATCATCAACCCAACTCACTCGGTTATCGCAATGGAAAACAACTTGCTTGACTTAACTATGTCAGGTAATGCGGGTTCTGTTTGCATGGTTGAAGCTGGCGCTAAAGAATTGCCAGACTCCGAAGTAAGTACAGCTCTTGCTGCTGGCCACGAGGTCATCAAAGAAATCTGTTCTATGCTCGACGAGTTGCGCGAAAAGGTTGGCGTTGAAAAAATCGTACCGGTTGTTGCCGACAAAGATTCTTCAATGCACGATTCGATTATTGAAAAGTACACTCAGGCCGAAATCGAAAAGGTTCTTTCTACCGATGGTAAGTTCGAGCGTTACGATGCTGCCGACGAATTCGTGGCTAAGGTTGTTGCTGAAATGGCACCAGCTGGCGATAGCGACGAAGAGCTTGCAGAGCAGGGTGCAGTTAAGAAAGCGGCTAAATCAGCCGTTAACGCCATCGAGCGCGATATGACTCTCAAGGGTCGTCGTGTAGATGGTCGCGATACTAAGACTATCCGCGCAATCGATATCGAAACTCGTATGTTGCCACGTGTGCACGGTTCTACCTTGTTCACGCGCGGCGAGACCCAAGCAATTGTTACGGCAACTCTTGGTTCTACCGACGACGAGATGTTCCTAGATGGTTTGCAAGCTGAGCGTGCAAAGAGTAAGTTCTTCTTGCACTACAACTTCCCACCATTTTGTACTGGCGAAGCAAAAATGTTGCGCGGTACTTCACGTCGTGAATTGGGTCACGGTTGCTTAGCTGAGCGTGCGCTCGAGCCAATGCTGCCAGACTACAATGATTTCCCTTACACAATTCGTATTGTGTCAGATATCACCGAGTCGAATGGTTCGTCTTCAATGGCTTCTGTTTGTGGTGGTACCTTGTCAATGCTTGATGCTGGTGTGCCAATGAAGGCGCCAGTAGCTGGTATCGCGATGGGACTTATCATGGACGAGGCATCTGGCGAATACGCTATCTTGTCAGACATCCTTGGTTCAGAAGATCATCATGGCGACATGGATTTCAAAGTAACGGGTACCGAAAACGGCATCACTGCTTTGCAAATGGACATTAAGGTAAAAGGTCTAGCGGCTAATATCCTCGATGAAGCTATCGGTCAGGCTAAAGACGGTCGCTTGCACATTCTGAACAAGATGAATGAAGTGCTTGCTGGTCCTTGCGAAGAAGTTTCACCGTACGCTCCAGTTAACAAGAGCATCAAGATTCCTGCCGATAAGATTGGCTTCTTGATTGGCCCTAAGGGTGCGAACATCAAAGACTTGCAAGAGACATTTGGTGTTAACGTTAGCGTTCTCGACGATGATGGCAACATTCAGGTTTCTGGTAACCCAGTCACAAATGTTGAAGCATGTATCGAAAAGATTGCAGCTCAAACTCGTGTAATTGTTGCCGGCGAGCGTTTCACTGGCAAAGTTACTGGCGTTAAAGACTTCGGTTGTTTCGTCGAGCTAGGTGGCGGTCAAGAAGGTATGTGTCACATCTCTGAGCTAGAAGAAGGTCGCGTCGAAGACGTTGCCGATGTCTGCAAAGAGGGCGACGAGATTACAGTAATCGTGCTTAATGTCGATGAGCGTTCTGGCAAGGTTCGCCTCAGCCGTCGAGTCGCAATGCTTGAGTCCGAAGAAGACGTAGCAGCAGCACTCGAAGAGGCAGCAAAGCCACGTCCACGTGCACCACGTCGTGATAGTCGTGGTGGTGGCGGACGCGGCAGAGACGATCGCGGACGTGGTCGTGGCCGTCGCGACTAAGCATAAATAGTCATTTAGAGTGGTGTAAAATTAATTTTTTGCACCACTTTTCTTTTTTATTAACTATATCTAGTATCCAATTAGCAAAAAATGGCCGATAAATGCCCTTTTAGCAAAATAAACACTAAAAAAAAGGCAACTATACTTGGTAACGCACCGTAATTAATTACAATAGGAGTAATAACAGCCATGAAAACCATCTTTGCCGCAATCGTACTAGTCTCGTCACCATTCTTTTTGGTGGCCGCAGCAGATTTTGCAGCTTTTGACGCCATAATGGCTGAAGCCGAGGTCCGTCTAGATCGCTCCAAAGTTCGCTATGGTAACGCCAATACCTTTGACCCAGCTGGCACCAAAAAAATAGCGACTGTGAGATCAACCGATATTTACGACGCAACTCCTGCTGGTAAGACAATAAAAAAAGAGGGCATCAAGAAGGGCTCTGCGCGATACAACAAGTTGATTCGCCAAGCTACTGCGACTTTCAAGACAGCTCTAAAAAAAGTTGCAAATAGTTCAGGCTATGTATTAATTGTTGAGCAGGGCGGTATTTCTGGTTACTCTAATGTTACCGATGCTACAGCTGCTGTTATCTCTGCCATTTAGTCGATTGAGAAAATCGATGCCACTAGTCTTTTGCCTAGTGGCTTTTTCATTTATTGCTGGTTGCAGTTCACTGACCATCGAGGCTGAGCAAGTTGACGATCTAGCCTCAGAGCCTGCTATAGTCGCCGAGGAAGCCGTGGCGCCTACATCGTTCCAGGAAGAATTTCCATACTTGCGAATGACTGAGCACGACGATGATACTTATTCGGTTTTAATTACTGTGCCTTTAGACTCTGGCGAATACATTAAAGCGCGTATCGGCGATAGCTGCCCATATACAACAGGCGATAACCCTCGAACCACTGTTGATGTTCATTCGCATCAAGGTAAAGTTTATTCAGGCCCGAATAAAGCACATGATACTGGCGGAAAATTTACGGATATAGAAGATTTGCTGTTAGTGCGTGGCAACGAAAACGATGTGCGTGGAATTCTCTACGCAATCGACTATTGGTTTAATTCAGCTCCACAAATTGAAATTCAGGCCGAAGTGTTTGAGACTTCAAATGCCATCGATAACGAGCGTGGTTTTGTTCATGCAGATGATCCTTTGTTTGCTGATAGCCAAACCCAGACTTTTTTGAAAACAATTGGTGTTAGCTTCGGCACAAGTTCAAATCCATCTACCGCCGGAATTGGTTCAGGCATGGCTACTGAAATAAGCATGCTTGACTCTTCGTTTAATTTGGGGGGAGTGATTCAAGTACTGCAGCAAGAAGGATTCGTCGACATTCTTTCCCAGCCACGAATTGTTACTCGCTCTGGCGTCACTGCTGAAGTGTCTTCTACCGAAGAAATTCCTTATCTCGAAATAACGACGGTGAATTTGGCTGGGGCAAATCAGTATAAAATCAGCACAAAAAGCGCTGGCGTGAATTTGACGGTTACGCCCGTGTTGGTAGGCGCCGACACTATTCACATGATAATTAACGTGACTGTCAGCCGCCTTGGGCGTGACTTCGTAATCGGCTCTGATGCATCGAACAACCCAATTGTTGCTCCTTCATTAAATTCGCGTTACGCAAACGACAATATTTATGTACGCAATGGTCAATACGTAGTTATAGGTGGCTTGAAATTGAAGTCGGAAAAAATCAATGAAAGCAAGGTGCCGTTTCTCGGTGATATCCCACTACTTGGCTGGCTGTTTTCTTCAAAAGAAACTTCCGAGGAAGAAACTAGCGTATCTTTTGTTATCCGACCAGTGTTGAAGCAACGTCCTAGTATCGAACCTTTCGGAGACTATTTCGATCCATTTGCCGAAGAAAGTATCGAAGAATAATGGAAGGCTTGCAGTTAATTCAACGTCTTTATTAAGATGAAGCTGCACAGCAGGAACAATAGTAAGCAACGTGGAGTAGTGTTGATCATGACACTATTTACTTTGTTTATTGTAATAGCACTAATCACTCAACTGTCTTTAGGTGCTGAGGTTCTTTATCAGGCAGCCAACAACCAAGCTACTTCGGTTCAAATGCATTTGGCTGGCCGCACCTCTGCTCAAGAATTAATTAACTTGATAAAAGACGATGCCAATGGCGAAGATAGTGGTTCGGGTTTCTCGTCAGCTCTTTCTGGTGGTGCTCTATCTATGCCTGGCGATGCACTTGGCTACTCTGATGGTTCAGCGGATAGTCTGGGTCAACAATTTTCTAATGCCGCATCCGAAGAAGGCGAGGGCGAAGAAGATGGCGAGGGAGAAGAAGATGATTCCAAGGTTGACTCCTTCGAAGATGCCTGGGCGAGACCAATGCGTTTGCAATTGGGCGACTACGAAGTTATTACTTTTGTCGACGACGAGAATTCAAAGTTTAGTTTGGTACAGCTATCTCAAAAAAACCTTGAAAAGCGTGAAGAGGCTAGCGAGCGCCTTGTAAGAATTTTAGACATGCTACGCGACGATTTCGATGATGACTTGTCTGAGTCAGACGCGCGCATGCTTGTCGATGAGATAATCCAATGGCTCAGCCCTGACTCTCGCAATCTTGATTGGCCACAGCCTCCGCGGCTGTCATTCGACCCTGAATCGAACGAATTTCTTTTGCTAAATTCGCTCGAAGAATTGCTGTTAATAGAAGGCATCACTCGCAATTTATTTTACGACCAAGTTCGTGATCACGATATGATCGCGCCAGGGCTTGAGTCAGTCCTTACCGTTTATACAATGCCAAAGTTTTCGGAGGCTGGCGAGGTTTCGCTTGATGCAGATGAGGCGCAAGAGGTAGATGCAGAAGATGCAACCGACCAACAAACAGCAGATTTGTCTTCGCTTGATGAATCTAATGACCTAGATAGCTCCGAGACAGAAAACTCCGAAACCGATGTAAATGGCGAGGGCGGAATGAAGGGCGTCCTCGAGCTGAGCTCTACAGTAGGTTTGAAGATAAACGTTAATACTGCTCCACGTGCTGTTGTGCAGGGGCTGTTTCCAACATTTGAAGTGGCGCGTGTTAAATCAGAGGCTTTGCTTGAGTGGCGTAATGAAGTTGACGAAGAGGCGCTTGCCGAACTTGATAGCCTCGACGAAGATACAGAAGACACCGAGTTGCGCGAGTCAATCTTCGGCATGAATGAAGACGAGCCGAAGCAAATATTTAAGTCGCTCAGTGATTTAGAAAAAGTAGAGGGCTTTGAGTCAGATGACCTCGAGCAAGAAACGAAAGATAAAATCCAAGAGTTGTTGGCGGTCCAGTCTGAAATCTTCAGTGTTTATGTGTATGTACGCCGCACATCTCTCGAGGGCTTTGAGCAAGAGTCGTACTACCACGAGCCGCCTGGCACTGTACTGCGCCTCAAGGCTGTTATTTGGCGAGTGCCAACCGAAGACGGCACTAAGATTGTCTATTTGCGTGATTGGCATCAGGTGCCTTATACTCGCTGGCGCATACCTGACTTTCAACGCGACTTGCCGCCGTTTGAGCCCCAAGAATATGAGTATTAATGTAAATCGCGTATTGCGAAACACATGTGATTCAACGACAATATAGGCCTCTTAAACCCCAAACAAGCACATGTCATCTACAGCTGTAATCGGTCTCCAATGGGGAGACGAAGGAAAAGGAAAGATCATCGACAGTCTGACTGCAAATGCAGACATGGTTGTTCGCTATGCCGGCGGTAATAATGCAGGTCATACTGTTTATGTCGGCGATGAAAAATACGTTTTGCATCTGATCCCCGGAGGGATTTTGCACGACGATAAGGTCAACCTGATTGGTCGTGGCTTAGTTGTTAACTTGGCTGCGCTGCACGAAGAAATCGATGGCTTGGTTGCTCGTGGTGTACCAGTTCTTGAGCGCTTGCGTATTGATGGACGTGCGCATTTAATCTTTCCATATCATTGCAAGCTTGACGGGCTTGCCGAAACATGGCGTGGATCAGGACGCATTGGCACAACCGGCCGCGGAATAGGTCCTGCCTATTCAGACAAAGTTGCACGCACTGGGATTCGCTTGATTGACGTGCTTGATACTGAATATTTTAAAGAGCGATTGAAGGCAGCGCTTGCTGAAAAAGATGCAGTTATGCGTGACGTGTACAAAGTAGAACCTGACTCTCACGACGACTTGTTCGAAACTACGGTCAAGCATGCAGAGGCCTTGCGCGACATCATTGTCGATGGCGGAAAATTAATTCGTGATGCCTATGCCGACGGAAAAAACATTTTGTTTGAGGGTGCGCAGGGCGCGATGCTTGACCTCGATGCTGGCACATATCCATATGTCACATCATCCTGGACAGGCATTGCTGGTATTGCTGGTGGCACTGGTTTCCCTGCCAATAAAGTAGATACTGCACTTGCCGTAACTAAGGCCTACTGCACCCGCGCTGGTGCAGGTCCGTCCCCGTCTGAGCTGCACGGTAAAACGGGCGAAGATTTGCGTGCGGCTGGCACAGCATTTGGCCCAACTACTGC
>JACKQG010007214.1_pt1 | contig 11318 bp, 10 predicted proteins | sample 8237621 | NCBI WGS metagenome assembly JACKQG01 (sample SAMN15677084, study PRJNA649215) | marine metagenome | biome: marine; feature: Black Sea; material: saline water; isolation source: suspended particulate matter (SPM) from the Black Sea western gyre | collected 2013-06-09/2013-06-10 | depth... | reverse complement strand
CAGAGCGTCTGACTTCGAATCAGCAGGTTGCAGGTTCGAGTCCTGCCAGGGGTACTAAATCAGGGGTACTAGATTAAATGATGAACATCGGCGCTCTGCGCTCCGGTCGCTACGATTACGTGGAAAACGACATCCGCGCGGTGGTGGAGGCGGCAGAAGTTGATGCGGGCCTCGGTGGGGCCCCGGGTGCAGGTCAAAGCCGCTCATGGAGTGCGAACTCTAGAGGCGGCCTTGTTGGTTATTGAGGTCGGCGCCGCCCGGTTCGGGGCCACGCGTACAAAGAAGATCCTGGACGATTTCAAGAATTCCCAAGTGGAAAGAGAGGAGTCGAGATGAGCGATCTCAAGGCAGCCGTCATCGGAACGGGATTCATTGGCCCAGCCCACGTGGAAGCGCTGCGCCGCCTGGGCATCGAAGTGGTGGGCATCGCGGGGTCCAGCCCGGAGCGGGCTCGTCCCAAAGCCGAGGAGCTCAATATCCAAAAGGTCTACGCCGACTGGCGCGATCTGGTGGCCGATCCGTCGGTCAACGTAGTCCACATCACCACCCCAAATTACCTGCACTATCCCATGGCCAAAGCCGCTATCGAAGCCGGCAAGCACGTGGTGTGCGAGAAGCCCCTGGCCATGAACTCCCACGAATCCGCTGATCTCCTGCGGTTAGCGGAGGAGGCAGGCGTTGTCCACGCGGTGAACTATAACATCCGCTTTTACCCCATTTGTCAGGAAGCCCACGCGCGAGCGGGGCGCGGCGATCTGGGCGATGTGCGTATCGTTCGTGGCTCCTATCTCCAGGACTGGCTCTTCTACGACACCGATTGGAACTGGCGGCTGGAACCTGAGCTGGGGGGCAGCCTGCGCGCCGTGGCCGACATCGGCACCCACTGGCTGGATCTGACCAGCTTCATCACCGGTTTGCACGTCCAGGCAGTCCTGGCCGATTTCTGCACCTTCATCCCGGTCCGCAAAAAGCCGACCAAGCCCATTGATACTTTCGCTGGCAAAGAGCTGCCGCCGGGGGACTACATCGAGCAGCTCATCCACACCGAGGACTACGCCACCGTGCTCCTGGCCTACGAGAACGGCGCTAGAGGAGTGATGACCGTCTCGCAAGTGTGCGCCGGGCGCAAGAACCGCCTGGCCTTCGAGATTGACGGATCGAAATCGTCGCTGGCCTGGGATTCCGAGCGACCCAACGAGCTGTGGATCGGTCGTCGTGATGGGCCGAACGAAGTGCTAATGAAAGACCCCTCATTGCTCACTCCACAGTCGAGGGAATTCACTGGCTATCCTGGTGGACATAACGAGGGCTTCCCCGACACGTTCAAGCAACTCTATCGTGCGGTATATCGCTACATCCGCGTTGGCGATCTCGTCGCCCCGCCAGATTTCCCGACCTTCGCCGACGGCCACGAAGAGATCCTCCTCTGCGAGGCCGTCGAGCGCAGTGCGCGGGAACATAAGTGGGTAGAGGTGGATCGTTAGCTTTCCATAGCTGCTCTGAGGGGATTGCCAAATCCCCGCTTTGGGCCTGGATCTGGCGATCCAGGCCGAGCGAAGAAGATTTCATACTTCACACAAGGAGGGCATGACCATGAAAATCGGTGTGATGAGCGCGGCCTTTCCAAACCTGTCTCTGGAGGAGCTGGCAACGTGGGCCTCGGACAGCGGGTTCGGGATGCTGGAATTAGCCTGCTGGCCGACCGTCGAAGGAAAGGCCCGCAAGTACGGCGGAGTCGCCCACATTGATGTGGATTCGCTGACTCCAACTAAAGCCTCGGAGATCAACGGCATGTTGGCCGAGAAGGGGCTGGAGATCTCCTCCCTCGGCTACTATCCCAACCCTCTCCATCCCGACCCTGCCCATCGGGAGCAGGTCGTCGCCCATCTGAAGAAGGTCATCGTCGGCGCTGAGACGCTGGGCGTGGACATCGTGGGCGCCTTCGTGGGGCGGAGCTGGAACCCTGAGCTCATCGGGCGCGACTGGAACAAGCACCTGGATCACAACTTTGAGGAGTTCATGAAAGTGTGGCCGGGGCTGGTAAGGTTCGCGGCTGAGCGCAACGTGAAGATAGCCATCGAGAACTGCCCCATGCTCTGGGCCAACACCTGGCCGGGCGGATCCAACCTGCCTCACTCGCCTGCCCTTATCCATCGCATGTTCGAGGCCGTGCCCGACGAGAACTTCGGCCTCAACTTCGACCCCTCGCACCTGGTCTGGCAGCAGATTGATTACCTCCGCTTCATCTACGATTTCGGCGACCGCATCATCCACGTGCACGCCAAGGACATGGCCATAGACGAGGAGATGTTCTATCAGGATGGGATCCTGGGCTGCGGCTTCCGCTGGCAGATACCTCGCCTGCCAGGACAAGGTCTGATAGACTGGCAGGAGCTCGTCGCGGCCCTCTACGATGTGGGGTATGACTTTGTGCTCAGCATTGAGCACGAAGATGCAAACTGGGAGGCCACTGAAGAGCTGATCAAGCGCGGGTTCCTGCTGGCCAAGAAGACGCTGGAGTTGTACGTTATCTGAAAAGAGCCTGGCCAGAATTTGTAGAGGATTTTGCTGGAACGTCTGAAAAAGCAAGGAAACGGATCCGATGGCGAAAAAGTCAGTTCTTCACCACGTCGGAGTGGACCTGGGGGGCACCAACATGGGGGCGGCCCTTTTGGGCGAGGACGGCCACATCCTTGGTAAGGCTACTGTCCCTACCCTGGCTCACGAAGGGCATGATGCGGTCATTGATCGGATGGTCCAACTCATCGAGCGAGTCGTCGAAGGCGCGGGCATCTGTCTTGCCCAGGTGGGAGGAATCGGCATCGGCGCGCCGGGCATGTTGGACATGGAAGAGGGTCTGACTCTCTTTCTGACCAATCTGCCGGGCACCTGGCCCAGGGTACCACTGGCTCCCAGGATCGAAGAGGCATTGGGCTTGCCCACCTTTTTGCTGAACGATGTGCGCTCCATCACTCTGGGCGAGAAGACCTATGGCGCTGGCCGGGCGGTGGATAATCTGGTCTGCTTGGCCATCGGCACGGGGATCGGCGGCGGAGTGGTGGTGGGGGGCAAGTTGCTGCTGGGCCTGGACGGCGCCGCTGGCGAGGTTGGGCATCAGATCATTGATCCCTATGGCCCCCGCTGCGGTTGCGGCAACCGAGGCTGTCTGGAGGCCTTTGCCAGTGGGCCAGCTATCGCCAGCATGGGCGTGCGGGCTGTGAAACAGGGCATGACCACCCGTATCGGCGAGTTGTGCGACTATGATCTCAATGCCATCACCTCCAAGCTCATCTATCAGGCCGCTCAAGAGGGGGATGCTGTGGCTCAGGAGATCTACGAGATGGCGGGTTTCTACATCGGTATTGGGGTGGCCAACCTGATCGCTATCCTCAGCCCGCAGATGGTGGTCATCGGCGGCGGAGTGGCGCAAGCTGGCGAGCTTTTGCTAGCTCCCATTCGCGAGACAGCCCGCCAGCGGGTGCACGTCACCCCCTTCGAGAAGGTCGAGATCGTGCTGGCTGAGCTGGGCGCCGATGCAGGGATGATGGGCGCTGCCGCCTGGGCGAAACAACAGTTGGCCCTCCCCCCGTTCCCCCCAAAGTTGGGGGGCTAGGGGGGCGTGTGGCCTGATGGATCACCGCGAGCGGGTTCGTCGTGATCAAGCAAGAGCACATGCCAGATGGCAATCAGTTTGACAGCTTCTTTGAGATGTGATATAGTTGGCTCGAATCCGCTACAGCTAAAAAGGACGCCGAATGTATCAGGATTTCAGAATCATAGATTTTCACGCCCACTTTCCCACTAACCGTCTCTGGTTTGGACGCACCGACCGATGGACACAGTTGGCGGAGAAGATCGGCGAGAGCCGCGTCAAGCTGCTCCGCGAGCAGGCCAGGGCCTACAACCTGGAGTGGCGACGAGCCTGGGGCTTTCCTGCCCCAGAGACAGAGTCGCCTACTGATGAGGAGCAGGCCGACCGCTGGGCTGCTGAAGTGGCCCGCTACGGACTGGACAAAATCGTCTTTGTCACCGGTGGCGATAACGATCACCTGGCCTACCTGGTGAACCGCCATCCGCATAAGTTTATCGGCTTTGCTCATCACGACCCTTTTGAGGAAAACGCCGCCGAGGAGCTGGATCGGGCAGTGACGGAGCTGGGGATGCGCGGTTACAAGGTGCTGGCCCCTGCTCTGGATCGAGACCTGGACGACGAGGCGGCATTTCCCGTATGGGAGGCGGCGGCCAAGCACGAGATCCCAGTGCTGATTCACTTTGGCATCTTGGGCGGCGGCGGCGGCATCGCTTACCACCCCAACATGAGTCCCCTCAAGTTGCACAACGTGGCCAAGTCTTTCCCCGACGTGAACTTCGTCGTGCCCCACTTTGGCTGCACTTACATCTTTGACACGCTTCAACTCTGTTGGGCTTGCCGAAACGTCTACGTAGACACCTCCGGCTCCAATCAATGGATCCGCTGGATGCCGGAGGAGTGGACGGTGAAGCGGCTGTATCGCAAATACCTGGAGACCATCGGGCCTGACCGCATTCTCTTTGGCACCGATTCCAGTTGGTTCCCGCGTGGCTTCGCCGTGCGCTACCTGCAAGATCAGATTCGCGATTTGGTCTACCTGGGAGTGGGTCACGAGGCAATGCAGAAGATCCTGGCCGGCAACGCGGCTCGCCTGCTCAGGATCGAATGGTGAGAAAGGGGGTGATAAGGCGACAAAGACAGACCTTTAGGAGATATTGGCTCTTGCCAGTATCCAATCGCTTTACCCAAACTATGCAAAGCAAAAGGAGAAAGAGGAAATGAGAAAGCTCGTATCGTTACTGCTCGTTGTCATGGCCCTGACCACCCTCGTGGCCGCATGCGCTACGCCTGCACCCGAGGTGATCGAAAGGGAGATAGTCGTCGAGAAAGAGGTTCCGGTCACCGTCGAGGTGGAGAAGGAGACGATCGTCGAGAAGTCGGTGGTCGAGACCGTGGTCGTCGAGAAGGAAGTGGAAAAGGGCGTCACTATCGAGTATTGGCAGTACTTCTACGACGCCCGCGTAGATGCCATGAACCGCCTCATCCAGCAGTTCGAGGGCGAAAACCCCGACATCCACGTCATCCACACCAACTTCCCCTACGCCGACTACCGAGACAAGATAGCCGCATCGGTGCCGGCCGGCGTTGGCCCGGACGTCGCCACTCTCTACTACGGCTGGATGCCGCTGTGGGTGGACTCCGGCTACCTGGTTCCCCTGCCTGAGGACGAGTTCCCGCCCTCGATGATCGAGAGCGAGTTCTCGCCGCTGGTGCAGGCTGGCAAGTTCGACGGCAAGTACTGGGCCATCCCCACCGCCGTCCGCACCCTGTCCCTCTTCTGGAACAAGGATCTCTTTGTCGCCGCCGGCCTGGACCCGGAGAAGCCGCCCACGACGTTGGACGAGTTCGTGGAATACGCCAAGAAGCTCACCAAGCTGGACGCCAACGGCGACTATGAGGTTATGGGCTACGCCGTGGAGATGGACGGGCAGGCCCACCACTGGTATCGCGAAATCCTCACTCGCCAGTTCGGCCAGGTGCCGCAGAGCGAGGACTATCGCAAGATCCAGTGGAACGCCTCCGAAGGCGGCTACGAAGCCTGGGAGTGGCTGTGCAAGTTCGAGACCGAGTACAAGACCGGCACCAACGACCTGTTCGACGGCGCGACAGAGGCCTTCTACCAGGGTAGGCTGGCCTTGCACATTGACGGTTCCTTCCGCCTGGGCTCCCTTGCCAGTAACGCGCCCGACCTGAACTTTGGCGTGGCGCCTATGCCGATCGGGCCTAGCGGTGAAATGACGACCTTCGGTTCTTTCTGGACCCACGGCCTGACCAACAAGGCCGCCTCTGACCCGAAGCGGTTGGCAGCGGCGGTCAAGTTCCTGAAGTTCATCACCACCGACGAGGCCATGGCGCTTTGGGTGGACAAGGTTGGCGAGTTGCCGGCGCGGCTGGAAGCCGCCAGCGATCCCGATTTGCTGGCTGACCCGCACCTCGGCGCCTTCGCCAAACAGCTCCCCTACGCCTACGCGACCTTCTTCGTCAACGAGAGCGACGACCGCCAGGCACTCATTGACGCCTATGACGCCGTGCGACTGACTGGCGAAGACCCGCGCGCCGCGCTGGACGAAGCCGTCGAGAAAGTTCAGGCCCTGTTCGACGAGTACTGGGCCACGCAGTAGCGACCCACCTGGGGAGGCAGGGGGAGTGTTCTCCCTGCCTCCCTCGTAGCGCTCTCTCAAACGTCAAGAGCGCTAGTGAGTGTTGGAGTCCCCAACTTGTTGGGGGGAGCAGCGCGACAACCCCCAACAAGTTGGGGACTCCGGCTCGCTACTCACCCCACCTCCCAAGGATCCACGCCGCAGTGGGTGGTAAGGAGCATCAGACATGTTCAACAAGCTAAGTCTGCATCACCGTCGTCAACTTTGGGCCTACGCTTTCATTCTCATTCCGCTATTCTTCTTTCTGGCGATTCGCATCGGCCCGACATTGTTCGCCCTCAACATCAGTGTGCGAGAGTGGAACATTCTCTCTCCCGAAAAACCGTTCGTTGGCCTGGCCAACTTCGAAAGAATCTGGCAGGACTTTCAGAACCCCAAGTCTGTGGTGCGCCGCGCCTTTCAGAATACGTTTGCCTACGTCACCATCGGCGTGCCCGTACAACTGGTGCTGGCCCTGGCCATCGCGCTGATGCTGGATCGCATCACCAAGCTGGTCGGCTTCTTCCGGGCCATCTATTTTATCCCCTTTGTCACCTCTACGGTCGCCATCTCCTGGGTCTGGCGCTGGATGTACCAGCCGCGCTTTGGGCCGATTAACATTTTTCTCAGTTTTCTTGGCCTGCCTGAGCAGAACTTCCTCCGTAACCCCGATCAGGCCTTGCTCTCCATCGTCGCCGTGGCCATCTGGCAGGGGCTGGGCTTTGCCATCATCATTTTCCTGGCTGGCCTGAAGCAGATTCCGCAGATGTACTACGAAGCCGCCCGGATTGACGGCGCCAGCCGCGGGCAACTTTTCCGCCACGTCACCCTGCCTTTGCTGAACCCCACCATTGTCTACGTGGTCGTGTTGCAAAGCATCGGGTTCCTGCGCATGTTCACCCAGGTGATCAACATGACGCGCCAGGGAGACGGCGGCCCGCTCAACAGCACGGTGACAGTGGTGCTGCACATGTACCGTGAGGGCTTTGGCCGGTACAAGATGGGCTCCGCCGCGGCCCTCATGGTGGTGCTATTCCTGATCATTATGGTGATTACCCTGCTGCAAATGCGTCTACTGACGCGGCGGGTTGAATACTAGGAGGCGACAAATGGCAGTCAGTGTGGAACAAAAGACTCTTGGCAGGAGATTTGAGATAGGCCAACGGCGATCTGAAGCCATTGTCAAGGCGATTTGCTACTTGTTTCTGATCCTGGGCGGCCTCACAATGGTCGTGCCCTTTGTCTGGATGATCGCCACCTCTTTCAAGCCAGCATCTGAAATCTACATGGGCAACTTCTTTCCCCAGGCAGCGACCTTTGATAATTACAGAGAAGTCATTCTCAAGACGCTCTTTCCGCGGTGGTACCTCAACAGCTTCATCTGCGCTGCTCTGAGCACTCTGAGCGTGGTCTTCTTCGATTCGCTGGCCGGCTACACCCTCGCCAAGTACGATTTCCGTGGAAAAAACGTCCTCTTTGTGCTCATCCTGAGCACCCTGATGGTGCCCACCGAGATGTTGATCATCCCCTGGTACATCATGTCGGTCAGGTTGGGTTGGGCCGACACGTATTGGGGCATCATCTTCCCCGGGGTGATCACCGCCGGCGGCATCTTCCTGATGCGACAGTTTATGTCCGGCGTTCCCAACGACCTGATGGACGCAGCGCGGATAGACGGCGTCTCCGAGTTCGGGCTATACTGGCGAGTGGCGTTGCCCCTGGTCAAACCAGCCCTCGCGGCCCTCGCTATCTTCAACTTTCTGGGCAACTGGAACGCCTACATCTGGCCGCTCATCGTTTCCAGCGCGCGGGAGATGCTCACCCTGCCCGTCGGCCTGGGGTTCTTTTCCGGCGAGGCGGGCGCCGATTGGCATCTGATCATGACGGCCAATACCCTGTCGGTAGTGCCCCTGCTGGCTGTCTTTGTGGTCTTCCAGCGACAGATCATCGAGGGTATCGCCCTGACGGGTCTCAAAGGATAGCCGATGGTTGACCGTCTTTTTCCTAACCCCACCTACGCCGCCCACGTGCTCGCGCCTTCCTTTGCCGAGGCCAAGGATCGCTTTTTCGCGCCGATGATAGCGGCCAACAAGGCCCATGTCTTGATGTTGCTCAGGCAGGGGGTCATCAACCAGGAATGTGCTCAGGCGTTGCTCGCCGCTCTGCTCCAGATCGAGGCCGAGGGGCCGGAGGCGATGGACTACCAGCCGGGCGTAGAGGACCTGTACTTCTGCGTCGAACGGCGGCTCATCGCCCTGGCCGGAGCTGAAGCGGGAGGCAATCTCCAACTGGCCCGCAGCCGCAACGACCTGGGTGCAGCCCTCGGCCGCCTGGTTTTGCGCGACGAACTGCTGAGCACCCTGGAGCGTCTGAATCACTTCCGAGACACCTTGCTGGGCTTCAGCCGCGAACACCTGGAAACCGTCATGCCCGGCTACACCCACACCCAGCCGGCCCAACCCACTACCCTGGCCCACTACCTGGCTGGAGTATTGAGCTTCATGGAACGAGACGCGACGCGCCTCAAGGCTGCCTACGCTACCACCAATTGCAGTCCCCTGGGGGCGGCAGCCTTCACCACCTCCGGCTTTCCGGTAGACCGCCGCTACGTGGCCGAGCTGCTGGGCTTCGCCGGGCCGATGGAGAGCAGCTACGACGCCATCGGCGCCTCCGACCACATGACCGAAGCTGTCGCCGCCCTGATCACCCTGGCCGCCAATCTCTCCCGTTTTAGCAGGGACCTCCTCTTCTGGACCACGCGGGAGGCGGGGGCCATCCGCATCGGCAACGACTTTGTTCAGATCAGCTCCATCATGCCCCAGAAACGCAACCCGGTGGTGCTGGAACACCTGCGCGCTCGTCTGGGGCGCATCTACGGCCATGCCCTCGCCGTCCTGACCATGAGCCACAACGTGCCCTACGGCGACACCCAGGACATCGAGGACGAGATGTACGTGCCCCTCTTCGGGGCGTTTCAGGCGGCCGACGCTGTGCTGGAGCTGTACGCGGCTGTCTTCGAGAGCCTGGAGGTGGATCGCGCCCATCTCCTGGCCCGTTCCGCCGAGGGCTTTACCACCGCCACCGAGCTGGCCGACACGCTGGTGCGAGAGAAGCACCTGCCCTTCCGCACAGCCCACGCCATCGTGAGTCGCCTGATAGAGACGGCCACTGCCCAGGGCTTGAGCCCTGGTCAGATCGGGGCGGCCATGCTGGATGAGGCAGCTCAATCGGTCACGGGGCGCCCCTTGGCCCTGGCGGAGGAGAGCCTGCGTCGGGCCTTGGATCCCGTTCAGTTCGTGCAGGTGCGTCGCGTTATGGGCGGCCCCGCCCCTGAGGTGACGGCGGCGGTGCTGTCCAGGCAGGAAGAAGCCCTGGTACGCGACCGAAGCTGGCTGGATGTAGAGAAAGAGAGGCTGGCGCTGGCGCGGGCATTGCTCGCTTCAGAAGGAACGCAGATGCCGCTTCGCTTACACGCAGATAAACGCGGATAAACGTAAGCGAAACGGCATCAGCGTTCATCTGCGTCCTGCCGTGCCAACAGAGTTGGCCCATCACTTGCGAGAGGTACTGAATTGACTGAAGAGATAGAGCGGGTAATGATCATCACGGCCCATCCAGACGATGCGGAGTTCACTGCGGCCGGCACCGTAGCCAGGTGGACTCGGGAAGGCGTAACCGTCATCTACGTGATCTGCACCGACGGCAGCCGGGGCAGCAACGACCCCAAAGTGAAGCCGGAACAGTTGGTCGCCATTCGAAGGGCTGAGCAAGAAGCGGCCGCCAGGATTCTGGGAGTGGAAGAAATCGTCTATCTGGACTACGAAGATGGTTCCCTTGAGCCTACCCTGGCCCTACGCCGCGATCTCACCCGAGCCATCCGCCGCTACCGGCCAGACATCGTCGTTTGTCCAGACCCCACCGTCCGCTACTACGGCGACAATTATCTGAACCACCCTGACCACCGCGCCGCTGGTGATGCCGCCCTCGACGCCGTCTTCCCTTCGGCCCGCACCCGCTATATCTTCCCGGAGCTTCTAGCTGAAGGGTTGGAGCCCCACAAAGTGCGAGAGGTCTATATCCGAGGAGCACTTTCACCGAACCTCTGGGTGGACATCAGCGATACCATGGAGCTAAAGATCGCCGCTCTCAAGAAGCACGAAAGTCAGGTGGGTCGCGTTAAGGGTTGGGAGGAGAGGGTCCGGTCCCGGGCTCAACAGGCGGCGGAGGGGCAGGGTATGGCCTACGCCGAGTCGTTCAGGCGCATCGTCTTGAGGTGAAAGCAACGGAGTAGCACATGCGACCTGTGAAAATCGTCTTCATCGGTGCCGGCAGTATCTCATCACCTCAGTGGCGGTGGCCCGCATGGCAACCTGGAAAAAGGACTTCGAGATCCCGCTCAAGCACGGCGTCCAGCGTCCACGCCCGGCACCTGCCGCAATTCACCTGACATAGGAAAGGAGGAGGTCAATATCCAATATCCAGTATCCAATATCTAGTATCCAACATCTAACCATAAAGGAGGAACCAAATGTACAAGAACCGAATATTCATCGCAACACTGTTACTGGCATTGGTCCTGGGGGTGAGCGTAGTCAGCGGCGCCCCGCCGGCCCAGGAGGAGCTGACCTACACGGTCAAGCTGGGGGACAACCTCTGGACCCTGGCGGAGAAGTACCTGGGCAGCGGCCCGGCCTATTGGGCCATCGTCGGCGCCAGCAACGCCAAGTATGAGGACGATGCCAGCTTCGCCTTCATCGCGAACCCTAACCTGATCCACCCCGGCTGGAAGCTCCTCATCCCCAGCGCCGAGGAAGCGGATGCCTACATCGCGCTGGCCAAGCCCGCTCCCGTCACCCTGCTCTGGGCTTTCTGGGGCAGCCCGGCGGAGGCGGAAACCCATAGGGCGGTGGCAGACGTCTTCACGGCCGAGTATCCCCATATCGCCATCGAGACCATGGTCGAGCCGTGGGGCGACTACTTCACCAAGGTGCAGACCCTCTGGGCCAGCGGCGATCCGTCGGTCATTCCCGACGTGCTCTTCCTGTGGCCCACGCCTCGCTACGCCGCCGATGGTGTGCTGGAAAACC
>JACKQG010007213.1_pt1 | contig 11319 bp, 11 predicted proteins | sample 8237621 | NCBI WGS metagenome assembly JACKQG01 (sample SAMN15677084, study PRJNA649215) | marine metagenome | biome: marine; feature: Black Sea; material: saline water; isolation source: suspended particulate matter (SPM) from the Black Sea western gyre | collected 2013-06-09/2013-06-10 | depth... | reverse complement strand
GTCGAAATTATCGCCAAACCAGGTGCCGCCAGAGCTGCTTTTCATCACTTGCAGCAATTGGTCGGGCGATACGTGCAGTCTTTCGGCTTCGCTCAGCACTTGCCTTACGGCGGTTACGGAAGCGGCGGCGACGAAGTTGTTGAGGACCTTGCTGGCCATGCCCTTGCCCAATCCACCGAGGAAATGAAGGTCGCGTCCCATGACCTCAAGCAAGGGCCTTACAGGTGCGGCGGTTTTCTCGTCGGCACCGATCATAAACGACAACCGTTTTTCCATCGCCGCAATGGGTGCCCCCGACATGGGGATATCAAAGAACGCGACATCGTCAGGAAGCAGGGCACGCACTTCCCCGATAAAACGCGGTGAAACCGTCGAGGCCAGCAGGCAGAGTTTCGGGTAAGCCGGGTGTTTGAAAATAGCCTGTTCCCCGAAATATAGATCAAGGGTTTGTTGGCGGTCCCTGACAACGGAAATCAACACATCGACGCGCTCGCAAAACGCATTTGCCGAGGCGATCATGTGGTTGGCGAAGTCGCCAAATTCTTCTGTCGGCCTGACATCATATCCATGCACAGTGAAGCCAGCCCCGGCGAGAGCGTTGGCCATCGGCAAGCCCATGGCGCCACAACCGGCAACGCCGATGGTTTTGCTGAAAATTTCATTTTCGGCGTTGTCTGGCATGTTGTTTTCACTGACCATTTAAATGTTGCGCGCTGGGTAAAGGTAGCATGCGATTTTGACCCTTGAAATGGCTCAATTTTCAAGCCTTTTATGACCCTCCACGCGGTTGTACCAGCCCCGCTAACATGCTAGATTTTGGGACCTAGAGTCGCCACTTTAAGGGGGGCTCTAAATCTTTTTTAACTCATTGAATTCATTGGATTATTATTTGTGACGACGCCTTCCGACACACCCCCGCCCGAAGCCCCTGAGGAATTGGGCGTTTCCCCCGTTTCAATCGAAGAAGAAATGCGCGGCTCTTACCTTGATTACGCCATGAGTGTGATCGTCAGTCGCGCCTTGCCGGACGTTCGCGACGGCTTGAAACCGGTGCATCGGCGGATCCTCTATTCGATGAAGGAAAACGGTTATGAATACAATAAACCGTTCCGCAAATCGGCCCGCATCGTCGGTGATGTGATGGGTAAATATCACCCCCATGGTGACCAGTCTATTTATGACGCCATGGTCCGAATGGCCCAGGATTTTTCCATGCGTTTGCCGCTGATCGACAGCCAGGGCAATTTCGGCTCCATGGACGGCGACCGGGCCGCTGCCATGCGCTATACGGAAGCCCGTCTGGCCCGTTCGGCCCACTCGCTGATTGAAGACATCGACAAGGACACCGTCGATTTTAGGCCCAACTATGACGAATCGGAAAGCGAACCGACGGTTCTGCCGGCCCAGTTCCCAAATTTACTGGTCAACGGGGCCGGCGGTATCGCCGTCGGCATGGCGACAAATATTCCGCCGCACAATCTGGGCGAGGTGATTGATGCCTGTTGCGCCCTGATCGACAATCCGGCGATCACTATAGATGAAATCATCCAGAACCATGTCCATGGGCCTGATTTCCCCACCGGGGCGTCCATTCTGGGCCGTCAGGGCATCCATTCGGCCTTCCGCACTGGCCGTGGCTCTGTGGTCATGCGCGGGCGGGCGACAATCGAGGAAATCCGTAAAGATCGCCAGGCCATTGTCATTACCGAGGTACCTTTTCAGGTCAACAAGGCGCGCATGGTCGAACAGATGGCCGAATGCGTCCGCGACAAAAAGATCGAAGGCATATCGGATCTGCGCGATGAATCAGACCGGGACGGCGTCCGCGTCGTCGTCGAGATCAAGCGCGACGCCATCGCCGAAGTCGTCTTGAACCAGCTTTATCGCTTCACCCCCCTGCAAACCAGTTTCGGCGTCAACATGTTGGCCCTTGATGGCGGCATGCCAAAATTGATGAATCTGCTGGAAATCATTCAGGCGTTTGTCGATTTCCGGGAAGTGGTTATCCGTCGCCGGGTTATTTTCCTGCTCGGCAAGGCGCGTGAAAAGGCTCATATCCTGGCCGGTCTTGCCGTCGCCGTTGCCAACATCGACGAGGTTATCAAACTGATCCGGGCCGCCAAGGATTCAGGCACGGCCCGCCAGCAGTTGATGGAACGCGCCTGGCCAGCCCAGGATATCGAACCAATGATCAAATTGCTTGATGAGCCGGGCAGGGCTGTCGTCGATGGCAAATACAAGCTGTCCGAGGAGCAGGCCAAGGCGATTCTTGAACTACGCCTGCATCGCCTTACCGGGCTGGAACGGGACAAGATCGCCGCCGACCTGGCCGAATTGGGCGCCGAAATTGCGGAACATCTTGCTTTACTGGCCTCGCGCGAACTGTTGCTTAAGTTGTTGCGCGAAGAGTTACTGGAAATGCGCGAACAGTTCGCCACCCCCAGGCGCACGACGATCGATGATAACGAGTTCGAGCACGATATTGAGGATCTGATCCAGCGCGAGGACATGGTCGTCACCGTCTCCAATACCGGTTACATGAAGCGGGTACCGCTTTCCACATACAGGGCGCAGAAACGCGGCGGCAAGGGCCGCAGCGGCATGAGCACCCGGGACGAGGATTTTGTCTCTCAGGTGTTCGTCGTCAACACCCATACACCGGTGCTGTTTTTCTCATCAACCGGCATCGTCTACAAGCTCAAGGTCTACAAATTGCCCTTGGGCTCGCCGACCTCGCTTGGCAAGGCGATGATCAATTTGCTTCCTCTGGATGAAGGCGAAAGCATCACCACCCTGATGCCGCTGCCCGAAGACGAGGAAAGCTGGGGCGAGCTTTCGGTGATGTTCGCCACCGCATCGGGCGGGGCGCGGCGTAATTCCCTGTCAGACTTCACCAACGTCAAGGCCAACGGCAAAATCGCCATGAAGCTGGACGATGATGACCAGTTGATCGGTGTTCAGGTGTGTTCCGAATCCGATGACATCCTGCTTTCTTCAAAAGACGGCAAATGTATTCGTTTCCCGGTCACCGATGTCCGCGTCTTTTCCTCCCGCTCCTCGACCGGGGTGCGCGGCATCAGGCTCGATGGTGATGACAAGGTGATTTCCATGTCGGTTCTCAGCCACGTCAAGGCAGAAGTTTCAGAGCGTGATGAGTATCTGCAATCGATCAGCGCCTCTCGAAGGTTGGCTGGCGGAGATTATTCGGAAAGACCCGATGACAAAATCCAGGACGAGGCCCGCGCCGAGCGCCTGAACGAACCGCTGTTTGCTGAAATGGGTGAAAATGAAGAATTCATCCTGACCCTCGCCGATGATGGCATTGGCAAGCGCACTTCGGCCTATGAATACCGGATTTCCAAACGCGGTGGCAAAGGGATCGCCAGCATCGATCTGAAACGACCAAAAGGCCAGACGACCAGCGTCGTCGGTTCTTTCCCCGTTGAAATCAATGACCAGTTGGTCATGGTTTCCGATGGTGGCCAGTTGATCAGGTGCCCGGTTGCCGGTATCAGCGTTGTCGGCAGATCTTCGCGCGGGGTCACCATCTTTAATGTCGCTGACGAAGAACGGGTTGTATCGGTCAGCCGTTTGAACGACGATGAAGATGACAGCGACGAAGAAACTGGCGAGGGAACAGGCGAAGAGGTGCTCGAAGATGTGCCAGCGCCCTTAACACATGATCCCGCGCCAGACTCGGAACCCTCTTAAGGGAAGGACCATCCCATGGCTGAACCGCGTATCGGCATTTATCCCGGAACCTTTGATCCGCTGACCAATGGCCATATGGACATCATCAGTCGGGCCACCAAGGTTGTCGACAAGCTGATTGTCGGTGTCGCCGAACATACAGGCAAGGACACGCTGTTTAGCCTGGATGAACGTCTGGACATGGTTGGTGAGGAAATTGCCGCAATTGGCAAGGCGGTTAAATCGGAAGTCGAGGTCTGTTCATTCAATTCCCTGCTCATGAAATTCGCCGAAAACGTCAATGCCTCGGTGATTATTCGCGGCCTTCGGGCTGTTTCTGACTTTGAATACGAATTTCAGATGGCCGGTATGAACGCCCGCCTGAACGCTGAAATAGAAACGGTATTCCTGATGGCCTCCGACAGGCACCAGTTTATCGCCTCGCGTTTCGTTAAGGAAATAGGGCGGCTGGACGGTGATATCGGCCATTTTGTGCCCGCTGGCGTCAAGCAAAAGCTGATTGCTCGCTTGGCGGAACAGAAAGCCTGAAGGTCCTAATAAAAAGACAAATTTAAGGTGTTGACCGACCCGCCCCTGATCCCTATTTTCCGGGCTTCCCACTGGGTGTCCTGCCCCGGAAATTCCTTTTATGAAATTTCGGGATAAGTAGGCCACCTTTGTTGAATCACACTTGTGGGCGCTTAGCTCAGTTGGTAGAGCATTCGACTTTTAATCGAACGGTCACAGGTTCGAATCCTGTAGCGCCTACCATTTAAAAACCCTTGCCCGTTTCGGCAGGGGTTTTTAAATATGCGCAATCGAGCCCGGTTCTTTTGCTGCGGAAAATCTGGCCCTGTGGGAACTATTGGGTCATACTTTTAAGATGATTATTAAAGCAAGGGGCCCGGAACATGCCTAAATATGAAGCTGCGGTTTATAACAAAGACGTTCGCGCCTGTGTTAAGCAGGGTGAAAGTCACGAGCTCTATGAAGATTCCTGGGCTGACAACAGTTATGTCGAGACAAATGCTCCTGATGAAGTGACCGCGCGGGCCAGAATTTCACAAAAGTATCCATCCAGCCGGGGCTTCGTGATCGACCACATCACCCTGGCCATGCCTGACTAATAACTTTTAATCCCCATTTCCCTATTGACCGATCCATTTGGAGCGGCTCCGGCATCACGCCCTGGCCTACATTCTGGGCGATTTCATGCGGACGCTTGGGTTGCTGAAGGAAGGTGGAACACCGGTCGTTGACCATGCCCGGAAAATCTCCTTTTAAAGCTTTCCGGATATTTTGAATCAACAGGATTCGTTGTTTTTTTCCTCGCCGGGGGCTTGTCCCGAAAAAATCAGAAAATCCGCAAAAGGTAAAACAATCCCGAAAAGTGACGGGAACCCTGACAAAATTTTGCCGCATTTTATCAATAGCTTGTCAGTTATTACTACAATTGACAGGACGAAAGAGTTTCTTAACAATCAAACTGTAAGTTAAGAGAGCAAGCACACAGACGGTCATTCTTAATCCGTTTTTCAGCGGTACGGCATGGCCCCGGACGAAAACACCGGAAGGCAACTTCACCGGAAAGGTTCTGAAACGATGTTACAAATGCCGATTAACGGACACAACGTCTACGAGGTGTCCATCTATAATAAAGAAGTGCGGGCCATGGTTAAGGAAAACCAGCACCATCATTTCTTTGATGATCAATGGGCCGATATCCACGTCAGGAATGTCACCGCCCGCGATGAAGGCGAAGCTGTCTCCATCATCTCCAAACGCTTTCCATCCGAAGACGGTTTCGTCATCGAACTTGTCGAGGAAAGTGAATTCTGAATTTTCGGCTATCGTTTAAGGGCTGACTCTTCGGGGGAAGATCAAGATCATAGAAGCGACGTCACGGGCCCTAACGCGCGCGTGTTTCAAGTTTCCTTTTCACCATCACGCAGAACATTACGCCTGATCTTGCCGGTGGCTGTCATTGGCAGGTCATCGACGAATTCTATGTGGCGTGGGTATTCATGGGGTGACAGGCGGGTTTTGACGAAATTACGAATATCGTTTTCCAGGTCAGGATCACCGTTATTTCCTTCCCGTAACAGAATGAAAGCCTTGACCGCTTCGGTTCGCAGGGGGTCGGGCACACCAACGACAGCGACCAGCGAGACCGCCGGATGCTTGGAGATGCAATCTTCGATCTCGCCGGGGCCGATGCGGTAACCGGCTGACGAGATTACATCATCATCACGACCAACGAACCACAGGTAGCCGTCTTCGTCCTTTGTGCCCAGATCGCCGGTCAGCAACCAGTCGCCGTTAAACTTTTCTTTTGTGGCTTGCAGGTTGTTCCAGTACTGAAGAAACATCACAGGATCCGGGCTTCGTACGGCGATGGTGCCGGTTGTCTCCGGTGGCAGAATTTGGCCGTCGTCATCGATGATCTCAACCTCGTGGCCGGGTACAGGGCGGCCCATGGAACCGGGCTTTACCTCCATCAATTCGGCGCAATTGGCGACCACCAGGTTACATTCTGTCTGGCCGTAGTATTCGTTAAAAGTAATGCCGAGGGCCTGTTTGCCCCAATCCAGTAGTTCCGCGCCCATCGGTTCACCAGCGCAAGTGACGGTGCGAAGATCAATGTCAAAACGCTCAGCCGGGCGTTCAACCTGACGCATTAATCGCAGGGCCGTTGGTGGCATAAAGGTGTTTCGGACACGGTGACGGGCCATCAAGGACAGCGCCTTTTCCGGATCGTACTTGCGGGCTCTTTGCGCCAATACCGGCACACCGTGATGCCAGGAAGACATCAACACGTTCATCAGGCCGCCAATCCAGGCCCAGTCGGCGGGTGTCCACATCAGGTCATCTGCTTGAGGGAAGAATTCATGGGGAAATTCAACACCGGGCAAATGGCCGAGCAGCGTCCGGTGGGCATGGAGTGCACCCTTCGGGTTGCCGGTGGTGCCTGATGTGTAAATGATCAGTCCGGGTTCTTCTGATTTTGTGTTCAGGGAAGTGAAAGCGTCCGACGCATCATCAAGGGCTCTCCACAGGGATAAAGGTCCTGCACCGTCACCCGCAAAATCGCCAGCGCCGGTTAACATGACTGTCTCGAGGTTCGGCAATTTATCCCTGATTGCCTCAATCTTTTGATAGTTCTCCGTATCGGTGACCAGCGCCTTTGCGCCGCAATCGCTGAGGCGGAATTCCAGGGCGTCTTCACCGAACAGGGTGAACATGGGGATTGAAATCAGGCCGGCTTTCCAGGCGGCGATATGACTGATGCCGGTCTCGACGGACTGGCTCAGCAGGATCGCCACCCTGTCTCCGGGTTTCAGGCCGCGGGCCACATACAGGTTGGCCAGTTTGTTGGACAGTTTTTTTAGGGCCAGGAAGCTGTACTGGGTGACGTCGCCGTCTTCGTCTTCAATGATCAGCGCCGTTTTATCGGGGGTGCGCTCGGCATGTTTATCGCACACATCGACGCCCATGTTGAAGTATTCGGGAATTTGCCACGTCAGGGCGTCGCGAACCTCATCGTAGTTATTGGACCTGATCAGCATTTCTTGTTCCCGAAAAAAATGTCATTGCGTTATATTCATGCCCCTCGCTTAAACTATAACCTCAAGAAAGTAGCCCCACCATGTTCGTTCCTGATTTACTGAAAAACAAGCGAATCCTCATAACCGGCGGCGGCAGCGGCCTTGGCAAGACCATGGCCCGTCGCTGCATGGAACTGGGGGCTACCCCGATTATCTGCTCGCGCCGTGAAGAATTGCTGGAAGAGACGGCGGCTGAACTGGCGGCTGACACTGGTGGTCGCATTGAATGGCGGAGGCTCGATATTCGTGACCCGGAAGCCGTTGAAAGCGTCGTCTCCTCAATTTGGGAAGATGGCCCCATCGACGCCCTGATCAATAATGCGGCGGGCAATTTTCTCGCCCGGACTGAAACCCTGTCGCATCGGGCCGTTGATGCGGTGATCAATATCGTTTTGCATGGCAGCACCTATATGACATTGGCCTGCGGCAAGCGCTGGATTGATGCCGGGATATCCGGCAACGTGCTTTCCATTATCACCACCTACGCCTGGACCGGTTCCGCCTTCGTCGTGCCGTCGGCCATTGCCAAGGCCGGTGTGCTGGCCATGACCCGCTCGCTGGCTGTCGAGTGGGGGCCCAAGGGGATCCGTCTGAACGCCATCGCACCGGGACCGTTCCCAACAGATGGTGCCTGGGACAGACTGGTGCCCAATGAAAAGCTGGCCACCGCCTGGGCCGAGCGCAATCCACTGGGGCGGGTCGGTGACCATAAGGAGCTGGCCAATCTGGCTGCTTATCTGCTCAGCGATGGCTCTGCCTACATCAACGGGGACGCCATTACCATTGATGGCGGGGAATGGTTGGCCGGGGCCGGACAATTCAATTTCGCCGATATCCTGACCGATGAGGAATGGGACAATATCGCGGGCAATAAAAAATAGGCGATTGACCCAGATCAACATGGCGTGGCCACTGGCGATGTAAAGTCATCGCAACATGACATCGACATCGAATATGACACCGCCGTTCTCGCCGGTGCTGCTTGCTGGTATGGCCCTGTATCCGGTTCCCGCCGCGATGCTGCAACCGGCGTTGAGTGCGGCGCTGCTGATTATTCACCGTAGCCATCCGGATGTTTTTGAACGGATGGGCGAATTTACCGGTTCGGTGATCCTGATTGACCCCATCGACCTGCCTTATGCTTTCCTCTTAACGCCTGACGGGCGCGCGCCAAAGCTGGTTGCCGCCCGCAACCATCCAACAAACGAAGCCGACGCCGTTATCCGTGGGCCATTGCTGTCATTGCTTGATATGCTTGAGGGTCGTCTTGATGGTGACGCCATGTTTTTCTCGCGGAAATTGGAAATCGAGGGCGACACGGAAGTGGTGGTTGCCCTTCGTAATGCGGTTGATGGTGCTGAAATTGATTTAACGGCCGATATTCTGTCCCTGTTCGGGCCTTTTGCAGGACCGGCGCGGGTTGCCGTTAAAACCGCCAATCACGTAGCCAGCCTTGCCAGCCGCGATCTGCAAACCCTTGCAGATGCTTTGTTGGCCCCGTCCATGGCCCGCCACGACGCCCATGATGCGCGCCTGCGCAAAATTTCCGACAAACTAGGCGATATGGACAAGCGCACACGCAAACGGCGTCCGGAAAAGTCATGACGTGCCCGTCCCTTGAACTGGTTTGTCCGGCGGGAACCCCGGCGGCACTGCGTTCAGCCGTTGATGCCGGGGCCGATTGCGTCTATCTGGGATTTCGCGACGAAACCAACGCCCGCAATTTTCCGGGCCTTAATTTCAACAACAGGGAACTGGCTGAAGGACTGGATTACGCCCACCAGCGCGGTGCAAAAGTTCTGGTCGCCATCAACACCTATCCTGAGGCAGGCAATCCGGGGCCGTGGTACAGGGCCGTCGATACCGCTGCCGCCCTGGAAGCGGACGCGGTCATCCTGGCCGATATTGGTTTGCTTGATTACGCGACAACCACACATCCGGGCCTGCGTCGCCATTTGTCGGTTCAGGCATCGGCCTCAAACCCCGAAGCGATCCGCTTTTATGTGGAAAACTTCGATGTTAAACGGGTCGTCCTGCCCAGGGTTTTGACGGTTGCCGAAATCGCCGCCCTGAACAAACAGATCAAGGTCGAGACGGAAGTCTTCGTGTTCGGCGGCCTGTGTGTCATGGCCGAAGGGCGCTGTGCGCTGTCCTCCTATGCGACGGGCATCTCGCCAAACAAGAATGGCGCCTGCTCGCCAGCCAGCCACGTTCATTACGAAGACGAAGGTGACCGGTTGGTCTCGAAATTGGGCGACTTCACCATTAACGCCTTTGATACAAATGAACCTGCCGGTTATCCGACACTATGCAAGGGCCGCTTTATGGCCGGTGGCAAGACGTCCTACCTGTTTGAGGAACCGACCAGCCTGAGTCTGGGCACGATGTTACCCGAACTGGCCGAAGCCGGGGTTACCGCCCTCAAGATTGAAGGCCGGCAACGTGGACGCGCCTACGTGGCGGCAGTAGTTCAGGCTTTTCGCCAAGCTGTTGATGCCGTCCACGCCGGACAGACGCCACCGCTGATGAATTTGGAAAACTTCAGCGAAGGTCAGCAGGAAACGACCGGCGTTTATGAAAAGACATGGCGTTAGGGGGTGCGATGACCAGTAAAGCCAAATTGACACTGGGACCGGTGCTGTTTAACTGGCCGCCTGAAAAGTGGCGGGATTTCTATTTCCGTATCGCCGATGAAGCGGCGGTTGATTGTGTTACTTTGGGCGAGGTTGTGTGTTCCAAACGGCTGCCGTTTTTCGAACCGCTCATGGCCAATGTCATTGAACGCCTGCAAGGGGCGGGCAAGGAAGTCGTGCTGTCGACCCTGGCATTGATTATGAGCAAGCGCGAGATGGACATCGTCCGCGACATCACCGCCATGAATGGTTTGCTTGTTGAAGCCAACGACGTTTCCACCGCCACATTACTGGCCGGAAGGCCGCACACCATTGGTCCGTTTATCAATATCTATAACGAGGGGACGCTGGCCTTCTTCGCCAAAAAGGGTGCGACCCGGGTTTGCCTGCCCGTCGAGCTGTCGGGCAAAACCCTTTCAGTACTGTCAAAAAATGCAGGTTTGGAACTGGAAGTACTGGCCTTCGGGCGTTTGCCGCTGGCTGTCTCGGCCCGCTGTTACCACGCCCGCGCTCATTCCTTGAGCAAAGACAATTGCCAGTACGTTTGCACGGATGACCCGGACGGCATGGACCTGGACACCCTGGACGGCGAAGCCTTCCTCGCGCTCAATGGAACCCAGACGTTGTCTTACAGCTGCAATAACCTGATCGAAGAACTTGCCGAAATGCAGCAGATGGGCATCAACCGTTTCCGCCTGTCACCACACGACATTGATATGGTCGGCCTCGCGGGGGCTTTCCGGGATGTGCTCGACGGCAAGTCACCGGGTCAGGAGTTGGAAGAGTTGGCGGAGGGCCTGATTTTCTCCAATGGCTACTACCATGATGTGGAAGGTGGGCGCAGGGTGGCGGCGGAGTAAACAAAAAGGTTCCTATTTGGTCCCTAATGGTCTATTTAGGTTCTTTCCCAAATTGGAGACTCCGCTATGGCCGTCAACGTCAAACTATCCGAACAACTGGTCGCCGAAGCCAGGCGCTATGGCTCCATTCATCATCGTTCGCTGCCCAAGCAGATCGAACACTGGTCGCAAATGGGCAAGATAGCCGAAGAAAATCCCGACCTGCCGTTCTCCATGATCAAGGACATTCTGGTCGCGCGGACGGAAGATGCCAGCGATGAGTACGTCTTCGATTGATGGTGCGCCTTCTTCAAACGCCGACCTTCAAACGGACGGCAAGGCGTCTTCATAAACAACAGAAGCAAGAACTGGACGAAGCGGTGCGGGCGATAGCGGCTGACCCGTCTGTGGGTGAGGTTAAGACGGGTGATCTGGCAGGGGTGCGGGTATTTAAATTCAATATAAACAAGCGGTTAACATTGCTTGCATATGAACTTAACGAGGCAGAAGGAAACATGAAGATATTGGCTCTTGGAAGTCAAGAGAATTTTT
>JACKQG010007212.1_pt1 | contig 11319 bp, 3 predicted proteins | sample 8237621 | NCBI WGS metagenome assembly JACKQG01 (sample SAMN15677084, study PRJNA649215) | marine metagenome | biome: marine; feature: Black Sea; material: saline water; isolation source: suspended particulate matter (SPM) from the Black Sea western gyre | collected 2013-06-09/2013-06-10 | depth... | reverse complement strand
AAAAGCTTCATCTTTGATAAATCTGGTGCTTTTAGATTGATTGTCTAATTGTAATTGCTGTCTTGGATAAACATTTATATCAGATAATATCTCATCGTCAATGTAAACAATATCAATAGAAACATCACCTTCATTTGGAATTGCTACTAACCGTGAAAATCTGGGTAAGTCTGGTTTCCCAATCTCAACAAACTCTCCTTCGTTCCAATAGGATATCTTCTGGTAACTCTGCCCTTTTTCAATAATTGTTTCTGATTCATACCCGTTAAGTGAAAATTCTAATTCCGTTGTTTCAAGATTAGATGAGAAACATTCAAATAATTTGTTGTGTGAGTTTTCGGGAATCTCTACCCAATTAGCAAATAGACTAATTTTAAGAATAATTATTGCAAAAAAAATCAAGATTCTTTTCATATTTACTTACTAAAAACAATTCTGTTACTATTAAGAGATATGGCTGGTAAATTAAAGTCCAAACATTAATAGATACCAGTTTATTAAATACTTTCCTATTATTACATATACAAAGCTTCCAATAATTAAAAAAGGTCCAAAAGGGAATTCTTTTCTCCGATTATGCTTTACTATAAAAAGAACTAATATTGCTATAAATGATGAAATAAAAATAGTAAAAATGATTCCATATAATCCGATAAAACTGCCTATTGCAGCTATAAGTTTTATATCTCCTCCACCAAGAGATTCTCTTTTCGTAATAAGTTTGTAAAAAAACCCAATAAGAAGGAATACAACAAAACCGAAGATAGCACCTGCAAGGGATGATTGAAAAGATACATCATTTAAAGAGGAAAAAGAAAGTAGAATACCAATTGGTATTAGTGGAATAGATAGTATATTGGGAATTATCTTATGAAAAAGGTCAATAAAAAATATTATCAATCCAACTGAAAAGAATAATATATATTTTCCAAAAGTAAATGAGAAACTGTTTCCAAAGCGTAAGAAGAGAATAATAAATAATATAGGTGTTAGTATCTCAACGAAAATATAATGCCAATTGATATGTTCGCCACATTCTTTACATCTACCTTTTAAAAAAATATAGCTTAAAATAGGGACATTATGTAACGGACTTATCTTTTTACCGCAGTTTGGACAATAGGAAGCGGGAAAAATTATAGACTCTTTTTTGGGAATTCGATAAATACATACATTAAAAAAGCTGCTGAATATCGCTCCTAAAATAAAAATAAATAAATAAATTATGATTTGTTCAGACAATTTTTATACCATTTATGCAGTAAAAAAATAGTATTCAAGTACCTTAACTCAACTATTAATCTCACAAAACTCGATAAGTCAGGAATACAAAAATAAACTTGTTGATATATCTTATTCTACAACTTTACAAGTTGCGGAAAAACTATGGAGAAATTAAAGAATGCTATTCTGGGTTCCAATTTTATAGAGAAGAATGATAAATAAAATTGCATTTATATACAGCCACTCTAACTAAGACATTACTTTACTCCAGTACTTATTGCCATACCGAGATAGAAAACAGGAAGGTAAATTACAATAATTATAGAACCTACAAGTCCAGCCATCAGGATAATAAGTAGTGGTTCAATTAGGGAAGTAAGTCTATCAATAACAGAATCAACAAGCTTTTCAAAAAAATCAGCTGCCTTTCCAAGCAGTTTATCCATATCCCCTGTTTCTTCTCCTGTTGAGATTAATTGTAATAAAGTAGGAGGGAAAACCCTGGTTTTCTTGAACGCTCCAGCAACACTATATCCTTCTTTTACCATTACTCTTGCTTTTTTTACTGCTCTCTCTATCACTGCATTTTGAACAACATTCTCAACTAATTCCATTGTTTCCATAATCGGAACACCTGCATACATCAAAATACTGAAAGTACGAGAGAACTTGTTCATTATAGAATTATTCAAAAGGCTTCCAATAACAGGTATTTTACGATAGAAACCATCTATAATATATCGTCCTCTATCTGATAGGTAAAATAAAAATAAAGCCATAAAAATTGTAATAATAATTAAAATTGCATAGAATACATGTCCACGAATAAAATTGCTTATAGCTATAGCAGCTAGAGTTGGTACTGGTAAATCTGCACCAAAATTCGCATATACCTTAGCAAACAGTGGAATTATATAATAGAAAAGAACCCAAACGACAACTACTAAAAAACAAAGAATGAAAATCGGATAAGCAAGGGCAGACCAAACTTTTCTTTTTGTATCTTGTACTTTTTCAAGATATTCTGAAAGTTCATCCAAAATAGTATGAAGAGTTCCAGATGCTTCTCCTGCTTTAACTAAAGAGACATATAGGTTGCTAAAAATTCCAGGATGTTGTTCAAATGCTTCTGATAAGCTAAACCCCTTCTTAATATCCTCTGAAAGTTTTTTTAGAACTTTCTTAAATCTTTTGTTTTTTTCATCTCTTTCAAGATTGGTAAGAGCTCGCTCTATTGTAAGACCTGCTGAAAACATTGTTTGTAACTGTCTTGTAAAGAAGACAAGTGTCTTTAAACTTACCCCTGTTCTAATCTTATAAAGAGTAAGCATTATTTTATCAAAAAGAGACAATTTACCTTTGAAAGCTCCTTCTTCTGTAGATTTTACAGAGATAATAGTGCTACCTTCTTTGGTTAGCTTATCTATTGCTTCATCCATAGAAGAAGCTTTTAATGTTCCTTCAGAACGAGCACCTTTCACATCCTTGATTATGTATCTAAATACAGCCATTTTATTTACCCTTATAAGTTTTCCTGGGAGATTTATTCATTATATCTTAATCTGAAACTGTAAGTTTTATCACTTCTTTTATTGAAGTAATACCTTGTTTCATTTTTAGAATTGCACTATCATGTAATGTTTGCAGTCCATTTTTTATAGATACATCCCGAATAACATCTTGATTTGACTCTTCAAATATAAGTTTTCTAATCTTAGAAGAAACTTCAAGCATTTCAAATATTCCTGTTCTCCCTGAATAACCAGTATTATCACAATGCACACAACCAGTTCCTTTTTTGAAATTAATATCTTTTGCTTCTGAAGTAGTTATCCCGGCATCATATAATTCTTCTTCAGCAGGAACATAATCTGCTTTACAATGTGGACATATCTTTCTTACAAGCCTCTGAGCCATTATAAGATTTAATGAGGACGCAACAAGATAAGGAGGTATGCCAATATCAATCAAACGAGTAATGGTTGCAGGAGCATCATTTGCATGCAAGGTCGTGAACACAAGATGTCCTGTTAATGAGTATTTAATAGCTATATCAGCAGTTTCTTCATCTCTAATTTCACCGATAAGAACTATATCTGGGTCTTGCCTTAAGACATGCCGAAGGGTATTAGCAAATTTAAGCCCTATCTTCTCTTTTGTCTCAATCTGAGTAACTCCATCTAATCTATACTCAACAGGGTCTTCCACTGTTACGATATTACTCTCAATATCCATAATCTCCTTTAATGCGGCATGAAGTGTTGTGGATTTTCCACTACCTGTTGGACCTGAAGCGATAATAATTCCATACGGACGACGAATCCATTTCTTAAACATTTCACGATTTTCTTGTGTAAAACCAAGAGTATCCAGATTGAACCCAAATTCTCCTTTATCGAGTAGTCGCATTACGACTTTTTCTCCTGTAACTGTTGGAACAATAGATACACGAACATCTACTCTTTTTAATGCTGTTTTTAAAGAAATATGACCGTCTTGTGGCAATCTTCTTTCAGCAATGTTTAATCTAGACATTACTTTTACTAAAGAAACAATTCCGGTATGCATTCCAATAGGAGGGGACATAACTTCACGAAGTGCACCATCTACGCGTAAACGAACTCTTGTATGTTTAGTTAAAGGTTCAATATGAATATCCGTAGCATTTGATCTTATTGCTTCAGTAATCATTAAATTAACCAATTTAACTACGGGTGCATCAAGCTTTGCTTTTGAATCAATTGTGACTTCATTCTCATCCTCATCAACAGCCACAAATTCAAAACCGCCAACAGCATCTTCTACCTGTGTAGTTGTTCTAATACTTTTGTAATATCTTTCTAATGTATCTGTTAGAATACTTTCACTAATCAAAACTGGAGTAATTGGTCTACCTAATATCTTTTTCAAATTATCATAAATAACAATATTTTCAGGGTCAGTCATCGCAACAATGATAGAGTTTCCTTGTTCACGGATTGCAATGACTCGGTTTTCAACAGCAAAGGGTTCGGGTATCAATTTTACAATTTCAGAATTCAGGTTCAAAAGCTGCTCCTCATCAATAATGTCATATCCAAGTTGTAGATGCAACGCCTTTACTAACTCTTCTTCATTTAGATAACCCAATTTTATTAGAGTTTCTCCAATCTTTAACCCAAAATTCTTTTGTTTTACAAAAGCTTCTTTTACTTGCTCTTCTGTAACAACTCCATTATGAATTAGTATCTCATCAATTTGTGCAAATTGGGGATTAAAGGTCATCTATTCTCCTTGATATTGATTTATGAATGATATCTGCAAAATTGTTCATTTTTTCTACCTCAATAATAACATTTTTTTTATGGAAGTGAACTTTCCATTTTTAATTTTGTATAAGTAAACACCCATTCCAACGGATTTTCCTGAAGAATCCTTTCCATTCCAAATAACTTTATGCCACCCAGAACTTGTTTCTTCTTCGACCAAAGTTTTTACAAGTTGTCCCCTTATATTATAAATTGATAATTTAACTCTTCCTCTTTGGGGAAGTCCATATTCAATCGCTGTTATTTTGTTAAATGGATTTGGATAATTTTGTGACAACTCTACTTTTGCAGGTATCATTTGATGAATATCTTCATCTGATTCTTTTTCAAGTAAAAGAGAAATTAGGTATTCTCGTGTTTGTAAGTATTCTTCTCTGGAAGATGGCTTAAGTTCTGGAAATTTACCTGTATAATTTCGATATTTTTCAACAGCTTCCATTAAGAGATAAGTATAGCCTATATCAATTACAGCATAAAGAGAATCAGAATACGATGGAGGATCTTCAATTATCTCTTCAAACCATTCTATTGCAGCTGGATAATCACCCATCTTAATATTGCAATAATTCGCTAAGTAATCTGCTAATTTTCTTATCCTGTCAGTATAAAAAAGATTTGGTTCTGTATTGAAATATTGCTGCAATTCCGAATAATTGCCTTCTAGATATTCTTCAACAGCCAGTAAGTACTTTGCAGAATATAGAGCATACTCTGAACGAGGAAATTCAGAAATTACCTGCTCAAAAAGTTGCTGAGCAAGAAGATAGTTTTCCAGTTGAAAGTTATATAAAGCAGATTCGAATAATTCTTGTGCTGGATCAGGTATATTTTCGATTAAATCTCCTGGTATCCAAATAGGTTCATAGATATAAGAGTCAGGCGGATAAAAATCATTTTCAGGCATGAAATCTTCACCCCAATAATTATATTCAACATTAAGAACATCATCGTAATCTTCAGGTCTATAATGAGAACATTTGATAAGATAGTAACCGGGAAATAAATCATCATATATTAGGTTTTTATGGAGTTTAATTGGAAAGCTGTCATGAGCAAAAACCATCTCTTTATTGAAATTATTGTGAATCGTTTGATAAGGGGCATCTTCATTACCAGAAATTGCAATATTACAATTTCTGGCACCAGCAATTCCAATATAATTAGTATAGATATTATTCGACCCAATAATGTCAGCATTGCTATGATAAAGCTCAATACCATATCCGTATTGATTATTATTAATTATATTATCTTTTATTAAATATTCACGACCATGTCCGGATTCATTTATCCATAAAGCGGTGTTATAATTCATGATATTATTGTTAAGTATGATAAAGTTAGGATATGAACTAATTGCAATTAAAGTGTTATATATACAATTATTCATATTACAACCTTCAATATGAACGATATCATTCTTATCACAATTCTCGTCTGAAAAAGCATTAATATTAGTTTCCTGAGTTGTAGACTCTATCAAATAGAAATCTTTATTCAGATGTTCAATGTAAGAATTTTCAAACGAAGCATTAGATATATGCACATTTGTGTTCTCTGAAACCAAATTACAACAAATAAAATGAGATATATTCATAATTACATCATCACAATCAATTAGATATAAACAACTTGCATTATAATCTTCAGAATTCATAAAGCTTATATTTTCCCCAAGAATTAAAATTGCATTTTGTAAAGTGAGATTACTATTATTTTCGAAAAAGATAACACAATTATTGGTTATTGTAAGAGTAACCCCGGAGTTCACAACAATATTACGGTCAACATATATTGTATCCGCATCCCATATTGTATCTTCAGTAATATAAATTGTATTATCATATCCAACACCTCTTAAATTCATAGTTACAGTTTGGTTTGCACCATAATCAAAATTTATTGATAATTCTCCCTCATACTCTTGCTCAAGGGTTGGCTGAAAACTGACAGTTAATAATAGAGAATCATAGGGTTCAATTACGATTGGATACTCATCCTCCCTCTTGCCAGATTTATCTTTTTCTTTTGCTACTATTCTACTGTAAATTATATTCTTCTTTGATTTAGTATAATTTCTACTCTTGGATCTATTGCCCACCATTCCATCAAATTTTGTTGTACTTTCTCCTCTTATTTTTTTTGCTCCTGATACTTTGCCAGGAACTATATTATCTTTTGAGCCCCCCTTTTTACCAGTTTGTGATTTGTCAAGTAAAGACACTTCAAAATCTTGGGAAGCTTCTATTGAATTAATGCTCAAAGGTCCAAAGCCTCTATTGATCAAAGTAAGAAGTTTCTCAGAATGATCACCAATAGCCACATTTCTAAAATCAAGACTTGATGGATTAACTTTCAATGGTGCTATCCCATTAAATTCAAAAGCTCCAATATCATAATGATAACCAAAAGCAGGATAACCAATAAGTTCTTCTGAAATTACAATATCACTACCAACTACATACCAGTTTGAAAGACAACCATTGTCAATACAAGGGGATATACTCTGTAAATGATAGTCTCTAATATTTTCATCAATGAAAACAGGCTCAGCATCAATATTTCCAATGGCAATTCCTTCATAACCAGGTAATTCTAATATTTCTTGAGAAAGATGTTGGATATCACAAAAGCTAATATAGGCATCAGAAATTTCATTAAGAACCTGGGTTGACAAAGAATCATTCTCACATGAATTATACCATAAAATTGTATTCAGCATAGTTGCTTGTGATTGATCTTGCTTTAATGCCAGTCCACCTCCATGATATATGGCATTATTGTGACAAATGGTATTGTTAAGTAGAATTGAATGTCCACATAATTGATGTAATGCACCACCTTCATCTGCTTGATTGTCATAAATAAAGTTCGCTATCAAAAATAAATCGTCATGTGTGCAGATTGCACCACCGAAGCCATCTGGCTCACGACCAGCAAAAGCAGAGTTGGAATATATTTCATTTGATTGAACTATTAATGTATCATTACATAAATTATAAATGGCTCCACCATGATTAGCAGTATTGTTATGTATTTTGCAATCCTTAATTAGGATTTCTCCACCATTACAATAAATAACCCCGCCGTGATACGCAGAGTTATTCATAAAATCACAACTTGAAATATTTATAGAACCTGAAGTGTTAGTAAATAATACACCACCTAACGATGAATTGCTTTTTACAACTAAACAATGTTCAAGCGTTACGGATCCTTGTTCTAAAACTTTTATTCCACCCCAACTATTTATACTATCTGGTGTAGAAAAAGTTATCGTATTATTTAATGAGCCGATGGCATTAAAATTTCCTTTAACTGTAATGCTATAATCTCCCCTGAAGATAATCATTACACTTGAATCTACACAAACCGATACATCAAGCAATATTTCAATGTTATCAACGACATTAACAGTATCTGAGCGCCAGAAAGCATCTTGAGCAATAATTCCTGACACCTCAATTGAACTTGGGAATTCCGTGCATTCATAAGCTCCGATGTCGTAATTAGTATCAAAAGCAGAATATCCTAATAAATCTGAATCTATATTAGTTGATAATCCAGTTGTACTCCATCCTTCCGGACAACCGGAATTAATACATGGAGAAATAGTTTGGAGGCAATAATTCCCATTATTCTCGTCAACAAATAATGGATGTGAATCTATATTGTTTTCATAATGTCCTGGATATCCTCCTTCTGGTCTATTACGATCGGTTGTTTTTTGAGGAGAAACTCGGGAAACTCTGTTAGATAATTTTCTGTTATGTTTATAGGAACTTCGTAGTGGCAAAGGCGATTTTCTACCGGAATTTCTTGAAAAACTATAACCAAAATCCGTTGTATCTCCTTCAACATCACAGTAATAAAAACCGGAGTAGATTTCATCTTCCGGATCTAATAAACTATCATCATAATTAGCAAGAAAAACCTGATTTCCCGAACCTGCACTGTTATTATAGATTATTGTATTGACAACCATTGGCAAAGCTGTAATAGTATTGAAATATATGCCTCCACCGTAAGATGCATTATTAGAAACTATTGTATTGTTGATAAGATATGGAGAACATAAGCTGTCAATGTAAACAGCTCCACCATCAGTTGCCATATTCTGATATATTGTGTTTGTTAGAATTTTTGCATCGGAATTAACACAATATATAGCTCCGCCGAAAGTAGATTGACAATTTTTTATATTATTCCCATTAAGAACAGGGGAAGAATCAAATATATAGATTGCTCCACCTTTCTGTTCAGCATAACAACTATCAAAATAACAGTTAGCAGTTGTTATATCAGAATATGATTCGATGCTTATTGCCCCTCCATTTGTGCACCCAGTTAATGCAGTTACTTTACCATATTTGAAATCACAATAATATAAAGTAGAGGAACTTAAAGAATTACCACTCTCAACTTTAAATCTTATTCCACCCCAGCCAACATCGGTATTTGCAGAGATGAAATTAATATGATTATCGTCAACTCCTAATGCATTTAGAGAACCATACACTTCAATTGAAAAATTGTCAGCAAATAAAACCATTACACCAAGATTAATCGTAAGAGTAACATCCTCGGGTATGATCACATCACCAACTATGTATACAGTATCACTTCCCCAGAAGGTATCTTCTTGTAAGGTATCTGAAACTTCTATAAAACCGAGAAAATAAGGATATTCATACGCTCCAATATCAATCATATTTGAAGCTAAACTTATTCGGGGATTTCCTGCAATATCGTATTCAGGTAATCCGAAGCCGGTTGTATCGGGGATTCCCGTATTTATACATTGTGAATTCTCATTTAACATATAGGAATTTATCCAATAATTGATAAATGAAGGATCAACATCAATATTATTTTCATAGCTACCCTGATAAACAACTCCTGGCCCCAATCCAAAGTTCTCCTGACCACCTTGAATGTCACAATAAAAAAAGTCAGGGTTTGCGTCATTAGAACCTATAAATACCTGATAATAAGAATGGCTGTGATAATTTCCCCATATTATCGTATTGGTGACAATTGGTGATGATTGATCAAAGTAAATTACACCGCTGAGCGAATCTGCATAATTATATGTAATTGTATTATTTGTAAGAGGTGCAGATGAATTTATTAAAGTGATACCACTGCCATTTTGAGCTGTATTTATATGAATAAAATTATTAATTATCCTTGGAGACGCATCTTCACAACAGATTGCTCCGCCTGATTGTGCATAATTTTTAGTAAATTTATTGTTAATAATATCAGGACTTGAATTAATACAATAAACAGCACCGCCTTTTTCAGCTCTATTTTTATAAAAGTGACAATTTTCAACTTTCAGATTTGAGAAATTTTCAAGATATAAAGCACCACCATAAAAATAACTACTATCACTTTCCACATCACAATATTCTATTTTACTATAATTTATTTCCGAATGATTTTCAGGGGATGTATTTATAAATCTAATTCCTCGCCAGGGCTCAGATAAATCGCTTTTAGTAAAAGTTACCATACTATCCGCTGTTCCATTTACGATTAAACTTCCTTCAACATATAAAGAATATGGACCTTCAAATGTTACATAAACACCTGGATTTATCGTTAATGTTGCTCCATCTGTTATGGTTACATTATACGGAACAATAATATCTGTATCCCAGCAGGTATCTTCGTTAATAGTTTGCTGTGCTATATTTGCGCCATTAATAACACTAAAATTAAAAGATAGAGTATCGTAATTTCCATTGATATCCTCTGCACTGACAAAAACTTCATAGTCGCCATTTGATAACTGCCATCTGGGGATATAGTGTGCGAGAAGCATAGGGTAAGGATAGATATAGGCTGGAAGATAATTTGTTAATGTATATACAAGATAACGAGAAGGATGTTGTCTAGTTAAAGGTGAAAAAACCTCGCTAACATAGTTATCCTCAGGTTGTTGATCAAATTGGTATTTAAAGCCATATTGCCCATCAATAAAATTATACATTTCATAATCATCTACTAATCTTATAAGTTTATAACCAATTCTATACACTCCAACCTCAGGATCGCCTTGAATTTGCCATGGTGTTTCATCAAAAGTATGGGTTACAATATCCAATCCGTAACTTACAGAATCCAGATCAATGATATTATCTTCAATCTGGTTATCTGAACTTGCCAAGATTTTTACAATGTCTTGCTCATTATAAATTCTTATCCAGTCTATAGTGGGATGTATTTCATCGATGGGTCTATTTTTAAATCCACCATTTCGTAAAGGATTCACTCTGGGGGTTAACCAGTGATTCCAACCAGTGACTACACCAGTTAAATCTTCAAAATGAAGATGACCTAAGCCTGAGGCAATTGGGATGCCGGAGTTCCTAATTTTATCTTTCAGGTAATTACGTTTTGTGCTATCCGGCTCTCTTATATGCAAATAGTTAAATTTATCTGTCTTTACATGAGAAAGTTCTTCGGCTTTTTGAGGAGTAATTGGCGGGTTACTAAAGGGGTCTGGGTCTTCATGTTTATATCTTAATTTTCCTCTACAAATTGTATAACATTGGGTGCCTGAAGGAGCTAAATCAAAATCTACACCACGGTGAAATGCTTCTGCTCCCCAATCTCTAATTCTGTATTCACAAAATGTAGCGGTAACCCCAAATTGAGGTTCATGGGTAAAAATATTCCAATCTGCCGTCATCGGATATCCATAATCGTCAGTTTTATAGCTTTCGACCCAATAAATTGCCTGTTTATTCGTATGAAGTTTTGGATCCTCATTGTATTC
>JACKQG010007211.1_pt1 | contig 11319 bp, 7 predicted proteins | sample 8237621 | NCBI WGS metagenome assembly JACKQG01 (sample SAMN15677084, study PRJNA649215) | marine metagenome | biome: marine; feature: Black Sea; material: saline water; isolation source: suspended particulate matter (SPM) from the Black Sea western gyre | collected 2013-06-09/2013-06-10 | depth... | reverse complement strand
GCAAGCGATCAGATTCCATCCAACACCACAGTTCGAGTTTGTTTGCTGGCAGACCATTAATATAAAAAGTAACATCTTCAGAAGTAAAAGCGTTCATTCCTGTCGCGCCCTGTTCTTGATAAATGGACGAAAACTCATCTTTAGTAATTACAGATCTATGATCCTCCATCGTTTGCCGGAGCTCTTCGCGAAGCGAAGCAAGTTTTGGAGTATCGTTTGCTTCATCCCACGGGTCATCAATTTCCCCATCCTTAAATCGATCATATTGTTCTCCCCAAACAATTTCAAGCATTTGATTTCTTAGGGAACTTTCTTTAGAAGTAAACAGACCATCCGCTTCTGGATCGGTCGTTCCAATGGTGTTTGTTCCCTTGAACATGAGGTGTTCAAAAAAATGGCTTAATCCAGTAATTCCAGGTCTTTCATTTACAGAGCCAACCTTAGCCAACCACCCAGCAGCAACACTGTTTGGTTCTTCTGACCTTTGCAAAAGGATGAATTTCATCCCATTGTCAAGAGTAAAAACGGTGGGTTCTACATGTTGAGCAACTAGTGGAGATGCCCAGATAAGCGTCGCAAGTAAGGTGAGGTATAGTTTCATAATGTGTACTCAAACTTTTCAGTATTTTCAACTGTCCTTATGTGTGAAGGTCTACAAACATTAATTGTTTGACAGCGGAGCAGTGTATCAAAATAAGTGACCACAACCATGAATAGAGACAAACACATAAGCATAGAAGTTAAAACAGGCGACAAAACAAGAGTAAAAGACGCAAAAAAATTACTAGGTTTAGGATTTGTTCAGAATAAAACCGAACATCAACCCATTCTTTCTTTTCTTGACACCCACACCGAGATAAGGAGGCCTACTGCAAAAGTAGGAAATGGTTTTAAAATAGACTTTTCGGTTGTTGACAGAAGGGTTGGTTCGGGAAACTTATCTAAAAACCAACCACTTTCAAAGGCAATTGGGCTATCAAATAACACTGTAGTCGATGCCACCGCAGGGTTTTGTGGAGACGCTGTTCGGCTTGCGCTAATGGGATTTCGGGTAACTGCTATTGAACGATCTCCGATCATTTCAGTTTTGCTTCGCGATGGTATTCGCAGAGCAAAAGAAGATGAAAAACTGTGGGCCGAACTAGATAATAATCTTCGAATAATTGAGTGCGACTCAATTAAATGGTTAGAGGAACAACGAGGTTTTGATGTTGTTTTTATTGACCCAATGTTCCCACTAAAGAAAAAGTCATCGCCACTTCCACCTGGTCACATTCAACTGTTAAGCCAAATTGTAGGTAGAGATAGTGACGCAGATCATTTGGTAAAAATCGCGATGGGAACAAATTCAAAAAGGGTTGTTGTAAAACGACCCAACTACGCACCCCTAGCAGGAAATAGCCCAGTTGCCATACATAAAGGAAAACAGGTTCGGTACGAGGTTTACCATCCAACCGGTTTATGATCTTTGTTAGATTTATAATTGACACAGCATGCGAAGCTGGCTCATATTGACACAGCATGCGAAGCTGGCTCATTTAGCACCGCGTCAACTTCACATTAAAAAAACGACCAGTCTGGTCGCTTTTTAATGGAGCATATCGGGCTCGAACCGATAACCTCTGCCTTGCAAAGGCAGCGCTCTCCCAATTGAGCTAATGCCCCAATTTGTTCCACTTAGAACGGGAACTATAAGCAAAGGAACTTCCAACGGGAGTCTACTGGTTGTTCCAAAGCAAGCGCGCTATTGTATATCACTTGGCACTTCTGCGGTAGTGGGCGCAAGAAGATCAAAACTAGTTGGTTCAATAACCCGAACTCTCCAAGTAGGATTCCACGAAGAGCTACCATTAATACCCACAACCTGGCCTACCAACTGTCCAAAATCAACATTTTCTTGCGTTGGCAGATAACCAACAGTCCTCCCCCAACTATTTTGGATTCGGTACATCATTGGCCTTAGTTTTCCATCAAAAGTGTTGGAAAGGGTAATTCGTCCAACGATGACATAATCACCATAAGTTTTCATTACTAATTGGAACTCTCCAATAGCCCTTGATTCATCATTTAAGTTTTGATGTAATTTTTCAATACGAATTTTTTGGTCCCTTAGACCCTTCCAAACATTGAGTTGCTTCATTCTTTCGACAGCTATTCGGCCTATGACAAGATCATCAGCATTTTCCTTGAACAGTTGGCTATAGAGGTCATATAGAGGAGATATTTCTGCATTCATAACTGGCTCTTTTGTGATTTTAGCCCACGCAGCCTCTACCCCAACGAGTGAAACAGGTTCTAATTCAGGCTCGGCTACAACAGTTTCAATTGTTGTAGTATCTGTCTCGCCAACAGTGTTTATAGAAATCGAAGCCGAGGAATCCTTAGCCTTGTCACCACCGTCGTTGTTAAATAATAATGCCTGTGCATCTGTGGCGCGATCAATAAAAGATGCGTTAATCCACACTGTTGCAGACGAAGGAATGTCAACGGTATGAACAATGTAAGCCTCTCTGTGCAGTGTTCCCGGTTCAGTTTTGACTGTGTCAATAATGTCAACCTGATCACTGTCGCCAAGGCGAAAAACAGGTCTCCACGAGCGGTAAAGTTCTTCAGAGTCTAAGTTTTTTGCGATGATTTCAAGATCGCCTTGCGCCGTTCCCTGCTTGCCGTTAACCAAAAATACAGAACTATTACTTTCTGGATATTTAATAAAACCAGAGGTGTTGTCAAACACGGCTCCATCAGTTTGCACCTGGTACCAATTCTGCTTTTTTCCTATTACGCGGACCAAGTCTCCAGAATTGGCAATCAGAACTGGATAGTAACTTTCATTGGCGCCACACCGAACAACAGTGTCTTTTTTAGTTATTACTCCAATCCAAGAATTGTCACTCGTAACCTTGTCCTTGATATGTTCTTGGGCGATACCAGCAGAGGCAACAGCCAGTGTAAGCAGAGCTGTTGTGTTCCAGTAAGTTCGTTGAATTGTCATGATTATCCTCCTCGACATCCATGCTTTCGGCGATACTTCCCGTGAGAATATCGTCAATAGGCGATAACGGCAAGCGATACCAAGGGGCTTCTCTGAAATATTGGTATTCTGTAAACCATGTGCCAACATTATTCCATGGTTCTGCGAAGCATAATCAAGCCTTACATTGCCATCGCTATTGGCGCAATTATCGCACTTTCTGGGTGTAGAAGCCCACTAGATTCCAGTTATGAACTCCCAGATCTTGGCAACCTTCAATCACTATTGGAAGACGATTTAGAAGATGACCTTGGGCTTGAACTTCGGCCCACAAAAAATACAACAACCATAGAGAAGGCGCTCGAAGAACGAATGGGTGAAATCGAGGCAATGACCCCAGTTCCCAAAGCAAGTTCTTGGCCACAATTCAGCCACACCTCCCTAGGGGAAGATCCACTTGAGGTAACAGCAATAACTATAAACAAAGTAGTTAATTCAGTTGTGTCCCACAATCTTGATCTTGAAATTGCAAGATTACAACCACAAATTTCTAATGAATTACTTATTTCAAACGAGGCGGCATTCGATTTTGTTCTCGGTGCTGGGTCGTCGACAAAAAAATCGAAAATCCCACAACAACAGGCATCTGTTGGTGGAGCTCCTTTTGGACCATCCGAATCTGTAAGCGATGCTCAGAATTACGAAGTTTCGCTTGTGAAGAAATTGTCTCAGGGTGGAACATTTACCCTGTCGACGGATTTAACAAAGACAGATTCTGATTCCAGCGGTTTTACTTACGAGCCCAATCCTGGGTGGCAGTCAGTTGGAACAATTGATTTTAAGCAACCACTACTACGCGGTTTCGGAGAAAAGGTAGCACTTTCAGAAATCGCACTTTCCAAAAACGCAACTCTTAAAACGAAAGAGGAGTTCAGACAATCACTACACACAATTATTACTGAAGCAGAACTTGCATACTGGGATTTAGCACTTCAGTGGAGGGTGTTGCAGGTACAAGAATGGCTGCTACGAGAAGGGGAGTTAGTTGTCGAGATTTTAGAATTACGAAGATCGTATGACACAAACGAAGCTGATTATGCACAAGCGGTCGCAACGGTAGAACAGCGGAATACCGATGTCATCTCACAACAATCTGTTGTTCAAAACAAGTCGGACGAACTAAAAGAGTTAATGAATGACCCCTCTTACCCACTAGAATCTGACATGGTATTAAGCCCCAGCGGTGTTATCGAAACAAAAGATGTCTTTTTGTCTCTTAGAGACACTGTTTTAACGGCAATAAAAAACCGCCCAGACCTTATGGTTCTAAAAATTGCCATTGACGACCAAAACATCAATATACAAGTGGCTGACAGCGCCAGATTTCCCCAGTTAGACCTTCAGGCACAACTTTCATTTTATGGTCTTGATTCTGGTGCTAGCGGAGCATACAAAGAGGTGTTTGATAATGAATACATGAATTACCTTGTTGGTTTAACATTCGAGTATCCATTAGGAAACCGAGCGGCTGAAGCCGGATACGCCTCATCTCGATTAAAAAGAATTACAGAAATTGCTTCGTATAAAAAGGGGTTGCAGCAAATAGTCAGAGAGGTAAAAACTGCAATGAGAAGCGTTGCAACAAATTCCGAATTGATATCAGCCAATAGATCATTTCGCATTGCACAAGTAGAAAACCTTAGAGCTCTTCTAGTGGAAGAGGAAATACTTGGAGGGTTAACGCCAACATTTCTCAACCTGAAACTACAAACTCAAGCAGGCTTAGCAAACGCTCGAATTGCCGAGTTTACATCGGCGGTAAATTTTAACAAAGCACTCGCCTCTCTTTACAAAGCCGCGGGAACAACGCTTGAGATGCACCAAATAAGTTTTGTCGATGCATTGTCAGTGGACAATTAATCATGCCAGTTGTCTCTGCGACACAACGAGCAATCCTTGAAGCAGCGAGGTTCTTAGAAGGGGGCGGAGTTATTTCCTTTCCAACTGAGACAGTTTACGGTCTTGGTGGTGATACTCTGAACAAAAAAGCAATTCAAAAGATATATTCATTAAAAAACAGACCGAGCAACAACCCACTAATTGCGCATGTGCTTAATTCATCATGGGCTAAGCAGATAACTTGCGGCTGGGACGAGAAGTGTCACTTACTTGCTGAGAGGTTTTGGCCCGGACCACTGACAATCGTGTTGCCAAAAGCAAATTGCGTTCCCAAAGAATCATGTGGGGGGCACAATACTATTGGGGTGAGGAGCCCCAATCACAAGGTAGCCAGGGAACTACTTGATAAGTTCGGTGGTCCAATATCTGCCCCGTCTGCAAACAAATCTGGGCAGACCTCACCAACTTCAGCAGAACATGTTCGTGATGATTTTGGAAACGACCTGCTTATTCTCGATGGGGGAAATTGTGACCAAGGAATAGAATCAACAGTTTTGTCAATGGTCGATTGTCCAACCATTTTAAGACTTGGGTCAATTGATGTTTCTGCAATTTCGGAAATTGTCCACACGGTTGTTGTGTCGGAATCGAATTTCCAAACCGATTCGCCAGGGACGACCAATAGACACTACTCTCCAAAAACAAAACTTGTTTTACAAAGCCCCAGAGAAATAGAAGCTAGCAGTTCTAAAGAAATCGTTTATCTAACAATAGTTTCTCAACCAGGTTGTTCGATGAAAACAATACAAATGCCGACCGACGCACAGTCTTATGCAAACCGTCTATATGCCGCAATGAGAGAAGCTGACTCGGTTGGATCAACAACTATTTGCGTAGAGCGTCCACCAATTGGGAATGAATGGGATGCCATCAACGATCGGCTTAGGCGGGCATCATCAAATTAACGATCAGGATCTTCGCCGACAATCATTATGTCAGCGATTGGAGGTGTTCCTTTCCAATCCTCTTCATCTATGTCGGGTATTTCCCTCTGAATTGAGATGGAAAGAACATTTGCCTTTGGCAAACGCCGCTTCAACACCTGTACTATTCCACCGTTGTATTCAATGTGGAATTGACCCACAAGAAGCAAAACCTTTTTCTCAATCGTTGGTTGTTGAATAGCGATTGAATTAGCCATCGTGGCATCCCACACCTGCTGACTTCTAAAATATGGCAACATTGGATCATCTGGATCAATGGTAGTTACATCAATTTCCACTTTTTCATCTTCAGAATCTTGATGACTAGACCATTCCCAAAATCTTTGCCTGTATCTACCACTAGAAAGTTCTTCTGGATAATTAACAAGGCTCCTTCTACCCTCTGGCAGTTCATCAATTTTCTCAAAGCCATAGACTCTCGCAAGTTTTAGATACCTTCTTGGAGCGTTTGCGGCGATAACACCACCACCGGACTCAATAGCCACATCTATTATTGGTTGATACCAAGCTACCCATCCATCTTTTCCGCCCCAAGAAGAAGACTCGGTAAGTCTTGTAAACCTTTCCGAGTCTATAATTTCGTCTACTAAATCATCCACCAATATTTGTTCGTCTCGTTCAAGCATTTCCATAGCAAGAATGCTTTCGGGCCACCTTTCCATGACATCGGTTACAACAGCAAGTTGTACTGCGTGTCCAACAGAGTGATCGTGTTGTTCTCCCAATAGAACCACATCAGATTTTGCAACTAGGCTCATTAAATTATGCCAGCTAATAGAGTCGCCCGTTAATGGATCGATAATATCCGTAGATGATCGAACATCAAAACCAAGATCGCTAGCGGAAATAGGAACCCGTTGTGACGAGGAACAGCATGAAAGCGAGAGAAGGCAATACAGTACAAGAAAGAATGTTTTTTTCATCCAACTATGCTGACATGGCAACGATCCAATGTCAACACTCCCCAATGGTCAATAAGAAACTTCTGGTAGAACAAACCCACAATAACCCACTAAAGAATTGAAAATCATCACCAATTTCCATATTTATTTCTTGTTGCCACGAGAATATGCCAGAAATGTGCACTGGCATTCGCAGAGAAACAACCGGTTATCGGATGTAAAACCCCCGCCACGCCCCAAAAAGCGTACCGGGTACAGTACCCGGTACAGGGCAAGGTTTAAAACAAGGTGAATCTTGTGGCACTGATTCTACGAAGGGTCATAATGGAGAGTACAAAATGATTGCCCAACTACTACTTACTTTTTCGATACTTGCTACTTCTTCAACCCAAACAAATCAATACGATGGGTGGGTAATTAGTACAGTTGACATTGGGTGCAAAGAAGACATTCAGTCGTTACGAGAAATGGGCGCACGATCTCTTGCTTGCTACGACCATGCTGGGCAGACACCAATGTTGATGACACATGAGATGGTTGAAGAAGCGCGGATGTTGAAAATCCAAACAAAAATCATCGAGCCTGATATCGCGGGCAAACTTGAACTTATAGATCGGGTTCGAAGCGAAGCCCGTCGGTCAGGCGTTGGGGGATGGTATAGCGACTTCAAAACTTGGCCAGAAGTCAACACCCACATTCAACAACTCGCTTCAATCGCACCAGAAGTAGCCTCTATTTTTGAGGTTGGAACTTCTCATGAAGGTCGAACAATTTGGGGGATTAAAATAACTGCGCCGGGCAACTCAGCAAATCGAAAACGCATTTTGTTTAACGGTTGTCAACATGCTAGGGAATGGGTTGCCGTAATGGTTCCTGTGTATGTTGCAGAGCATCTAGTGAATGGTTGGTTTAATGATCCCGAAATTCAATCTTTTCTTGAGGTAGTTGAGGTCGTTATTGTTCCAATCGTGAATCCCGATGGATATGAGTATACATACGCTGTTGGGGGAGATAGATTTTGGCGAAAAAACAGGCGAAACAACAGTGGTTCTTGCGAAGGTGTTGATCTAAACCGGAACTGGGACATTGATTGGAACGGCGGAGACAGTACAAGCACTTCTACTTGCAGTGATGTATTCGTTGGTCCATCGGCATTTTCAGAACCAGAAACACAAGCAATGCGATCTCTTATCAACTCACTTCCAAACTTCGTAACACACATTGATTTTCACAGTTACTCTCAGCTTGTTTTAAAAGCCTGGGGCTACACTTCAACCCCCCATCCCCAGGATGAACTAATCCAATCTCTTGGGGTTTCAATGAGCGATGCAATCCAGTCTGTTCATGGAGAGCAATATATTGTTGGAACACCGGGCGAAGTTTTATATTTTGCTGATGGAACTTTTCAAGACTGGTCAACAAGTGTTGGCGCTCTTGGGTACACGGTTGAACTAAGGCCAACTGGATCTCCAGGATTTGATTTACCACCAAGTGAAATTCTCCCAACATGCGAAGAAAATTTTTCCGCAATTGTCGCAATGTTAAACTTTGTTGCAAATCCTGTCTCAATTACATTTCCAAACGGTCTACCACAATTTATTAACCCAAGTGAATATCACCAATTATCAGTGTCCCTTCAAACCCCGTTTGGCGACCCCATAAACCCAGATACTGCAAGTATTCATATACGATATGGTTCGACTGGGACTGAAGCAACAATATCTCTTACGCCCAATGGCGACAGTTCGTTTACTGCAAACATTCCAGGCTCGCCCTGTGGACTTTCAACCGAGTTTTGGTTTGATGTAGAAACAGTTTCTGGGCAATATCAAAGATACCCAGCGGGGGATGGCGTATTAACAACAAATGTTTCCCAAACAATTGAAACATGGTCGATGGACCAAGATCCAAACTGGATCAGCGATGGGTTGTGGTCGTGGGGACAACCAACAGGAGGAGGTGGACAATATGGAAATCCAGATCCCACAACAGGTGCAACTGGAAACAATGTTATTGGCTACAACTTAAGTGGAGATTACGAAAACAACCTTCCCGAAACCCACATCGTTGCCGGGCCATTCAATTTATCAGGAAAACAAAACACTCAGTTGCAATTCGCAAGGTTTTTGAATGTAGAGCAGCCAATATATGACCACGCTTCAATTAGCGCAAGATCTGGAATTGGAGAGTGGCAAACTATTTGGACAAACTCGTCTGAAATAACAGATAGCCAGTGGCAAATGTTCTCTTATGACATTTCATCAATTGCCGACAACTCCCCATCCGTTTATTTGAGATGGACAATGGGTACAACAGATTCTTCTTGGAGATATTCTGGCTGGAACATTGACGATGTCTCAATCTCATCGTCTGTTGATCCTGGAATTGTCGGAGATGTTAATTGCGACGGTGCTGTGGATGGAACAGATTTATTGGCAGTAGTATCGCTGTGGGGGTCCTGTGTTGGGATTTGCGAGGAAGATGTGGTTCCAGATAACAATGTTGATGTTTCCGACCTTCTGCTTGTGATTGGTAGTTGGTAACCTACACACAAGTTTAGAACAGCAGGAGATGAAAAGTGACACCCGTGTTAACAAGTGTTTTATTGGTAATGGTTTTAGGAACTCCAAAAGAGTGGCTTGATCCAAGACTAGATTTAATTGACCGAGAGGCAATCGAGGAAATGATTACCTTTGCAGTTCCACCAATTGCCAACGATGTCGAGTGGGTTTTAATAGAAGATACCCAGCCACCCGTATGGACAGACTTTCTTGGGAAGGTGTTGGTGATACAAACATGGTCAAACCAATCAGCTTCTGGACGAGTGGCTCCGATTGCTGCGCAAAAGGTAGTGGATTCTTTTGAGCAAAAAGAAAAAATTGCACTTGTAACTATTCACACTCCACAAGGGGCAAATAAGGCAAAGCAATTTATATCAAAGCGAAAAATCACTGCCCCCACAGCAATTGACACTTCTGGCACAACTTGCAATATGCTTGGAGTGTTTTATGATCCAGTTTCAATCGTAGTTGATAAAAGTGGCGCTGTTCGACACATTGGCCTTCGAACACGGGGATTATCTAAAGCAATCGAAGAGTTGGTGGGGGAAGAATATAACCCCAAGGTTATTGTTAAAGCGTTTGTTCCCAAAGCCGAAAAAAATGAGGCGACAACTCCCTTCCCTCCACATGCTGAGAGTTTTGGTGTTGCAACAAACATACAGGGAAAGAGGGCTCCAACATTTAGTGTTGAACAGTGGATCTCAGAACCAGTAGAGGTAGAAAACAAAGTTCGAGTTGTAGAGTTTTGGGCAACTTGGTGCCGTCCCTGTGTTAAATCAATCCCACACCTCAATGAACTGAAGAAACATTTTGGAAAGAAGGTCGCCTTTGTTGGCGTTTCGAGCGAGTCAGTTGAAAAAGTAAAATCGTTTATGAAAAAGAACAAAATGAACTACGGCGTAGCAGTTGATAATGGTAGAAAAATGCAGAATGCTATTAATTGCAAAGGAATTCCACTAGCAATGCTAATAAGCAGCGACAATATTGTGCGGTGGCAGGGAAACCCATCAAGGTTAACGCAGTCAATCATCGAGCAAGTTATTAGTGCAGACTCCAAAGAGACTGAAGTGGCAGATAGAGGCAGATGGAAACCGAAAAAAGCAAAACCAAAAAAATAAACAGAGCCAACAATCCAAAAGAGATTAACCCCGTTAGAGAAGTTTGGTCAATTGCGTGGCCAACAATTCTCACAATGGTGAGCTTTACTGTTATGCAATTTGTTGACAAACTGATGGTAAGCAGAGTAGGCCCGCTCGAAGTCGCTGCCCAAGGAAATGCTGGAACCTGGGCCTTTGCCCTGATAGCTACAGTAATGGGCGTGGTTACGGTTGTAAACACCTATGTGAGTCAATATCTGGGTTCTGGAAAACCAGAAGAGGGACCGAGATATCCTTGGTCGGCAATGTGGGTGTCAATTGCGCTTTGGATCGTCATCCTAATTCCATGGGCATTTATTCTTCCGTGGGTTTTTCAAGCAATTCATACGGGCGAGAATATTGTGGATCCCACCAAGTTGATTTTGATGGAATCAAGTTACGCAACTATTACAATTTTGGGAAGCGTGTTTCTGTTGGTGGGCAGGGGGTTTTCACAATATTTCTTTGGTATGCATATGCCAAAAATTATTACAGTTTCTACGATCATCGCCAACATAGTTAATGTTCTTGCTAATTACATTCTTATTTTTGGAGAAGAGGGATTACCGGGAATTATGCCGGGCATTCCCGGCACGCCAGCCCTTGGGTTGCGGGGAGCCGCATACGGAACAGTGATAGGCATGTTTGTAGAAATGTTGATTCCAGCAGGAGTTTTTCTTAGCAAAAAATTTAACGACTCATATCAAACAAGAAAACCGTGGAGACCGTGTCTTTATACTTGCAAAGAACTATTTCGTTTAGGCTGGCCAGGTGCTGTTCAATGGGGAAACGAAATTATTTGTTGGGCTATTTTTATGACAGTCTTTGTGGGGCACTTTGGTGAAA
>JACKQG010003653.1_pt2 | contig 11320 bp, 9 predicted proteins | sample 8237621 | NCBI WGS metagenome assembly JACKQG01 (sample SAMN15677084, study PRJNA649215) | marine metagenome | biome: marine; feature: Black Sea; material: saline water; isolation source: suspended particulate matter (SPM) from the Black Sea western gyre | collected 2013-06-09/2013-06-10 | depth... | reverse complement strand
CAGGGCTCATGAACACCCTTTCTGGCAATAACACCAGGAGCAAGAACTTCCATTTTGGAAAAATGTTTGGCATTGAGAGGGCCCTGGCCATCAATGGGGAAGCCAACGCCGTCAACAACACGGCCTTCCATTTCCGGTCCAACAGGAACCTCGGCAATTTTTCCGGTACGTTTGACGATATCGCCTTCCTTGATTCCTGAAACATTCCCAAGTACGGCGCAACCTACGTTGTCGCTTTCAAGGTTCAAAGCGAGACCTAGAATTCCACCAGAAAATTCCAGGAGCTCCATAGCCATGCAGTTTTCAACGCCATGCACACGTGCAATACCGTCACCAACTGAAATTACGGTTCCAGTTTCACTCAGATCAACTTTTGTCTCATAGTCTTTGATCTGTCCCTTGATAATCTGACTAATTTCTTCAGCTTTAATCTGCATCGCCTATTCACTCCCTTTAATGGACTCTTTTAAACCCTCAAGCTGTGTTTTAATACTGCCATCCAAAATAAGATCGCCCACCTTAGCTATGATACCGCCAATAATTGAAGGGTCTATTTCGGCTTTTAAAACAACCTGCTTGCCTGTTATTTTTTCTAATGTTTCTTTTGTTTTCCCCTGAAGCTCGGCACTCAGCTCAGTTGCGCTAAATACTGTGCCCTGGCATATATTGCGTTCTTCATCCACCATCGCCTGGAATGTTGCTGCAATTTCCGGAAGAACATTTGATCGACCTTTTTCCGCCAGAAGATTGAGAAAATTTGCCATGATAGGTGACACACCTGCAGATTTGACAATCTCCTCCATGACCTTGATTCGGACATCGGCAGGATAAATTCTATTTGTCAACCCATCAACGACCTCAGGGGTTGTTGTATAAAGGTCAGCAAATCCCTGTAAAGCCTCTACAAAATCATCAAGGCTGTTTTCTTCCTTGCCAACCACAAATAATGCCTTTGCATATCGTCTGGCCAAGATATCATTTTTCATATTTTCAGACCTCCCACCTTGGACAGATAGTCTTCGACCAATTTTTCCTGGTCAGTTGGCTGGAGGTTTTTCTTGATAATTTCCTCCGCCATGGCTGCTGCCTGCTCGGTAACTTCAACTTTCAAGCGGCGTTTTGCCTCCATTACTTCATTCTGGATAGCCATTTCAGCCTGACGTTTTATACTGTCTGCAGCCCGCTCAGCCTCTTCGATGATTCGCTCTTTTTCTTTCTGTCCCTGGGCAACAGCTTTTTCAACCATATCCCTGAGCTCATCATCTATTCCGGCAAGCTTTCCTGCATATTCTTTATATTCCCTTTCCGCTTCGCCACGGCGAGCTTCCAGGTCTTCAAATTCTGCCCGAATTCCTTCCTTGCGGTTTTTCAAACCATCGGCAAGGGGTTTTTTTAGGAATTTAACGAGAATAATCATCAGGGCAGCAAAGTTCATAACCCTCCAGCCCAGATCCTTCAACTTCTCAGGAGAAAGACTTCCATGAGCTCCACCGGCAGAGTCTGCTCCAGCTGCAGCATATACGGCACCGGCAATCCCGACTACCGCCCCAGCTGTCAATACTGCAAGAGCTATTTGCTTCCACTTTCTGCTGTCATTCATATTACACGGCCCTCCCCAGCACCTTTGTGGCCATTTCTCCAGCAAATGCATCAACCTGATCCTTCAGTGCTTTTTCTGCCGCAGCAACCTCAGAGGAAACCTGGGTCAGCTGTTCAGCTTTCACCTTGTCAGATTCTTCCCTGATCTGCTGTAATTTATCAGCACCTACAGCCTGTGCTTCACTTCGGGCGGAATCAAATTCTGATTTCGCTTTCCGGCGTGCTTCTCTGAATTTTTCATCAAATTCTTCAGCACGCTGCTTTGCATTGGAGTGAAATGTCTCAATTTCATTATTGAGTTCCGCCAGTTTCTGCTTTCTCTCCGCGAGAATCTTTCTCACCGGGCGATACAGCACTGCATTTAGAACCACAATCAATATCAGTGTATTGAATATATGGATCCACATGGTGATATCAATGGTAATCATCAGCGCTCCCTACAATTAAATTTATCTAACACAATTAATTTCCTAATAACTTTGACCAGAAATGAATCGTCCTTCAGTGAAATTTAAGATTCAGTACTATATTCTTTTTTGACTGTCAACTTTTTCATTGAAAAAAATACATTCCCTACTTGACACTTTCCCCTTACGATGCCAACTCTCTTTTAACAATTTCCGGAACTCTCTTCAGCGCTTCTGGAAGCTTATCGGCCATTGTTCCTCCTGCCTGAGCCATATCGGCCCTTCCTCCGCCGCTTCCTCCGACAATGGATGCTATCTCTTTAATTATTTTCCCGGCATGGAGCCTGCTGGTCAGATCTTCACTGACTATTGTGAGAAGCGAAACCTTATCTTTCAGCTTGCCGGCCAGAACAGCTACACCGCTATCAAGTTTTTCCCTGACCTTATCGCCAACCTCGCGCATTGTCTTTGCAGAATCAAGGCTTATCTCAGAAACTACAACCCGCACACCGTCAATGTCTTCTCCCTGCTGGATCAAGGTATCAAGATCGACCACCGATAACCTGGCGTTTAACCGACCGATCTCTCTCTCCATTTCTTTCTGCCTGGCAAGAAGATCTTCGAGCTTGTTGCTCAGTAGTTCCGGGGTAATACGCAGCAGGTCACAGACCGAATCCAGCTTTTTCTGATTCCCCCTCGCCCTGGCGAGCGCTGCATGCCCTGATACCGCCTCAATCCTTCTAACGCCTGCGGCGATTCCTGCCTCTGAGACGATCTGGAACTGGCCTATCTCTCCAGTGAAGGAAACATGGGTTCCGCCACAAAGTTCTTTGCTCAGCAATTCAATAGAAACCACCCTGACTGTTTCCGCATATTTTTCACCAAACAAAGCAGTGGCACCATCGGCAATAGCTTCCTCCTTGGAAAGATGCTTCGTTGTGAGCAGGCTGTTTTTGAGAATTTCCTCATTCACCCTGTCCTCGACCCGCTGTATCTCCCCCTCTGTAAGGGGAGAAAAATGAGTAAAATCAAAACGAAGCCTGTCAGGATCAACCAGAGAACCTGACTGCTTCACATGCTCGCCAAGCACCTCAACCAAAACAGCCTGAAGAAGATGCGTTGCCGTATGATTCGCTGCTGTTGCCCGTCGTCTTTCACTATCAACCTGAAGGTCTATTTCTGTTCCGGGGGTAATTTCACCGGTGACCTTTTCAACCCTGTGGCCAAATATTCCATCGCCCAAGGAAACAGTACCAACAATTTCAGCCCGGCCGGTTTTGGTGGAACATTCGCCACGATCTCCTGTCTGCCCCCCTGATTCCGCATAAAACGGAGACTTATCAATGACCAGTATTGCCGCTTGTCCTTCTTCCAACAGATCGACAAGCTGGCCATCATTTCCAATAATGGCATGAATCATTGAATCCTCGCTCAGTGTTTTATACCCTGTAAATTCAGATCGGTACTTCTGCTCCTTAAGAGAAAGAACTCCTGCTCCTATTTTTTCAAGACCTCCTGCCTTCCAGGATTTTCGCGACTGGGTCCGCTGCCTTTCCATGGCTTTATTAAATCCAAGATCATCAACACTTACACCTTGCTCTATGGACACATCCCGCACAATATCAACAGGAAAACCGAAAGTATCATACAGTTTGAAAACAAAATCACCGGTAATGACCTTCTGTTTCTCTTTTTTGAGCCTGTGAATTTCTTTTTCAAGCATTTCCATACCGTGTCCCAGTGTTTCCAGAAATCGCTCTTCCTCATTGACGACAACTTTGCCAAGAAGCTCAACAGCACTGGAGAGGTGAGGATAGGCGTCGCTCATTTCGTCAACAACACGGTTTGCCACTTTCGCCATAAAGGGTTTCCGCAGCCCAAGCACCCTCCCAAATCTCACAGCTCTCCGGATAACCCTCCGGAGCACATACCCCCTCCCTTCATTGGAAGGAAGAACACCATCGGCAACAAGGAAGGTTGTAGCCCTGCAATGATCGGCGATAACCCTCATAGCCGTATCGTCCTGGCTGCCTTCCCCATACTTTTTCCCGGCAATTTCTCCAATACGTGCTATCAGTCCGCTGAAAAGATCGGAATCATAATTACTGTAGCCACCCTGGACTACTGCGGCAACACGCTCAAGTCCCATGCCGGTATCAATGCTTGGTTTCGGAAGGGGGGTCATGGTTCCGTCTTCACTTCTCTCAAACTGCATGAAAACAAGATTCCACAACTCAAGGTAACGATCACAATCGCATCCTACGGCACAATCAGGCCGGTCACACCCAACCTCAGGTCCCTGATCAATATGTATTTCCGAACAGGGTCCGCATGGCCCGGTATCACCCATGGCCCAGAAATTATCGTCGGCACCAAGCCTGACAATACGGCCTTTCGGCAATGCCTCTATTTTTTCCCACAAGGCAAACGCTTCATCATCTTCTTCAAAAACAGAGACCCAGAGCTTTTCCGGTGGAAGACCGATTACGCGGGTTAAAAAATCCCAGCCATAAAAAATCGCATCTTCCTTGAAATAATCCCCGAAAGAAAAATTCCCCAGCATTTCAAAAAAAGTATGATGCCGGGCAGTATACCCCACATTCTCCAGGTCATTATGCTTACCGCCCGCCCTCACACACCGCTGACAGGTCGTTGCCCGGACATAATCAGCCTTCTCCTCTCCTGTGAAGAGGCGTTTGAACTGTACCATCCCTGCATTAGTGAAAAGAAGAGTAGGGTCGTCCTGGGGAACCAGCGGAGAGCTTTCAATAATCCGGTGATCCTTTTCGGCAAAATAGTTGAGAAATTTTTCTCTAATTTCGTTTCCAGTCATAATTGTAACTTTCAAGGTACCTTTATCTTTTAACTGTTAATTTTCTTTCACCTTCGGACTCTCTTCACCAGACACAGGAAGACCGTACCCCTGGCGGATTTTACGATCAAGGTCTTTCATCATATCCGGATGCTCTTTGAGAAATTCCTTGGCATTTTCGCGCCCCTGGCCGATACGTTCGTCATTATAGGAGTACCAGGCCCCACTTTTTTCAACAATATTCTGCTCTACAGCCAGGTCAAGAAGGTCTCCAGCTTTAGAAATTCCTTCTCCATAAACAATATCAAATTCTGCGATTTTAAAAGGTGGGGCCACCTTGTTTTTAACAACCTTCACCTTGGTCCGGTTGCCAATAATCTCCTGGCCGTCTTTAATTGGAGTCTGCCTCCTGATATCAAACCGCATCGAGGAATAAAATTTCAAGGCATTGCCGCCTGTAGTTGTCTCAGGATTCCCGAACATAACGCCGATCTTCATTCTGATCTGGTTGATAAAAATAAGGGATGTATTTGTTCTTTTCAGGATTCCGGTCAGCTTCCGCATAGCCTGAGACATGAGCCGGGCCTGCAGACCCATGTGAGAGTCACCGATATTGCCGTCAATTTCAGCCTTGGGCACCAGAGCCGCCACTGAATCGATGACAATCACATCCACAGCACTGCTGCGAATAAGAATTTCTGTAATTTCAAGGGCCTGCTCTCCAAAGTCCGGTTGAGAAACAAGGAGATCATCGATATTTACACCCAACCGGGCAGCATAATGGACATCAAGTGCATGCTCGGCATCAATGAAAGCTGCTGTTCCGCCGGCTTTCTGAGCTTCTGCTATAACATGGAGCGCCAGGGTGGTTTTCCCTGAAGACTCAGGACCATAAATCTCTGTGATACGACCTCTTGGAAAACCGCCTACCCCCGTTGCAATATCCAGACTTAACGCCCCACTTGGAATTACCGGTATGGCTTCAGCCTCATCGGAGCCAAGCCGCATAATAGAGCCTTTTCCAAACTGCTTCTGGATCTGCAGAATGGCTGAATCAAGTGTTTTATTTTTTTGGTCAGCGTTGATCATTGGTTTTCTCCTGATTATATTTTCTGTCGTCGCAGAAACCCCAATTTCGGTGTCGCCCCCAGTCGATACTTCCCGGGGAACGTGCCACTTTCAACCTTTTTAATGGAGCTTTTACGAAGTTATCTCTTTTTCCTTCTTTATTTTCGTATTCCGAACGAAATCTTATACCATGAAAAATATAAGCTGTCAGGTGGTAACTATTCAGTGGGTCTTCAGCTGTCTGGCAGGTGAAGCTTCAGGAGATACCGGCGCAGCAGGTCAAGTCCGGTCATCGCTGACTTAGTCTGAATCATATCCCGTTTTCCAGTAAACAGGAAAGAAAAATCCCGAACAAATTCAGGGGTGGCAAGCCCAAAATAAACGGTGCCCACCGGCTTTTCTTTTGTCCCTCCGTCAGGTCCGGCAATACCGGTGATTGCAAGCGTAACATCTGAACCAATTGAAGTACAGGCGCCAAAAGCCATTTCTCTCGCCGTTTCGCGGCTTACCGCCCCATATTTTTCCAGGGTTTCCGGCCGTACCCTGAGGAAACACTCCTTCATTTTATTTGTATACGCAACGATACCACCTGAAAAATATGCTGAACTTCCGGGAACTGTGGTTATCCTGTGGGCAAGCCCCCCGCCGGTACATGACTCTGCCAGGCCAAGCATGAAGCCACGATCCCTCAACGCCTTGCCAACGATCATTTCCAAACTGTTCCCGTCTTCATCGTAGATACAGTCTCCAAGGGCTTTTTTAATACCAATATCTGACTGCGAAAAGGACTGGTCCGCCTCCTGACCTGTTTCTCCTCTGACTGTCAGGCTCACATGCACCTCTGCTGAAACAGGGTAATACCCTATACGCAGCAGTCGGTTCTCTTTCTCCAGAGACGCAAGCCGGCCATGAATGACATGTTCTTCAAGACCAAACACCTTGTATACCTTTTGCCTTACCAGTCCCATGTCGCCGCTCCAGGCAGCAAGCCTCGGAATGACACGGTCAAGCATCAACTCCCGCATCTGATATGGGATCCCCGGGAGGAAAAATATCGGTTTCTTGTTATATACAAGGAGATACCCGGCAATTTTCTCACCAGGTTTTAATATTTCAGCCCCGGAGGGAAGCCAGGCAAGTTTTTCTAGTGAAGGCATTTCCCGAAAAGACTGTGATTCTTTAATTTTCTCGAAAATTTCGGGGTAAAACGTAGTTGGCCGATCAAGGGCATCAGCAACAGCTTTGGTGGTTTTGTCATCACTGGTTGCACCCAATCCTCCTGTAACAACGACAAAATCTGCCCGCTCAATACTTTCCCGTATTGCCTTGCCGATCATCTCCGGAGCATCACCGATGGTCGCCATGGCGGCAATTTCATGACCTGCTCCATATAAATGACTGGCGGCAAAATAACTGGTGGAATTCAGAATCCGACCGGAAGTCAATTCATCTCCTATGGCTATGATCTCTCCAATCATTTCTCAACCAGTTCCCCAAAAACATTGCCGTCCTCGATTCGCTTGATACGGACATTTACAACCTGGTTTGTCACCCTGTCCGGGGCGTTGAAATAAACAGGTATATAGTTATCCGTAAAACCTCGCATAAGCTGAAGTGTATTTTTTTTGCTTTCGGCGAGAACCGAACGTATTTCACCGATATGCCGGCTGTAAAAAGCGGCTCTTTTTTCCTGATCCAGCAGACGGAGAAGAGAAACCCTTTCATCCTTGATACTGCCTGCGACATGATTCTTCATACTCGCCGCCACAGTTCCCGGACGTCTGGAATAAGGAAAAACATGTAAGTAGGTGACCGGCAGGTTCTTGATTATATTCAATGTGTTTAAAAAGGCATTATCATCTTCTCCGGGAAACCCGACAAGAACATCGACGCCTATGGCTGCTTCCGGCATATAATGCACTATTTTCTTTACAGTATCGGTGAAATGAGAGGGGGGATACCGGCGATTCATCTTTTTCAAAATTTCAGAATCACCACTTTGCAGGGGTATATGCAAGTGAGGCATAAAATTATCATAGCTGCTTATAAGTCGGAGCAAATCCTCGCTGACCTCCCCCGGCTCGAGGGAACTCAAACGAAAACGTACTGATGGTGCACTTTCGACAATACGGCGAAGAATCTCCAGAAAATCAATTTCAGGACTCAGGTCCTGACCATACATCCCGACATGAATACCAGTAAGAACAATCTCCTTATACCCCTCTTCAGTAAACACCTTGACCTGTTCGAGGACCTGGTCCACTGACAGACTACGACTGCGTCCCCTGGCATATGGAACAATGCAGTAGGAACAAAAATTATTACAGCCATCCTGGAGCTTTAAATACGCTCTGGTCCGACCGGGAAACCGCTTGACCGGCAATGGGCATATTTCTTTTTTTTCGCCAATATCACCCATATGCATTTCCAGATCACAATGCCTGTCTGACATGACGATATCTACCAGTCTGTGCTTGTTGCCATTGCCGACAATGCAGGTAGACAGACCACTTGAATCAAGAATTTCCAGCGGAGCAATCTGGGCATAACAACCAGTAACAACCAGCCGGGCATCCGGGTTTGTCCGCAAAGCGCGCCGGATCAACTGCCGGGATTGAGCTCCGGCCCTGGCAGTCACGGCACAGGTATTTATGATGTACACATCGGCTTTATGGGAAAAGGGAACCAGTTCCGCCTCTTTTTCCTGAAGGCCGGAAACAAAAGAGGCCGACTCATACTGGTTCACCTTACAGCCCAAGGTGGTGATTGCTACTTTCTTTTTCATTACATTTTTAGCGTGTTTTAAATTCAGGAATAACTTAAGGAAACCTTTAAGATACCCATTTCACCCAATGGTGGCGATAATGTATATTATGGATTTTTGCAAGCCCATCTTCGATGGTATTCGTATAAAGCATTCATGCCAAGAGTATCTGATACCAATCCCGAACAGCTCGCAGCGGATTCAGCTTATTTCACCGCCTCCGACAACAGCGTCTTCATCATACAAAACAGCAAACTGACCCGGAGTAATAGCCCTCTGGGGCGTTTCAAAAACAACCTCAATCCCGTTATCGGTCTGCGAAACAAGAGCAGGAGCTCCATCGTGCCGATAACGAATTTTAACGGTATACACACAGGGGAGTCTTGGAGCCGACCCGCCCAGCCAATTCATATCGGAAACAAGCAGGCGCTTTTCCCAGAGATCCTCTTCCTTGCCGACCACCACCTGGTTTTTTTCCTGGTTCAGTCCGACCACATAATAAGGTGTGCTGTCGGGAATTCCCAGACCTCGCCTCTGCCCCACAGTATAAGAGCATATACCCTGGTGAGAGCCAAGCACTTTGCCCTCTGACGTTACAATCTCGCCAGCTTTTGGCAGCGCATCATCATCCACCGAAAAATACTCACTGATACTTTTTCCCTGGATGAAACAAATGTCCTGGCTCTCCTGGCCGCCAAAATCATGAAATCCTAAAGCAACAGCAGTCTGGTAGACACGATCCTTGCGCCACCCGCCAAGAGGAAAGACCAGATACTTCAACTGCTCCTGGCTGAGACGGCATAAAAAATAGGACTGGTCCTTCCGGCTGTCTTTTCCTTTTTTTAACTGCCACATGGATCCATTCCACTCATTCCGCACATAATGACCGGTGGCCAAAACATCGATATCACGCTTGTGAACTTCGTTAAGAAGTCTGCCAAATTTAATCCGGGGATTACAGACAACACAGGGATTTGGCGTTCTCCCGGAAAAATAGGATTTTCGAAAATAGTGTAAAACTTCGCCGGCAAAGGCTTGGGAAAGGTCCACAACTTCAAAATCAATACCGAGACGAACTGCAATCTCCTTGACCTTTGCCACCTGCTTTTCCAGGCCGGGAAGCCCCAGATTCATATACAATCCACAGACTGTATATCCCTGTTTCTGGAGTAAAGCAGCCGTTACCGTACTGTCAACCCCCCCGCTCATGGCAACAGCAATTTTTTTTTCAGAATGATCAGTCATTGACAAATCGGCTCATCGGGTAAATAATTGATGACATACTGTCGTAATCTCACACAACTGAGACTCAGTGATACTTTCCAAATACTATAAACCATCTAACCAATAACCCAGTCAACAAATTAACTCCTGCCCAATGACCCCAAAAACACCATGTGAACTTCTGGCCCCGGCCGGCAGCCTCGAAAAATTAAAGATCGCCATCCATTATGGTGCCGACGCCGTATACCTCGGCGGCGAAAAATACAGCCTTCGAGCCCATGCCACCAATTTTAATGAAACTGAAATACTGAGTGGTGTTCACTATGCCCACAAACACAAGGTCAAAGTGTATGTAACTGTTAATATCATGGCACATAACAGGGACCTTCGCTCTTTACCGGGCTACCTCCTTTTTCTCCGGGATGCAGAGGTAGATGGCCTGATCATTTCTGACCCGGGAATTTTCAGAACTGCCCGCCAGATAACCCCTGATATCCCAATCCATCTCTCAACTCAAGCCAATATTACAAATTTTGAAAGTGCCCGGTTCTGGATAGAGCAGGGGGCAAAGAGACTGAACCTGGCCCGGGAACTGAGCTATAGCGAGTTGTGCGAAGTCAGAGAAAAAATTGATGCCGAGATAGAGGTTTTTGTCCATGGAGCTCTCTGTATTTCCTATTCAGGGCGCTGTATGCTCAGCAACTACCTCACCGGACGAAACGCCAATCAGGGAGACTGTGCGCACCCCTGCCGCTATAGCTATCGGCTCGAAGAAGCAAAAAGACCGGACCAGTTTTTCCCGGTGGAAGAAGATCAGCGCGGAACATACATTTTTAACAGTAAAGACCTGTGTCTCATTAACCGCCTGCCGGCCCTCGTTAAGGCCGGAGTCGATTCTGTTAAAATTGAAGGCAGGATGAAGGGTATTTATTACGCGGGCGGTATGGTCCGTATTTACAGAGCGGCGCTTGACGCCATAAACGAGGCCCGGCAAGGCAACCGTGGCGACAACATCGAATTAGACGCCTGCTTCATGGAAGAAATAAACAAACTGGGCTCCCGCGGATACACGGAAAACTTCTTCTCAACCCATCCAGACAGTGATGAAATGCGCTACGAGGGACCAAAAGTAGAACAGATTTACATACCGGCAGCCACAGTGAACCATACAGGGCGAGAATGCCGGGTTACGGCACGGCATGTCATCAGGCCGGGAGACATGCTGGAGTATATGGGGCAGAAACTCACAAATATTCCCTTTGAAGTAACATCCATCATCAATTCAGAAGGAAACACACTGACACAGGCAAATCCGAAGATGGAAATCACCATGCAAACCCGACCGGCAATCGACTGGACACAGCATGCGATTATCAGAAAGATTCAACCGGGGAATATAGCATAACGATGAAAATTGATTTCGGATTTCGGATTTCGGATTTCGGA
>JACKQG010005057.1_pt1 | contig 11321 bp, 9 predicted proteins | sample 8237621 | NCBI WGS metagenome assembly JACKQG01 (sample SAMN15677084, study PRJNA649215) | marine metagenome | biome: marine; feature: Black Sea; material: saline water; isolation source: suspended particulate matter (SPM) from the Black Sea western gyre | collected 2013-06-09/2013-06-10 | depth... | reverse complement strand
AGGGTGTTGCCGGATACAACAATCTTTGTGGCAGAAACAAGGATGCACTTTCTGGCTGTTCATACCCTTGCTGTTGACACAACAAAACCGATTAAACCCATCAAAGGGCCGATGAGAGCGCCATTGACATTCCGGGAAATCCTTCCCTGGATTATCGTTGGCCTGGTCGCCGTTGGATTGATTATTTTTCTCATTTACTACCTGAGAAAACGAAAGAAGAAGGAACCTGTTTTCCGCATCCGGCCCCGGATCAAACTGAAGCCTCATGAAGTTGCCCTGACGGAATTCGAGAAACTGCGGGCCAAACAATTGTGGCAACAAGGGAAAGTAAAAGTTTATTATACGGAACTTACAGATATATTGCGACATTATATTGAAGGTCGTTTTAGTGTGGCTGCTATGGAGAGCACTTCCGCTGAGATCCTGCACAATCTGCTGGGAGTGAAGGAAATCAACCGGAGTGTATGGGATGAAGTTGGCAAGATATTGATGCAGGCAGATATGGTGAAATTTGCTAAGGAAACTCCCACACCCGATCAAAACGAAAAGAACCTGGAGAAAGGGATACAGTTTGTTAATGATACTATGCAACGAGATGACCCCACCCCAGCCCTCCCCTAAAGGGGAGGGAGTAAGTCCCCTTCAGGGGATTTAGGGGCAAAGGAGAATAGGAACAAAAGGAAAAAGTGACAAAGTAACAAAGTAACAAGGAATGACATTCCCTTAATAACCTTAATGACAAATGACCAAATATCAACTAACGAGCACCGAGCATCGAACATCGAGCATCGAGTAACGAGAAATGTTTAATGGCATAACATTCGCGAATCCTGGATTTTTATTCCTGCTGCTGGTCATCCCTGTGCTGATCGCATGGTATTTCTATAGATACAGGAAAAACTATGCAGATATTCAGGTCAGCACAACCGATGGATTCGAAGGGAAAGGAATGAGCCTGCGGGTGATGCTCTATCATGCACTCTATGCCCTGCGATTGCTGGCTATAGTGATGGTAATCCTTGCTCTGGCACGACCGCAAACCAGCCTTCGGAGACAGGATGTTACTGTTGAGGGAATCGATCTGATTATTGCGCTTGATATTTCCGGTTCCATGCTGGCAATGGACTTCAAGCCCGACCGGCTGGAGGCTTCGAAGGAGGTAGCGATTGAATTTATCGATGGCCGTCCGGATGACCGGATTGGACTGGTGGTCTTCAGCGGAGAAAGTTTCACCCAATGTCCCCTCACGATTGATCATTCCGTATTGAAGAATCTCTTCCGGGATATAAAGAGTGGTATGATCGAAGACGGCACAGCAATAGGAGACGGGCTGGCTACAGCGGTCAGCCGGTTGAAGGACAGTAAAGCGGTGAGCAAAGTGATCATTTTGTTGACAGATGGTGTGAGCAATATGGGATCAATTGACCCTCGTTCAGCGGCAGAAATTGCAAAGCTTTATGGGATAAGGATCTATACAATAGGAGTTGGTTCGATGGGGATGGCGCCCTATCCGGTGCAAACTCCTTTTGGGATGTCTACGCAGAATATGGAAGTAAAAATTGATGAACCGTTGCTTCAGGAAATCTCAGGCATGACAGATGGAAAATATTTCCGGGCTACCAGCAATGCAAAACTAAGAGAGATCTACCGGGAGATTGATCAACTGGAGAAGTCGAAGATCGATGTCACAGAGTTCCGGCGTAAAAAGGATGAATATGTGCCTCTGATATTGATTGCACTGGCACTGTTCGGATTGGAGATGCTGTTGAGATACACGGTTTTGAGGAATATACCATAGACAATTACGAATGACGAATGACGAATTACGAGTGATGAATTGCGAAAAGCGAAAAGCGAATAACGAATAGCAAAAAGCGAATAGCGAAAAGCGAAAAACGAATAGCGAAAAGCGAAAAGCGAATAGCGAAAAGCGAAAAGCGAACATGTTTCGATTTGCACATATCGAGTACTTCTATCTTCTGGCTCTGATACCGGTCTTTACAGCCCTTGTGATCTGGCTCTTTGTCTGGAGGAAAAAGGCATTGCAGCGATATGGACAACTTTCTGTGATTAACCGCCTGTTGCCTGATAAATCCAACTCAAAGTTAATCCTGAAATTTGTGCTGATGATGGTGACCTGGGGTTTGCTGGTATTTGTGGTAGCCGGCCCGCAGACAGGTTCCAAACTGGAAAAAATACAACGAAAAGGGATTGACCTGATCATTGCTCTTGATGTATCCAACTCCATGCTTTCGCAGGATATCAAGCCCAACAGGCTTGCCCGGGCCAAGCAGTCGATCAGCCGGCTTATTGATAAACTGGAAGGTGACCGGATCGGAATCATTGTGTTTGCCGGTAAAGCATATACCCAACTTCCCATTACAACCGATTATGCGGCGGCCAAGATGTTTGTTGCGACCATCAATCCCGGGATGATCCCAACACAGGGAACAGCGATCGGGGATGCAGTTGATCTGGCGATAAACACATTCGGAGAATCGAAAAAAAATAAGGCGTTGATTATCATCAGCGATGGTGAAGATCATGAAGGAAATGTGTTGGAGCAGGCCGAACTGGCTGCAACTAAAGGAATTACAATCTATACAATCGGCATGGGATTGCCTGAAGGTGGACCTATCCCGGTATACAATGGAGATGTGCTGGTAGGATTTAAGAAAGACAAAGAAGGAAATGCTATTGTCAGCAAACTGGATGAGACTCTTTTGCAACGGATAGCAACTATTGGTAAGGGGATGTATATCCGGGCAACCAATTCAGAAACAGGCTTAAACAGGATCTTTGACGACATCAACGAAATTCAGAAGTCGGAGATAGAGAGCAAGCAGTTTGCGGATTATGAAAATCAGTTCCAGTATTTTCTTGCGATAGCATTGATCCTGATGATACTGGATTTGTTTATTTTTGAAAAGAAAACATTCTGGATGAAGCAGATAAAACCCTTTAATTAATTACGATTTACGAATACCCCCCAGCCCCCTAAAGGGGGAGTAAGTCCCCTTCAGGGGATTTAGGGGTAGAAAAATTAAAACACAAATGACGAGAACCAAATTTCAAATAAATTACAATGTTCAAATAGTCAATAACCAAAACAGTTTTGTTCAATTGATTATTGGCATTTCGAAATTAGTTGTTTTTTGTTCATTGTTTTTTGGTGCTTTTGGTCTTTCACTTTCCGGGTTTGCACAGCAGGAGAACAAATTTCTCCGGGAAGGGAATCGCAAATTCAAGAAGGGTGATTATCAGGAAGCGGAGAAAGATTACAGGAAAGCCCTGGAGGTTAACAAGGAATCGTTGAAAGGGCAATTCAACCTCGGTACTGCTGTCTATGAGGAGAAGAACTATGAGGAATCGGCCGGTATTTTTAATACGCTCGGAGAGAAAAGCCTTCCCAAACCGGTTAAGTCCGGCGCCTATCATAACCTGGGGAACTCCCTCCTGGAAGCAAAAGAGTACGAAAAGAGCATCGATGCTTTCAAACAGGCGTTAATCAACAATCCATCGGATCTGGATTCGAAGTACAACCTGGAGTATGCCAGGATGAAATTGCAGCAGCAACAGCAGCAACAACAGCAGAACCAGCAAAACAAGGATCAACAGGATAAAGAAGAGAAGGAAAAACAAGATCAACAGGATCAGCAGAACAAGGATCAACAGGATCAGAAACAACAACCCCCCAAGCCTAATAAGATCTCTAAAAAGGATGCTGAGCGAATGCTGGAAGCGATGAAGAATGACGAAAAAAAGACGATGGAGAAAGTCAAGAAGCAGAAAGCAAAAGTCGGAGTTGTTGCGATTGAGAAAGACTGGTGAAACGCCCGCTATTCGCTATTAGCAATTCGCAAAAAAAACGACCAGCGAACAACGACCAGCGAACAACGAACAGCGAACAACGAACAACGAACAGCGAACAACGAACAGCGAACAGCGAACAACGAACAGCGAATGGTTAACCGTACCATCTTCGGATTAATTTTTACGATTGTTGGCTTGAGCCTGACAGGTCAGGAGATTGAATTCACTGCTTCGGCCAAGCCTGTCGTATCGGTAGGGGAGACGTTTGTACTGACCTATTCGGTAAATGCACAGGGGGTGAATTTCAGAGGACCGAAAATCCTCGGGCTGAATGTGCTCTCCGGACCCAATACATCTACCTCCTCCAGCATTCGTTCCATCAACGGTCGAACATCCATGACCATCACCTATACCAATTCTTATTTATTACAAGCGTCAAGAGTAGGGAATTTTGAGATCCCGGCAGCAACTGTGACTGTTGATGGCAAGAGTTACCGGTCGAACAAGGTAACTATCAGGGTACAGACCGGAGCCACGAATTCTCAGCCTCCCGGTCAGGCTAATCGGCCGGGAAAGCAGCAGACGCCAGCTCAGGGAGGTGTTCAGACCAATGCAAATGATGTTTTCCTGAAAGCTTATGTGAGCAGAACCAAACCTTACCAGGGTGAAGGCATCATTGTGACGTATAAACTTTTTACCCGGGTTCCGATCGCTCAGATCTCTATCAACAAGCTCTCTTCTTTCCAGGGATTCTGGTCTCAGAATTTGTTACGCGACAAAGAGCGTTTTCCACAATACAATCAAACCATTAACGGAGAACAATATGTTGTAGCCGAGATCAGAAAGATCGCTCTCTATCCGCTGAAAAGCGGGAAGCTTACGATTGAACCACTTGAGGTTGAATGTGTTGCTCAGATCAGAAGGCAAACACGGCAACGAACAGGAGATCCTTTTTTTGATGACTTCTTCAACAATAGTTTCTTCTCCTCCTCTTATGCAACGGTTGAGAAAGCGTTGAAATCTAATCCGCTTGTGATCAATGTCAAAACACTTCCTCTTGAAAATAAACCTGCCTCATTTGGCGGAGCAGTCGGTTCGTTCACCTTCCGGTCTGAGATTGATAAAACGACCCTTCAGACCAATGAACCGGTTACCCTGAAATTTGTGGTCTCCGGAAAAGGAAATATTCAGTTGATTGAGAAGCTGAATGTCACGTTCCCGCCCGATTTTGAGGTCTATGACCCGAAGATCGTCAGTGATTATAAAACAACCGCTTCCGGTGTTTCCGGGATACAATCTTTTGAATACCTGATTATTCCAAGGAAACCGGGGGAGTTCAAGATCAAACCGGTTACATTCACCTTCTTTGACCTGGCTAAGCAATCGTATGTGACATTGAAGAGCCCGGAGTATGCCCTGAATGTGGAGAAAGGAAGTGGAGAATCTGCTGTTATGACCTATACGGGTGTGAATAAAGAGGAGATACAATACATAGGGAGCGATATCCGGCACATTGAAAATCAGAATTTTACAATTAGAAAAGCGGGTACAGGCTTTTTTGGCTCATGGATATATTTTCTCTCGCTTTTCATCCCGTTAGTACTTTTTATCGCATTGCTGATATTCTTTAAAAAAGAAGCGGCTCGCAGACGTGATACGCTTTTAATGAAAAACCGGAAAGCTACACGGGTGGCGCGTAAGCGGCTTAAGAAAGCAGAGGCATTCATGAAGAGTGGGAAACAGAATGATTTTTTCGAGGAGATCTCTCTGGCTTTATGGGGTTACCTGAGTGATAAATTCGGTATACCATTGGCCGGGTTGTCGATGGATTCGGTAAAAGAGGCCTTACGAAAAAAAGAGGTTAGCGATGAGATCATCGACCAGTTTATGTCCACCTTGAATGATACTGAGTTTGCACGTTTCGCTCCTGGTGATAAGACATTGAAGATGGAGGAGATCTATGGCAAAGCGATGGAGATCATTGCTAAAATTGAAAGAGAGCTAAAATGAAAATTGTCCGCAGTTCGCAGTTCGCAGTTCGCAGTTTGCTTCTGGCTTCTGGCCTCTGGCTTCTGGCTTTAGGATTGTTAGCCCAGGAACCCCAGACCATTATTTCAGAGGGCAACAAGGCTTATACGGAAGGCCTTTATACAGATGCGATTGATTATTACAAGCAGGTTGCTGATGCGGGATTCGAGGCTCCGGAGCTATTCTATAATCTGGGCAATGCCTATTTCAAACTGAATGATTATCCGCATGCCATTCTCTGGTATGAACGTGCTCGTCGATTGGACCCGGGGAATGAAGACATCGACTATAATTTGAATGTTGCAAACAGCAAGATCGCAGATAAGATTGATCCTCTTCCGGATCTCTTTTATGTCAGATGGTACTGGAGCATAGTCAACCTTTTCCCAATAAACACGTGGGCCATACAAACTATCGTGTGTTTCATTCTCACTTTGGTGGCTATATCCTTGTATTTCATCTCCCGAAGACTATTTCTGCGTAAAACAGGATTCCGGGCTGCCATTTTATTTCTTGCGCTCACCTTGTTTATCCTGCTCTTTTCTGTTTCCGGCTATCACCGGATGAAAACCCTTCACGAGGCCATTGTCTTTGATCCTACAATTACAGTGAAAAGCTCTCCGGATGAGAAGAGCGTTGACCTCTTCGTGATCCATGAAGGGACAAAAGTTCAGCTTCTTGATAAGATCGGTGAGTGGTATGAGATCCGTATCGCTAATGGTTCCGTCGGTTGGCTTCCTGAAGAATCCTTTGAAGAAATATAGGGATCAGGGACGAGGGTCGAGGGACGAGGTTCAGAATAGTCTTCAGTCCACAGTCTTCAAGTCTTACTCACCAGCTCACTAGTTCACCAGTTCACCATCTCACCAATTCACCAGCTCACCAGCTCACTAGTTCGCCAGCATCCAGCATCCAGCATCCAACATCAAACCAATGTCCCTTTTTCCTCGACCATCATGCGTAGTTCATAGATAAAAATTTTTTGCAGAATTAACTTTTTCAATTATATTTGTTGGTTGAAAAGGAAAGTCGGCAAAACATTTGTTTGATATGATTTTCCTGTAATATCAAATAACTAAAACCAGGGATATGAAAAACAGACTTTTACCATTTGGCTTCTTCGTGTTATTTCTAGGATTCTTCTTCCTGCTGTTTTCAAATTCTGCGATTGCTTCCAGTCCGGATAATAACACGCCAGACCAAACCTCCGATAAACGGATGCATCAGATCCGGAGTAACCAGGCAACTGGGTTGATTAATCCGACTGATGTGCTGGCAGCCAGGCACCAGCTTGGACTGATGCAGCAGAAATCAGCGACGGCATTAGGCCTGAACTGGATGCCGGTCGGTCCAACCAACTATGCCGGACGTTCTCGTGTCGTTTTATTTGACAATCAGGATGCAGCTGGACTTACAATGTATACAGGAGGTGTAACGGGAGGCGTCTATAAATCGACAAACAAGGGGCTGACATGGCATGCTCTGAATACGGAATCTTCTGAGGTTCTCAGGGTATCGGCTATGACCCAGACTGCAAATGGAACTCTCTATGTTGGAACAGGAGAATACTATTGTGGTGGGATTGATTTCATGGGGACTGGCCTCTACAGGTCTGCAGATGGAATGAATTTTACGGTCATACCGGGAACACAGCCGATATTAAACGATCCCTGGTCGAATTGGACAGCTATCGTGAAAATGGCTAATGACCCAAACTCTGGGAGGCTCTTTGCCGCTACGAATAACGGAATTAAGTATTCTGACAATGGAGACACCTGGACAGACCTGATGCTTGGTACTGCCATCGATGTAGTAGTCGGAGCAAACGGAACCGTTGTTTTTGTTGTAGATAATCATGTATATGTTGCAGCCGGAGGCGATTTAAGCAATCCGGTAGATGTCACCACAGGCGATGCAGATAAACTTCCGCTTGATAATGCAGGGTGGACAGATCTGGCGATCTCACCCTCCGACCCGAATGTGATGTATGCCAGTATTGCAAAAGAGTCTGACGATTTTCTGCTGGGCGTCTACTCCTCTGAAGACGGAGGAACAACCTGGTCGCTTATTTTCCCTCCAAACCCTTCATTTGATCCATTTAGAGGAAATGGATGTTATGCCAACACGATTGAGGTCTTTCCTGAAGATCCATACATGGTACTTCTGGGCGGAAATGCCGGATGGCTTGGAAAAAAATACCAGGCGACAGGATATTATGACTGGCAGCAGGTATCTTCCGGATTTTTTAGTATTGTTCCTCCTTTTCACCATGATTATGCATTCCGTCCCAACAATCCCGCAGAGTTCGCCATCGCAACTTCAAATGGGATCACTACAGGAACATACAGTCCGGATGGATTTGAATATCAGACAAGTAATAAAAACCTGGTGACATCACAATTTAATTCTGTCACCATGACAAGCGTTGCCAAATGGATCATGGGTGGTGGCGTTGATGTGGGGACAGAGTTGTTTAACGCAGTTCTACAAAATGCACCCATGGATGGATACATTCCACCAACATCATTTCAGACCGGAACCTATTGTGAATGGTCACAGTTGCAACCAAACTCCATCTTCTTTTCAGGAATCGACGGTATAACCCAAGGATCCATTCGGTCAGAAGATCTTGGAGAGTCTTCCGCATTGACATTCCTCGGTGGGATCTCAAGTCCTACTACAGATTATCCCCCAAGTGTCCTGTGGGAGACGGATGATTTCCAGTATTCAACTGACACAGTCTGGCTTTTTGCCCGGCATGGAACGATTGCAGCTGACTCCACAGTTCTTGTTGAAAGCATGAATTGTTACGAGTGTCCATTTGAATTTACCGTTCCAACTACGATCCCGGAAGGAGATAGCATGGCTCTTATCGATCCATTTCATTCAAGGTACTTTATCTACGGGGTCAATTCGTCAAATCGGGGTGTTTACATGACCCAGGATGCGATCAAATTCTACAAAGAGCCTGTTTGGTTTCAGATTGGTGTAACTACAGATACTCTCACATGTATGGCTCTTTCAGGCGATCTGAATTACCTCTGGGCAGGAACTGATAATGGGAAATTGTACAGGTTCTCCAACCTGACTCTGGCCCTGGATTCCAATACAGCTGACGTAAGCAGTCCATACTGCATTGTATCCCGAAGTATATATGAGCTTCCTGAAACAGCTAACAGGTTTGTAACCAATATAGCGATTGATCCGAATGATGACAATAATGTCCTGTTTACATTGGGGAACTATGGCAATGATCACTATGTCTATGTGACTGAGAACGGCCTGGATTCTCTTCCTGAGTTTTTCTCTGCTCAGGGCAATCTTCCGAAGATGCCGGTGTTTGACGGGCTATTCGAAATGAATGGGGCTGGTCCGGCTATCATAGGTACGGATATGGGTATTTTCAGTACAAGCAATATCTTTACCGGATCCCCGCTCTGGGCTCAGGATCTTGAAGGCATGGGAGATCTTCCTGTAACAGATCTGGAACAACAGACATGGGATAACTTTCGTGTGCAAAATCTCGGATACATTGCTGCGGCTTCCTATGGTAATGGTATCTTCTACGATACTTCCTACTATTCACCGGTTGGAGTTGATCCGGTTTCGCATGACCAACATACTATTGCATCTATTCAAATTCACCCCAACCCGGTTCAGAATACAGCTAATATCACTTATACATTGCCAGAAACCAAACAGGTTACGGCTTATGTCTATGACCTGACAGGCAGGTTGATGACAACTGCTTCCTTTGGCACGCAACTTCGCGGCACCCATACATCTGTTCTTGACCTGAACATGTTGCCAAATGGCACATACATCATCAGGGTGAACACAGCTTATGGTAAAGTTGTGAAGGCGAATTAGAATGAGGAATGAGGAATGAGGAATGAGGAATGAGGAATTGAAATTTAGGAATATTAAAAAATCTCAAATATGAAAAAAGTTTTATTCGTTTTAATGTTCGTTGTGATCAGTCTCGGACTGGCTGCTCAGACACTGGTGTATACTCCGTCTTTGAATTCACCGGTTGATAGCGCTACAGATCAGATGCCTGATGTAGTTCTGAATTGGGATGCCGTTTCAGGCAGCACGAATCTTCAGTATCAGGTTCAACTTGCCCTGACTCCGGATTTTACCTCCCCAATAGTTGATGTGACACAAACATTGCTTACCGGTTATCAGACCAGCATGTTGACTTTCAACACCATGTATTATTGGCGGGTAAGGGCTATTGACGGTGCGACTTCTGATTGGTCGGAGGTGTGGTGCTTTACTGTTTTCAATACAGTGATCCTCTACAGGCCCACAAATAACGCGGATGATCAGGAATCAAACGTTAACCTCCAATGGAGAGACAAACTCAGCGGCATTGATATAACTGGCGTGGAGTTCTTCCATTACCAGGCTGATACGAGCGCTAATTTCGACTCCCCGTTGCTGATTGCAGGCACTGTTGATGGAGATGTATTCCTTGTCCCCACAGAGTGGCTTCGTTTTGGAGGACACTATTACTGGAGAGTTCAAGCAGGTCATTCAGGATCGAGTGGTGATTGGACCGAACCTTTTGAGTTCGATGTGCTCGATGCTGTTGACTTAAGTTCACCAGCCAATAATGCCACAAACCAGGTACTAAATATCCTGTTAAGGTGGAAAGTAGTTGGAGGCATCCTTTCATATAATTACGAGATTGCTTCTGACGAGAATTTCAGCAATCTGGTATTCTCAGGTGAGACAGACTTGCTTCAGATCAATGCTGAATTTCTGATGTTTGGTATTGATTATTGGTGGAGAGTTCGTTCCAGGCATCAGAATGATACAACGACCTGGGGAGATCCAAGAAAGTTTACTTCCATCAACACAGTTCTGCTAACAGCACCCAGCAACAATCAGGTAAATGTCTTGACGACACCAACTATGATTTGGAAAGCTCAAACCGGCATTACCGGTTTTCAGTTGCAGATTGCTACGGATATTGGCTTTACGGATCTCTTTTACGACATCAAGCCGGATCCGGATGTTGCCAGTGCAAAGGTCTCAAAGAAAATGGATCCCCAAACGGATTACTTTTGGAGAATGCGGGCGTTCAGTGATGGAGGCCCTACAGCAGACACTACCGACTGGAGTGAACCCTGGAAATTCACCACCGGATTCGCTCAGGGAATTGGAGATCAAAAAGCTGCTGCTTTCCGCATTTACCCAAACCCGGCCAACGGGCAGGCATTTTTAAAGATCCATGTTCAGGAGGCAGCAGAGGCTCAGTGCAAAGTCATTGATCTGTTAGGCAAAACCGTTCTTGAACAGAAGTTTTCCCTCAATATTGGCGAGAACAGGCAAGCGATAAATCTCGACAATATCCGTCAGGGCATATACATCATTCGTCTGACGATTGATGGCAGGACCATGAATCAGAAGCTAGTCGTGGAGTAAAAGGAAATTAGTAATTTCTTTTACTCTTTTTTAATCCGCTCCACGGC
>JACKQG010007210.1_pt1 | contig 11322 bp, 10 predicted proteins | sample 8237621 | NCBI WGS metagenome assembly JACKQG01 (sample SAMN15677084, study PRJNA649215) | marine metagenome | biome: marine; feature: Black Sea; material: saline water; isolation source: suspended particulate matter (SPM) from the Black Sea western gyre | collected 2013-06-09/2013-06-10 | depth... | reverse complement strand
AGCACCAATCGTGACCGCACATCGCACAAAAATCGGTATCCACATCCATGTCTTCGTCGTGCATTGCCCTTGCAAAATCGGGGTCGAAACTTAAATCAAAATGTTTTTGCCAGTTGAGTGCAGCGCGGGCTTTTGTTAATTCGTCATCATTGTCGCGAGTTCCCGGAATGCCAAGTGCAATATCTGCTGAGTGCGCTGCAATTTTATACGCGATGCACCCTTGCTTTACGTCATCTTTCTTTGGCAAGCCCAGATGCTCCTTTGGCGTAACGTAACAAAGCATCGCCGCGCCATGGTACGCCGCAGCGGTTGCGCCAATACAACTTGTGATGTGGTCGTAACCGGGGAACATATCCGTCACAAGTGGTCCGAGCACATAAAACGGTGCACCGTGACAAATCGTTCGCTGCAATTTCATGTTGTATTCAACTTGGTCAAACGAAACATGCCCAGGTCCTTCAACCATCACTTGCACGCCTTTAGCCCATGCACGCTCGGTTAATTCGCCAAGTACTTCTAATTCGCGTATTTGTGCTTCGTCGGTTGCATCGGCAAGTCCGCCGGGACGCAAACCATCACCTAGTGAAAATGAAACATCGTACTGCCGCATCAAATCGCAAATGTCATCGAAGCAATCGTACATTGGGTTTTGTTTGTTATGGTGAATCATCCATTTCGTTAACAGCGAACCGCCACGAGAAACAATCCCAATCAAACGATCTTTTATGTATGGAATATGTTCGTGTAAAACGCCAGCATGAATCGTAAAGTAATCCACGCCTTGCTTCGCTTGATTTTCAAGCTCAGTCATGATCATTTCGGGGGTTAGGTCTTCAATTTTTTTGTCGATAATCATCGAATAAATTGGGACCGTACCGATGGGTACATTTGATTCGCGAATAATCGCTTGCCTACAAGCATTCAAGTCACCGCCTGTTGACAAATCCATGACGGTATCCGCGCCCCACTTCACCGACCAATGTAATTTTTCAAGTTCTTCTTCAATGCCAGAGGAAACTGGTGACGCGCCCATGTTTGCATTTACTTTGGTTAAGGATGCTCGACCAATTGCCATTGGGTCAAGATCCATTGCAAGGTGGACGATGTTTGCTGGAATAATCATTCGCCCTGCTGCAATTTCGTCGCGTACTTGTTCCGCGGTTAGGTGCGGTTCACTCTCTGCAACCCTTGCCATTTCTGGAGTAATTGAGCCAAGACGTGCGTGTTCAAGTTGGGTAACAGGGATCGCATGCGGAGCTGGATTAAAATCCCACGCTGTTTTGGAGGATGGTTCAGGCATTCCCGGAGTGTCTGGCGAACTAAACGTCGTTGGACCGCCAATGCTTGCTTCAAGCGCAAAACTTCCTGGGGCAGTGCCCTGTTGTAAAGTAGATGGATTATCTGCTCCGTGAACTGGCAAAGAATGGTTGTGAAGTCCGACATTTGTAGTAGTATCTTTCATCCTCGTATTCTACCTTCGGTACAATCAACAATGAGCATGTTTCGAATCTCTTTCATCGCAATCTTTTGTTTGGCAAGTTGCCGATCAACGCAAGTTGTTAATCTCAACACAGCAAACCTGAGCACTAGGGGCCCAGTTGCTGTTGATGTTCAAACTTTTGGTGGAACAGTGACCATCATTGCCGACCCTACGGTTTCTGGCACTGTGGTGTCTGCAAATCAATACGAAGAGGGTGTTGGTGCTGTTCCTGTAGCAAAACTTTACATGAAGACTTCGGCAACTGTTGAAAAAGGTCCATTGGGCGAAACTGTACATGTAGTTGCTACATGTGATGATGACCCCCTTCGCTTAGTTACAGCAAATATTGTAATTCGTTCAAATACCATTCACGGTGTCCGTGTGATAAACGGACGAGGTGATGTCACCCTACAGGGAATTTCTGGAGCGATTGATATAAAAACTCGAGATGGGAATGTTCGCATAGTGACACCACTTGTTATGAACGAGGCGGTCACCGTAGAAAATCGTCGTGGAAATATTGTGTATCGGGTACGAAGCGAATCACGCGGCATCATTGACGCAACTGCGATTAACGGCGAAGCAACCCTAGATTTACGTCAGGGTAATGCGGTGATTTTACCTGGGTCTACTGGTGATCACCTATCAGCGGTCTTTAACAAGGGCACGAATCAAATCACTATGCGGACTGTTGATGGCAACGCTCGTATTTTTGTTGTTCCTGATCCAATCGGAAGTGAACCATTCTTTGATACTGAATGGATTTCTTGGTAAGAACTGTGTCTGCCCAGCGCGATCTCCACGATTTTTTCTTTAAGGAAGCGAAGCGCAATGGCTATCGCAGTCGTGCTGCGTATAAATTGTCTGAAATTGACGACAAACGAAGTATCTTGAGCAAAGGTGATTTTGTGCTTGATTTGGGTGCTGCTCCCGGAAGTTGGCTGCAGGTTGTTTCAGAAAGAATCGGTGAGGGTGGCAAGGCGGTTGGCGTGGACTTAAAAGCAATCGAAGACGGGCTTCCCAATAATGTCGTGACCATACAAGAAGATGTAACTCTGTTAACACCTGACGATTTTGGCGGAAAATTGTTTGATGTAGTTTTGAGTGACATGGCTCCAAGCACTACTGGAACAAGAACTATTGATCACCACGGTTCTGTGAATCTTTGCCACGTTGCTCTTGATTTGGCAGCAACTCTACTAAAACCAAACGGAAACCTTGTGATGAAAGTCCTTGAAGGCGAGGCGTACCCTGAACTATTAAAGAGATGTACGAACTCGTTCGATTCCGCCAAAGGATTTAAGCCAAAAGCATCCCGCTCCATTTCAACCGAGATGTTTATCGTTTGTCTTGGGCGCAACGAAGATGTGCAAAAACCAATTAAACTTGCACCACCCCCACCAACTTCTGGCTGGAATTAATTCACTGCTTGCCCCATCACTTGCAAGGAGTTTGGTTTCAACCCAACTGCTTCCATCAAAGCGGTAGACATATGCACTTCCTGAATAAGAGCCGTTGTCATCATCGTAGTGTGCTCCAATAAGCGCAATGGTTCCATCTATTGCAACGCTTCTGAAACAGTTGTTTAACCCTCCAATACCAGCCAACCACCCCAGTAAGCCAAAATCGAAGATTTGGTTTCGGTCTAACGAATGAATACAACGGAAATGCACACGAAAAAAGGTGAATTATTGAGGATTGATTAAAAACACAATTAAACTACACAGATGGATGAAAAGAAGAAACTAAGCGTACTTGAGCCGGATCTCATAGAGCGGTCAATCGTCCTCTTACGAAACAAAAAAGTGCTTTTAGACGAACAGTTGGCTCGTTTTTATGGTGTAGAAATAAGGCACTTGATTCAACAAGTGAAACGCAACCCTTCAAGATTCCCGAATGACTTCATGTTTCAGGTAACAAATGAAGAATGGAATTCTTTGAAATCACAATTTGTGATTTCAAAAAGAACAGGTCGTGGTGGTCGCCGAACCCCACCTTACGCATTCACAGAACTTGGTGTCGCCATGCTCTCGAGTGTTCTCCGCTCTGCTGGCGCTGTTGAGGTGAACATTGAAATCATGCGTGCATTTGTTCGACTTCGGCAATTGCTTACCGAGCACAAAGAACTCGCAAAGCAAATAATGAAGCTCGAACAGGAAATGCACGAACAAGGAGCCGAAACCGGCAAACAAATCCAAAAGATTTTCGGACTCCTGCAACGGTTGTTTAACCCTCCAACACCACCTAACCACCCCAGTAAGCCAAAATCGAAGATTGGGTTCCGGTCTTCGAATACATAAAAAAACACCCCGACTTTTGAAGGTCGGGGTGCTTAGTACTAACGTAGTTCAATGGTACTAATCGAATTCAATGATATATGAAGGAAGTACATTGCAATTCGATTGATCGTTCCATAGAGGATGGTTGGCTCCATAATATTTTGCAAGATAGTTACCATCACCATTTGGCTCTCCTGGAAACCAATTTGTAAAGTTCCATTCTTCACCTGTTACCCACTGCCAACTAGAAACCACTTTTTGTCCACCCATCCATGACCAATTTGTACTATCCGATGCCGATGCAACGAATGCTTGTTCGTTTGAACTCGTAATAGTTACGAGATATCCTCCTAGCACTTCGGCAGCAATCTTAGCGTCTGACCAGCAAAGAGATTCTGTGAGAACTGTAGCATACCAATGCCCATTCCCACCTTCTTCAATTGACCATTGCACTGCGCCAGCAATTGGTGGTTCTGGATTGCACGGAACATTCGTACATTCGCCCCAGCCAGCAACAAGAATCAGCAAATCGTGAATACTCACAGTTCCGTCTGCGTTTAAGTCGCCGATAGGTCCAGAAGAACCCCAATATCCAATAAGTGCAAGCAGGTCGTGAATGTTCACTTCATCATCGCCATTAATATCAGCGATACATTCACATTCATCTGGAACGCCATTGGCATTGTTATCAGAAGAGAATCCACCAGCGATATCGCAACTATCTGGTACACCATTCATGTTGCAGTCAAACATACAACCATCAACCACATCACACTCATCTGGAACACCATTACCATTACAGTCATACGATGCACCGCTTGAGATATCGTCGGCATCCTCAATGCCATTACTATTGCAGTCAGTTTCACACTCATCAGGAATTCCATTTGAGTTTGTATCCTCGCTTGTATTCGAGGATATATCACAATCGTCTGGAATATTGTTACCATTGCAATCGCCCACTATCCCTTGCTCAATTTCATAATCATCGGGAATTCCATTCGCGTTGCAATCCGTTTCACAGTTGTCGGGTATGCCATCACCGTCAATATCGCCATCGTTATCGCAAACGTCTATCCAACCATCCCCATCACAATCGGGTTGGCATTCATCTGGTACACCATTCTGATCACAATCCATACTTGTTTGATTGGCGATGTCTTCGATATCAGATACACCATTTTCATTACAATCTTCCCCATCGGGCGCAAGATAATCAAATTCCACAATGAAACTAGGATGTTGATTACAGTTTGCCATATCGTCCCAGAGGGCGTGATTTGCCCCATAGTCCTTTCCTAGTGCTGGTCCATCACCGTTAGGTGCTACAGGGTGCCAGTTTGTAAAATCCCAAGGTTCACTTGTGACCCATTCCCAACTACCACTCGACTTTGTTCCACCAAGCCAAGCACGCATAGATTTGTCAGAGTTATCTGCTACAAATTCTTGTTCAGCTTGGCTTGTGATGGTGACAAGGTAACCGCCTAATTTCATCGCCTGATTGTAAGCATCGGACCAACAAATTCCGTTTTCAGCGTAAACCGTTAGATACCAGTGCCCGTTTCCACCACCATCTGTTGTCCACTGTATCGAGTCTTCTAACCCTCTTGCCTGTATTCCATGAGCGTTTATTGTTAACGCAGTCACGGTCATCGCCATACCTAAAGTGTAATTCATCCGTCTTCCTTTCTTCTTGTAATTATTTTTCCACATTAGGTAATGTGACAGTTACAACAACTTCGGAAGACAAATGTATCTATTTCTCAGTCGAATAATCTTAGATTGGCGAAATGGAATTCGAACTACGCAAAAATTGCTCCCACTCTTCATCTGAGGGTGCATCCTCTGGTAAATGCTCTTGAAAAACAGGTAAGTAGTATTCTTTATTACTATCGTGATCTGGATCTCTATAGTGCGATTGGTGCAACACTTTGCGCCATAGGATAGCTGCATTTAGTTGCAGGCATTCAATATCATCTTTTCTATTTGGATCGTGTTGTAGTAACCAATTCGCTTTTGCTACATATATAATGGCTAGATTATTCATTGATTGCCATGCAATGTTTAACCCATTTCCAAAAGAGGAGATAATCTCCTTTGTCGCTTCTTCTCCATAGTCTATTGCAAGTTCTATATCTTGGAGTTCTTCAACTTTGGACTGAATCTTGCTTCTTTTAAAGTGTGCAATGGAAAGTAATTTTATAGCGTTTAAGTGTTCAGTGACTTGAAGTTCTTCTCGCAGTTGCGTTTTTAGGAGTTGAATTGCGTATGACAACGATGCTTTGTCTTCTTCATTATTCACAAGCGCCCATGCTTTTAGAAGTGTTAATTGTTGTGACCTTTGTTTTTGATTAGTTTGTCGAGTAACAACGAGTGCCTTTTCAAGGTGGGCAAAGCCTTTCTCTCGGAACTCTTCTTCGCCAGCATCAAGTTCAGCCCGCGCCAGTAAACTGAGAAGTTCAGCATATTCGATTGTTTCACCAAACACCCACCTGCGATCTATTGCTTGCAATGCCACAATCGACTGCAACAGGACTGGCGAGAAATTTAAATTCCAAGATTTAGCTTCTAGCAATAGAGATTTCGGGGTATCTCCGTTGTTTTGTTTTTTGAGAACCGCAGATGCTCTGAGATACACTTCACTTAAATCTTTTTCCACTAATGTAAATTCATCTTTGCCTCCAAGCATAGATAATAAATCTGCATAAAGAACACTGTCATCACCTGCAATTTGAATTGCTTGTGCAGAAGCGCGATCTACAAAAGTTCGCCAATATTCTTCGTGTTGTTCGATCAGTGGTCTAGGCAAATGGACATTTTTGTTTGCAAACTCCAGCAATTTTTCGTTCCGAACAAGTTGACGGTTTGCGTCAATTGCATAATTCACAGAAACTGTTGTTGCGATGGCGAGCAGGGGAATTGTGATTGCAAAGAGCGCTGCGGCAAACCGGTGCTTTCGAACGAGTTTGGTAAGAAGTGGTTCTGGTTTTGCGGAAACTGGTTCGCCATCGATGATGTGGAGCAAATCCGTACCCAATTCACCCGCACTTGCATATCTCCTCCGAGAGTCTTGCGAGATCGCTTTATGCACAACAACTGAAATGTCCCCACGAAACCTTCGATCAATTGATTCGATTTTCGTTGGCTCGCCCTGCGTAATTGCAAGGATCGTCGCGGGAAGTGACTTTTCGCCAGTTGCAAATGGATGTTCGCCCGTAAGCACTTCAAACATAATCACACCAAGTGAAAATACATCTGTCGCGGTCGTTTCACTTTCGCCTTGCTCAAATTGCTCTGGTGCCATGTACTGCGGCGTACCGAGAAAACCGCTCGCTTGTGTGTGCAAACCAGTTGCGCGAAGTTCATCATCGAGCACTTTTGCAATTCCAAAATCGATTAGCGTGGGCTCGCCGTTGTTGTTTACAAGAATGTTGTTCGGTTTCAGATCGCGATGAATCACACCGTGGCGATGTGCATCATCGACAGTCTTGCAAATTTTACGAAGTAGTTCTAGTTGTTCATCTGTGGTTTTATTTTTTGCAAACTCTGTGATACTTACAGAACCGTCTAATAATTCCATTGCAACCCATGGAAGTTTTACGCCTTCAATTTCAACCGTTCCTGTGCTTTCTATTTTTGCAACCCCGCGAACATTCAACGAGCCAAGCACACGAACTTCTTGTTCAAACCGCTTGCCTGCGGTGCCTCCCAAAAACTGCTTTCGCATAATTTTGATTGCAACAGATTTCCCTGTTTTTTCGTTCTTCGCTTCATACACTCGGCCCATACCACCGCTTCCAATTCGTTTCGTTATTTGAAAGGGACCGACAGTTTTTCCAATCATTGGTTCATAAGAAAAATCTGTTACATCTTCTGGAAGTGAACATGCTAGTAAAGACAAAACCTCTTCAAGAATATCTTCGCTTTCACTGTGTTCTATGGCAAATTGTTCTCGTTCTTCCTTTGGAATTCCAATTGCTTTTTCAAACACTTCTTTGACGGTTTCGTAATTCACGAAACGATCCCCAAACATGCTACTGATCCATTCCAAACTTTAGAGAGAGCTCGCGCCGCAGCCATGCTTGTGCAAACATCCAATCGTTGCGGATGGTGCGGTCGCTTACACCAAAAATCGAAGCGATTGTGTTGGTTGAGAGACCAAGAATGTATTTCATTCTTGCCACTTCTTCCGCTCGCTCGTTGACCTGCGAAAGTGCTTGAAGGGTTTCCGTGAGTGCGACTATCGAATCGTCTACTCGGTGTTCGTTGTAACCAAGTTCGTTCTGAACAAACTGTAAGGAAACCGGTTTGGTTCCACCACCGCGTTTTACTCTTTTTCGCTTGCGTCCATATTCTGCGAGCACTTGGGAAAGTGCTCTTGCAACTGATCCAAAAAAATGCCTTCGATTTTCCCAAGTGAGATTGCTGTTTTCGCTGCCGTGCAATCGCAACCACACCTCGCTGACAAGCATTGTGGGTTGGATGGTGACGTGGTTCGCTTCTTTGCGGCAAATTGAAACTGCCATCTCGTGGATATCGTCCACAACTTGATGCCAGAGTTCCGACATCTCTGCTTCGCCACCAGTCGATGCTTGTTCTAAATAAGATGTAATCGATTGCGTCACGGAAGTGATTTCTACTCTTTCCAAAGCATAGTGTGACAACTCTATCTTCAAAATGCAATGCTATTCCGCTCACATTGAGTATATGTGCCAAAAAGTTCGGTTGTGGCAAACAAAACAACAACCCTTAACCATTCCCTAACCTCGTTTCGTATTACAGATTGAACATGTCATATTCAAACTTTATAGACAATCATTGTTATTGGCTATTTATTGATGGTTTTGGTTTTGGGTTACTTTTTACGCGATTTAGCTTCGCTAATAATCTGCCATACACGATTTCTAATTGCACGCACAACTACGCTAAAATCGTCAGGAACATCGATAATTTCAAGCCGGCGCAATAACCCCTTCCACAATGTTTTCAACATTTCGTTCTTTGCAAACTCGTTTGACAATCCAATCGGAAGTGATTTTGGAAATGCTATCTTCCTTCCTTTAAAAGTTGAAACCATTGCTTTTCTGAGAACTTTGTCATCAAATGGGTAATCTCGAAACAGAACATATAAATCGTAGTAATCCTTTACTCTGCTATTAAGCATACCCCGCGAAATCACAGCCTCAACTTTTTCAGCCACCACTGTCTCGACTGGATACATTCTAAGTTTCGGCCCTTCCATTTCCAAAAGGGTTGGATAATCTAATAGTTTTGGTTTTGGATAAACTAAGTCGCCAAAGCCAATATCAATTTGCATTGGTATTCTTGCCGTGCCAATGAAAGAAAGCAATTTCACTCGAACCCCACCATGTTCTTCTTCTTCTCTAATTTCTGTAACTGTAATTGAATCGGTGTCATACCGAACCCCATCGTCCAAAACATTTATTGTCATAATTTCTTGCAATAAAGTAGCTACGCTGATCGGAGACGGATCACAATAACCTAGTAAATCTACGTCTTTTGTTGGCCTATGCAATGAGCTTGTCCACACTCTAAATAACATGGCACCTTTGAGAACAAACGAATCAGATGCGTTAGATCGAGAAAGTCGGTATAAAAATCGCTCAATCACATATTGGGTGAGCAAGGCGTTGTAGTTTTCTCCAATTTCTCTACTTAGATTTAATAACTTTCTAAGTACGGACTCCGAAATGTTTACGATTGGTTTTTTCATCTACGACAACACTTCAAGGTATGGTTGCATTTTGTTTGCAACACGATCAATGATCGCCATTTCATAGAGTTCATCGGGGGTTGCTTTGTGTTGCAATAGACAGTCGCGAAGCGCCTCAATTGCAACATCTTTTCCGATGTGTGAAACATATTTAAAACAATCAACCACAGTTTTCGCAGGAGTCGTACATCGAACAGGAACGCCCTCAATATCGTGAATCTCTATCCCGCTCACAAGCGATTCTCCAGAAGCGTAGACAACCCGAATGGATGGTTGCATGATAGTCGGCGGTTTAGATGCACCATCAATCATAAGCCAAACAGCGTGGGGGACTTGCGTTGTCAGTTCGTGAAAATCCAAAGCGGAAATCAAACAAACCGTTGAACTTGGTGACCGTTTACAAACCTCGGCAAGACTTGTGTGGCGTGAGAGTTGGTGGGCCGGAAGGGTGTACACACCGCGGGCGCGTTTCAAAAGTTCGCCTTGTGCGACAAGTCGAGCAAGAACGCTTCTTGGAACATCAATCGCTTGAAGTTCCCTAGGGCGAATCATGCCCCTGCTACGAACGAAGTCGAGCAATCGTGCTGGTTGGGTGTTTGAAATCATAAGTTCTGGGAATGTTACTTTTTTACTATTCTTTTTTTCTTTATCAGCCTTTTTGTAACATTATACTCTTCGTCTAAGCAAAAGCAACATCATAAACTAGATTTCCTCAATTCCTCGAAAACACGCCTTTTTTCGGCGAAACAGCTTATTTTCCTGACCGTTCAATCTCTTCGACACGTGTCACAAGTTTCACATTGAGAGCATCAAGAATCCGCACAGCGCGATCGACAGTAATGCCGTGGTATTCGTTTCTCTCGTCTCTTGAAACCATCGTCTCGTTCACGCCAAGTAATTTCGCAAGTTTTCGCTGGGTCAGACCTCGTGCGATTCGCAATCCAATCAACGTTTGTCCAAGCCCGTGCAAATTTTCAAACACATTGAACTTCCCTTTTTGAAGTTGTTCGTACGCCTTTGTTTCTTCTTCAAGTTGCAATCGAAATGAGACGAGGGGCTCTTTTAACTTCTTCACTTGCTTTGCATCAAACCCTTGTTCTTTCCATGTCGCAATGTGTTCTTGAAGCCGTTGTTTTTCGTCCTCAATCCGTTGCGTGGCTTGTTGATATTCTGATTCGTTTCGTATCATGATTGCACCAATGTAACAATACCTTTTTGTTTTCCGGTTCTTCTGCAAGTGCGGAAATATGCAGGAAATTCCAGCGTATTTCCATGCGTGTCAACACCTGCGATCGATCCCATAAAGTGAGGGTACAGTTCAATTCGATGAGCGTGCCACATTGGCAATTGCAGTTTTGGATACCCTTTATACGGTCTTCGTTTTGTGTGGTCCCAAGTCCAACTTCTATATGTGTCTAGCTTGTTGAGTTCACGCTCAAGTTCACCCGAGGCAATTTGGATCGCGTCACACGCAAAGTAACCATCTATATCATTAGGGTGATCTTTATCTTCGACAAACGATCCGTCAATATAGATCTCGTCAATTCCAACCTCCCACAATTGTCCCGCCAAAGGTCGAAGGTTTGTAACAAGTTGGTGTCGCCAGTGCGCGTCCCAGTGCGGACATATCTTTGGTTCCGATGGTCCAAGCACGACTATTGATTCCTCAAGTTGATCCAGAGTAAGTGGGTAATCGCCGGCGGGCAACAACCCTTCAGATGTAAAGGCTGGTAATTCAAACATAGATTCCTTCCACTGACCATACATTTTACAGTATTGTCTTGTTTTACCTATTTGTCAAGTATATTTCGGTTTTTATTCCACGCCAC
>JACKQG010007208.1_pt1 | contig 11324 bp, 6 predicted proteins | sample 8237621 | NCBI WGS metagenome assembly JACKQG01 (sample SAMN15677084, study PRJNA649215) | marine metagenome | biome: marine; feature: Black Sea; material: saline water; isolation source: suspended particulate matter (SPM) from the Black Sea western gyre | collected 2013-06-09/2013-06-10 | depth... | reverse complement strand
GTAACTGTTGAAAACAGATTAAAAAACTATACTTCAGATTTAAGAACTTGACTTCTCGCATAAAACTTCGGTGTATCTCTGAATTTGTTACGGTAGTATGTGACAGTACGCCTACTGATTTTTGTATCATATTCACGCTCTAAAATTTCAGCCAATTCCATATCGCTGAATGGCTTATTGAGTTTGCCAGATTTTAGTTCTTCTGATTCTCTGATATTGATTAAACGATGGATGACATTTCCCTTGCTTTGGCAGAAGAATTTCAACGAGAGGTACCCTTCGGGTGTGTCGAGATACTTATCCCGAAGAATACGGCTGACACTGGATTCATGTTCTCCTGCCTCTTTGGAAATTTGGGCTTGGCTCAACGGTTTCAAATGTAATTCATCGCCGCTAGCAAAATATCGATACTGATATTCGTAGATAAACATCACAATGCGGAATGTCAGGCTTTTTCGCTGATTTATCAAACGCAGACGTTCTACAAATTCATCAATCTTTTTATCTAATAAGTCTTCGTCGGTTTTGATGATGTATCGTGAATTATATAGTACATCGGTATCAACCTGAATTTCAGCGCGTGGGGGATTCTTTAATCTATGAACTATCGCCACCGTATCAATATGTTGTTGCCGCTTCTGAACAGGTTGTTCAACGACATTTACTTGCATTGAACTAAGAATCTGCACTCTCTCCACCAAGTCGCTAATATCTCGCGCCGTACTCAATGGAATACCCAATTCCTCTGCAATATATTCAGGCTCCACATTGGCAGCAAGAAAATATTCGGTGAATTCCGATTCTGTAATATCGTATTCTTCCATTAACTCTGATAGTTCTGCAATCGGCTCATCCGCTTCTGCAGAAGTCTGCGGTAGAGGCGGCTCAAGAAATTCCTCATCATCAAGTCGGATATAATGACTCTTGAAATCTACATCATATCCCGCCCATGAACGCTTCAGAAAACGACAATATTCCAGCGCATGAATCAGATGACCGCGTGGCACTCTATACTTAACTGACAGTTCCTTGATTTTCCGGCGCGCATCATCACGAAAAAAATCTTGTTGCCAATCTCCCTTATTTTCAATATCATATTTATGCAAAAATTCTACAAATTGCCGGTCCTGATATTCTTCATACAAATGGCGCGGAATTCGCCCTCTAAAGTTAGTTTTCCTGACATATCCCTCTTCCGTCAATCGCTGAAACAGTTGAGTAGATTCTATTTCATCAATGTACTCCCTAAATTCCCCTTCACTCTTGATTAACAATTCTATGTACTCTTCAGGCGGACGTGCTGAACGAATTGTTGGGATAACGGTTATTTGCGGTCGTGGTCCAATAATACGCATCGTGAATTTCCTCGCCAAATACAACAAGTTTTTGGTATATTATCATAAAAATGTCGCATTGTCAAGATGTTAAGCGGAAAGTGTAGCCCAAATTTCTAATCAAGATAGAATCCGTAGGCTACTTTCCGCAAGAACTCTTGGAGAGAGCTTATCGTCTAAGATGTTGCCATACACGTTCCATAATCCATTCAGGCAGTGGTGTTGCACCAATGCGGCAGTAGGTGGTACTCAGAATGCCGTCGCGTTGAAAAATGGCTTTGTGGAGCCAGATTACCTCGCTGCCGCTGCTTCCAGCCGCTACTATCCGGAGCAGAGGAAGAATGAGCTGCAAGTAGTTTTCACGTCCTCCGGCCGCGTCACCGGCGGCGTAGCAGTCGCAAACAATCCGGTAGGCGTCAATAATCGCAGGAAAAGGCAGCGTGCCAACAGAGCCACGCTCCAGTTCTTCTGGTAAGAAATTGCCGTTGGCGCCGCCGAGTACAGTCACGTCCCGTGTGCCGCCTCCTGCCAGTCCACTCTCGTGTAAGCCGGCCACCACCTGGCCAATCTTGTGAGGTGTAGCAGGTGATTCAATCTTCAGGCTGACTACTCGTGTCGCTTCCCGTGTCGCCCGCAGCAACACTTCCGCTGGTGCATTCCCGCCGGCATCCTGAATCATCAGCGGCAAATCCACCTGCTCCGAGAGGTCGCGAAAGAGTGCCACCAACTGTTCGCCACTACGCGGTTGGGGATTAACCATAGCACAGTCAGCACCGCATTCGCGCGCCAGGTGCGTCAGCGCAATCGTTCCTTCGCAACTAACATGTGTTGTGGCTGCCACTAAAGGTAATTGGCCGTCCAGGTGCTCGGCAGTCAGACTCCATACCCGCGACCGTTCGGCATCGGTGAGTGTGGCACTCTCACTGCCCATGCCAAATGCGATTGCTTGCGCTCCTGCCTCCAGGCAGAAGTCAATCTGGCGGCGCAGACTATCTTCATCAACGGCACCGTCATCGTCAAAAGGCATCACCAACACTGGCACAGCGCCGGCGATACGGACTAATCGTTTATCACTCATGGGTAAACCTCCCTGTATCATAAGTAGGTCGAAATTCAGATTTCGACGTTTACCCCCGTGTGTACGGGGGCAGGGGGGCGTCGATTTAAGGTTCACGAAAGTTTATGAAAATCGATACTTCGCTTCGCTCTGCACAGGCTCTACGGGGTTTCATGTCGAAATCTTCTTGAATTCTGCATATTTTCTGTTCCATTGAGTTGAGCAAGAACAGCTAAAGCACATTTCTCAATGGCAAAATAATTTGACTTTGGTAAATAGGAATATAGCATCACTATATATGTCGTGGATTTGCCAATCCAGAGGATTTTTATCAAGATTTATTTTACAATGCACTATTGCACTGTGAAATTTGTTGTGACAAAAATGCCGTATTGTGTTAGCTAACGGATTAAAAAGAATCCGCGGATAAAAAAAGAAAAAATCTTACAGCGATAAATCCGTTCTATCCCAAATGGTATCATCCAAAGTAATCATGATTTATTTCACAATGTACTATTACATCGAATTGCGTTTTAATCTACCAAAGTCAAGATAATAAAAATGTTTCCAGTGGGAGTGACAAAATCAACCCCGCTATGCGGGATAAACTGCGTGTATTTTGGCACTAATACGCTACGCTGATTATCAATTTCTCCAGGAAACATTATCACCGAGCAACTCACCAAGGTACCGACGGCTCATAGCGGCCGCTTCCCGCGGCGGTCTCGGTGCCTGCGGCGTTCCGTCCAACTCGACGTTGACCCACCCGTCGAAGTTGTCTTCAAGTAAGATGTTGAGAAGTTCAGGCATCGCAAGAACCCCGTTACCTATCGGTTCATAATTGGCATAACCGGTAGAGTCGATTTCCCTTCCATCTGCTCCCCGCTCATACTTTCCACTCCAATCCTTCAAGTGAACGTGTGTAATCCGTTTGCGGTAAGTCCGCATAACCTCAAGTATGTCGCTACCGCCCTTTGCAATTTGCCCGGTGTCCGGAGCAAACCCAACGACAGATGGGTCTAATAAATCTAATATTGTGTCAATATCTTCCTGCGTTTCGATCGCTGTACCTGTATGTGGATGTAAACCGGTAGTAAGCCCGATGCTCTGACAGTACCGACCTATCTCATTCAACGCATCTGCGAGTCGGTGAAATTGGTCAGATGTATAACCGCCCTCAAGCCGTGGCCCACCCTGAACAACCAATGTTTCGCCTCCCGGCAACTCCCGCAAAGCGTCGGCTTCCCACTTCGCTGCCTCCAAATCTTCTTCAGCTTTCTCCGGCTCAATCCAAGTTTTGTAACAGTAAGCTGCACCGGTCGGTATTCCAAATCGCTCGACTAAACTGCGATACCCACCCGGTTTTTCATTCCATTCAAGAATTGCTCTTGTAAACGTCTCAAATCCAAGGTATCCCAATTCGGCAGTGTCTCGATACGCCTGCTCAATATCACTCCCCCAGGTAATACCCGTGTGACCTATTTTCATTTCAATTTCCTCCACCTTTCAAAAGTATTTTAAAACCAATCACACAACAAGAGAAATTATTACTTCTGAACTACAAAACAGCAACCAGTTCACCACTTGGTCGCGAGTGGTCCCACGGGGTAATCCACTCCTCCTTAATCTCCATGCCAAAGCCCGGCGCGTCAGATGGGATGAGATAACCATCTTTAGGTACCGGTAGTCCGGGGATACGCACCATCTCTTTCAGCGGAACGCCAACTGGCGCAGTAACGCCGTACTCACCGTAGGGACACTCTGGGAAAGCATACTGGAAATGCTGTCCGAAAGCAGAGCCAGCACCGCCATGTGGACAGGTTTTGATTCCAGCCGCCTCGGCGATGTAGTAGATTCTGAGCGCCTCCGTCAACCCGCCGCACCAATGCAGGTCTGGCTGGACGACGTCCACACAACGATGCTCTACCAATTGTCGGAACGGAATGCGCGTGTGATGGTCTTCGCCGGTTGCGATTGGAATCCAGGTGATTGCTTTGCGAATCTGCATGTGACCCTCCAGGTCTTCGGGAATCAGCGGTTCTTCGAGCCAGCGAAGTTCGTAAGGTCGCAAACGTTCAGCGAGACGAATGGTGAACTCAACGTCGTAGGCCATCACCGGATTGAACATAAGCTCGGCGTGTCGTCCGACCGTTTCACGCGCCTTGGCAATTTTTCCCTCCATGATATTGATGCCCTCAATGCCTTGGTCATAATGCACGGGGTTGGTGACCTTGAACGCCTTGAAACCTAATTCTATCGACCAGTCAAGGTCGTCGCCGGTGGCATAGCAGAGAATCTTGTCGCGGCAAGGCCCACCCAACAGCCGATAAACCGGTTGCTGAAGCAGTTTCCCCTTCAAATCCCACAGAGCTAAATCGATTGCACTTTGAGCGAAGGCTGACAGACCCACTGAACCATGGCGTTTGGTCGAGCGCCACATCATATCATTGATTAGCTCCGTCGCAAAGCAATCTCGTCCCACAAGTAGCGGAGCAAAATGATAGTCGATGAGCGAGGCAACTGGTTCGCCGAAACTTGTTGCCCCGAGACCCCAGGTGCCGTCTTCGGCGGTTACCTTGACCCAGACACCTCTTCCACCTATCCCCGGAGTTTTCCATGGCACGTCCGGTGGAAAGTACCTGCTCATCGGCAATCCAATCGGCGCATACTGCCTCCAGCTTTGCCGCCGGCCTTGTGTCTTGGGTTTGCCCTGTGGAAGTTTGACGTTGACGGCTTGAATTTCTTTAATTTTCATTGCTTGCTTGTCCTCCAGTGTGCGATGCTAAACAAATTATGACTAATAGGAATATTACCATAATGTCGTGGATTTGCCAATCCACGACGAGCGGCCGCGGTACCGCTCCCTCTGGATTGGCAAATCCAGAGGCTCTGTTGTCAAAACGAATTTGACAGTGTAATAGTATTGTATGGGAAATACGATGATTTGCATTACCCTTTTTGTTCTCTTTTTGCTGTTCACATTAAATCACTGTACTTTAGCGACCACAACCGTCATATCATCATCTCTTTGAGTTTTATCTCCTCCAAAGCTCATCGCATCGTTGATAACAGCATCAACCATCGATTCGGCGGATTGTTCTAAGGTGAATTTTTTGATAATATCCTCCAACCGTCCCGAATCTGAATACATGCTACCCTCGCGATCTTCCGCCTCGATGATGCCATCGGTCATCAAAACCAACACATCGCCGCTGTGCAATGGAAACTGCTCTTCGGTGTATTCGGCGCCGGCTCTCATTCCAAGTGGCAATCCCCCCGCTTTGAGAGGATGAATTTCGCCATTGCGCCGCAGAAGCGGATGAGCATGATGGGCGGCGTTGGCAAGGGTTAGGTTATTTCTCTTGATCGCCGCAATGACCATTGTGACATTCATCCCCCAATCCATACTACCTTTGAGAACATCGTTGAGCGTCACCATCAAGGACGCGGGAGTAAAATTAACTTGTTCTCTGGCTGTTGCACGCAGGATTCCGTCTGTCATCACAGCATTCATCGCGCCTTTCATTGCTTTTCCTGTGACATCAGCGACAACAAGAACTATTTCGTTTGGTGTTTCAGTTTGCAAATAGTCGAAGAAATCCCCGCTGACGTCATTAGCTGAGAGACATTTTCCAGCTATCTCGACGCCTTCTATCGGCGGCGCAACATCGGGCATCAATCCCATTTGCACCTGGCGTGCATCCTGTAATTCCTCCACTGCTGCCTGTTGGTAGGCTTGTACCTGTCGGCGGCGATTCAAGTACCCAAGGGATAAAATGGTCAACGCCGCAATCAGAATTATGACGAAACCTATCGTCGGCGCTAAAAACGAAGCTCTAAAATAAAATGGTGTGACAATCTTGAGGTGGACGGTCGCGGGAGTTTCGGAATAGACTAGATCACGATTGATGGCGATGACTTTGAAGGTATAATCGCCCGGCTTGAGGTTGTCGTAACTCACATCTTCATCCCATGTCGCCTGCCAATCTTCGTCGTAGCCTTCAAGCATGTAGTTATAGCGCATCCGCTTGGTTTTGAAGCTGGCACCGTAATAGGCAAAACTGATGTGTGACGCCGTGGAGGGGATTTTTAGAAACCGACTCCCCTCTTGGTAGGGGCCGGGGGTGGGTACTCCGAGAAACTCGGTTTCTGGAGGGATGGAATAAACTTTGTCCGCAACCACTTCCGTCACTTTAACTGGCGGAGGAATTTTCTCCTCAGGAGCGGTATAGATGGTGATGCCTCTGCTGGTAGCAAAAATGATGTTACCTGATTTATCCTCCATTATATTCCAAGCGACGTTGCTCAACAATCCGTCGTCTGTGGTGAAAGTTTGAAAGTTCTTTCCGTCAAATTTATGCACCCCTCCTGTTTCTATACCAAACCATAAATTTCCTTTACTATCCTCGAATGGAACAGCGAAACCGTTTTCCGCTAAACCGTCTTTTGTGGTAAACGTCCGGAAATTCTTACCATCGTATCTACCTATGCCACCGTCTGACCCAAACCATATATTTCCTTTGCTATCTCCCATAATTCCCCAAATAGTATTACCGGGCAAACCATCCTCTGTGGTGAACTTAGTGAAATCTTTGTCGTCGTATCTCCACACCCCGTGTCCAATCGTTGAGAACCATATATTTCCTTTGCTGTCCCCAGTAAGGCCTCCTATCCGATCCCATCCTTCGCCTAATTCCTTCTCACCAGCTACCTGAACGAACTTTTTCCCATCATAGGTGCACACTCCGCCGCGATGTGTTCCCATCCATAAAACGCCTTTGCTATCTTCATAAATTCCCCGGACATTATTACTTGTCAAGCCATCTTTGTATGTGAAGGTCTTAGACTTCTCACCGTTATATTTCGTGATGCCACCACTTGTTCCTATCCAGATGTTTCCATCTCTATCCTCACTAATCCCAAAGATTTGTAGAGACCCATCTCCTATGTCATAAAGATGAAGAGTTTTACCATCATAATCCGATTCTCGATATTTCGTCCCGCTTGCGATGCTCAACCTTCCCAATCCATTCGTAGTGGAAAACCACAAATTCTCCTTAGTATCCATTATAATATTAGTAGCAATTTCCACTGGAATCCTCTTAACACTTTCATCATATCGGCTAACTCCGCTGCCATGCGTACCAAACCAGAGATTGCCTTCCCTATCCTCTGCGATGTCGAACACCCAATTATAGGCAAGCCCGTCCCTTGTCGTGAAATTCTGGAAATTGCCATTTCGGTATCGGCTGACTCCATCCCACGTTGCAAACCACAAAGCCCCACTTTTCGTCTTAAAGACATCATTTACTTCCCATGTGGTGAAATTCACAAAGGACTTCCCATCGTACTTGCTCACGGCACCAAGTGTTCCAAACCACAAATCACCTTGCGCATCAGTTGTTATAGATGTCACAAAATTACTCGCAAGCCCATCTTTCGTAGTCAAAATGGTAAAAGAATTTCCATCGTATCTGGTTACGCCACCCCATCCCCATGTTCCCTTTACAGCATGTGCGAACCAGAGAGCTCCCTCTCCGTCTTGGATAATATCCCCAATAACATGCCATGCAAGTCCGTCCTCCGTTGTATAGTTGCGGAAGGTTCTGCCATCGAATTTACTTACACCTTCTCTAAGGGTACCAAACCACAAATGCCCTCGGTCATCTTCGTAAATTGCCGTAATCGCATCATCAGCTAATCCATCTTTGGTTGTGTATGTCTGGAACGTTTTGCCATCGTATTTGCAAACGCCTGTGCCTTCCTCGGTCCAATATTTCATTGTCCCAATCCACAAATTTCCCTTACTGTCTTCATATATCGTCCAGATATCATTGCTTGGCAGACCATCTTCCGTTGTAAAGGTGCGAAATGTGTGTCCGTCATATCGACAGAGACCGCCTCCTTGTGAGCCGAACCATAAAACCCCATTCCTATCCTGCAAGATTGAATAAACCGTAGAGTCTCCCAACCCATCTGTAACATCATATGTCTCCCAGTATCCTACTTGAGGTATAACGGAAACTATGCTATGTGCCAAACATGTAAATTTCGCCTCAAGTTTCTTACCCGATTTGTCCATTTGAGTGGCGAGAATGTTGATGCTACCTTGCACCTCTTCAGGCACTGCCCAGACCATAGGATTTCCGTCGCTAGATTGCAGTTTCTTAAGCAGTTTTTGGGCTTCATCCTGGATTTCGACTTGCACGGGAAGTGATGAAAGTTTCCAGATAGTGCTAACTGGCTCCCGATGCGCTGAGATGGTCAATTCATCCCGACCATCTGGGTTTTGGCGTTGGACAGTGAGTTTCAACTCAAGGGAATGCAGATAGGCTTCATAGTTCTGAATTTGCGCATTGAAGCCCAACTGCATGTCTGTTCCCGCTACATATTGCCCAACTTTGATAAGAAGACGATTTTCGCCTTTTTTCAACGCAAGCTCAAATCGATCGCTATTCCAACGGATATGTGTTTGATTGACGGGGATAAGAGAACCGTTCAGCCAGATTTTGACGCTATCGTATCTTCCCATTACCATTTCCAGACGCTGCTGTTTGGGACTCAGAATATTGCAGGCGGCATAAGCAAGGACATTTTTCGGTTCGCTGTAGACTTTGAGCTTCTCATCCTCATTCATGATGAGGTATTCTTGTCGATTACCCCTATCGATTATCCACCATCTGCTGCCTTTCTTGCTAATGGAAATAGTAGCGTTTTGAGAAAGGAATATGCTGTTATTTTCAAATGCCTGACGTAAATTCTTCGAGGGTTGTTTGTTGTCATCGTCCAATTCACTTTGGAACGCCAGTTCAATGCTAAACAGCAATTGCTTCATGGCATTTTGCAAGTTAATCCAGTCCCGTTGGGATTTATATCGCTTCCAAGTGTAGGTTTTGCCATCGTGTGCGGTAACCGTCATGTCTTCATACGGCCGGATGTTCGCTTCACCACTCTGTGATTGAAGAAAATCGACCTCCATCTTCTTCGGAAATGACCCGATGACCAGCCATTCTTTGATAAATCCCCCTTTGTCCACTTCAAAATATGCTTCTTGGGGATTTCGATCGATTTGCCCGCTATGCGGAATTTCGCTTCGCTCATCTTGCCCTAATGCCGTGAGTGCAAAAACCAGCATTAAAGAGAAAACCAAGATTGGGACTTGCTTCAGACAAATCATCAAGAATCACCTCACCTTTATTCGTTTTGAATTCACTTCCAAAAAGAAGTCAAAACAGATTTATTTTTGCGCTAAGACGAAGTCGTGCGTTGGGTTTTGCACTTTGAGTTGACCCCATATCGTTGCCAGCTTGCCCTGCGGAGAGATGGAGAATGGCCAGCCTTCAGGGGTGTACTCTTCCACCGTTGAGGCAGGCGCATTCAAATCTACTGAGCCCCCGATAGCATAAATCTTCCCATTGACTACACTGGTGGAAAGATAAGTTCTCGGAGTTGGCATGTCTGTCCCCTTTGTCCATTTATCTGTTGCTGGGTCATATATCTCTACTATCGAAGGGCTCCCAATGGCATAAATCTTGCCATTCACCGCACTGGTGGAAAGCGCCGCTCTTGCAGTAGGCATGTCCGCTTTCTTCCTCCAAGTGTCCGTCGCGGGGTCATATTCTTCTACTGTCGAGAGAAGCGCCCAAGGGTTTCCTACGCCACCGATAGCATAAATCTTATCATTGACCACGCTGGTGGAGAAATAGTACCTTCCAGTGGGCATGTCGGCTCTCTTCCTCCAGGTGTCCGTCGCTGGATCATATTCGTCCACGGTCTGAAGAGCAAGCTCCCATCCACCCCCAATGGCATAAATTTTCCCCTTGACCACACTGGTAGACAAATACTCCCTTCTAGTGGGCATGTCGGCTCTCTCCCGCCAGGTGTCCGTCGCTGGATCATATTCGTCCACGGTCGAAATAGGAGCACCAAAATCCCACCCACCAATGGCATAGATCTTTCCGTTCACCGCACTGGTGGAACACCCATCTACTGTATTTGGCTTATCAGCTTTCCTCGTCCAAGTGTCTGTCGCGGGGTCGTATTCTTCTGTTGTTGAAAACTCTATCGCACCAAGATCCCACCCACCAATGGCGTAAATTTTCCCATTGACCACGCTGGTACCTAAATTTATCCTTGCAGTAGGCATATCGGCTTTTTTTGTCCATTGCCCTTCTTCTGCAAGGCTCATGGAAGGCAAAGCCCCCAAAAACACGATGACCATCAAACTGGCTAACGTTCCAAAGCTCAGTCGTTTCATTGTCAAACACTCCTTGTTGATAGGATAATACGGACAAGATTTTTTATCAAGAACAATCTGAGCGATTGGATGCTCAAACGCCACGATTGTCCTCAACAAGTTGAGGTATCCAGAAAAGCACAATATATTCGAAATTAGGTATTTAGGAAAGGATTTGGACGCCCGAACTTGTTCGGGGAATCTCCCTCAAGGTTTCGATACGCAAGCTATTCAACCCAAGCCTTCGGGTCACTCAACCTCAACAAGTTGAGGCATCCAGAAAAGCGCAATATATTCGAAATTAGGTACTTAAAATTCCGCATCTCAAGAACAAATCTTTGACGGAAATTCCGGCACGCCCCGGATTCCAAGGTTAAAACGGAACAAAGCGCCAGCGCCTGGGCCATCCACATCCTTGTTGGTGCCACCAGCAGTGGTAACGTAGATGTCGGTATAATCTTCGCCGCCGAATGTTATGCTAGAGACCTTCTTCGCCGGAAAATGGATACGTCGGTCATAAGTCCCATCAGGAGCGTAACGGACTAAGCAACTACCGTCCCAACGCGCAGACCAAACGTAGCCCTCTGCGTCCACTGTCATTCCGTCCGGGATACCTTCGCCTTCGGGAGCTTGGATGAACACTCGTTGGTTCGTGATGGCACCGGTGTCTCCGTCATAGTCAAACAGGTAAATTTCA